>ERZ1673812.42-NODE-43-length-2341-cov-21.915136_pt1 | contig 2341 bp, 2 predicted proteins | sample MGYA00580150_ERZ1673812 | MGnify/ENA primary metagenome ERZ1673812 (study PRJEB41219, sample SAMN04549591) | soil metagenome | isolation source: soil | place: USA: Texas, Big Bend National Park | collected 2009-03-17 ... | reverse complement strand
GTTTTATTTCCAATTTTTAATAGATGACATATTGACACAGAGTTTAGAAAAATCTCTTCATGTTTTATCTATCGGAATCATAGTACTATATACATTTAAAGTGTTACTAAATGCTTTTCGATCTTATCTACTTATTCATTTAAGTCAAAAGTTAGATTTAGGACTTGTACTTGGATACTATCATCATGTTTTATCTTTACCAATGAACTTTTTTAGTACAAGAAAAGTTGGAGAAATTATTTCTAGGCTAATGGACGCCTCAAAAGTAAGAGATGCTATTTCAGGTGCGACTTTAACGATTATGATTGATACTCTAATGGTCGTTATTGGTGGTGCCATTTTATATGCACAAAATACACTTCTTTTTGGTGTAACTGTTTTGCTTGTTCCTTTATATGCCTTAGTTGTATGGCTTTCTTACGATTAGTCAAGAGGTTTATCAATAGTTATTTGAGATCATTAATCTTTTTTTGGCGGAAGGGGTACCCCTTCCGCCAAAAAAAGATTTTCGCATGCCAAATAGACCTAACGATTTTTGCTTTTTTTCGCTAGGCCCATTATGTTATACTTTTACTACACAATTACGAAGATACTGAAGCGATTTCGTAATTGTACGTTAAATTGTGTGTAATAAGGTGGAAAAGGCACTTCAATAACTTATTCACACATGCGATGGACGCAACTTTATAACATTTGTTATAGGGTTGCGTTTTTAATTTGTCATAGTATTCTACAAAATGATTGTGTCCAAAGCGTCTGTTGGCGGATCATATTTTGAATCGTAAAATAAAGGATTTTGCGCAGATGACTGTTGCCACGCTTATTGATTTTATCTTTGTAAAACAATGTGCCTGATTGAAAACGCCTTATATCAATTCCTGCATGGGCATTGAGTTGCTTATGATTTTCGAAGCGTGTCATGTCGCCTATTTCTCCAATTAAACGAACGGCTGTATTTTTCCCTATACCAGGAATACTGATTAAGATTTGATATTCATTTCGTTCTTCTGAAAGAACAACCATCTGCTGAATCAGTTCCTCACGTTTTCTCAAAATGGCTAAAGAACGTTTGGCATAATCTTTTAGCTGTTCACAGCGAATGTCGTCTTGATCCACTGCTGGATACGAATCCTGTGCTGCACTTATTAACTGTATGGCCTTTTTCTCTGCCGTTTTAGGCGCTAATTTCTTATCTGTGTTGGCAAGTAGTCGGTTGCGTACAACCGTTTTTGAAAGATTTTTAACGTAATCAGGATGTGGGAATAGCTGTAGGATATTTAAAAACAGTTCGGATTTTTGTGTGAACAGCGATTCCATTTCTGGGAAAGTCAGTTGTAGTAAAGTGTGCATTCTACTTCGAAGCATCGCTAATTCTTCGTCTAATTCATGATAGTATCGGGAAAGCGCACGCATTTGGTCGAAGTAGTGGTCCTGCGGTTTTTTTATGCGCCGTTCGGTTGTAAAGTGAGTTTGGGCCAAACGGTGGGCATCACTTTTATCGGTTTTATGAATGCGCATAGTAGCCGTTTGAATCTTTGATTCAAGGGGATTTAACAGACAGTACGGAAAACCGTGATCATTCATAAAGCGCTCTAATGGTCGGGAATACACGCCTGTTGCTTCAAATACAATGGCTGGAACTTGTCCATCTTTTTGTACTAAATCGATGATTCGTTTATTTAGCTGTTCAAAATGGGGGCGATTATGCAAAATTTCCCCTCAAAAATACAAGAACGTGCAGCGTTATAAATCACCATATAACTTTTTCCCATACTGACATCAAAAGCAATGACGCTTTTCATATACATTCCTCCTGATTTTTATGTAGAAGTCTTCACTTCACCTTATCGATTCCCTTTTCTTATACACGATCTCAAGGATCCAACATACTGAAACTGATTCTTATAAGGGCAGTGAAGTAGGCCAGTTTTTCATACGAACTCAAGGTTCTGGGGCTGTCACGACCTATTCTCCACTTCTACTATAAAAAAATAGTAGCACAGACCATGGCCGTGGTCTGTGCTACTAATCTTAGTATGTTTCTTATGTTTTCTTGCTTAAAAAAATAACTTTTATTATATATAAGCCTCTCCATACCATACCCTGTCAAAAAGTTGGTAAAAAATTTATAAATGAAAATGTGTAAAAGTAGTTTCTTTTCAAAAATATCCTATGATACCATTCAATTATTAGGTATTAAGATATGGTTTTTGTGAAGAGGAGTGGGATGAATTTCCAAATATCAATTTAAGATTTCCGGTAAAATTTTTTTGGTAATATCCATTGTCACTAGCATTGCACTAATTAAATCTGATGATTCAAAATACTAAGAATGTTCAAT
>ERZ1673812.41-NODE-42-length-2398-cov-19.533077_pt1 | contig 2398 bp, 5 predicted proteins | sample MGYA00580150_ERZ1673812 | MGnify/ENA primary metagenome ERZ1673812 (study PRJEB41219, sample SAMN04549591) | soil metagenome | isolation source: soil | place: USA: Texas, Big Bend National Park | collected 2009-03-17 ... | reverse complement strand
CATATTTAACGTTTCATTCTGGAAAAATTGGTTTAGGTCTATTCGATCGGTTCCTACGATCTAAAATAAGAACATGATCTGAAAAATGATTGGTAGTTTTTACTTAAAATTCCCTTTTTTTCTTTCTGTTTACCAAAAGTTTCATATTTTCTCTTATAATGAAACAGAAAGCTGTTCCATATGTTGGAATCCATTTCGTTTCAATCGGAGGCATGAAGGCAGTGGATGTCAAGTATATCCCTTCTGAATGGGAAAAGACGAAGAAAGGTATTGGCGAACTGGTCGGTCTCGGTGTATGGGGCAAAGGTATGATTGATACTCAAAAATGGCTTGTTTCGCTTCTTTTCGCGTGCGGAATCGATTCAGATAAATACACTCTTTCTTGATGAGGCTATGAAACGACTCCATACAAGCATTGTCGTAACAGTTCCCACGTCTCGACATGCTCACTTGAAAATGATGTTCCTGTAAAAGTCGCTGATAGTCATTCGAAGCATATTGGCTTCCACGATCCGAATGATGAATCACTCGTCCCGTTGGTTTTTCGCTGTTTAGAGCCCGTTGTAACGCTTTGATGACTATAACTCTTTCGTCATTCGTGTATCGATATACCATCCTACAATCTTACGAGTATATAAATCCATGATACTCGCTAAATACAACCAGCCTTCGTCGGTAGGAATGTACGTAATATCTGCCATCCATATTTCATTCGGAGCCGTTGCTTGGAAGTTCTGTTTCAATAGATTGGCATATACGTTGTAAGGATGGTTACTGTTCGTAGTGAATTTACGGACGGTAATGGATCTCAAGCCTTCTTCGCTCATGATGCGAGCGACCGTCTTTTGAGACACACGAATCCCTTGTTTGCGTAGTTCTTGCGTAATTTTTGGGCTTCCGTAAATCTTACGGACTTTAGATACTCATTTCGAATTTGTTGAGTGAGTTGTTCTTTTCGTTCTTTCTGTTTACTTTTCGCACGCTTGAGCCAGTCGTAATACCCACTTCTTGAAACTCCGAAAACTTGGCACATCTTCACAACAAGAAATTCATTACGGTGTTGAAAGTTGAAAAATGAAGGCGTAAATTACTTCTGGTTTCTGGTAAAGATGCCTAACGCCTTTTTTAGGATCGCTAATTCCTCCTTCAACTCTTGATTGCGACGGCGTAATTCGATGATTTCTTGATTTTGTGGCTTGATGTTGCCTGAACCTACAAAGCTTGTTCCATTGCTTTCTTTGTATTCTTTGACCCAACGATGAAGAGTGTTGTAAGCCAAACCTAGTTCTTTTGCCACTTGGGCGATGGACTTGTCCCCCTCCAAGCATAACTCAACAGCTTGAATCTTGTATTCTTGATCAAATGTTCTCTTTTTCATGATTGGACACCTCGAACCTATTGTAATTAAGTTTATTATAATCTCCCTGTTCTCCGTGTCCAATTTTTAGACTAACATCAAAGAGATTAATAATTAAGGATAACTTGTATGAGGGTACATTACCTAATGGTATAAGAATACAAATGAGATTAGATTCCGAGGGTAAAGTTAAGACGGCATATCCATGTATTAGGGGGGGTATTATGAAATATGAAATTAGTTTTAAGAAGAATGATAAAGGATTGGAAGTAAACGTTCCGAGTTGTATTTCATCTGTAGCAATTCTTCTTATGGGGGATATTCAAAGCAATGGTGACCCATGGATAAATTTAATACACAAGGTTTTAAAAGGTGAATCTAGCTATGAGGAGTGTACGGGTAATAACTGTACGTTAGAAATTAAAAAGGACATCACCAAAATAATAGATAATTACAGTGAGGACGAAGAAGAATGCATAATTGAAACGATTGAACTAAAAAAAATTATAGAATTGTGGGTAAGAAAAATAAACAATATTTGAATAAAATAGTTATGCACCTTGATTGGCTATATGCCTTTCAAGGTTCTTTTTATTATTAATGGTTTCGCTCTTAAAATAACTGAACATTAATTTCAGAGTTTATGATGGTTATACCTACATGGAGTTTGGCTGATATGCATGCTAAAGAGACGGATACCATTAATACCCTTAGATTGGATAAGAGAATCATTTACTGATGGTATTTATAGAACTGTAATTACAGAAGAAAATATTACGTTATATAGAACTTTTGGTGGTGGTGCAAAGGTTAATGGTTCATTTGTAACTACTAGCCCAGCTGGAAATAGAATAAATGCTAAAATTAATACCGCTTTAGTACCGGATTGGAAAAATTCTAGACAATATGAAGCTGTTATAGAAGTACCGAAAGATCAAGTTTTAAATATTGGTAGGGGTGAAAAGCAATATATAAAAACAGGAGCATCATTAAAAGGTGATGGGGATCAAATACTACTACCACAAGGATGGCCATCAGAAT
>ERZ1673812.36-NODE-36-length-12660-cov-12.912495_pt1 | contig 12660 bp, 6 predicted proteins | sample MGYA00580150_ERZ1673812 | MGnify/ENA primary metagenome ERZ1673812 (study PRJEB41219, sample SAMN04549591) | soil metagenome | isolation source: soil | place: USA: Texas, Big Bend National Park | collected 2009-03-17 ... | reverse complement strand
GTAAAACAGATTTTTTATATTTTAATCTGTCTACCTTAAGGGGAGCATATCAAAGATTGCACTCCCCGACATGAGCCAGCCTCTTCATATATTAAAGTTTTGAACCAATTTTTAAATAGTGAAGCCCAGCTTGTTCTACTTTTTCTTGATCAAGCAGGTTCCGTGTGTCATAAACAATCGGAGATTTCATCACTTTCTTGATTGCCGCAAAATCCAAATCTTTATAAGCAGAATGATCTGTTAAAATTACCAATAAATCAGCATCTTTTGCCGCTTCCTCGACCGTATCCACTTTTCCTTCTACATCTGCTTTCACGTGCGGATCATGAATGCTGAGCTTGAATCCTGCTTTTTTCAGTTCCTCAATAATCTCTAAAGAAGGACTTTCCCGCATATCATCAATATTGCCTTTAAATGCCAACCCTAATACAGCAATCTTCGGCTCTTCGATTTCCTTTACAATATTTTGAATGGTTTTCACGACAGTTTTTGGTGTATTGGAATTAATGCTGCGTGCCAGTGTAATAAGCTTAGACTGCTCAGGTGCTTTTTCAATAATGAAATACGGATCAACTGCAATACAATGTCCGCCAACACCAGGTCCTGGTTTATGAATGTTTACGCGCGGATGATAGTTTGCAAGCTCAATTGCTTCCCATACATCAAAATTCAATTTTTCAGCAATTCTAGCAAGTTCATTAGCAAAGGCAATGTTTATATCGCGATAAGTATTTTCCATTAATTTAACCATTTCCGCAGTAGTAGCATCTGTCTTATGAATTGTTCCTTTGACAAAGCGTTTATAAAGCTGTACAGTCAATTCACTTGATTTTTCATTAATACCGCCGACAATGCGATCATTTGATACAAGCTCTTCAAACAATTTGCCTGGAAGAACTCTTTCAGGTGAATGTGAAATATATAATTCTTCTCCAATAACCAATCCTGATTTTTCTAAAATTGGAATCATTACGTTTTCAACTGTTTTTGGCGGTACAGTAGATTCAAGAATGACAAGATTCCCTTTTTCAATATACGGAAGAATCATCTCGGTTGCACTGCGGACATAATCAACATTAGCAGAACCGTCCGGATTAACCGGCGTAGGAACTGCGATTATGAATGCGTCAGCTTTTTCCGGTTTCGTGCTGACTGTAAATTGTCCAGCATCAATAACTTCAGCAAGCATTTCAGGCAATCCGGGTTCTTCAATATGAAGTTCTTTATTATTCAACATATTAACAACTTTTTCATTCACATCAACGCCGTGCACCTGCACACCATGTTTTGCAAACATTACTGCAGTTGGCAGACCGATATAACCTAGACCCATTACACACAATCTCATGAAATGTACACTCCTTTTGCACTAATAAACACCATTATATTATACCAAAAATAAAACCGCACAGCTATTTTTCAAAGTCTTCGATACATTTCGACAAGTTTCATTTTTTCCTTTTGCCATGAATACTTTTCTCGTTTTTGTAAACAGTTGTTTTTATAGAAATCGTAGTTTTCATAAATTTGTAACACGGCTTTAGCAATTTGTTCAGGAGTTTCTTCCGTACAAATGCCTGTTTGTTCATTTTTGACTATATAGCTTTTTCCAGGATGATCGGAAGCTATAGCAGGAATGCCGGCTAACAAGTATTCAAATATTTTGTTAGGTGTAGAAAAATAATTGTTTCGGCTTATGTTTTTATACATAACAAGCCCTGCATCAGCCTGTTTTGTATAACATAAAATATCGCTAGCAGGTACTTGTTCATGAAAAAACACCCTGTTTGCCAAACCGTTTTCCAAAACAGCCTTTTCTAGATCACTCTTGATCCGGCCATTTCCAACAAGCACTAATTTAAAATGCTCAGGCAGCAGCTCCATTGCCTTTAAAATCTCTTCCAATCCTCTGTGAGGATCAATGCCGCCTTGAAAAATTAGCAGGAAATCATTTTCTTTTAATCGGTATTTTTTTCGAAAATAGTCATCTTCTATAGCGCACGTATCTTCTTCCTTATAAATCGGTACGTTTTGAATAACCGTTACTTCCGGCAATTGACCGTATTGTTTCTTAAATTCTTCGGCAACATACGGATTAACAACAATTAATTGATCTACATCCCGCAGCAATTTTCTTTCAAGCCGATAACCGTACCAACGGTCAAGCTTGTTCCTGCCTGACATTTCATTAAACAGTTCATGAGAATCATAGACAACGTGCGCTTGAAATTCTTTTGCCAGTTTTATTCCAGTTTTTAATGTATTCAAGTCATGGCAATGCATAACATCCCATTGTTGCTGCTGTTCTTTCAACCAGCTTCTGCATTTTAGGTAAAATTCATGATAAGAATATAAATCTTTTATCAATTTAATGACCGGACTCCGAATGATGCGGCTTAACGCCTTCTGTTTAACACTTAATTTTTTGTTTTCTTTCGGTTCATTGAGCAATTGCTGTCTATACTTTTTGGAAAATATGCTCATTCTCTCAATTTTAATGTTTTTATGAAGAAACGGGGGCTCTGTGTTAAATTCTTTCAAACAAAGAATGAAAACTTCTTCACCTTGTTCTGCCAAACCGATGGCTTCCCGTTGAACTCTCGCATCAAAATGGATATCTTTGTAAAGAAGCATCACAATCCGCTTCATTTTTTCGCTCTTCCATTCATAAATGCATTGTATTTTGGAACAACTTCAGCAGTTAATCCGACGGCTTTTTGCTCCCCTAGGTGAATCCAGACAACTCTGTCGCAAATTTTATTGACCAAACTGGCCGAGTGGGTAACAATAATCACTGTTTTGTCTTGTTTAATTTTTTCAAGGATGGCTTTTTCACTTTTTTCTCTAAATGCTTGGTCGCCGACACCGAGAACTTCGTCAATTAATAAAATGTCCGGGTCCAGCGAGATCGCAATGGAGAATGCCAGCCTTGACCGCATACCCGACGAATATGTTCTGACAGGCTCGTATACAAAATCACCTAGTTCCGAGAACTCAATAATATCATTTAGCTTGGCATCTACTTCTTCTTTTTTATGACCAAGAAGGAGACTATTTAAATAAATATTTTCGATACCTGATAATTCACCGTCAAATCCTGCTCCGAGCGACAATAAAACAGGACGTTTTCCACGAACAATATACTCGCCTTTATCAGGGAGAATGAGGCCGCTCAAAATTTTTAGAAGAGTGCTTTTCCCTGACCCATTTCGTCCGATAACCCCTAATACCTCTCCTTTTTTCACATCAAAATTTAAGTTTTTTAAAGCCCAAAATTCCTTTTTTTCTTTTCGTTTTTTAAACAAGTCGGAAATTCTGCTTTTTTTTCCTAACGGGTAGGAAACCCATAAATTTTTTAATTCAATAATCGATGTACTCAAATCAAATCACCTTTGCATACTCATTTTCATATTTAAATAAAATCTTTAGTGCAAAATATAACAAAATGAAGCTTATTACGATTAAGCCTCCTAATAAAAGCCATAATGGCTGCGAATGGTATAGCAAAATATTCCGGTAAGATTCAATCACGGTTGTAAATGGATTTAAATAAAAAAGACCAGCCAGTCGTTTAGGAACATCCGAAATTGTAAATAATACAGGCGAAACATAAAGAAGTACCCTTGCAATATATTGCATTAAATTTTTGATATCCCGCAAATAAACTCCTACATGGGCGAAAAGAATCATTAAAGGCAATAAAATGATCGCATGAATAACGGCGATTAAAGGATATAAAAGATACGTCCATTCAAAATCAATGCCGTAAACTACCAAAAACAACATTAACACAATACTGCTTAACAAAAATTTTATACTATTTACACATAGGCGAACTAGAATAAAAACAATTTTCGGCACATATATTTGCTTGATAATGCTAGCTTTCCCGACAATAGATGAAGTGGAATCAACTAAGCAGGCGGTTGTGAATTTAAGCGGAATTAATCCGGTAAATAAAATCACTAGATAATGCGGGCCTCCCCGCCCTAAAATAACGACAACAAGCAAATAATAAATCATCATATAAAGAATTGGATCGATAATCCACCACAAAAATCCCATATAGGTTCTTGCAACGTTCGATTTTAAATCAAAAAAAGTCAAATAACGAATCAAATCTTTATGTTCTTTAATAGAACGAATGAACTTCGCAAATACTGTCATGCAAATATCTCCTATTTCTAGAGTATTCTACACATGTAATCCAAAAAACAAACATTATTTTATCATATTTTTCAACATCTTACATTGCTTTTCCATAACAATTTTATAACAAAGGTCATAAAAGATATTATACTTAAATTTATTTCTGTTTCCAGCCAGATTTAGACCTAGTTTTTCAAATAAATCAAAAAGCATTTGCGGATTTCGCAAATGCTTTTTGATCTACTTGTATTGTGGAATATCTAAAATAAAGGTATAGTGATCCATTTTTTGATATAAATTATATATATCATATACTTGATTGTATGCCCAACGGACATCAGTTGCATATTGGTGAGTACCAGGGTTAGCTGGATTCCATCTCATTTTATATAAAGTATTTTGACCATTATGGATATAGCCTTGCCCAATAAATCTTGCTCCTCCAACTATAGCAGCTTCAGGAGTAAACCAGCCCTCTTTATACGCCCTTTCTGCACCGCATGTTTTTGCACAACCATCATAGGCTCCAATACCATACATGTTATAAACAGTTTTCCCAGGTACAGATTTTCCATCTACTTTATCAACATATATTCCATTAGCCAATTCTGAACGACCGTGACCTGTTTCTAATATCGCATGAGCGATTAAATAGATTTCATTGATAGAATATTTATTTGCTGCATCTTTGAAATATTTTCCCTTACCTTCTAAAATCCCTTCTCCTACTAAAACCTTATTTAATTCTGTAACGGAAATGTTCGTTGGTGATGATAAATCTAAAAATTGAAACTTCTGTACAGCATGATTTTTGAAGTTATTTGGATTTAGATAATATTCAACTTGTTTAGGCGGTGCCATAACCCAATAAGTTACTGGACTACGTTTATGTGCGACATATTCCCCATTACTATTTAATCTCCATGTGTTGCGATAATCTATTTCATACCATGTTTCCATCTTTTTAGTAGTAGAGTTGTACACTATTTCACTGCTTAAAATTTTGACTTTTTCATTATTAATTAAATAGCCGTTAGAAGTTGCTGCGTTTAATTGAGTGAATTTTGTTCCAGGACCACTTCTTATATTCCAATTGTTTCCTGAAACAATACCATACCCATTTTGAATTGATTTAAAAGCAGTACTTAAAACATATCCATTAATTTCCGTTGATGCTATTTGAGGCGATGCAGCCATTTGTTTCTGTAGAACTTCAGTAAAACTTCTAGAATAGGATGTATATTTCACATTTGTATCATCTTTTTTTACATATCCTACTCGGCCAGCATATATAATACCCCACCAATTACCGTAATCAAAAGCAATTTGATAATGAGCGCCTTCAGTAATTTCACCAAAAGGTACTAATTTCCCCTGAATTTGTTTATTGTCATAAACGGTAATTGTTTTCGTTGCTGTAAAACCGCTTTTCGAATGTGTATATTGTGTATTTTCACTTGGCAGTACGACTTTTTGGGTTGGATAATTGGTCGAGCTTTTTTGCACATAACCGTAATAATCACTGAATTGGATTCTGTGCCAGTTCCCATAGTCGCTCACTCTTGGATAGATCTGGCCTTTCTTTAATTCTCCGACTTTTACTAGTTTTCCGGTACGGTTATCATAAACTGGTACATTGTCTTTAATAACTTCAAAATATCGATCATTTTTGTAAAATTCTGCTATAGCTTCTGATTTTTTCACATACCCTATACGATCACTGTATACAATCAGCCACCAATTTCCATAATCTGAAGCTATTTTGTATTCTTTACCTTTTTCAATTACACCAAATGGAACAAGCTTTCCAGAAGAGTTATCATAAACAGTTATCTTTTGAATTGGTGTTATTTTTCTGCCATTACTTTTATAAGAAGAATTCTTATTTTTAATTAATGAACCATTGGCTGGCCGTGTCGAATCCTTTCTCACATATCCGTAATAGTCGCTAAATTGAATTCTATGCCAGTTCCCATAGTCGCTTACCCTTGGGTACACTTGTCCTTTTTTGAGTTCCCCAATTTTCACAAGCTTACCTGTACGGTTGTCATAAACTGGTAGATTGTCCTCTAGAACTTCAAAATATTTATCTTGCTGACTAAACAAAAGTTGGACTTCAGATTTTCGCACGTAGCCAACACGGTCACTGAATATAATCCTCCACCAATTTCCATAATCAGATGCAATTTTATACCCTTTTCCTTTTTCAATCGTTCCAAACGGAACAAGCTTTCCTGACGTATTGTCATAGACCGTCACATTTTCTATCGCATTAAAACTTTTACTGCTATTTTTATAGCTTTTATTTTCATTTTTGATGGAAGTACCATTTGCGGGCTTTGTCGCGGATTTTTTTACGTAACCATAGTAATCACTAAACTGAATCCGATGCCAGTTCCCATAATCGCTTACTCTTGGATATACTTGGCCTTTTTTGAGTTCCCCAATTTTCACAAGCTTACCGGTACGGTTGTCATAAACAGGTAAATTGTTTTCTAGAACTTCAAAATATTTATCTTGCTGACTAAACAAAAGTTGGACTTCAGATTTTCGCACGTAGCCAACACGGTCACTGAATATAATCCTCCACCAATTTCCATAATCAGATGCAATTTTATACCCTTTTCCTTTTTCAATCGTTCCAAACGGAACAAGCTTTCCTGACGTATTGTCATAGACCGTCACATTTTCTATCGCATTAAAACTTTTACTGCTATTTTTATAGCTTTTATTTTCATTTTTGATGGAAGTACCATTTGCGGGCTTTGTCGCGGATTTTTTTACGTAACCATAGTAATCACTAAACTGAATCCGATGCCAGTTCCCATAATCGCTTACTCTTGGATATACTTGGCCTTTTTTGAGTTCTCCAATTTTCACAAGTTTACCGGTACGGTTGTCATAAACAGGTAAATTGTCTTCTAGAACTTCAAAATATTTGTCATTTTTTTCGAACTTGACTGATTGTTGGACAACATCTAACGTTTTAGAATCGGCTTGATTTTGAATAGTGAAAAGACGTGCTTGACCTTTTGTTGTTTCTTCATTTTCCTGTTTGAGATCAGGATTCGCTTCTTTCGTTTGATCGCTGGTTAATTCTTGATTCTCATTGCTTTGTTCCTGTGGTGTAGATTCCTCATTTATTTCATCTTCAACTGCTTCTTGATTTGTTCCCTTTTCTGGATCATTCGCTTGTTCTGTAGACTGAGGTTGTTCCACTGTTTCGGATAGTTGATCTTTTGCTACTGCTCCTTGACGATGACCAATAATGATATAGTAGTTTTGTTCATCTTCTTCTATGATGGAATATGCCTCGCCTGCAGCGATCATTGCAATCGGACTGTTTTCTTGTCCATCCAGCACTTCTATTTCTTTTGGAAACTCTATTACATTTAAAATTTTAAAGTCTTGCAGATCAACCCAAGAAACATTGTCTACTTCTGTTAAAATCTCAACATCCTGTAAATTTACATAGGCCAAGTCGTTATTCCATTGAAAATAAAAGCGATCGTTCTCCACTTTTTCGACTTGCAAAACAGTGCCTTCTAACAATTTCCCGACAATATTTTCCTTCATCCCGTAAACATCGGTTTGTTCAACTACTCGCAAATAAGATGCTTCAGCTTCATTCGTTTGGATTTCATTACTCTCCGCTATTGCCCCTGCAGGCAAAAAGAGTGAGATCAATAGTACTAGAACGGTAAAAACTGAAAAGCTACGTCTAAAAATCAATCTCTGCATTAAATTTCTCACTCCTAATTATTGGTTAACCTAGTGGCACCTTTTAGCAAAAAATATCTCTACTAAATTAAACAATTTTATACTTTTTTTTCAAAAAATATCAATATTTTTTAGAATGCATCACTCCCTTATTATTAAAATTACACAGCATACATTATATCAAAGATGCATTGGTTAAAATAAGGTTTTTCGACAATATTCTATATAAATTAGTAAAAAATTACTATAGACTTTGATTAATGCTTTAACAAAAAGGGATTGTCCAGAAAGTCAAATCCCCATTGAAAACAAAAAATCATAAACACCGATATATCAACGTTTCTAAAACATTAAAGGGGGCAGTCAATAAGCCGAAAAAACGACTTATCAGACTGCCCCATAACTTTTGTCAACTATAGATCAATGTAATATGAATTTTGTATTTATTTTGGTAGTATCGTCATTTGTAGAAATGACTAGGGTATTAATTGGTATATTATTTCCGTTTATTAATAGTTTCCAACCTAGATATTGCGGATTTTTCTGTCCTTTCACTATATTTAATTCAATTTTTGATTCACTAGTGACCTCAATAGTCGCTATTTTATTTTCATTTTTAAAAAGATAAACCTTATAAGCATTATTGTGTATTTTTTCCAGTTCAACTTCAATGCCTTCTGCCATATGCCAAAGTAATTTGTAATTATTTCTGACACTTGATTGAATCGTATCATTTACTTCAATCATTTGGTTCAATTTATCATACTGAATATCACGAATATGTTTTACATTTTTGTATCTTTCATTAACTCCTCTGACCTTAGCTTTATTTTTATCAAGTTGATAACTTTCAATATAAACTTTTTTATACTGAGAATCATGTCTCGGAAGACCTTTATCATTTACAATTAATGTGTTATGAGCAAAAGATGAATATCCGTATTCTGTAAAAGCGTTGTGATAGTCATATCCATTTGGACCTGCTTCAACAATTATGTCCGTTCCTTTAGAATAAATCCACATATTTAAATCATCTGAATGTTTATGATATCCAGTATGATAAGCAGCAGTAAAAAGAACATATGTCGAATCAGTACCTTTATTCCAAGAATCTCTGAAGATTGCATATCCTGATTTTTTAAATACCATGTCTGTTTTTGGGTGAGGTTTTCCTTTTTTTCCTGCAGAAGCAGCGAATTGGTACCACTCATTTGATTTCCATATATTTGTATCAGGCTTCAAATTATACTGTGTATCTCCTATTGCAGGGAAAAATCCATCAGGCTTTATTATAAAAGTAGAAAAATTAAACATACTATTAAATTTATTTAATAAGTAATTTGATATAGTAGTATTTCCAACATTATTGAAATATTTATAATAATTTAATACTGACTGAGCAATAATTTGATGATATATCGGGGAATGCTCTAAATGTACACCTTCAGCAGAAATAATATAATCAAAATAATTTTTTAATCTTTTTTGTGCCAGAAGCTGATAATATAAAGCATCTTGATATTCTTTAAAATATTCGCTAAAAGCTAGCAGTGCTTCATCTTGAAACATACCGTGATTCGTATTATGTGAGTAAAAAAAATCCTGAGACAATAAATCAGCATGGAAAATAATATTTTTTAATAAAATCTCTAAATCTTTTTTTGGCAAAACTGTTTTAGCATGATGGTAAAAATGAATCCATTGAACAAGTCTTCTAGCTGTTGTTTCATCATGCCAAGCCATTGTATTAGTTTTATTTGGATACGGGTTGTTGTTAATCCAGTCCTTTATTACTTTAAACCCTTTTTCCAAATACACCTTTTTTCTTGTTGCTTCATAACTCTTAATTAAATCAGATAGAAAAAAGTGTCCATTTAAAGCTCTTAAATACGATCTTCCATTTTCGCTTACTAAAGCTTTATCCCATTTAATACCATTAGGGAAATAAAAGACACCATAATTAGAAATTTGGTATCTATTTTGCAACATATTATTAGCAGATTCTAAATAATTAGTAGAAGGCAGTATATAAAATTGGGTAATGTTATCATTGGCTTTATTATTACAGTCTTTTAAATTAATACATCTACTTATATAGAAATTATTTAGTTCAGCAACTGTAAATACCTTTTTAGATGACACCTCTTTTTTACTTACGTATCCAATTCTTCCTGAATAAATAATGCCCCACCAATTACCATAATTAAATGCTATTGAATAACTAACTGCCTCTTCAATCTCTCCAAACTTCACCAGTTTCCCCGAAGTATTATCATAGACATTTATTTTTTTAGTTGTAATAAACCTACTATTTAAATTTTTATATTTTCTATTTTCACTCGGCAATACTACTTTTTTTGTTGGATAATTTGTAGAACTTTTTCGAACATAACCGTAATAATCGTTAAATTGGATTTTGTGCCAATCCCCATAATCGCTTACACGAGGATAAATTTGACCTTTTTCCAATTCTCCAACCTTTATTAATTTACCCATACGATTATCATAAATTGGTACATTATTCTCTATTACTTCAAAATACTTATCAAATTTATAGAATTCTGCAATTGCTTCACTTTTTTTAACATATCCGACACGATCACTGTAAACAATCTGCCACCAATTACCATAATCAGAGGTTACTTTATACACTTTTCCCTTTTCAATTACTCCAAACGGTACCAATTTCCCATAGCTATTATCATATACCACTGTCTTACGAATTGGTGTTATTCTTCTTCCATTATTTTTAAACGAAACATTCTTATTTTTTATGATAGAACCATCTGCAGGTTGTGTCGATGACTTTTTCACATATCCATAATGATCACTAAATTGAATTCTATGCCAATTTCCATAATCACTTACTCTTGGGTACACTTGACCCTTTTTCAATTCTCCAATTTTTATCATTTTCCCAGATCGATTGTCATAGACAGGGAGATTATCTTCCATCACTTTAAAGTATTTATCATATTGACTAAACGTCGGTTGAACATCCAATTTTTTGATATATCCGATGCGATCGCTGTAAATAATCTTCCACCAATTCCCATAATCGGAGACTATCCTATAGTCTTTCCCTTTTTCAATTGTTCCAAATGGAACTAGTTTCCTTGACGAATTATCATAAACAATCACATTTTTTAAAGCTTTCACACTTTGACTGCTGTTTTTATAGCCTTTGTTTTCATTTTTGATCAATGATCCACTTGCCGGTTTTGTTGAAGACTTTCGCACATACCCATAGTGATTACTGAATTGAATCCGATGCCAGTCCCCATAATCGCTTACTCTTGGATATACTTGACCTTTTTTTAATTCTCCAATTTTGACAAGTTTTCCTGTACGGTTATCATATACAGGTATATTATCCTGTGTTGTTTGGAAATATTTATAATGTTGGCCAAAATGTATTTGAACCTCTGATTTCTTAATATACCCGATTCGATCACTAAATATAATTCTCCACCAATTCCCATAATCGGAGACTATCCTATAGTCTTTCCCTTTTTCAATTGTTCCAAATGGAACTAGTTTCCTTGACGAATTATCATAAACAATCACATTTTTTAAAGCTTTCACACTTTGACTGCTGTTTTTATAGCCTTTGTTTTCATTTTTGATCAATGATCCACTTGCCGGTTTTGTTGAAGACTTTCGCACATACCCATAGTGATTACTGAATTGAATCCGATGCCAGTCCCCATAGTCGCTTACTCTTGGATATACTTGACCTTTTTTTAATTCTCCAACCTTTACTAATTTTCCAGTTCGATTGTCATATACCGAAAGATCGTTTTCCAACACCTCAAAATACTTATCATTATGGCTAAACTGATATTGTGTTTTGGTTTTTTCTTTTTCATTTCTTTCATCCGTTTTAAGTTGTCTTTCCGTTAACTCAGATTTATTATAATCACTAATTTTTTTCTTTTCTTCATCTGTTGGTTGAGAATCTCCATTTTTCGTCTGACTGTTTTTCTCTTCCACACTTCCTTGATTAGATTCTTTCTTTTCTTTGTCCTCTTCTATTTGTGGTTGGTCTTCTTCGCTTGATGGTAAAACTTCTGAGCTATCGTTGACATCTAATTGATCTTCAATTTCTTGTTGATTTTCAACAATTCCATCATTCAATTGGGCTTCTGACTTTTTTACATATCCAATCCGATCACCAAAAATTATTCTCCACCAATTTCCATATTCCGAAACAATTTTATAATTTACTTCTTTTTCAATTAGGGCAAATGGGACAAGCTCACCGGAAGTATTATCATAAACAACAGCTTCTTTTAAGGTTTTAACACTTTGATTGCTGTTTTCAAATGATTCATTTTTATTTTTTATTTTGAATCCGTTTGTTGGCTTTGTATTAATTTTCTCTACATACGCATAATAATCGCTAAACTGTATTTGATACCAATCCTCATTACCATTGACAAAAGGAAAAATTTGGCCCTTTTTTAATTCCCCGATTTTTATTAATTCTCCTGTATTATTTTTATAAACCGGAACATTTTCTTCAATAACCTCAAAATATTGTTCGGAGGTACTGTGTGCTTTTATAGAAATGGAACCATTAGGAAAAATAATAGAAATGACTAATGAAAAAATTAATAAAAAATGTATCTTTCGACGAACGTTAAAACCTCGCAACTTTTGTTCTCCTCTCGTTTGTTTAGCAAATTTATATGACCAGTCTACGTGAACAAGTAACAAATATGTATAAGCAGAATGTAATTTTGAAAGGGTAAATAATTACAAATATAAAATAACATATAAAATTGTATA
>ERZ1673812.32-NODE-32-length-15153-cov-14.005497_pt1 | contig 15153 bp, 14 predicted proteins | sample MGYA00580150_ERZ1673812 | MGnify/ENA primary metagenome ERZ1673812 (study PRJEB41219, sample SAMN04549591) | soil metagenome | isolation source: soil | place: USA: Texas, Big Bend National Park | collected 2009-03-17 ... | reverse complement strand
CTCTCCAATGAATAAAAGTACGTATGAAAAGGTCTTGTTTCTGATAATATATTAGTCATAAACTTTTTGTTCTCAAAGTGTTGCTCTAGTTCTTTTGTGATCATTAAATGAACCCAATAAGTAATTTCATCTCTGAATAATATTGTTATTTGGTTTTCTTTCTTTTCATATATGTCTTTTAAATGGTCCAAATTTACTTCAAGATCATATAGATTGCTTAAAATAATAGAGGCATGAAGAAGAATTGGTTTATTATAGTCTAAGTCTAAAAGGTCTTGTTCAGTAAAACTTGAAATGTTATTTTCAATTTTATCTTTCATATCTGCAACCGTGTTATTTATCTTATAATCCAATATTAGAAAATAATAATACTCCACTTGATCAGCCTTGCCTGGATTCTCTAGCTTCATAAATACTTTTTTTATTTTTTCTAACCCCTCTGAATCACCAATATATTCCATCATATTATAAAGAAAATATAAATCAAAAAATGAACGAACCTTATTAATTTCTTCTATTGAGAATAAACTATCTTTTTTTAACATTGATAATAAAATCCTACAATAAAAATTATTTTGTTCTTGCTTACATTCACTAGGCTGTAATTTATCATTTATTTTGCCAAGATATAATATCGAGCTATTATTTTTCAAATCAGATATTTCCTCAGACTGACTGGTTACTTCAAAACACTTCCATCATTACTTTCTTTCATATAAGAATTGATCGTATTAATAAAATTATTACTATGAATAGGCCGATTTTTAAAATAAGGTTCACTGCAAGCTGTAAGCAGGAAAAAACATACTATAAGCAAATAGATATTTTGTTTCATATAAACATATCTCCTAACCTATTAGCCTTTATATTGGAAATGAGGTAAAAAGTGTAGATATTCTGCTCTAAATATTAGATTTTTGCAATAGCTGTGTATGTTCTATTACTATAATCAACTATAGTAGTAGTGTACATGCCAAGATATATTGTTAAACCGCTTCCACAAACATTTCCAGAGCTGCTATAAGATTTTGAAGTTGTGCTTCTTGAATAACCAGGACTAGATCCACTACTACTTGCTCCGGCTCCGCTAAAGGAAACACTTCCTCCAACTGTATAAAACGAAACTTGATGAGTTAACTTCTTAAACCCAGTTCTAGTAGTAGAACTTAATGCTTTATATTTTCCGCAACCTTTCCAGTCAGACAAATAAGGTAATCGGCTTTCGCTGTTACATTGTTATCGGGATTAACGCTTTGGTTAGAAAAGAACAGGGCGGCGATTTGCAGTTTTGGTGGCTCGATAAGCATCATCAGATGGTGAAAATGTAAAAATAAAACATAGTAATATAGCAAAAGATAAAGCAAGCATTTTTCACCTAAATAATTGAATATTATACACTTTTTACCTTAATTATCATTTTATCACATTTATAGGTAATTTGGAGTATTTTTTACATTATTTGTTTGTAATGATTATTTTTTTAGTATTTTTTGTGGTATGCACACAATTAATTTTGGAAATAAAATGAATTTCCTGATCTGATCGCTTATCAGTAAATAAAATGAGCGCCTAGTAAACGCTCATGTAGACAATATATATTAACCAGAAAGTTAATAACCTTCTTCTTGGGTGAACCCTTGTTCTTATAGAACTTGTTGATACCGCTTCATCAGATAATGCCACCACGATCGGAATGAAGAATGGGCTTCTTCATTTCTTTCTATCGTTTGCAAGCAAAAAATACAGAGACGTGCAAGCTGTTTCACCGCACATAAATAAGGAGCGGTCAATACAAATGTTTCAACAAAGGCATCGCTGGCTCATGGATGTTTCAGCGCTACATCCGTTTCCTTGACCATAAAAATTGATTAAGCACGACCGCATAGGCCGTGCTTTTTGGTTTAAAATTTTTCTTCATCGTTAAGATAAAAACGCACCTAGCTGAAACAGGGAACGCCAATCTAAGAGGTTTTCGGTTTCTAATAGTTAAGATAAAAACTTGGAGGGATTGAAATGAAAGTATATAAAGTTTATGGGTTTCAATTCCTCGTAGTTAAGATAAACTCTGAGTCAGGAGTTGAAACGGAAAATTGTGATTCAAGTTTCAATTCCTCGTAGTTAAGATAAACCCGGTTATGTGTGGGTGTTAGAAGAGAAACACGATATGTTTCAATTCCTCGTAGTTAAGATAACCCCCCCACAAATTGTTGTTAGATAAGTATTTGGTTTAAAATGGTTTATTGGTTATTTTCATTTTAGCGAAGGTGTTACATTTAATCAATCCTTTGATTTGTCAAGGTTCAACGAAGATTGGAAAGAGTCGTCGATCCCCTAGGATTTTTGCACGATTGGAGGTCGACGACAAATTTCCATTATTTTTTGAAGAAGATGTAAATGATCCTAGTAGTTTTATTGATCAAAGGCTTGTTGCAAGACTTTTTGTTCCAATACAAGACAGGAATCCGGAAGAGGCATTGTTAAAAATTGAAGATCCTTGATTAAAAATAAATTTAGAAAAAGACTATTTTAATAGGAGACTTTTTGCTGCTTGAGTATCCGAATTAATACAAAGATTTATTTAACTTTTACTTGCTTTTCTTGTTCGAGAATCGCGAACATAAGAGGTCATAAACCCGCAATAAGTCCACCGTTCTTCATAACAGACATTTTTAACATTAATGAATCTCTTGTTTAGTAACCTAAAATGTTTGGCACTGAAAACATTTACGAACCTCCTGTAATGTTTTGTATAATAGCTAACATTTTGCTAGGATTTCGTAAGTGTTTTCTACTTTTTTGACCGAATACCAAAATATGGTAATTAATCGCAAAAATAAACAACTTATTGGTACCCTGATATAAACAATGAATCTCAGTGTTTGAATGACTTTGACGATCACATTGGGTGAAAAACTCTAATTTATCGCTTCAAAGAAGGAAAGGATCTCTTCCTTAGAAGTAGCTTTAACCATTTTGAGAACGTTTTCTTCTTCCGAACAATAAATAGCGATTTTAGATAAAATATCCAAATGTTCATTGTCTACTGCTGCGATACCTATCAAAATATGAACGATATTTCCATTTCCAAAATCAACTCCCTCGGGGAGCTGTATCACGCAAATTCCTGAAGATTTTACAGATGTTTTTGCTTCTTCCGTTCCATGCGGAACCGCAACATAGTTGCCCATATATGTAGAGCTCAATTCTTCTCTTTCTAGCATTTTACTAATGTACTCTTCTTCTACATAACCGTTATCAACTAGGATTTTCCCTGCCATTTTAATTGCGTCAATTTTATCTTTTGCTTTTTGGTTAAGAACGATATTATTAGTTGTTAAAATTTCTTTTTTCATGTCAAATTCACCTCTTATTTTTTTATAGTTATATGAAATATTTGGGGCTGGGATAGGTTTAGGCTTTGTCATGTATTTTTTTTATTATTGGATATTCGAATTGCTTTTTGAATATTTTCACTTTCTCTTGAAATTCTATCGTTTCCTAGATTTATAATGACAAGATTCAACATCATAAGCATTATAGTAGCAAAAGCCCAGAAGGAAATCCGTGCTGGATAATAATCCATACACCAACCAATAATAATGGGTATTAATGAACCACCAAGTGCATTAGAAGCTAATAATATGCTAGTTACCCTTTTTGTGTGTTCAGGAAAATGTTGATTAGTAATAATTAAAGCGATTGCAAACATTCCTGACATAAATAGACATAGTAAGATACTGAGGAGTTTGTTGGCGAGAACTTTATAATCTAGGAAAATTATTTCTCAAAAAAGAATATAACTCAACCTATTTTTAGGATATTTAACAAAAATTTTACAATTTTTAATAATAAAGAATATTTGTTTTGTAATTTATTATCATGAAGGGAGAGATTTTCCAGTTAAACATGTTTCTCAAATTTCCATTTATTATCAATACCAAAAATAGATGGAGTGTGATAAGAATGAAAATTTAACAAATCCAAATAGTCTATACTATAAAGTGGACAAAGTTGTAATGAAGCGAGGCGAAGAAATATATGTTTATGATCAAAACGGCAACAAATATATTGACTGTGCGAGGCAATTCACTGATCGACACCCTCGCGCCGAATCATCCCCAGAGTTTTTATTCAAGTTCTCCTCCAAAAATTTTCTAAACAGGAATATTCTTCATTGCTAATTCTCTTGAATTTCCAGTGGAGATTTCTTTACAAAACATGCGATGATCGTCAAATTCCTTATTATCCCAATAACTTTTTCTACCTTTGTTTAATAATTGGATACACAACAACACGATATTTTTATTTAGAAGATTTGCAAGTTGTTTTCCTGTCGCTTTGCAATTCGTTTGATAATAAAGCATCATCATGAGCTCGACATCTTCTTCTTGAAAAATCTCTTTATTTTTTTATAATTCAAGCCATTGGCGAACTGAAATATTAAGAGATTCTTTGTAAATCTTCATCCAATCATCTCTCCTAGTAACTTTTAGCGAGTTCGTATGCTTTTAGTCCTTCATCGCCAGTAAGAACTTCGACTTCTCGTCCGTTCACGTTTGCGTAAAATTTGGTGGCTGTTTTAATCATTGCTCAGCTTAAAAAATAATATCGTAAGATTCATTGCCTTTTAACAGCTGTAAAAAATCTTCCGTCTCCATCACGGTATCGACCGGAACAACGGTACTATCATTATTTCTAACAATGCAGATGACTCTTTTTCGATGCGTACTTTTTCGCAGATAAATAAGTTCTATTTCTCCAATCATTCCCATCCGAAAAGCTCTCGCCAAAAGGACATCTGTACTTAAAAAGCTGATTGGATTGATAGTGGGCACGTTTAACAAGTTATGTTTAGATGAATAATCCATAATTTTTTTCTTTATTTCCACAACCGCAAAATCACTTGTGCTAATGGAAATTTGTTTAATTTTATTTCCATAATGGTGAACAAGCAAGAAAGCCAATGCAAGAATAGAAGTTTCTCCAGCGTTTTTCTTTATTATCCCTTCTTCCTTGCTGTCAAAGCCGTTTTCATAATAATTCCCAATCCATTCATCATCAATATCTACTCTGCCTGATTCCGCTTCTTGAATCTGTTTTTTTAAATATCGATGCGGCTTCGATCCGGGAGAAGAAGCATTGGCAAACACTTTCATGAGTTTCAAGTCATGATAATCTACCAAAGGGAGGTAATCCGTTTCTTCATCCAAATAAAGCAACTGTTGAGGGATAGAAGAAATATATTGACGCCGATGTTCACTTTGTGCAATTTCAGCATACACCCAGCCTGGAACTAAAATAAGGTCGTAATATCCATAGATTTTGTCAACTGGAAAATATTTTTCGTGTTGGGTGCAAAATTGTACATTATTATTGTCAAGTATACAAATCCGCAAATCATGCCCTTTTGTAATAAAACTGTTTAACTCTTTAAAACTATCGCTAACCATCTCATACATGATTCAATCCCTCTAATGTCCGGCGAAATTGGTTGAGAAACTCTTCATGTTCCTTATACATTTCGACTTCTTCATGTTCTGCGCGCTTTTCTTTGATTTTTGTTTCTAATGCTCCTAAGTCGATAATATTGCTCGGCTGAACCAATGATACATCTAGGGCCAACTTGCGGAACATCTTCTCGAATTCTTGCTGGCTGATTCTAATATCAAAGTTCTTTTTTATTTGCTGGCGCAGTTCTTCGTTTTTATATTCTCCTGCTGATTCATATAGTTGGATGAGGATGGCTTTGTAGGGTGCTTTGAAGGTATCGATGCAGTGCATAATTCGCTCAACAAATGGCAAGTGATGGCCCACCTGATAAAAATACTCATACACATCATGACCTAAAAGCATTTGGCTGGCAAAATAATCTGCTTTTCTCTCAGAAAGGTCAAATTCTGTTGAAATTATGTGGGACGAACTTTCTTCAATCCCTTTGATTAAGTGGTAGATTTCATGCCAACAGATAAAATACTGATACACCCTCGGTTGTGCCGTGTTAATGACAAACACTTTCTTACCATTAGGCAATTCCCGGATGGCGCCACCCCAATTTTCGTCAGGTATAGGAACTTGAATAAGATAGTGTTCTTTTAGTATTTGCAGGGCCTGCTTTTCAGGTGAAAGGATGCGGATTTTTTTATATCTTGTCTCCACAACCGTAATAAGTCGTTCAATTTCCTCTTTGATTTCTTTGTTCAGCTTGACCGTCTGATCCAGATTTTCACTAGTAATTCGCATCATTTTCCCATGCCTTTCATTTATAGATAGATGGCGGCAATATCTAATAAGTCATCAAGATCGTTTAAAATCTTTTGAATATGTTCCGGCCTGTTTTCTTCCTGTAAATGATCAGAATATTGCATAGCCGGTCTCTGCCATGATTCAGGAATGATCACAGGAGGATGCAGAAAGTAATCCTCAGGCAAATTGAAAGCTGCCGTAATTTTTTTTAGATGGGTTTGAAATGTAACTGGGCTTGAAATTTCCCCGGCAAGAATTAAATTTAATGTTGGACGAGAAATGTTTGTTAACTTAGAAAAAGATGATTTTGAAAATCCTTTTAACCTAATAAAAGTGGCAATATTCTCGCCAATTTTCTTACGATGTTGAAAGAAGTTCATTTTTCCTCCCTCCTTATGCCGCAGTATCAACTTCTTTTAAAATATACTTGCTGTAATAATTATACCCTAAATATCTTTTTTGTAAAAATAAATTTTACAATTTGTAAAAAAATCAATGCTACTTTAAAATAAAGGACGTTTATGTTCACCTTAACTAATTTTGGTAAAAACCACTTCAAAACATGTCATAAAAACAAAAACAGAAGCCAATACAGCTTCTGTCATTAAACTTCGAGGAGACAGGCATTTGACCAGTGTACTACTTCAGCTCATCATATTTTTTCTTTGAACCAAACGCTTTTTCAATCGGATACTTTTTTTCATTTTTCTCCATTTTATTGATGATTGCTTCTTCTAAATCAATGCCTAATTCATGTGACAATAAAAGTGCGTAAATAACAACATCAGCTAGTTCATCCTTAATATTTTCAAAATTAGCTTGAACTGCTTCTTCGCTTGTTTTCCATTGGAAATTTTCCAGCAATTCCCCCGCCTCTAACGTTAGGGAAATCGCTAAATCTTTTGGAGTATGAAACTGTCTCCAATTACGAGCATCTCGAAATGCGATTATTTTTTGCTGCAAGTCTTTCAAAAAGCTCACCACCAAACTAGATCGCTTACAAATTTTACATAAATTATAGCAAAAAAATGCTATTGGAAGCTATTTTATTCCAATTTTTAAATTAAAAAACTCATCCCTGCTTCATAGGTTAGGAATGAGATTCGGTAATCACTTCTCTCGCTTTAAAAAAAAGATTCATCACTACTTTTTGTGATTTTGGCAAAAAAGAAGAAAACACTTACGAAAACCTGGCAATAATGTTAGCTACCACACAAACATAAGGAGGTTTCGTAAGTGCTTTCTATATCACTAGAATTACCAGAATTTGAAGTGATTAAACAACTTTCTTTCTCCAATCAATATTTTGTTTGATATGGAAATGTTTGTGCGATTGCGGCAATGAAGGTTTCAATTCCTCTTAGTAACAGAACAAAAATTCTTATGTTTCAATTCCTCGTAGCTAAGATAAAAACGGCTTTTGATGCCAAAGTCGTATATCGGGACGTAAAGTTTCAATTCCTCGTAGTTAAGATAAAAACTTGAGCCTTTGGGATAGCATATCATCACCCTTTTTGGTTTCAATTCCTCATATCTTGTGAATTGTTGCTAATTTTTAAAACCCTTGAAAATCAAGGGTTTTTCTTTTTCATCTCAGCGTAAATCCGAGTGAATTTTATGCCCTCCAAATAGCTTTTGCCCCCAATTTGTCCCCCGTATCTCAAACAAAAAATAATTTAAAGGCTAGCTTATTGCACCTCTTTTTTTACTTATCTAATCGTGACTAAATTCCCTAATTCCATACTATAATTGTCGAAAAATACGCCAAAAATCTGAAAAGGTTTATAATGGAATCAAAAGTTCTTCGATTTGTCCCTATAGAAAGATCCCCTCCATAATAGTCAGATTAATGGGCTTTCTTTTTTCTGTCTACTATAAGGGGATCATATCAAATTGAGTGGCTCTTTTTATTATTTTAAATTATCGATAAGTTTCCCTTACTCTGTTAGATTCCAATGTTCTTTACTAAATGGGTTTTTGAAACCCGTATTTTAATTTACTTTTGGCGGCTTCCGGGTAATGCTTCTTTGACTTTTTCTGCAACGGCTTCATCAAACGCCTTTTTAAATGTGTTAATATTTTCAACATTTTCAGCAAGAAGGAAATCGGCAAATTGTGCAGGCAATTACTTTTCATTCAAAACCGTGATCGCATCTGCTTTCAATTCTTTCCGTTTCAATTCCCTGAGGCGCTTTTCGAGCTCTTCTTCACGTTTTTTCAGTTCTTCCTCTTTTCGCTCTTTTTCGGAAAGTTTGGCCAGACGCTCGGCTTCCTTTTTTTCCTGTTCCAGCTTTTCTTGGAATTCTTTTTCCCATTTAGCTCGAGCAGTTTTCAAAGCTTTTTCAAGCTTTTTGTCGGTTTCACTTTCAATCCGTTTTTGCAATTCTTTCTCAGCATTTCAATCTTTTTTGATTCTATTTGTTGATCTTGTTGTTCATCTTGTGGATTAATCAAATTTAGGGTATGGCCAAGCTGTCAGAGGGGTACTTAACCATTCCATTTGTTTATCTAAGGTAAGCGGAAATAAATCGTTTTGCTTTAGACCTTGTTCTAAACCGATCAGATGTAATTTTGCAGAAGCTTTTTTCCACAATGAAGGCAGTTTCTCCAGTTTTTCTTCTTTGTATTGCTGATCAAAATCTTGAATACCTCTTGCTAACAAGGAGATTGTTTTTAAAACATCTTTACCGTAGTTATTTTCTAATCTATACAATGAAATGAACCTCCATTTTATTTTTAAATGTGTAACATCAAATAATTTTTATTAAAATATCGAACTAATCCCTCAATCATCATGTTTATAATTAGTAAAACAAAAAAGGCATCTCGAGATTTCACTATCCTCTGAGATGCCTTAACCATATGCTATTGTTATTATAATGGATAATCTAGTAAAACGAAATAACTAATACACGTATTTAAACCTTTACAAGCAGTACCTAGTAAAGTTTTAACGCCCCCATTTTAAAAACGTCTTCCACAATATATTCTTCTTAATGAAGAAGCGGAAAAATTTCTCTTTCCTTTTCTCATTTTCCGCTTTATGCCGTCTATTACTTTGGGTGCTTCCTCTTTTAAAAAAATTCCTATAATGACAGGTTAAGAATAAGTTAATATAATCTTGAAAATATCGCTTACCTGTTTTTGTCTTCTAATTACAGTTTTCTTGTTGGTGCTCAGCGATAATTCGTTCAGCCTCACGGTCGTAAGAATCGGCTAAATCTCTAAGAGCGGCAGCAAGACGGTGATATCCAACATTCTCTACTTCCTCGGCTTGATTCCTATATTTCGCTGCAAGCTCTCTTTCCGGTTTTCCAGTCGGATCTATCCAATGCACCCCGCGAGAGTTATACAATTGCATGCAAAAGCCTCTTCTCATTTGCTCTGCATCCTTGCCATTAAGAGCCTCAGCAGCAGCTCGATCAATCCACAGCCCATCAGGGTCAGGTGGACAGTAAATGAGAACCTTTCCGACATGTTGAAGTGCAACTTCAAGGTGTCCAGATTCCGCACATGCTGCTTTAGTGTGTTCTAGCCACCGCTTGAAATCATCTCCCGAAAACCTACCATCTGTCTGCATTCCAGGCGGTGTTCGCCATTCATCAAACAGGCGGTATGCATTTATAGCAATAGCCTTTTGTTGCTCGGTTGGTTCCTTATAGGACTGATTCTCTTTTTTAGAGCGATAAACAAGGCGAATCACTTCACAGAAAAACCCCGGGTCAGAGGATAATCGATGTTCCAACAACTTTGGCGATGCGCCTTCGTCCCTATCTAACAGCGGCAGATAAGCCAATTCAACTTGGAAAAGGTCATTTGGGTTAGTTTCGGGGTCATCCTGCAATGCCTTTATAATTTTAACAATGTAATATTGATCCATTGAATACAAAGGTTCAGTTGAAGAAATGGTTGCTAGGAGAGCCTTTATGGTGAGCTTTTTGTCCAACGGTTGCTTGTCACGAAGAAGTTTATATAAGCATGCAATGGCTGCTTTAGGTCTCCCGTATTCAATTAATTTGTCTACGGCAATTTCAAGATTACCAGTCGATTGAAATAGATTTACATTCGCCTTACTCCAGTATTCTTTTTCAGATTCACCGAGTAATGCTTTTGCTCGCCTCCAGGTTTCCTCCCTAAATGGGAGATAAGCAAGAAATTGGCCAATTTGGTTAGGTGTCCAACTATTTATACCTAAATTATCAACCCATACCCATCCTTGAATAGTATGCCGGTTCCAAACATACCTACTAACAAATTGCTCCAAATGTTTATCGTCTGTTTCCAAAAGCTTAGGAAGGATCACTGAATCTATTCTAGATTCACCGATACTTCCAAGAGTATAACCAACGTTTGATGGTGATTTTATATTCTTCACAAATTGTAGCACTGCGTCCATTCCGCCAAAATACAAGATATCTTTGATAGCCTGTTGACGGCGCTTTTCGAGTTGTAGTTGTTGCTCCTCCCAGTTCCCTTTTTCATCGATTAAATCAAAATCATTGCCACTAAACAGCTCACGATGTAAATTCAATGGATTTGTTGGGGTATGTAACTTGGCAACATCCTCAATTTTTGAAATCAGGTCGGGACTAAGCGCCCATTCTTCATCGACAATACGCTTATGCTTCGATACAAGCTTCGTCAATCCAGTCCAAAGATCAACCCGTTCGTTTTCAGGTCTGTCTAAAATGTCTTCGGATGAAAGATAATTTAATCCTTTTTCTAAAGACGACTGCGGTAGATGTTCAAGATGATCAATGAGTTCTTTGAGTTTACTAATATCACGCTTTGCCATCTCAACAGCCATGTCGGCATAAATCGAGATCTGATCCCAATATTCTTTCCGAGTCACTTCATTGTTCCAATCTTCCGGAATAATTTTACGCCAGGCAGGTTTATGAGAACCCGTGGACATCTGGCGTTGGTTTGGAAGCAAGCTTAACAGTAGTTTCCACCCAACTTCCGGTACTTCCTTCTGGAGTGTTTGAAGCGCGACCTTTCGTTTCTCAATCGATGCGGTCGTTTGTGGAAACCAAGGAAGGAAAATCGTCGCAAGTGAATTTATAGGCCTATTAGCCCAATTGCCACCAGGGTCACGAGACGCGAGTTCCCCCAGAATTACAGAAACACGAACTAAGAACTGTTCATCCCAGGCAAGTGTTTCCAGAGCCCAAAGCAGTCCTGTAATGTAATTACCACCGGTAATCCCGTTCCCTTCCTGTGAGAAAAGTTCATCAAACGGGCAAGGAGTTTGCTGTAATGCAGTCTCAACAGCATTTAAAAATTCATTGGGAGCTGCTTCAGTAAGTAAAGGGAGTAAATCATTCAAGCTCCCCCAAAGCACCCAATCCGCATTCTCAAAGATTTCTCGGATTGCCAAAATTGCAATTGTTTCGGGCTTATTCAATGAACAGTTGGGCAAAGCGCTTGGACGACTTCCAAGAAGCGCCAGTGTTTCGGCAATACCTTTACGCAGAGCATGTGAATACTTCGGTACTTTTCTGTAAATACTAGCGGCAAATCTTTCTCCCGGGGGCAAATCAAACTTTGGATCACGTTCAGTAAGAACATCTACAGCACATTGCTTGAAAATATCCAGATGGTCATCGAAGATTCGTGGACCTAGTTCCTGCCACGATTCTTCCCGTTTGGTGACATTCCATACCCCATTTTTCAGAACGATAGGGCTTTCCGGGTGTAGAACAATATCTCGAACTTTGGAAATCCAGTTGGAATACTCTTCTCTTGTAAGATAAGAGACAATATCGATGTCCGCACCAGAATTTTCATTCCACGAGCCAAGTAGATTTGCAAATACTAATTTTGAGGCATATTCATGTTGATTCCAGTCCGGGTTGACTGAGAAAGGTGTTTTAACAAGGTTATCAGGGATTGTTCTGATGACCGACCTCTGAAATGCTGAGCGGATATTATCTGGAATAGAATCAATTGTTATGAAGCCGGCATTTTCACTTTCCCACTGTACTATTTCCATGATTTGCGCCCATATTGACTGTACATTATCCTCAGAATATTGCCCTATAAGAGAGTGTAGAAGAGAAAGTGTTACACCCTTGATATCCAGATCATAGATAAGCAAATGAAAACTTTTCAGGAATCTCCATAATTGATCGTCTGTAAGATCATTATTTTGATTGGCTGCTTTTAAATGAGTTCTAAATACATCAAGCTTTTCTCTCTGCTTATTGCTAGTAAATTTGGCAAGTTCAACTCTTTTGATGAAATCCCCAACATCTTCAGAATGTTTAGCCTGTCTGAGCAAAGCCCGAGTATCATCAGTGTCTGTAGCGCTAAGAGGACCTGTAATTAGAGCTATAGCATCTGTACCTTCATTAAATATTTCTTTATTGTTAAAGTCTCTCCAGGCAGCTTGAATAACCTCTCCAAATTCTTTGTTCCCCTTGGTTAGACTTATCGAATGTTTGATTTGACCTAAGAGCTTTGCTTGTCTATCTCCTCCAGGTTGTTTCGTGTAAATGATCAGATCATCAATATCGAAATTTTGATACTTTCCCTGAAGTTTAATCTTGTAAATTGGCCATGTCGGTAGACAAGGAGCAAATCCTCCTGTGAGCATTAGAACAACAAATGATGCCTGAACACGATTTTCAAAATGGATACCGAGTCCACCGGTAGATGACGGATTGCTAATTTGTTTGCCGGTATTGCTCATATCATCACCCTCAAATCAATAACATGATGCATACACCTGTGAAAAGTAGTGCTTAGACTTATTCCACAATCCAATTGGAGACTCCTTCTTTCGACACTATTTTCCCAGCCATTATTCAGCAAGTCAATAACATCAGTCTATGAGCAAGCGTATGTTCACATAAAAAACCCTCCTATATGATGTTCACCCTCTTTTTGCACTAATTGTTGTCATGGTATCTTTTCAGGTTCTAGTGCAAAATTGTATTCGTTTGGAAGAGATATATAGATTCCTAATGTGATCTGACCTTAAACAGCCATTCCAAATAGTTGGTGGATGAACTTCACTTGATTTTAGACAGACTGGCCTGGTAAAACAAGTTGCTGTTTTTAACTATATGCATAGCTTCTATTCCAGAAATAACGGATTTAGTTGTGCGAAAGGATTACAAACGAACCTTTTTAATAATTCGATATGTTAACAAAATAATGTCAAGGTGTGACAAACACTGTTCGCCAGCGAAAAAAATTTCCAATTAATCTTACATGAGAGTAAGAGGTTTTGAGGGCATAAAGCAAGAGAGCTGACTGTCATTACAGTACAACTCTCTTTCGCTTCTATACTATCAATATTTGACAAAATTCGGGTGGTGCCAGGCACTTATACAATCCGAAAGAAATGATCTTGAATTGGTATTGAATACACTGAAACAACTGAATGGGAAGCCGTTTGGCAAGAATGTTCTTCTTCATTCAGATCAAGGATTCCAATACACGACAAAATCATATGAGAACCCACTCAAAAAACTCAAGATTCAAGGAAGTCATTCTCGAAGGGGAAATTGCCATAATAATGCATGTATCGAATGTTTCTTCTCACATCTAAAGACAGAGAAGTTGTATTTAGTGTGCCCAAAAACGATCGAACAGGCTTATCAGGCTATTCAAGAGTATATTCATTTTTACAATCACAGTCGTTTTCAAGAAAAACTGAACGGCCTTTCCCCGATTGAATATCGAGAAAAGGCTGCAGCTTAATATACTCTTTTTTTCATTGTCTACTTGACAGGGTTACGTGCATTTCTTTTATCTTATCGAACTTTGACAAAACTCAAGGAGTTACACTATTTCTAAGGTTCGATAGAGCTTACTTACCCCATTCTTCATTTATCTAAGATACTTCATTAATCCAATCGGCTGGGATCAGCGCTTTATCTTCTCTCCATCTATGTTTAACAGCTGATTGATATTTTTTATCAGGCAAATCTGCGTGATCTAAAACAATTATTTGAAAATTCGGTGATAGCATATCACAAACATCAAATAACAATTTGAAAATACGATTAACTGCTTGTCTATCTTCATCATTAAGATTATTTATAAATTCTTTTTTATCCTCGTAATTTTCAGTAGGATAATATACCTGTGTTGGCTGGTCAATAATTAGAAAGTTAGGAATTGGACGGGATTTTTCAACAAAAAATTTATGTAAAGCTAAATGGCTTATTAAGTGATAAGCTAACCAGTTTTCTGCACTTCCCATCCGATTTAGCGGTATAGGCCTTTCAGAATTATCAACAACTACTGTTAATTTATTTAAATCTAGCCTAACTGGATTATTACTATGTTCTAATTTTAATTCATCTGACCATTTTGTCATATCTAAACTTAATCGGGATAATATTGAATCTATTTTTTCTTGGACCTTTTCTGCATCTATTTTTTTCTCTAATTCTTCAATCTCATTTTCCAGAACTCTAATATTTTCCCTTAATCCTGACAAGTTATCGTTTAGCTTTAAGCTATCTAACCATAAGCTAATCCTTCCTACAACGCGACTAATTTTAAGATATTTATCATTTAATGTCTGAGTAGCTTCATTTTGCAATATAAGATCTTTAATTTCAGCTTCTTTAATGCGTATCTTCATTTTTAACTCCGCTAACTCATCTTCAAGATTATTAATGTAATTTCTTATTTTTGTTTTTTCTTTTTCTGTTTTAGCTAAATTATTTTTAACCCTTCTTAAATTAGCGTATATTTTTTTTATTGGGTCATATGTCTTGTTTAATTGACTTGAACATAAAGGACATTTCTCAATTTCTTTTTCACTATCTTTAAACAAATTTATAGTTTCTAACCTTAATCTCTGATGTTCTAATTCTCCCATATAACCACTAACTTCATTTTCAAATACTTTAGCTGATTTTACTCTCTCTTTTTTTTCAAAATATTCTT
>ERZ1673812.25-NODE-25-length-43078-cov-18.999117_pt1 | contig 43078 bp, 35 predicted proteins | sample MGYA00580150_ERZ1673812 | MGnify/ENA primary metagenome ERZ1673812 (study PRJEB41219, sample SAMN04549591) | soil metagenome | isolation source: soil | place: USA: Texas, Big Bend National Park | collected 2009-03-17 ... | reverse complement strand
TGTGTATGTTTACTATGGTATTTTACTTGTTATTTATCATTCTTTTTAAAGAAAACCCCAACAGGCGATCAGCGGAGTATTTTGATCGGCTGCCTTCCCCGTTATTAAAAGTGCCGTTTTTAAAGAAAAAAGCTTTTACGATTCTTTTATTTATTAGATCGAGCTTTTTTCAAAAGAGGCTTCCGTATATGTTTGGCGATTTCGTTTATTGGTTTTCTGTTGGCATATTTAGCGGATTGCTCGCCAATTTAGATGATGAGTACAAAGTGCAGCAATTAGTACTTTCATTTTTTATTTTGTACCATATTTATTTTTTGGCGGAACGTCATTATCAGCATTTCATAGGGGGAATGGCCTTAGAAAGTGATGGCACCAATGTCTTAATTTATTTAAATGCTGGAAAAAATCTTTGGTATGTATTTAAACAAAAGTTTTTTGTTTACATCATCACGTTAATTCCTTTAATCATAATAGGTGATTTCATTGTTTATATACTCACTCCCATTTCATTAACTACTATTATATGGTTGCTCTCAATGCAAATTTTAGCTTTAAATGCTTTTGGCGCTTTAAATTATATTTCCAGCGCCTTCTATCCTCATTTTGAATTTCGAAACGCTGAAGAATTGAATGAATTTGGCGATAAAAAAATGGTCGATTCTATCTTAGATGCAATGTCTTTATTTATCATACTTCCTAGTATGACAATCCCCATGGTTTTATTTATCATGGGTTATTTAACAAAATCACAATATTTGTTCATCAATCCTATTTTTCTTGCTATTTATCTATTCGGAATGCTCTTTATATCACTTTTATTAGTAAAAAGAAAGCTAAATAAAAAACAATTTATTTATTAGGAGTGAAAATCCAGTGGGAGCAGCATCTTCTGATTATTTATTGAAAGTCCATAATCTGACCAAAATTGAAAATGGGAAAAAAATATTAGATCAAGCAACGTTTGAAATTGCTGAAAATAAAATTGTCGGATTTCTCGGACCAAATGGAGCGGGGAAAACCACAACCTTTAGAATTTTATCTGAATTGACCGGCTACGATGATGGAGAAATTTACGTCAATGGTGTAAAACTGTCAGATCTGGATCGAAAAGAAATCATGTTACTTCCTGATGCCCCATTATTATTTTCCGTGCTGACCGGAAAAGAATATTTAAAATTCATGAGCGAGTTATTAAATTTTGATATAGACAGTCCGGAAATTAAAGAAATGCTCCAGTTATTGGGATTATTAAATTCCTTAAATAAGCAAATTTTCAATTATTCGCTTGGGATGAAAAAGAAACTCAATCTTATTCCATTATTAATGAAAAAACCGAAGCTGCTTTTGCTAGATGAGTATTTATCAGGAATTGACCCTGTCAGTATGAAAGATATTAAAAACATCTTAATTCAATACGCACAAAATGGATGCAGTATTTTTATGTCTACACACCAACTAGAGGTTTGTGAAAGATATTGTGATTCAATTATTTTAATTTCCAATGGGAAAATATTAAAAAATAATATATCTATTTCCGAGATCAAAGAGACAGCTAGCAGTCTTGAGGAATATTATTTAAATGTATTTTCAACTGAGGAAGGATGAGGAATGTGTTCAAATATATTGGGGATATACTTCTCTTTATACTTTTTGCATTTGCCTTTTATTACGCAATTAAGGGATGGAAAGAAAACCGAAGCGAAAGTATATGGTATCTCATATTTAGTTTATTTATTTTGGGAGGAATCATCGTTAGATTTATATTTTAAATCACTACCATTGCAAATAAATCCGATGATTCCACCACACTAACAATGTTCAAAAATGATAAAGTACATAACCCTTGGAAAAGGTGGTTCCTATTCGAAAAGTTACACTTAATCGAACAATAAAATGAAGTTCTTATCAAGTTAAGAAAACCATGGGGAAAAATCTTTCATGCACCACCGATCAAACGAAAAACTTTACGTTGAGTGGTAGGTAAGCTAACAAGGTTGAATTAGCTAACTGTCTTCCTGGCAAAAAAAGCATACATAGTGGCTCAAAATCAAATCGCAGTATGTTCCCGTCTGCTTCACCTTAATTCATTAAGGAGACGATACAAGTCAAGTTTCAATGACTTTCGGGACAATCCCATTGTGGAAAAAGAATCCTTATTTTAGTCATAAATATTCACTATGATTCGGCAAGGAAATAATACTGTTTTGTTCATATCATAATTCAGAAACTTTCAATCTCCCTGGGGTTCTTCCTGCGAGAAATAAATTACTTAATAGTGCCAAAATGATTGTTCCAATTGTTAAAAAAACGACACCATGCCATCCGTAATTTTCCCATAAAAGGCCGGGAATCCAACCGCCAAGGCTTCCTCCTAAATAGAAAAACACCAAATATAAAGACGTAGCAGCTCCCCGTGAATCGGCGGCCATATCTGTCACATAAGCTGTTGTTGCTGATTGAGAAGCAAAATTTCCGAGCGTCAACAATGATGATCCCACAACAAGCGCAGGAATCGTTGGCCAAAGCGTTATGAAAATACCGATTCCGCCAAGAATATGCCCCATACTCATTGTCCAACGCCGGCCAATCTTATCAGATATCATGCCGGCTATAGGAGCGGAGAAAATGCCGAACGCATATGTAGCATAAAGCAACGAAATTTGTGTATTGCTTAACTGAAAAGGAGGTTGAGCAACATAAAAAGGAATATATGTGAAAAAGCTAATAAATGCGAAGAATTGCGAAAAACCTATAGTGAATGTACCTATCAGAGCAGGATTTTTAAAATGTATGCCAAAACTTTGTTTCTTCCTTTCTCTTTGATAGTTAGGTTTAGGGAGATATTTCCAAACTAAAAAAGCAACGACCATGGAATACACCGCGATTATTGAAAAAACAGTCCTCCAGGAAAATGTGTCGGCTATCGGTCCAGAAATAACCCGTCCCAGCAATCCGCCCGCCACATTAGCACTTACATATACTCCCATCACTCTTCCACGTTGATTTAGAGGAAATTCTTCAGATACATATGCCATCATCACAGCCAAGATGCCAGGTATGATGAGACCATACATACATCTCCAAAATAAAATTGATGAAAATGATTCACTAATGTAAATCATCATACTCGGAAAAATTAATAATATACTTGCAAAAAGAATAACTTTTTTTCGATCCCATTGGTCCAATAATTGAGCAAATACAAAAGATGACACGGCTAATGAAATAATGGTAATCGAAATAGCTGAGCTTGCCGTTGCTATCGATATATTAAATTCTTGAGTCCACAACGGGAGTAGAGGCTGTGGTGCATAAAGAACAATGAACGCATTTGCTGTAGCTACAAAAATAATGAATAAACGTAACATATAGTGACTACTCCTCCGCTATCTTTTATTGTTGAAGTCATCTTTTTAAATGTTTACTGAGAGCATCGGCCGGTTCATATTCAATAATGCAGCCTATACAATGAATGACATCCTTATATGGAAAACAAATTACCGAGGATGAGAAGAGTTCTTTTCGTTTAACAAAAAAGTAACTCTTTTAAATAATTCGAGATACGAAAGAAATATCCTTCATTTTTTTATCCTCACGCCTCTTTCAATCTATAATCGTTCCAAATATATAGAAAAAAGAACAGCCAACCATATGAATGCGGCTGCACTTTCGAATCCTATTTAATAGAATCTACTTTTTTCGAAAATACAAATTCAGAGTCGCCAACGCCACTTATTCTATAAATCGTATCATTTTCCTCAAGAACAATATTGTCTCAGCCAATTCACTTGAAATAACCGTTACTATCAGAGCCTGTATCAACCAATATCCGATTGTATTTGATAATTGAATTTTGAGCCACTCCGATCTAACTTTGCAACTGGTAAATCTGCATAAATCTTGATGTCAAAAAAGCTTCCTTGTCTTATAATAGGCATAGGGGGTCAACCTTAAGTCGATAGATTGTTTGGCCGCTTACTTATTTCGACATTTTCGGGAGTACTTCTTATTTAGTGCTTAGAAATCTTTGAGTCTGGAGGAATAATATTTATAAAATTCATTCAATTTATTATTTTTAGTATTGTTCAAAATTAATGTAATATTAATGATGAAGAGAAAAGTAAAATTACAATACTAAACTCTACACTTGCTTAAATGCCTTGAACAAGAAACTTATTACAAAGCTTTGACCGTATCCTTCTTCCTCCATCATCCCCCGTTTTCGCTTCGTTTTTTGTCTGACCGAAATGTCTCCATCCGCATATTTCTTGACTGTTCTTCAGTTAAATCCCGTCCTGCGGACAATTTCGGAAAGCGATAACCCTTTCTTTTCACGCAAATGTTTGATATGATGAATTTCAGGCTTTGCTAGCATCCTTTCATTACCTCTACTGTTTGTTCTTCACAACCTTAAACAGTAGAGGGTATTTTAGGAGCTGGCAAGCCTTTTTTTATGCCATGAAGCTCTGCACTTTTTTGTTGCAGAACTCTGTACTTTCATTTTGCACTAAACACCCGGTGGAGTACAAAGAGAAACACCTCAAAAAATTGTCTAGTTTAGTGTTGACATACCAACTTTTATACATCGTTTTAATCGTTATTATGGAAAGGGTTTATATCCAATGGGTTTGATCGTGCGAGTCGAAATGGTAGCAGTATATAGCCGTTTGAAAGAAGTTTATTATAAACCAATAGTATATTTTTTGTCACTATGTAAAAATAAAGTGCGTACTTTCTAAAGAAAATCATACATAGTATACTGGTTGCTGTATAAGCGGTAAACAGATACGGAGATACGTTCGCTTGTACGACAAATAACAAATTTTTGTTAGGGGGGAAGAATTCATGCAGTTACAATTAGCATTGGATCTTGTAAATATTCCTGAAGCGAAAGAGCTTGTGAAAGAAGTTGAGGAGTATGTGGATATTGTAGAAATCGGTACTCCTGTTATTATTAATGAAGGTCTTAGAGCTGTTAAGGAAATCAAAGAGGCATTCCCTAATTTAACCGTTCTAGCTGACTTAAAAATCATGGATGCAGCTGCGTATGAAGTGATGAAATCATCCGAAGCTGGCGCGGATATTATCACGATACTTGGAGTTGCTGAAGATATGTCAATCAAAGGGGCTGTTGAAGAAGCGAGAAAACAAGGTAAAAAAATCTTGGTTGACATGATCGGTGTTAAAAATTTAGAAGAACGTGCTAAAGAAGTGGATGAATTTGGCGTAGACTATATTTGTGTACACACAGGATACGATCTTCAAGCAGTCGGAAAAAATTCTCTTGAAGACCTTCTGACTATTAAACGTGTCGTGAAAAATGCGAAAACGGCCATTGCAGGCGGCATTAAATTAAACACGTTGCCAGAAGTCATTAAAGCAAAACCGGATCTTGTAATTGTAGGTGGCGGTATTACTGGACAAGAAGATAAGCGAGCTGTAGCTGCTGAAATGAAAAAAATGATCCAGCAAGGTGAATAAAATCATGCAGACTACACAATATTTAGCGGAAATCATAAAAGAATTGAATCGCACAGTAGATATAATCGCTGATGAAGAAGCTGAAAAATTGGTAAAGGGGATTCTTGAGGCAAAGAAAATCTTTGTAGCTGGTGCAGGCAGATCTGGATTTATATCCAAATCTTTTGCGATGCGAATGATGCACATGGAGCTAGATGCCTACGTTGTAGGTGAAACCATCACTCCTAACTTGGAAAAAGATGATATTTTAATCATCGGATCCGGTTCAGGAGAAACGAAAACGTTGGTTTCCATGGCTGAGAAAGCAAAACGATTAGGAGCAGCAGTAGCGCTTGTTACGATTTTCCCTGAATCGACCATTGGACAACTAGCAGATTTCACTGTTAAATTACCGGGTTCACCTAAAGATCAATCGGATAATGGATACAAAACTATACAGCCAATGGGATCACTATTTGAGCAAACCCTCTTATTATTTTATGATGCGATCATATTGAGATGTATGGAGAAAAAGGGATTGGACTCCAATACGATGTTTAAAAGGCATGCCAACCTTGAATAGCCTTAAGGAGTCCTAAACAAAATTTTAAACTAATTCAAGTCATTGATCAAACTAATTTTTAAAGAACAAAAAGACCGCAAAGAGCTCCCTTTAAGGAAAACTTTGCGGTCTTTTTTCTTTGTTTTTTGAAAGATATTGATGCGAATACCACCTATAGTCCATATACTGAGAAATAAAAAGTCGATTTTTCCTACGCTGAGGAAGAATCGACTTTTGATCTATCTTTTATCTATCTTAGCTCTATATTGGCTTTGTGAGAGTTTAAGCTATAAAAATGGGTAAGTCTCTCTGTTTAATTCATTAAATGTTTAAAAGCAGCACAGTATCCTTATGTTCGAGATTTTCAATCATTTCAAACCAGGACTTCGGTTTGTTTGATAAGACGGAATAATAACGTTTCAAAAACTTCACAACAAGATCCGCTGGAAGTTCATTCACGTTATCGTCCATCGGAAGGAAACAAAGGTCGAGCCCTGTTACGGCCTCGCCATCATTGTTCCAAGATGGATGGACATAAGGGAAGTCAAGTCGCTTATAGCCAAGATGGGATAATACTTCACGGCGAACATATGGATCCATCGGCTTAATTCCGCCAAATTCATAATGTTCTACTCGATAAGGATCATAAATTTCAGCAAACATGCCAAATAACTGCTTTCCGTTTGCTGCTGCCCAAGCGTTCAAATCCTCTAATCTCTTTTGCGCTAAAAATCGCCCGATCCCAAGTCCTGCTTGGCCGATGATCGTGAAATCTGTCATGGCGACATTTAAATCTTCATAATAGCGATACTCTGTCGCACCTACGACATTCCCTTCATGAACTGCAACACACACACGAATCCCTGGATCCTCAAGAGGCTCTTTCCAGAGATCGAATTCTAATACTTCTTCAGGAGGAAATACATCTTGCATCAATTGGTGCATTTTTTTAAATAAAGGGGCTTCAATACTCGTAATTCTGCGATATTCCATTTCATCATTCTCCTTGTGAAGATTTTGATGTATAAAAAGGATTTTTCCATTCCATTGGGGTGTTTGTAAAGGACAAATGGCATCGGTTAACCATCAGTCTCGGGATAAAGCTGGTTTGTTTACCACTTTTTCATAACACTTTTGACACTACCTAGAGCAGCTTATTTCCAATCCGGATAGAGATCTGTACGGCGATCACGCCATGTAGTCACCGATCCTCTTTCACGAACTTGGTATAATAATTCTAAATCAATATCAGCAGTTACAACCATATCATGATTGATTTCCCCTTCGACTAAGATGCCGCGCGGAGGAAATGGAATATCGTTCGGTGTAATCATCGCCGCTTGCCCAAAATTCGCCCTCATAAAATCAACCGTAGGAAGAGAACCAACTGTACCAGTGGTAACGACATATACTTGATTTTCGACTGCTCTCGCATGGCTTGTGTAGCGGACACGATGGAATCCATGTCGATCATCGGTGCAAGAAGGACAGAAAATAACATCCGCACCTTTCGCCTTTGCCATTCGAACGATTTCTGGAAATTCGATGTCATAGCAGGTCAACATCGCAATCGTTCCTTTGTCGGTCTCGAACACTTGTAAGCCATCGCCAGGTGACATGTTCCATTCCTTTACTTCCGTAGGCGTAATATGAAGCTTTGCCTGCTCTGCGACTCTTCCGTCTGGGCAGAACAAATGAGCAACGTTGTACAATCGGTCGCCTTTACGAATAACATGGGTTCCCCCAATAATATGCATCTTTGTTTGCTTAGCCAAATTTATAAACAAAGAACGATACTGTTCTGTAAAATCTGGAAGATCTTGAATAGTCAAAGGCTGTCCTTGTTCATTGCCAATCGACATGAGCTGAGTTGTAAAAAATTCTGGGAATAAAACAAAATCTGCATCAAATTCTTGAGCCGTTTTAATATAATGCTCGACTTGATTGGCAAATTCCTCAAAAGAATTTATAGTATGGAGATGATATTGAACAGCTGAGACTCTTAGCTTCATAAAGTCTCCTCCTTGGACTGATTTTGACGTATTACGTCAATTATGGGATGTCTTCCCGAAAAACAGCGAGCATCATGAAGGATGTATATGGTCTGTCGATTTCGCATCAGACGGTCATCAACTATGCAATCAGTGTCGCGCTTATGATCAAACCTTTTGTTGATCGATTCCCATACGAGTTGTCTGGCTCTTTCTGTGGGGATGAGACGTACATTCGGGTGAAAGGACGTTGGCATTATTGGTTCTTTATGTTTGATTTGTTGCCGTAAAAAAAGTCGTGTTGTATTATCGTGTCTCCCCCAACCGAGATACGATATCGGCGATTCGCGCCATCGATGACGTCCTGCAGAAACTGTCTTCCATCTCAGGTGATTTGACACTTGTCGTCGATGGGAACCCGATTTACTTATTGGCTCAACACTTTTTTGCGCAACACGGCATTCGTTTCGATGTCCACCAAGTGATTGGGCTCACCAATGACGATCCTGTATCGGAAGAGTTCCGCCCACTCAAACAGATCATCAAACGATTCAACCGAACGTTTAAAGGCAACTATCGACCGACCCATGCCTTCGGCGCAGAAGAAGGATCTGTTTCTTTCGTCACTTTATTTGTGGCGTATTTTAACTTCTTGCGCCCTCATGGTGCACTCGAAAACCGAGTTCCAATCGTCATTCCAGAGTTAGACAGCCTCCCACATATGCCAGCGCGATGGGGCAAACTCATTGCCATGGCTAAAGGTTTCCTTCAGCAAAAGGCTGCCGAACAGAAACGGATTCAACGGAGCGAACCCTTGACCATCCGAACCTCGCCATAGGTTTAATCAGGAATGGGCAAGGGCTGCTTTCCTATGCCCTTTTTTCCTGCTCTTGCCCTTACTGACCTCTTCTCTCCTTTGGCGAGTGTTGGTCAAGGGCGAAGCCAACCGCACATTTCCCTTCATTTTCCTACAAAAGGTAGCTGTTTTTTGCAAAATAAAGTGCAGAGAATTGCAAAATCCTTATGCAGTGATATGCAATGGGGCTTTATATGGCGGAGCCATGATAACCTTTTTTGGTTTTGCCAAAACTGTTGAAGCTGGCGCTTGGCTAAAGAAATCATGGCTACAGAGGATCCATGTCAAGCCCTTGATGGATAGATCACATATATGTATATTTATACAAAATTTTGACAAAGATATACTGCAACACTCTGTATTTTTTTCTTGCAAAAAAACAGTAGCTCGAGATCACTTTTCATAGAATTAGAAAATTATACCTATTCATGTTATGATAAGTGATACGGTTATTATAAGTGAAAAAATTTTGCTCTATTCATGTTATGGATGATAAGTGATAATGTTATTATAAAGTACATCATCAACTTTACCAAGTACATACTTTTACGTAATATAGTGTGAAAAAGTATACTATAAGTAAAAATGTACAAATTAATGAGTGATCAACGTACATGCAGAAAAACCAACGGGAAGCGATCTGCCCGTTGGTTTTTTAGTGTTTGACTCACTTATCATTCATTTTCGTTGCTTTTTTGTTAATCGCTATCTTGGAGGGAAGGGATCTCTACAAATTGCGCGTCAATAAAAGCGCATAATAACAAAAGAAAGTTTGTTTTGAACCTTTAAATAGAGAGAGTTTTTACTTGACGGACTCATGAATTTTTACTTGGTCTTTCACAACAGTCTCCATGTAGTTTTTGCCCCATTCATACATAGCATCGAGAATCGGCATTAGACTTTTCCCATATTCGGTCAGTGAATATTCCACTTTTGGCGGAACAACGGGATAGACTTTGCGATGAACAATGAGGTCTTCTTCCAGCTCCCGCAATTGGTTAACAAGCATTCTTTGGGTGATGCCTGGCATGAGAGCCTTCAGTTCACCAAATCGCTTCGTCCCCCATTTTCCTAGATGCCATAAAATAAGCATTTTCCATTTCCCCCCGATGACAGCAAGCGTCAATTCTTTTTCACAGTTATATACCTTACCACAAACATGTCCCATTTCTTGCACCTCCGTATCTATTATGACAGATAGTATACTTTTTATCACTATATGCTAAAAATGCACATACTTACAAACAAACATTATACACATTTAAGTACTTCATTTCCACAAATAATAGTCAGTGTTTTTTCCTTCTCATGGGAATATGTCCCATTCATCGTATCTCTTTGTCCATTATAACATTTAGGTATACTTTTATATACTATATTGTATTTTTATCACTACATGATAATAAAGTGCGTACTTTTAAAAATATATTATACCTATTATACTAGCGTCTGTATAACAAATCATAAGCACAGGAGGGAACAACATGAATCGTTTTACTATTCCACGCGATATTTATTTCGGAGAAAATGCTCTCGATGTTTTGAAAACGTTGGAAGGATCAAAAGCTGTTCTCGTCATTGGTGGTAGCTCCGTCAAGAAAAATGGGAATCTTGATAAAATTCAACAACTTCTTTCAGAAGCCAATATAGAAACAACAGTGATCGAGGGGATTACGACGGAACCGACGACCCAAATGGTCAAAAAAGGTGTACGTGTTCTTAATGATTTTCAGCCTGACTGGGTAATTGGAATTGGCGGTGGATCGGTAATGGATGCGGCGAAAGCGATGTGGCTGTTCTATGAGCATCAAGAATTAACATTCGAAGAAGCGACTCGTCCATTTAGTTTGCCGCGATTGCGTACAAAAGCAAAATTCGTGGGAATTCCAACTACAAGCGGAAGCGCATCTGAAATATCCAATTTATCAGTGATTACCGACGCGGAAACAGGTGTCAAATATCCATTGGCTGATTTCGAATTGACACCAGATATGGCAATTATCGATCCGGTTATGGTTCAATCCATGCCGAAGCATGTGATAGCTTACAGTGGAATGGACGCGATCACACACAGCATTGAAGCATATGTAGCTAAGCCTCGTACCGTTTTCACCGATTCGATGGCGATTGAAGCTGCTGAAGTACTTAAAGAGAATCTTCTCGCTTCTTATCTGGGAGATCTAAGAGCTCGTGAGCAAGTCCATTATGCTCAGGCGATGGCCGGCATGGCATTTGCTAATGCGGTACTAGGAAACGTGCACAGTCTTTCGCATAAAAGTGGTCCAACCTTTAATATTGCGCATGGATGTGCCAATGCGATTTATTTACCATATGTGATTCAATTTAATCGCAAGGTAGTCGAGGACCGTTATGCATCAATTGCAGAACGACTCGGTTTGAAAGGTGAAAACAATAAAGAATTGGTAGATTCTCTTATTTCTTGGATTCGTGACTTGAATCAAAACATGAATATTCCAAATACACTCCAAGAGTACGGAGTATCCGAGGAGATGTTCCACGCACACGTAGATGAAATGGCAGTCAATGCCGTGAAAGATCCATGTACAAGCACCAATCCGCGTGAAACATCTGTAGAAGAAATGAAAAAATTATACATCGCAGCGCTTTATGGTCTAGATGTTAACTTCTAATTGACAAGCATCATCAAAATTTCTTAACCAAAGATAAAAAGATCGGATTCCATTTGAATCTGAATCTTTTTATCTCACTGTATTTAAATGTTTTCGGTTTAAAGATGGGGGAATGAAAATTGGATTCTATGACCTTTGTCTTGTTTGGAGCAACAGGGGATTTAGCTAAAAGAAAAATTTTTCCTGCATTATATCATTTATTTCTCGATCAAAAAATGCCTCATTCGTTTTCCATTATTGGTTTAGGTAGAAGAGAATGGTCGGATGATGAGTTTCAAACACATGTGGAACATTCAGTAAAAACATTTTCTACACGTTTCATCCATGACCGTTCGAAATTGGAAGAATTTCTTCGCGCATTTCGTTATAGTCCTTTAGATGTAACGAATATGGACGGGTATAAAAAGCTACTGAAAATCGTTCAGCAACGTGAAAAAGAGTTGAATATTCCTGAAAACCGCATGTTTTATTTATCTGTTGCGCCAGAGTTTTTTGATGTAATTACGTCGAACATCAAGGAAAGTGGATTAGGCTCTACAAAAGGTTGGAAACGTCTAGTTATCGAAAAACCATTTGGGCATGATTTGAAATCAGCCCAAGATTTAAACGAAAAGTTAAGTCAAGCTTTCGAAGAAGATGAAATTTATCGGGTAGATCATTATCTCGGAAAACCAATGGTCCAAAACCTCGAAGCTTTAAAATTTGCCAACCCTGTGTTTCAAGCATTATGGAACAATCAGCACATAGCCAATGTACAAATTACAGCTAGTGAAACGGTTGGGGTAGAAGAAAGAGCGGGTTATTATGACCGGGCAGGGGCGATTCGCGATATGTTTCAAAATCATATGCTGCAATTGTTAATGATGACAGCCATGCACGTGCCAAAACGGATCAGCTCACAAGACATCCGTAATGAAAAAATAAACATCATGGAATCTCTTCGACTACTACCAAAAGAAGAAGTAGGTTTACACGTTGTTCGCGGTCAATACGGTCCGGGAGAAATCCATGGCAAACGAGTTGTTGGATATAAAGAAGAACCTGGGGTTGATGCTTCTTCCACAACGGATACATTCGTTGCGGCTCGTTTATGGATTGATGATGAGTTTTGGAACGGGGTGCCATTCTATATTCGTACAGGTAAAAGAATGAAGGAAAAGTCCACACGTATTGTTATTGAATTCAAAAATCCATTAAAGGAATGGTACTTTCCAAAAAATGAGAAAACGGCTCCTAATCTTTTAGTGATTGAAATCAATCCGAACGAAGGGATTTCGTTGCAATTCAATAGTAAAAATGTATTAAACGATGGAAAGATGGAGACCGTTCATATGCGCGTTGCGACTAACCAAAAAAATGTACCCGAAGCCTATGAACTCTTAATTTTTGATGCTTTACATGGCGACACGACTTTCTTTGCTCATTGGAAAGAAGTTGAATTATCTTGGAAGTGGATACAGCCTGTTTTAGAAGCGTTTGAGGAAAATCTTCTTCCTCTTCACACATATCGTTCAAGTTCGATGGGACCAGAGGCTTCTCATAAATTATTAGAAGAGGACGGATTTCATTGGTGGTAGCTCGTGTCGAACTTCATTCTCATCAAATGAACTATAGGTTAGCTGTGCGTATATACGTATAAAATGTGAATGGCTAAAGGTAAATCTAGGAGGCAATGAACATGAAAGTCGGATTAATCGGTTTAGGAAAAATGGGATTAAACTTAGGTAAAAATCTCATTGACCATAAGCACGAAGTAGTGGCATTCGATGTAAATTCAGAAGCGGTTGAAGAAATAAAAAAATATGGGGCTACAGGTGTATCCAGTTTAAGGGAACTCGTTTTATCATTAGAAAAGCCAAAAATTGTTTGGATGATGATTCCACACAACGTTGTTGATTCGGTGATTCGTGAGATTATACCATTTCTAAGCGAAGGCGACATTGTGATTGATGGTGGCAATTCTCACTATAAGGAATCGATTCGTCACTATAATGAGCTAAAGGAGATTGGAATTCACTTTATGGATGCGGGAACTTCTGGCGGAGTCGAAGGTGCTCGAAACGGAGCATGTTACATGGTTGGAGGGGATCGTGAAGCTTGGAGCATTGTCGAACCTCTTTTCCGAGATACAGCTCTACAAAATGGGTATTTATATGCGGGAAAAGCAGGCAGCGGCCACTTTTTAAAAATGGTTCACAATGGAATTGAATACGGTATGATGGCTGCCATTGGTGAAGGATTCGAAATATTAGAGAAAAGCGAATTCGATTATGACTACGAAAAAGTAGCAAGAGTGTGGAACAATGGTTCGGTTATTCGTTCATGGCTCATGGAATTAACCGAACGCGCATTTTCAAAAGATGCAAAATTAGATGAAATCAAAGGGATTATGCACTCTTCCGGTGAAGGGAAATGGACAATTGAAACAGCTTTAGATCTGCAAACTGCCACACCTGTCATCGCCATGGCCTTATTGATGCGGTATCGTTCATTAGAAAACGATACATTTACAGGTAAAGTGGTAGCCGCGCTACGCAACGAATTTGGCGGACATGCCGTGGAAAAGAAATAAATAGTTGCAAGCATTTGAAACATCTTCACGAAAGGTTCAATGAAATCGCATAAGAGTAATTTTCAGGTCCAAGATCTACACGGAAGAACGATGGTGAATTTTCGAAAAGAAAGGAGAAGGTATATGGCTATCTCTTTTGATTACTCCAATGCTTTACCATTTATGAAAGAGAGTGAACTAGATCATCTAAGTGAATTTGTAAAAGTGGCTCATACTATGCTTCATGAAAAGAAAGGACCAGGATCGGATTTTCTTGGTTGGGTTGATTGGCCGATTCGTTACGATAAAGACGAATTCGTGCGAATCAAACAAACTGCTGAAAGAATCCGGAGTCATTCAGACGCTCTTGTCGTAATCGGCATTGGCGGATCTTATTTAGGGGCGAGGGCAGCTATTGAAGCATTGTCCCATACTTTTCATAACCAGGCGAACGATACGACGCAAATTTATTTTGCGGGTCAGAATATCAGCTCTACTTATATCTCTCATTTATTAGATGTATTAGAAGGCAAAGAGCTGTCTATCAACGTTATTTCTAAATCAGGAACAACGACAGAGCCTGCCATTGCTTTCCGAATTTTCCGCGACTACATGGAGAAAAAATATGGAAAAGAGGAAGCAAGAAAACGTATTTATGTTACCACTGATCAAGAAAAGGGAGTATTAAAAAAGCTTGCCGATCAAGAAGGATATGAAACGTTTGTTATTCCAGATGACATAGGCGGAAGATATTCTGTGCTGACAGCAGTTGGCCTGTTGCCAATCGCCGTAGCTGGATTGAATATTGATCGAATGATGGAAGGGGCAGCATCGGCATATTATAAATATAACAATCCTGATCTTTTAACCAATGGAAGTTATCAGTATGCCGCTGTGCGAAATATTTTTTACCGTAAAGGGAAAGCGATCGAATTATTGGTGAACTATGAACCGTCCCTTCATTACGTATCCGAATGGTGGAAACAGCTGTTTGGCGAAAGCGAAGGGAAAGATCAGAAAGGACTATTTCCTGCATCCGTTGATTTTACAACAGATTTACATTCCATGGGGCAATACGTTCAGGAAGGTCGCCGCAATCTGATCGAAACAGTGCTGCAAGTTAAAAAACCGCGAATCGAACTGACGATTCAAGAAGATCGAGAAAATATCGATGGATTGAATTTCTTGGCCGGTAAGACACTGGATGAGGTAAACAAAAAAGCGTTTCAAGGTACGCTATTAGCACACGTAGACGGCGGAGTGCCTAACTTAATTGTTGAACTGGACGAAATGAATGAATACACCTTTGGTGAAATGATATACTTTTTCGAAAAAGCTTGCAGCATGAGCGGACATTTACTGGGCGTGAATCCGTTTGATCAGCCGGGAGTGGAGGCTTACAAGAAAAATATGTTTGCCTTACTTGGCAAGCCGGGTTTTGAAGTTGAAAAGGCAACTCTCATGAAACGGTTATCTTAATAACGTTTTTATATAAAGGCAACCGGAAGATTCAACTTATAACGGATTGAAAAGCAGGCTACCTGTTCCTATACTCCGCAGGAGTGAACTGCCCCCCTGTCAAGTAGTCAGTAGAAATAATAAAAATATACCTAAGCGGCTTTAGCTCTATATTCCATGGGGCTAAGGCCGTTTAATCTTTTTGGATACCTTTCATCATGATAAAAGCGGATGTACTCATCAATCGCAAGAGATAATTCTTCAAATGTCTGATACTTATGTAAAAAATAATACTTCTCGTATTTGAGCGTTCTCAAAAAATTCCATTGGACCATTAAAATTTTTAAAGGTAAATTATCAAAACAGAATTTGTTAAAGGTAAATATTTCAAAAATTCGACCAATTGAAACTGGAATTAGATGATAACGAACCTTCAAGATATACAAGCGAAATTAAATCCTTTAACGAAGGATACCGATAAAGATGGCATAAAAGACGCGGAAGAAGACAATGACTCTGATAAATTGAACACAAAAGAAGAGTTTATCGTAGGGACAAACTCAACTAACGCTGACTCTGACAAAGATGGCATAACTGATGGTGATGAAGATAGAGACAACGATAAAATAGCTAATTATCTTGAATTTGAATTGGGATATAACCCGAAAAATTCTGATAGTGATCAGGACGGTTTAAAAGATGGTGATGAAGATTTTGATAGAGATGGGGTTCCAAACAGTTTATGAAGTAAAAGAACTTGAAATAAAGTTAATTGACTCAGATGGTAAAAAGTTCAAATTGGAATATGAACTTTCAAAGGAAGAATTAGAAATCAAGTTTAAAGATGAAATTGGAATTATGGACCCTAAAACGGTTGTTGATCGATTAACCTTAACTCCAGATCTAACAGAAGAGGAGTTAATTGATCAAGTGAAGCGAGTTCTTGGTATTAACACTTTTTTAGAACTAAAGATTGAAGTTGAATTTGTCAACGGAAAAGAACTAGAAGTCAATAAAGATGCGGATAAGGATAAAAATGATAAAGATACGGATGAAAATGCGATGAATAAACGCTTATGACACAATAACAGATCCACGATTGAAAACTCAAGATGTGTCTGAAACTAATTGCTTAAGTGGAAAACAGTAACAAAATTAGGATTTTAATTGCAGACAAGAAGGATTTCTACCTCTTGTCTTTTTCTATTAAAATCTTTTTATAAAAAACAATTAAAATAATGTGAAACCCATGGTGCTAGTTGAGCGTTGACGCCCGACTAGCACCATGGGTTGTAATAAATCTTTTTATAGTTTGCTTCTGTCAAAACGCCGATTTTGACTTAAAATAGAAGGTTTTAGGTAGATTATTTAAATTTTTCCTTATAATCATTTAACTATTTATTTATTAAATGATCTTCAGACAAATATTCTATAATCGGCAATAAATACGAACGTTTGGTGTGTCCTAATTTTTATAATTCCTCCATAAGCGATCAGGGGCTGGATCTCCCGTTAAGGCAAAGTGAATGAAATCCAAATGATTTCGAAATCAAACCATTGTGTCTTGCCTTCTTTCTCTTTCTCACAACTGCTGCTTTCACCTGAACTTTGTAAATAAAGTTTAACGATGATGATCATGTATCTCTAAATCCATTTTCATGAGCATTCCCGCGTCGTAGAGCAGAAGGTTTATCGGGAGATGGCTGAAAATTGCCAAGGATGCCTGATATTCGGGATGGAGGAAAAAATCCATCAGCACACATTGTGATAACAAATCTTGGTGTCCTTCAAATTTTTTCAAAACGGGTTTCTGATAGGGACCGGATACTTCCACCTTCTGGGGAGAGGTGTTCAGTCCTTCTCCCGTTGCTTTTAACACCGCTTCCTTTCTTGTCCAATAGGAAAGGATGCCTTTCAGCCTTTCCTTTTTCGGCAAATTGCTGAGGTGAACGGCTTCCTTTTCGGTAAGAATTCCTTCTATCATATGTGTGGTGTCATAAGAAATGAACGGCCGGATCCATTCCACATCCACTCCCACCAAAGCATTTACTGTAAAGGCAACCAAAATGATCTCCCCTGAATGAGACACAGACCAGTGCAGTTTGTCATCAGGCAGCCGAGGCCTGCCATGGGGCTTCTGGCATTTGGGACATGTCCTGTCTATGGGCACTTGATGCGGCGGCATGTTCAATTGTTCCGCCAAAACGAGTCTGCTTAGTGCACAGCCGATAATGAACTGGATCCGGTCTTGCTCCTTTCGAAAGGATAGCGCATATTCCAGCTCTGCATTACTAAGCAGCTGAAAATGCCATGGCTGAAAATCAGTCGTTTTGGCCAAATAAACATGGCATGTGTCATTCCATAAATGGGGAACAGAATGGATCACTTCCCATTGTTGCATGTCTTTTTTCTCCTCCCCTATACAGCCATTTTTCTCCATGCATCAATCACCATCGTTCTTTTTCCTCATATAAAAGTCGGCCGCCTTTATTGATAAAAAAAATTAATGTCCATGAGAGCTTTTAAATCTTAGCCTACTTTTGCTCTCACTATGAGCAAACATAAAGCAGTTGGAAAAAGCGGCACGGTAACGGATCACAGCAAGTTTTTTTCATTTTTACAACCGCTTCATGGACATTTCATTCTTTGCCACACCCATTGGCTGTAAGCACGACTGCCATTCTCCATCGTTCCTCATACCGGCATTTTGCTTTCCTCTGTCTTTCTAATTACTTCACAATGCCATGGGTTTGCTGTTTCAAACTGGCCGGGCGCATGTCTGTCCAATGGGATTGAATATACGCCAGGCAATTGGCGCGGGTATCTTCTCCAAAGACGATCCGCCAGCCGGCGGGAACGTCTATCGGAGCAGGCCAAAGCGAAAACTGCTCTTCCTCATTTACTAACACAAAAAAGGACAACTGTTCATTTTCGAACGGATTCTTCATTTTTTTCCTCCTTCCATTTCTGGATGTTTCCGTTTTCCTGCAAGAAATCAGCCAGTATGCGTCCGATTTCCGCCAGCGGGCCTGGTTGACACATATCTTTATGACGGCAGCTGATCGGATATTGAATCAGCTTCCCGTCCACGTAGTTCTGCCATGTCTCTGGATCGATGGGGTCAAACCAGTCCGGGATGATGGTTGACCGGAAGAACAGCACATCTCCCCGATAGCGGCGCGGTACATATTCGCTTAAAATTTTGACGGAATTCACGTACGTATTTTTTAAATCTAAAATAGTTGATTCTTCCAAACTCGCCAATGCACTGCCTTCCTGCCGCAGCATGGCAATGGTATTCTTCAGATTGAGCGGTTTGCCATCCATGTTGTCCGGATCATAACCGCCTAACGCGAGGAGGGCTATCATCGCTTCTTCCTCATCGGGCGCCTGGGAAATAGGCAGCAAATGGCTCGGATAGGCATCCAGCATCACTAAGAGTCCCACTTCATCACCTTGTTCCTGCAGCTGTGCCGCCATGGCATGGGCCACATTCCCTCCGAGGGACCATCCCAGCAAGTAGTAAGGACCCTCTGGCTGTACAGTTTTGATTTGCCGGATATAATCTGCGGCCATGTCATCCAGTGTCTCCGGCAGCTTCGCTTTTTCCCCGATACCACGGGCTTGCAGTCCATAGATCGGATAATCCGGCCCCAATGTATTCATGAATCCGGCATAGCACCAGCTGAGTCCTCCCGCCGGATGCACGCAAAAGACCGGCGGACGGCTTCCGGATGTTCTGAGCGGCAGCAGCACATCGAATGATTTCTGACTGCCTCCCATCTCAAGTTTTTCCGCAAGGCTGCGGACCGTCGGTGCTTCAAATAAAACTCCAATATTCAGTTCCAAGCCAAAGGTTTCCCGAATCCGGCTCATCAATTGAACCGCTAAAAAGGAATGTCCCCCCAGTTCAAAGAACCCGTCATCAATCCCTACGCGGGGAACTCGAAGCACCTCCATAAACAATTCGCAGAGCATTTCTTCTTGGGGAGTTCTCGGTCCGCTCTTCACCAGGTCGATGCTGATTTCCGGTTCCGGTAATGCCTTCCGATCCAATTTGCCGTTAGGCGTTAACGGGAGGCGATCCATTTTTACATAAGTGAAAGGAATCATATAATCCGGCAAGCTTGCTGCGGCATGTCTTCTCAATTCGTCCGGTTCCACGTCATGTTGAGGCACCACATATGCAACAAGCCGCTGATCTCCCTCCTGCAGCTCCCGTACCACCACCGCCGCTTGGGCAACATCCGGATGTTTTACTAAAGCTGCTTCAATTTCTCCCAATTCAATCCGGTATCCGCGGATTTTCACTTGATGGTCGGATCTTCCAATATAATCCAAGGAGCCGTCTTCACTCCATTTCGCTAAATCCCCAGTCCGATACATGCGGCTTCCCGGCGGGCCGAAAGGATTTGCCACAAACCGTTCTGCTGTCAATCCGGGCTTTCCTAAATATCCTCGCGCCAAGCCCGCACCGGCCACATACATTTCACCGACAACGCCCGGCGGCACCGGCTGGAGATATTCATCTAACACATACACGTTTAAATCAGGAATACCCGCGCCGATGAAGCTATTTCCTTCCATGGAGAGATGGCTTCGGTTCAGTGCAAGATAGCTGACATGAACAGTTGTTTCTGTTATGCCGTACATATTAATCAGAGTTGGCTGTTGATCACCGTGCCGTTCATACCAATCTTCCAGCCGACTGAGCTCCAGCGCTTCTCCGCCGAAAATGACGTAGCGCAAGGCCAGCTGTTTGGATCGATTCGGATATTCCTTGTCCGCCTGCATCAGCTGATAAAAGGCGGAAGGGGTTTGATTCAGCACTGTTACCTGTTGTTCCACAAGCAGCTGCAAAAATTCCTTCGGCGAACGGCTGATTTGATGGGGCACGATGACAAGACGACCTCCGTATAAGAACGCTCCCCACATCTCCCAAATCGAAAAATCAAAGGCATAGGAGTGAAATAAGGTCCAAACATCCGCTGCCGTAAAATGGAACCAATGGTCCGTTGATTGAAACAGACGAATGACATTTTGATGCGGGATGAGCACCCCTTTCGGTTTTCCCGTTGAACCAGACGTGTAGATGATATAGGCTGTATGAAGCGGCGACAATGGTTCTGTGCGCATCGAATCATCCGGATTAATATCCGGATAGACGGCTAAAAGATGTTTGGTCCGTTCTTCATCAAGTATCAGCCGAGGAATTTCATTCCCTTCCGGCAGTTTTGATGCGGCATCTCTTCTAGTGATCACATACATCGGCCGAGCATCCTCCATCATATATTCCAGCCGTTTTTTCGGATAATCCGGATCTAGCGGGAGATATGTGCCCCCAGCTTTCAGCACGGCAAGGATTCCGATGATCATGTCGAAGGATCGGGGTAATGCCAGTGCCACCGTTTTTTCAGGACCGACACCTTTTTCAATCAGGTAATGGGCAAGCCGGTTGGCCTGTTCGTTTAATTCCCTGTAGCTCAGTACAGCACCGTCATAAACTGCGGCAATGGAATCGGGATTTTTTTCCGCTTGGTTTTCAAACAATGCTGCAAGACAGTCTGAAGACATTGCAACAGACTGACGACTTTTTTCCAAAAAGAGCGTGCGTTCTTCCGGCAGAAGCAAATTGAAATCACTGATGGGCCGGTCCGGATTTTCCGAAATGGCCGCAAGAAGCAGCAAAAATCGTTTCGCAAAACCTTCCACGCTTGTATGACGAAATAAATCACAGCTGTACTCAAACAGACCGGTCAGCCCGTCCGGAGAACCGTTTTTGGTCCTGTGTTCCTGAAGCTCCAGCGTTAAATCAAATTTCGCCGAACCGACATTTTGAATCTCCAATTTGCTTTCAAGACCCTCCAATTCCAGCTTCGGTTCCGGCGTATTTTGGAAGACGAACATAACCTGGAATAACGGATGCTTCGATTTTGATCTTGCCGGATTCAACACTTCTACCAGCCGTTCAAAGGGCAGATCCTGATGTTCATAGGCGGATAGATTAACCTGTCTCACCCGTTCCAACAGTTCCCGGAAGCTTGGATTTCCTGATGTGTCCATGCGGAGAACGAGCGTATTGATAAACAATCCGACAAGATCCTCAAGCGAATCGTCATTTCTACCGGCAATGGGGCTGCCAATCGGAAGATCCGTTCCTGCCCCCAGCCGTGTAAGGAAAACCGCAAAAGCTGCCTGAAGAACCATAAAAAGGCTTGCTTTGTTTTCCCTTGCCAGTTCTAACAGACACTGATGAAGATCTGAATCGATTGAAAATTTTACGATACCGCCTTTATAGCTGGACTCTTGCGGACGTGTATAATCCGTCGGCAGTTCTAGTTCTTCCGGTAAATTCGCTAATGTTTTTTTCCAGTAATCAAGCTGTGTGGCAATGAGACTTTCTGGATTGCTTTCATCCCCCAGCAGCTGTTGCTGCCAGAGGGCATAATCCGCATAGGTGACCGGCAACGGGTTCCAGGATATTTTTTCATTCCGGCAGTGCGCCTGATAAGCTTTAGCCAAGTCACGGGTTAAAGGGGTCAGCGACCAGCCGTCAGCAATGATATGATGCAGCAAGATTAAAAGTACATGCTTGCGAGATCCGAGTCGATACAATTGGACTCTGATTCCCGGTTCATTGGCCAAATGAAAACTGTATCGGACCGCTGCCTGCAATTCGTCGGCAAGCTGACTTTCACTAATGTCTTTCTTCATCCATAAAGGCTCAACTTGATGGGGTTGTAAAATCACTTGTTTGGATGCTCCGGCATCGTCTGGGAAAATCGTCCGCAACGGTTCGTGCCGCTCAATGACATCATATAGTGCTCTTTTCAGCGCATTTTCATTGAGATCACCCGTTAAAGTGACGACCACCGGTATGTTATATGTAGGACTTGGACCTTCCAAATGATATAAAAACCATTGCCTGCGCTGGGCAAAGGATAGGGGAATTTCCCCATCATGAACTTGCGGTAAAATAGGCGGCTTTGTTTGTTCTGCCTCTTCCACATGTTTCACAAGTTCTGCGACCGTCGGTGATTCAAACAATTTGCCGATCGGAATGTCTGCACCGAACACATCCCGAATACGGCTTAACAGACGGGCGGCCAATAGTGAATGTCCGCCCAATTCAAAGAAATGATCATCAATCCCAACGGAAGACAGCTCCAAAACTTCTCCAAATAACTCACATAAGATTTCCTCCTGGGGCGTTCTTGGCTTGCGCCCTTTTGCTGTGATGCCGGTCTCGGGCGCCGGCAGCCTTTTTCGGTCAATTTTTCCATTGTGAGTCAACGGAAATTCATCTAGTACCATAAAAGCGGATGGCACCATATAATCCGGCAGTTTTTTACTGACAAATCGGCGGAGTGCCGTAACATCAAAGCTGTCTTTCCATCTTTCATGAGGAATAATGTAGGCGGCTAGCCGCTGATTCCCTTGATAATCTTCATAAACCGTTACAACGGCGCGGTCCACACCTTTAAATGCCGATAGCACCGTTTCGATTTCGCCGATTTCGATTCGGAACCCCCGAAGCTTAATTTGATGGTCGGTCCTGCCGATATATTCCAACGCCCCATCCTTCCTCCATCGGACCACATCCCCTGTTCGGTACATGCGGCTTCCCGGCGGACCGTAGGGATTGGCTATGAAACGCTCGGCGGTTAAATCCGGACGACCTAAATATCCCCTTGCCAGCCCGTCACCGGCAATATATAATTCACCAGCGGCTCCGGTCGGTACCGGCTGAAGCCGGTCATCCAGTACATACACTTGAGTATTCCAGATAGGACGGCCGATGGAAGGCACTGCGTTGTCATCGGCATGAAGATACGAATAGGTGGACCAGATCGTCGTTTCCGTCGGACCGTATAAATTGATGACCTCTGCAGAAAGATGTTTTAGCTCCTTGGCCAGCCCGCTCGGGAGCGCCTCGCCTCCTGTTAAAACCCGAAGGTTCGATATGCATTCCGGATTATGTGATACCAGCATATGCCAATGGATTGGTGTTGCCTGCATTATCGTGATGTTTTCCTTTATTATCATCTCCGCCAAGGCCTTCGGATCCTTTGCCGCTTCTTTCTCCGCCATGATTAATGCGGCGCCGCAAATCAATGGCAGATACAATTCCAATGCCGAAATATCAAAGGAAACCGTCGTAATAGTAAGGAACCGGTCCTGTTTCCCTATCCGCACCGTCTCCTGCATGGCAAACAAAAAGTTGTTGAGGCTCTGAAAGGGCACTACCACCCCTTTTGGTTTTCCGGTAGAGCCTGATGTATATAAAACATAAGCGGGATGATTGGCTGAACGGCTTATGTCTACATTGTGATCAGGCTGATCCCGCAACGTTTTTTCCGTTTCCGGATCATCCAGCAGGATCATAGAATGAGCCGGAGCATGGCCAAGTTTTTCTTTAGCAGCAGAGGTTGCCACAATGCGGACAGGGTTCGTATGTTCCAGCATATATTCGATACGGTCTTTTGGAAAATCAAGATCCAGCGGCAAATAAGCCGCTCCGGTTTTCAATACGGCCAGCATCGCCGCCACCAAAGATGCGGATCGGGGGAGGGCCAGCGCAATGAATGATTCCGGTTTGGCGCCTTCTTTCATGAGCAATCGGGCCAGTTTGTTCGCCCTTTGATTTAATTCTTGATAGGATAGCACCTCATTTCCACAAATAATGGCCGTAGCATCCGGATGATCGGCTGCCTGTTTTTCAAAAAGCTGCAGAAAATGCTCATCCGGCATGGAACGCCAAGTATCGTTCCATGCAGTCAGTACTTGATGCCGTTCCTTTTCAGAAAGAAGGTTAATCTTTCCGATGCACATATCCTCTTTCAGTGATGCCACTGTTTCCAGCAAATGCACAAAACGGGTTTGATGGGCCTCCAGCTCATCGATCCGATACAGTTTCGGATTTGCATCAAAATCGATGCGCAGCCCGTTTCCATCCGCTCGATCATATACTTGAATGACCAAATCATCCACCGGTCCTGCAGCTAAATTACGGGGAATACCGATATGGCCGTCGAAGCTTAGGTAATAGTCAAAAGGCATGAGATTCACTTGAGGGCCGAACAGCCGCTGATGTTCCCCTAAAAGCTTCAAATCCCGCCGCAGTTGTTCATGCCGGTATTTTTCATGTTTTTTCGCTTCAGCCATTTCCTTTCTGACTTGACGAAGAAGATCGGACAGTAAATCATCCGGATCGAGCTGCAAACGGAGAGGCACAATGTTCATCACCATGGCGGGCACATTCAAGGCCACAGATCCTAATCGGTTCATCATAGGCAGCCCGAGGATCACGTCCGTTGTCCCCGTAAACTTATGAATGTATAGGGCTGCCGCCGCAATGAACATTTCATGCCATCCCGCGTTCAGCCGTTGAGCAGATTGTTTGAAACGCTCTGTATCGGACGACGATAAATGGAACGTTCTCCGAAGAAACGTATCCGAAGTCCGTGCCGTTTTCTGGCATAGGCTGACCACATCGGGTTCATCTTGAAACCGATCCATCCAATAGAATCGATCCGCTTCATACTGCGTGGACGCTTCATACTCTTTTTCTTCCTCCAATATCTTCTGGATGGAGCCGAATGCTTCCCCTCGAATGGATCGTCCGTTTACAAAAGCCGTGTAAACTTGAGCGACTCTTTGGGCAATCAGCGAAAAACCAAATGCGTCAATGGCAATATGGTGAATGCGCTGATACCAATAATAGTGCTCCTCGGAAATTTTGAATAACGCTTCGGTATACAGAGGATCGTTTGTCAAATCAACAGGCGTCGATAAATCTTGTTTCATCCACTTTATTGCTTCTTCATGAGGATTTGCTCTATTGCTCACATCAACATATTGGAAAGGAATCTCCTTCGACGGGGAAATTATTTGAAACGGTCCGTTCTCATTTTCACTAAACCGGACATGCAAAGATTCCACTTCCGAAAGGACCTTTTCCAGTGCTTTTTCAAACAGAACAGGATCCACCGGACCTTTGATTTCGATATATTCACCGGTGTTAAAGATAGGGTTGCCAGGATCCAGCTGCTGGGCAAACCAAATACCTGCTTGAGCTTTGGATAAAGGCATGTATTGATCTTGACAATGTGACATGGATATGCCTCCTTTATTACGAATCTTGAAGGGATTCGATCATACTCGCTTTGGACAATAATTCCCACCATTCTGACAGAAACGGACGGACGGCAAGGCGCGCAAAGGTGATCTCCGCCCCTGCTCTTCTCCATTTCTCTACTAACACCATCATGCGGACGGAATCCAATCCTCTGTGGAACAAGTTTTCATCAATGGAGATATTTTCCGGTTCTTCCTGTATCAATTCCGCTACTTGTTTCCGCATCTCTCCTAAACTCATTGGCAACGAATGCCGAGGGGCTGACTGTTCTTTTTGAAGCAGGTCCAATGCATGCTCGGTAGTCAGCGTGTACGCGCAGCGGCTCGCCGCATATCGTACGGCCATTTTATGCTCCTCAAGGGAAAAATCGGCCACCGCATCGGCTACAAAAAACGGCTGTATGTCCTGCATATAGGCATCCGCAGCGGTTAATAAGCATCCAATATGGGCATACACACCACAAATGATGAGCTGATCCCTTTCATGCTTTTGTAAAATTTCTAACAAATTAGTTCGTTTAAATGCGCTGTATCTCCATTTAGTCAGTAAAATATCTTGATCCCCTGGGGCAATTTCTTGACGGATAGCCATTTGATCAAGATCTTGTCCGATCCCGTCTCCCCAAAAATCTTGGAGAAGACCCCTCTGTTCTATTGTTTGGCCCCCGGGCTGGGCAGAGTAAATCACCGGTATGCCCCGCTCTTGGCACACCTTTTTCAGCCGCTGAATATTCTCGACTAATTCTTTGATCGGGGAAGCATTTGGGGTAAATTTGTCTAGAAAATAATTTTGCATATCATGAATCAAAAGGGCTGAACGCTTCGGATCCAGTGTCCAGGATACTCTGTTTTCGATTAATTCCGAAAGTTCAGGTATCGAATAAGACGGAATATGAGGGATTGCCATTTCATCACTTCCTTTCAACAAATTCACTAGGTTGTACCAGTGGTGACAGCTTTTCTGCAACAATTTTCCTTAATGCCCGTTTATCAATTTTTCCTACCGGGGTTTTTGGAAAGGAATCCACGAATTCAATCCGGTCTGGAATCTTAAAGGAGGCCACACCTCGTTTTTCCAAAAATAACTTTAGTTCAGCTGCTTCCAATGCGGAATCACTAGGGATGACGAAGGCACAGGACCGTTCACCCAGAAATTTGTCAGGGATTGCCACAACGGCCGCATCTCGAACGGACGGATGCTCCAAAAGATGATTTTCCATTTCCTCCGCCGCAATTTTTTCACCCCCCCGGTTAATTTGATCTTTAACCCGACCTTCCACCACAAGGTAGCCTGACGGTGTCAGTTTCACCAAATCACCGGTTCGGTAAAATCCATCCGCAGTAAAAGATTTGGCATTTTGTGCCTCCGCTTTATAATAGCCGCGAATCGTGTAAGGCCCCCTTGTCAACAGTTCACCGACCTTGCCGGGCCCCACTTCGTTTTCCTCTTCGTCCACGATTTTAATTTCATCGTATGGGCTCATCGGTCTTCCTTGAGTATTGATAACAATTTCGTCGGGATCATCCAGTCTTGTATAATTGACCAACCCCTCTGCCATCCCGTAGACTTGCTGCAGTTTGCAGCCAAGCACGGGCTGTACCTGTTTGGCAACTTCAGGGCTGAAATTTCCTCCACCCACTTGCAGGACTTCCAAGCTCGATAAATCATATTGGCAATCTGAATAGGCATCCAGCCAAATCCAAACAAGAGGGGGAACCAATGACGTAATGGTCACTCTTTCTTTCTCAATCAAGGCAAAGGCCTCGTCCGGGCTGGGACTGTCCGCCAGCACCACTTTTCCTCCGGCGTAAAGTGTTCCCAACACCCCCGGCGAGCTTAAAGGATAGTTATGGGCAATGGGCAGAACCCCAAGATAAATGCTGTCTGGATGAAGCCGGCAAATATCTGCACTCAGCCGGAGGGTATAAATATATTCATCATGGGTGCGGGGAATCAACTTCGGCAATCCTGTGCTTCCTCCGGACAGCTGGAGAAATGCCACATCACTTGACTGTACAGTTGGCAATTCTGCCGGTTCGGTAAACACGTTTTCATAGGATTCAAATTCCTCAGCTTCTCCAATTACAATCACGTGTTTCAATGTAGGGACTTCATTCTTCACTTGTCTAGCAAGGGAGCGGTAATCAAATCCTCTGTATTCATCTGGAATGATATAGGCCTTCGCCTCGCTGAATTCGCAAAAATGCCGGATTTCGTTGTAGCGATGGGAAGGTAAAGTAAAAACTGGCAATGCTCCTAAATAAAACAGGGCAAAAATGGTCTCAAAAAACTCAATTCGATTTGGCAATTGGATCACTACACGATCTTCCTTTTGAATGCCGATCCGCTGCAACCCGGAAGCAAGCTCAGTAGCCCTTTGATCAAGTTCCCGATAGGTCAATTCGCTCCCATCAAAGGACACCGCAATCCGGTCTCCATAATTCAAAGCACGTTCCCGCAGCAAATCGCCAAAGGTTTGTCCTGCCCAGCAGCCCTCTTTCCGGTAAAATGCAGCCAGCTCCTCCGGCCATTTTGTATATCCTTCTAACATCTGTCATCCTCCAATTTCTTTTATTTATGATTCCGTGCATATAAATTTCCAGCCATGTAAAGGAATTCAAATTTTTCATCAAACGTTTTGTTGCGATTCCATTCGGCTGAAGACGCCATGAGGCTCTTCTGTTTTACTTTTCAGCATCTTTTCAATGCCAACGGAACTCAGAAAGCCGTCTATTTTACTTTTCGACATCTTTTCAATACGGAGCTAAGACAGAAGATGCCATGAAGCTGTCTATTTTGCTTTTCAACATCTTTTTAATGCCGACTGAACTGAGGAAGCTGTCTGTTTCACTTTTCGACATCTTTTCAATACGGAACTAAGATAGAAGATGCCATGTTTTGTCCAACCAGATACTAGTCAACTGCGGTCTGGTTTATGCTAGTGGCGACCTCTTTCCTACCATTGAAGTACTTTGCTTTATGCTAAATGTCATCGTCAAGCATGACATCTTCCTTACCATGGAGTGCTCTGCTTTTATGCCAAAATGTCATCGTCAAGCCCCAGCGCTCTCATCATGGTGCACAGTTTTGCCGATGTTTCCGACAATTCCTCCTCCGGCACCGATCCTTCCACAATGCCGGCTCCAGCAAAAAGGCGGAGGTTTTGTTCTTCCACTTCTGCACAGCGGATGGTGACAATCCATTCTCCATCTCCATCGATGTCACACCAGCCTACTGTACCAGTAAAAAATCCCCGTTCAAATGGCTCGATGTCCTGTATCGCCTGTTTTGCCAATAAAGTCGGTGTGCCGCAAACCGCTGGTGTCGGATGCAACGCTAAAGCAAGCTCAAGGGACGAAATGGACGGTGATAACAGTTCCCCGCTGATGACTGTGGAAAGATGCCACATCGTTTCCGTGCAGAGAAGGGATGGTTCCTTTGGTACATGCAAAGTTTTGCAGAAAGGTTTCAGAGCTTTGGTCACTGCCTCAATCACTATCGCATGTTCATGGCGGTTTTTCTCTGAAATAAGTAAAGCATCTGCTCTCCTCCGGTCCTCTTGCGGATCATCCCTTCGGGGCGTTGATCCTGCCAACGGATTGACAATGACTTGACTGCCTGATGTTGACACGAGCAGTTCCGGGCTCGCCCCCAACAGCGTCCCCGTCCCCTGTTGAGCTAATGTTGCGGGGAATGTTCGATCGGACCCGTCTCCCTTTAGCAACGGTGCCGCAAAAGTATAACCATTTGGATTACGGATGGCCAATTTGTAGAGAAGCTTCGACACATCTGGCTTTTCCGTTGATGTCAAATGGACCGATCTCGATAGCACAATTTTCTGCAGTTCACCGTCCTTTATTTTTTGTAATCCTTGTTCCACAGCTTTTTTATACCCATGGGACGTCGGAACTGGGGTCACATGATAATGCCAGACCGCCGGCTGTTCCTCCTTTGTCAGCATATGATCAAAGGAAAGAGGACCTGACCATTTAACCTCTAAAGGCACCATCAGCCTGGCCGGATACATATCATCGAAGGGAATGGCCCCTGCCACCATGGGATGGGTACCTCCTTTTTCTTTTACATCCTGCAGCAAGGTTTGAATTTGTCCAAGCAGCTGTTTTGGATGATGCCTATACCCCGTCGTCGGCACTGTTTGAACAATGCCTTTCGTTAACAGCGTTCTAGTCGGGGAGGCCATGAAAAAGGATATCCCTTCCTGATATTCCGAAAGAATCTGTTCTGCTGATGCGAAATGCATGGTATTCATTTTCATTTGTCATCCCTCCCAAGAATGGTTAACAACCCAGTGTCGCTCCGCCGTCCACCCTTAAATCATGCATCGTAATATGGCGCGATCGTTCCGAAACAAGAAATAACACGGCATCGGCAATATCCTGCGGCTGTGCGAGCCTTTTCAATGGAATGCCAAGACGGAACTCCGTTAAGGAACCGGTGATTACTTTTTCCGCACCGTTTTCATCGGCCCACATGAACCGCTGCATGTCCGTTTCCGTTGATCCCGGTGAAACTACATTACATCGAATCTGATACGGCGCCAACTCAAGCCCTAAACATTTGGTAAACATCGTTGCCGCCGCTTTTGAAGCCGCATAAGCCGACATGTACATTCTCGGCACCGTTCCCGCATTGGAACTTACCGTCACAATGACACCTGACCTGCGGGGAGTCATCCGGCGGCTGACGGAACACGAAACATGGAACACTCCTAAAGTGTTCACTTTAAACACCTCTTCCCAATCTTTATCAGAAAAGGTTTCCACGGCCCCCATCCGAAAAATGCCAGCTACATTCACCAAGATGTGGATGGGCCCCATCTTTTCTTCTATCTCGTTGACGATACGATCCACTTCATCACGATCAGTCACATCCGCTGGAAATGCTTTGACGTCATATCCGCGCCTTGTTAATTTCGAAACGGTTCTGTCCAATTTCTCAGCATTCCGATCAACTGCCGCTATCTTTGCACCATGTTCTGCCAGCAGGCTGATCACCGCTTCTCCAATTCCTTGGGCAGCTCCAGTAACAAGAGAAATTTTCCCTTTTATCTTCCATTCATCCATCTGATCCCGCCCTTTCCAATATTGCAAACAAATCTTAAATGGAAATTTGTTCTGTTGAAAATGATAATGATTTTCATTATCATCGTATTTTTCATTATGAAAAAGAAAAAAAACTTTGTCAAAGCTTTTCCCGAAAAATAATTCATAGGCCCCAATGAATATCTGATTCTATTTCTTTCGTTTAGCTGATAAGTACTGACCACCATTACAAATATAGGAAGATAGTACATGAGGCATCACTGTATGGAAACAACAAAATTGATCGCAGTTTTCCCCCTTCGAATACCTTTTGCCTTCGTAAACTCCGTTGAGCACGCGTTCCTTTTGCAGGTCCGATATCAACAATTTCGTTTTTTTAGGATAGGATTAAGATGCGGTAAGTATTTTGACAGAAAAATACCCCGAAATCAGAAATGTTTATTTTCCGAGATCGGGGTTAGAGTTTATTTTAATAGGGCATAAAAAAGAAAAGGGATTTAGAAGATAAGAAAAAACATGATGATATGATCCCCTTATAGTAGACAGAAAAAAGACAGGAAAGATTGCAACTTTGGGATGGCGTTTTTAGTTGGAAAACGAACTCTGTATAGGTTGAATGTTTTAACTTGCCTAGTCTAGGATTAATTGACCAAATCCTCAATCATAAGGTTGTGGTTGCCAGGTCATTTTCGCCTAGGCAATCGGCTACTTTCTCGTTATTGCGAAGCTTTATAATGCAGGATGATAGGCTTATTTTTTTCATTGTTGCTTTAATAAACTAATTTCACCAGTTGTATGTTCGGAGTCTGCGGAATCAGCCACAAAATTTTCATTTAATGATATAGTCCAAATCTCTTCGTTATGTCTCATTAAAACAACAGCAAGAGTGCCAAACTTAGTAATATGATCCCAGTAAAATAATTCCTTTTTACCATTATGAGTAACTGAAATACCTTCTGAATGGCTTACAACCTCAACGTTATTTCCTTGCCATCGACCATGGATTTCAGCCCCGACATAATAATAGAACCTTCCGTTTCCGCGATCACCATAAGTCCCGATAAATTGTTGAATCGTATGATCAACGGTTTTATATGTAACGGCGGCAATAACATTCGCTAACTATTCCACTTTAAAATTCCCCATCTGTTTTATAGGGAAGCCTTTCTTTTGGACGAGACAGAATTCCGTAATAAGACCTCAAGTAAACGGCATCCCCACTCTAATTGATAATACATGTTTAAAATCAGGCGATATACTTATGATATTTTTAACTTTTTTACCATTTGCAACAAACAATCCCTCATTGACTACTTATTCCATCCAATTTCTGGCTGACGCGCCTCAAATCCTAGGATATTTTACTTAAAATAGAAAGTTTTAGGTAGATTATTTAAATTTTTCCTTATAATCATTTAACTATTTATTTAAAAAGCCGATTATAAATAATGAAATTGTTTGGTTTTCAATTTAATTATCACTTTGATGACTATTGTGTGCAGAAAAGCTTTGCGGAAGACCAACCAAACATGAACTCTGCAAGTTCCGATTTTTGCAATTACGGGATATCTGGAAGTAGGTACGCTTTTTACATAGCACGAATCACAATATTAATCTGGTCCAAACCCGTACTACTATAGTTCGTTTGTTGATACTTTAAAAAAACAACACAACGCAGACTGGAAACTGGCGATTTTAACTATGGCAATCACATTTTAATCGTCGATTTAAAAACAGGTAAATCAATCGATTTCTTTAGTGCGTTGAATTTTTACTATGGAAGCAAAGTGGAACCATTGCCTTCCATTAATTATTTAGATAGGAGGGAATAACCGTGAAAATTGATCTTGGATATATCGGAGCAATAGTCGCTCGAAATAGAGCCAAAATGCCATCCGTACACGAAATCAAAAATCCATTGGCCGGACAACAAGTGGAAGTCAACCGAAACGGACAAGCCTATAAACTTACGATTTCGGATGAAATCAAACAAGTTCAAGGCTTGATGGCCATACCGATGGAAAAGTTTTTTCACGTAGAAAACGTTGACCCTTCTGATATTTTCTCTTATCGGCCAAAGGATCAATGGCTTGTGTTCAGCCAATATTTATATGAATCCAAATACTTCGATTCGCTAAGTAATGAAGAAGTAAAAAAAGTAGAATCCATCTTACAACACATAACGGACGGAGTAGATAGTTTGTCGCCATATCTAGGGATTAGCCTTTTTGGAATTAGTAAAGAACAACAGCATTCTTATGAATCCCATCTTGAATTGGCTTCTTCAACAGCTGCACTTCAATACTTCAGTGATACGTTTTTAAGCGGTGATGTAAAAAAAGGATTTGATCAACTGATTCAAGATTATGTCCGCCACAATACGAAAATAGCCATAAATCACCAATCGGTAGAGGAGCGATTCATCGCAGCACGAGCCAAAATCAGGTCACTAAATGCTCCTTTAACATACCAACAAAGCCGTGAGCTGTCCATGACGAATAAACTTGGGAAAACGGTATATACACAAGCAGAAATTGAATCAGTCATCAAAAATTATCAAGAAATGTTTGAGAGCATTCAAAATGAAGAAGATTTGTCTGGAGTGCTTGCAAAAGCAAAAGAACAACTGCTTTCATTTGCTACGAAAGGCATCTCACCAAGGGATATAGATTACCAATTGGCAAGAGATTTTGTTGCACAGCGTGCCGATGACACATTCAATCGAATTGAGAATTACTGGCGTATGTTATTGCAAGAAAAATAAATTGTTCATTTGATCCGTGTTAAAAGATAGGGGGAAGTTTTTGCACTTTTTAACAAAAGTTGAGCAAAATATGGAAAAAGCTCAACCAACAGAAAATTGCTTGCAATGAAAATTACCGTTTAATAACTGAAGAAATCAATAATCTGCTTTCGAATAAACTGAAGCTTAAGCTGGAAAAATCTACTATCAATCCAAACGTGAACGAAAGAAATATGAGGAAAGACTACAAAATGATTTAATAGACATTTCAATGAACTAACTTCTGAGATGCTTCACCGTTTGGTTGATCGAATCGAAATAAAAGAAGATGTTTCACCAAAGATTTATTATCATTTCAAAAATGATGTTTTAAAAGAATAAAAGATATAGGAAAAGCACGTTTCATGATTTCCAGAAACGTGCTTTCAGCTTATCGACAAAGTCGACAAACTGAGATTAGTTTAAAAAACTAATCTTTTTGATTCCATTAAAAACCAGTTACGAGTGGCATAGGGGGATACCGCGATAATAAAGAAAAAGCTGAGGTTCTATGAATTAAGACTTCATATTTTAGTGTTTATGATAAATTAAATCAGTTTCGTAACTATCACCGCTGTAATTATTTTTTTAAATACAATCTCTTTAATTCTTCTGTTTCTTCTTTCTTTAATTTTAAATTGTAATGTGAAATGATCTTTTTCATTAAGGAGTCAAATTGCTTTAAATAAAAGCCATAATTATAAATTATCACAAATGCACTTGTCAATCTTTTGTTTCGGACAATTGGGATTATATTATTCTCAAGAGACAAGTAAAAAACATCACAACGATCTTCATTTATTTTATCAATATTTATTTTTCCAATTTCTTTCCTATACAAAGAAAAATAATTTTTCCCTATATGATCTTCAAGGATTTTATTTGCTTTATTTACATCTTCTCCTATATTTCGCAGCATTTTTCTTACGCTATTACTTGGTTTATCTTGATTAAAGTAACTATACACAACTATATAAAATGCCAATTGGCCAAATTCCGAATCGGCATATTGTCCAATCAAAAATTCTTTATTTCTTTGGACTTCATATAATCTCATTTTTTTGTTGACAATATCAGTTTTACATCTTATAGACATATCGAAATACACATTGTCTTTATCATAATTTTTTTGATAGACAGAAACTTTGTAATGCACCCCTTTGTCAAGACACAAATTGATAATATTTAAGTTATCCATTCTCTCCTTTCGCTATGAATGTGGTGCGTGTGCAAAAAAGGCTTGACATGGAGCCTCTACGGGCACGATTTTTTGCGCCTACTTGATGTACTAATCACATAGTCTAAAATTCTTTCTTTCGATAAATAATTACAGCAATTAAATATGAGAGAGTAAATACAGTAATACCAAGTACTATAAATAAAATCGGAACTAATAAAGACGAATCTATGGATAACGGTAATTTGTCTATTAAATCTTCTACTAAGAATTTGATTCCATAATAAACAAATAGACCTACAAATCCTCCTCCAAGTACAAATGCATCAGATTTGTCTGCACCAAAGATATAGAGGAACGGGTATATAAGCGCACCTGCTAAAAGAACTACGAAAATTCCAGAAGAAATAATATTAATTATGCCATTTATTTGTGTTTCAAAAATTAGATCATATGTATAAATAACAATATATGAAAGAAATGCTCCGATAATCACAACCGATAAGTAAAAAATATAGTGACTTCGGACAATATTAGACCTACTAACCGGTAAGGTAAGTACATATTTATCATAACCAGACTTACTCTCTATTTTTATAACTTCAAGTGAAGGCAAAGTCATTAATAATATAATTAACATAGCGGCCACACCACTTACCATAGGCCCTGAAAAAAATAAAAGTACACCAGAAATCAATAATGCGAGACCTACATATGCAAAAATACTTCGATAAACTAGGTAATAGTTTGTCAATAATAGACCTTTCACTTAAATTTCACTCCCTGTTAGTTAGTAAGAGACTAAGTTCTTCCATTGAAATCTTTTTAGAGCTAAGGTCCTTTGGCAATTCCATTTTATTTGATACAAGTATTCTAGAATAAGAACCATAGTCCCTTTTTGCAACAACTATATTTCTATTTAGTAAAGATAATCGTTCCTTTTTGATATCAACAATTGCAAATTTTTCAAGAATCTTGTCCTTTCTCTCATTTAATAAAATTTCACCATTTTTGATAAAAACAATATGACTAGCAATTTTCTCAATATCACTCATAATATGAGAAGAAAGTAATATCCCACCACTACTCTCTCTCACAAAGCTTTTTAACTCACCTAAGACTTGTTCTCTTGATGAGGGATCAAGCCCTCCTGTTGCCTCATCTAGTAATAGTAGTTTTGCATTATGTGACAGTGCAACAGCTATAGAAAGTTTCATTGACATCCCACGAGAAAATTTATATATTTGTTTATCTTCGGGGAGAGAAAAAGAATTAACCAATCGGAAAAAATCATCTTGATTCCAAGTATTAAATATTCTCAAAAAAACTTTATTTAGTTGTTTGATTGTTAGGTGCGCCGGTAAATTCATAGCATCGAACACAACTCCAATTTTTTCCTTCATCTTAGGCTGTTTATGTATATTTTCTTTGCCAAAGATTTTAATTCTACCTGAATCCTGAGAAACTAGACCTAGTATTGTTTTAAATGTAGTAGATTTACCTGCACCATTATCACCAATAAAGCCAACTATTGATCCTGACGGAACATTGAATGTAACATTTTTTAAAACAACTTTATTGCCATATCGCTTTGTAATATTTTGAACATCTAATAAGTACGACATTTTCTCACTCCAACATATTATCTTAGTATATATATGTATTCTACTTACACCCGTTAAATCATTTATTTTTTCAAAAATTATCTTTCTATTCAGAATAATAATGTAGAATAATACATTTTAAAAGGGGCTTTTGAATCGTTTTGTTTTTTTATTAGGTCTAAGAGCCTATGTTTTTACTTATTTTTGTTTGTACATCCAAGGTTATGAAAATAATATAGGAGAGAATAAATAGTATTTTTCCATTGATTGATGTTAAATTAATAGATGGATACTACCTTAACACTACATTAAATAAAAAAAATTTATAGAAAAATAACAAGTATCATTTACTTAATGATTAGTGTCGAACTCGATTCATCAGAAAAATGTAAGTGTAGTACTTCTTCTAGGTCCTTTTCGGTTAATTTTTCTAATATTTGTATTACGTCAAATAAATTCGTCCCATTGAAATGATAACGTGTGAATTGATTTGCAATAAATTGAGGCGAATTAATAGACCTTAAAAAGCAACCAATTTCCTTATTTATTACACGTTGTGCATTATCTCTTTTTATCGGATCCCTTTTAAATCTAGAAACCGTTTCATATACAGTATTAATAACTTCTTGAGGCTCTTTACTTTCCCCACTAATTATGGAGTAACCAAAATTCCCCTCAATTCCGCCGGAACCTTAACATCCCCAACCCCTTCCATGGGAATCCCATTTGCCGGTCAGGGTTCGTATTTTTCAGATTTGTTATGGCGTTGTCTACGAATCGGCCGACTTTAGGCGCACCGTTTGCTGCGCCGGTTTTCAAATGCTGCGGCACTTCTAATTCATTAGCCTCCTACTCGATGTTTAGGGAAGCTAAAGCTACATAGTGAATAACCGTGAGAAAGAAATTTTATATGTTTTTCCAGTTTGAAAAGTTCGTGAAATTTTTCAAACTGTGGGAAAATGTTCAAATGGAAAGGATAAGTCCCGACATCTTGCCAAGTTATTGTTAAAAATTAGATTTTAATATAACTTAATTGTAAGCGCTGACAGTTTATAGTTGCAACTATAAGCACCTTGACATTTTTGCTATGGCAATCATCTTTTGCATGAAATAACAGATCCCACAAATTACTTCTTAAGTATTGTTATTTAATTGCTAGTAAAGGAGTGGATCAAGGATGATGCAAAAATTCCAACGGTTCGGTGGGGCGATGTTTGTGCCAGTATTATTATTCCCATTTGCGGGGATACTTGTAGGTCTCACAATTTTATTTAAAAACGGGGATATTATGGGTTCTTTGGCTGATCCAGATGGAGCATGGTATAAATTCTGGACGGTAATAGAGGAAGGTGGATGGACAGTATTTAATCAAATCCCGTTGCTTTTTGTTGCCGGCATCCCTATTGGATTAGCGAAAAAAGCACACGCGAGAGCTGTTTTAGCAGCACTCGTAACCTATTTAACTTTCAATTATTTTGTAAACGCTATTTTAACGATTTGGGGGGAAAATTTTGGTGTCGATTTTAGCGAAGAAGTTGGAGGAGTGAGCGGGTTAACGGAAATTGCCGGTATTAAAACTTTAGATACAAATATTATCGGTGCGATTGTTATTTCTTCCATTGTTGTTTTAATCCACAATCATTATTTTGACAAAAAACTACCAGATTTCCTAGGTATCTTCCAAGGAACATCCTTTGTTGTCATTGTTTGTTTTTTTGCTATATTGCCTCTTGCCTTGCTTACCTCGTGGGGATGGCCGATAATTCAGAACGGAATTGCTTCTTTACAAGGGTTTTTGGCTTCCTCTGATGTATTAGGGGTTTGGTTGTATACATTCCTTGAAAGAATCTTAATTCCAACGGGGCTGCACCATTTTATATACGGTCCTTTTATCTACGGCCCGGCAGTTGTTGATGGCGGAATTGCAAAATATTGGATGGAGCATTTATCAGAATATGCAACAAGTGCTCATTCATTAAAAGAAATGTTCCCGGAAGGCGGTTTTGCTTTGCATGGTATGTCCAAAATTTTTGGAATCCCTGGCATTGCATTAGCGATATACGTAACAGCAAAACCTGAGAAAAAGAAAATCGTATCAGGTATGTTGATTGCAGCAACTTTAACATCTGTTGTAGCTGGGATCACAGAACCGATAGAGTTCACATTTTTATTTGTTGCTCCTCTTCTATTTGCTGTACATGCATTTTTAGCAGCTTCTATGGCTGCGGTGATGTATGCGTTTGGTGCAGTTGGTAATATGGGTGGTGGATTGCTAGAAATTGCCAGCTCCAACTGGATTCCGTTATTCAAATACCATACTTCCACTTATATCACTCAGTGGATAATTGGATTGGCATTTACGGTTATCTATTTTTTCATGTTTCGTTATTTAATTGTAAAGCTAAATGTAGCTACCCCAGGTCGTGAAGCAGATGACCAAAAAGAAGTAAAACTGTATACAAAAGCAGACTACAAAGCTAAAAAGCAAGCAGAAAATAAAAATAGTGCAAATAAAGAAAATGCTTATTTTGTTCAAGCTAGTGAATTTTTAGAAGCTCTAGGCGGATCTTCTAATATTGCCGATGTAACAAACTGTGCTACAAGACTCCGCGTAACAGTAGTAGATGAATCAAAAATAGCACCTGATAGCCGATTTAGATCAGCTGGAGCCCACGGAATTGTTAAGAATGGGAAAGCAATTCAAGTGATAGTCGGTTTATCGGTTCCACAAGTAAGGGAACAATTTGAGAATTTATTGAGTGATTCTAGCAAAAAACAATATAAAGAAAACTGAAAGGCTCCACATTTACTTGCAAATTCTAAAATGTTGTTTATTTGACAAGCGGGAAAATTCCCTTCTTATGGGAAATAGAACTGAACTTGAGATAGCGACCAGAATGGTTAAGGAATATTGTTTTCATACAAATGAATTGTTATAACTTGGATGAAAGAGGATATTGCATTAAAGGAGGAAACCTAAAAATGAAAAAATTCTCGGTATTAATTGCAGGCGGGGGAAGTACTTTTACTCCAGGGATTGTTTTGATGTTATTAGATAATTTATATAAGTTTCCAATTAGAAAATTAAAACTTTATGATAATGATGAGGAACGTCAAGCAACAATTGCAGGAGCTTGCGAAATAATTCTCAAAGAAAGAGCTCCGGAAATAGAATTTTTGGCAACAACAAATCCTGAAGAAGCCTTTACAGATGTTGATTTTGTCATGGCGCATATTCGTGTAGGAAAATATGCAATGCGTGAATTAGATGAAAAAATACCTTTGAAACATGGTGTAGTTGGTCAAGAAACATGCGGGCCAGGCGGAATTGCATATGGAATGCGTTCTATTGGAGGAGTATTAGAATTAATTGATTATATGGAAAAATACTCTCCAGATGCATGGATGTTAAACTATTCCAATCCAGCAGCTATTGTTGCTGAAGCTACCCGTCGTTTGCGGCCAAATTCCAAAATATTAAACATTTGCGACATGCCTATTGGAATTGAAATGCGCATGGCACAAATTTTAGGTTTAAATGATCGTAAAGAAATGAATGTCCGTTATTTTGGATTAAACCATTTTGGCTGGTGGACAGAAATCCGTGATAAAGATGGAAATGATTTAATGCCAAAACTAAAAGAACATGTAGCTAAACATGGATATAATGTACCAAATAGCGCAGATAACCAGCATGTAGATCAAAGTTGGAATGAAACATTCTTAAAGGCGCGTGATGTATATGCATTAGATCCAAATACATTGCCGAATACGTATTTGAAATACTACTTCTTCCCAGATTATGTTGTGGAGCATTCTAATCCTGAATATACAAGAGCCAATGAGGTAATGGAAGGCCGTGAAAAATTTGTTTTCGGCGAATGTAGAAAAATAATTGAAAATCAATCGACAGAAGGCAGTAAACTTCATATAGATGAACATGCAGCATATATTGTAGATTTAGCACGTGCCATTGCATATAACACTCATGAAAGAATGTTATTAATTGTCGAAAATAAAGGATCAATTATTAATCTTGATCCAACTGCAATGGTGGAAATTCCTTGTATTGTTGGAAGTAATGGTCCAGAGCCATTATCGATAGGAGAAATTCCACAATTCCAAAAAGGATTAATGGAACAACAAGTATCAGTTGAAAAATTGGTTGTTGAGGCGTGGGTTACCCGTTCTTACCAAAAATTATGGCAAGCAATAACATTATCCAAAACAGTACCAAGTGCAAAAGTTGCTAAAGAAATATTGGATGATTTAATTGAAGCAAATAAAGATTTCTGGCCTGAACTTCATAAAGATGATGTGGTAGTGAGCGAATCTTTTTAAGATGATCGATTTTATCAAACAAAAAGTACAAAAGGGTAACAATCTTTTGTACTTTTTTGTTTCACTCCTCCTTCTGTTAATGAATAATTATTTTTTTCCAAGCAGCAGACTTACACCTTTTTTTCCTTTAAACTAAGTATTGTAGTGTTCTGGCATTACATTTGGCTGCTTCCGAAGGAATGTAAAGGATAATAATCCAGTACAGTTCCATATAGTTCTTCCAGCGAATTTATTCGCAGTTAACGGCACGGCCATTGGAGATGACAAGAGCAAACATAAATTATTTATTGAAGGAGGGGATATGGCTTGAGATTAGAAGAACTTATTAATAAACATTATAAAAAATTAAATGAGACAGATTTACACATCTTAAAGTACATTATGAATAATAAAAATACTTGTTATTCGTTAGGGATTAATAATCTAGCTGAAAAATGCAATGTTTCCCGCTCTTCAATATTGCGGTTGGCACAGAAATTGGAATTTAGTGGATATAGTGAATTCCGAGTGTTCTTAAAATGGCAAGGTCGAGAGGATCCGGTAGAAGAAAAAAGCGGTGTAGAAATTTTGCAGGAAGATCTTCATGAAACAATCAAATATATTCAAACCAAAGATTTTTCGGATGTTTGTGAATTGATATATAATGCCAATCAAGTATTTGTTTTTGGGACGGGCACTGCACAATTACATTGTGCATTAGAGTTGCAAAGAATGTTTCTGCCGCTTCAAAAGTATTTGAATGTTATCCACTCCCAATTGGAGTTTGAAATAATTGTAAAGGATTTGCAGAAAAACGATGTTGTGATCATTTTTTCTTTATCAGGAGATACACCAACAATTTTTCCTGCAGTGCAAAATTTAGTTGCCAAAGGAATTCCTTTTATCTCTATAACAAATTTAGTAAATAATCGTTTGGCTAGAATGACTCCGTATAATTTATATGCCAGAAGTTCAAATCTCGCAAGCCATAACGGAACAAAATTGAAAACATTTGCCCCTTTTTTTATTATTGGAGAAGCTATTTTTAGCCATTATGTTGACTACCTGAAAGAGAAAAAAGAAACAATTGAAAGGGCGGGAAAAGATGAAGACGCATAATACAACGTGCCAACAAAAACATTCGAATGATTCCCCTTCCATATTACAAAGTTTGCGCATTTTTAAAATATCGGTCATCTTTTTTATACGTCCCATTTCTCTTTCTTAATTATTTATATATAATGTCGCTGCAGGCAAACCAACCTTTTTTTGCTCAAGTAAAAGAGGATCCTTTCATTAAAATTTGTTTGTGTTTGCCATGTTAAATCTTTTTTTGGTGTATTGACAAGAATGGTGTTGTCAGATTTATAAAACGAAAAATTTATTAAACAGATCCAGTTAGAAATAGGAAGGTTGGCGATTTCATTATTGCTGGTTGAAATATATTTGGCAGTATGTTGCTTCTTTTAGCTATTAGCAAATACCGGAAAGCACATAAAGAATTAATAAAAAATAGTACGTTGAACCGGAAGGAAAAAGGAGCAAATTTAAGATTTGTCGGAAGTACCATTATTGTTGGATTGCTGTCTGTTCTTTGTCTTGTCTTTATTATTAAAATACAATTTTCATAAAATTATTATAGATAGAAAGAAGGAATTAGTATGTTAAAAAAAATATTTGCGAAAAATCCCAAAACTATTATAGAAGAAATTTTTTCACCTATGTATGGCGAAGTAATTTCATTATCAGAAGTACCGGATCCCGTGTTTGCCCAAAAGATGATGGGGGATGGGATAGCGGTTATTCCTAAAGACGGAAAGGTGGTGTCCCCTGTAAAAGGACAAATTATTCAAGTATTTCCTACTAAGCACGCAATAGGTATTCGAACAAAACATGGGTTAGAAGTATTAATTCACGTTGGACTAGATACGGTTGAATTAAATGGTGAAGGTTATGAAGTAACTGTGAGTGAAGGGCAAAAAGTAAAAATTGGAGATCCCATAATGAATGTTGATATAGAATTTATTGAAAAAAATAATAAAGAAATCGTAACGCCAATTATTATTACAAATAGCGCTGAAAAGACTGAGAAAATAGTTGTGCGGGAAGCTGGTGAAATACAAAGGGGAGAGTATATATTGAAATGCTATGTTGTAAATTAGGGCAATTTCATTCTAACATCCGAAATACCGCGAAAAATTTTGCGAATCCCCTAGATGATGCACATTCTTACCAAGCATTTGTGCATTTTCCAAATATATTTCTGTAAAATGATGCAAGGTATTTTCTGCAAGAAGAAAATTCAGAGTGTTGCAGTATATCTTTATCAAAATTTTGTATAAATATACATATATGTGATCTATCCATCAAGGGCTTGACATGGATCCTCTGTAGCCATGATTTCTTTAGCCAAGCGCCAGCTTCAACAGTTTTGGCAAAACCAAAAAAGGTTATCATGGCTCCTC
>ERZ1673812.24-NODE-24-length-44028-cov-17.969663_pt1 | contig 44028 bp, 36 predicted proteins | sample MGYA00580150_ERZ1673812 | MGnify/ENA primary metagenome ERZ1673812 (study PRJEB41219, sample SAMN04549591) | soil metagenome | isolation source: soil | place: USA: Texas, Big Bend National Park | collected 2009-03-17 ... | reverse complement strand
CTTATCGTTAATAGAATATTTAAGGAGTTCTTCAAATTTCGTTCCATCTAAAACTATTAGTACATATATTACGGCAATGTTTGACGGAAGTTTGAATATAAGTATACCTATAAAAAACCTCTTTGGTAACTTAATTATGTTTTTACCAATGGGAATTTACCTACCTTACTATATTAAAAAGATAAACAAGGTAGGTGGATTTACGTTCTCAATGATTATATTGTTATTTGTTATTGAAGTAACACAATTAGTTACAAGAAGAGGAAGTTTTGATATTGATGATTTTATACTTAATATGGCAGGTGCTTTGATAGGTTTTGGTATTTGGAAAACAAAAATAGTTCAGAGGTTACTTAAATAAATGTCTCTTACTCTTCAACTAAAGGGGGCTTTAGGTGAATAAGACTAAACTACGATATATAACTTCCAGATAATTGGAAGTTCTACTTTTTTATATAAAATCAACATTAAACTTTAACATAGCCATTTTTAAAAGGCCACCAAGTGATAGCGCGGTAGCTGCGAAAAAAATTTATAAATTTTTGTGTCTACTTTATTGACCTAATATCAAATCTCCAGTGAATAGTTGTAAAAGTATATAAAGAAAAAACGCCTCTCTCATCATTTTCCAGCACCTCGTATCAAATGTAATTATCTCAATTTTTTACTATAAATTTAGAAAGCCGTTTTGCGCCAACATATACTGCGTGAATACATAAATACCCGAAAAACAAAAATAGGGAAACATAAAGACGACCTTTTTCTGTCATTACAATTTCATTAGATAGAAGAGAATAAAAGAACACATACAAATAGAAAAAGGCGAGCATGAGAAGAGCTTCGGAAATATAACCAAGAATTCCTTTTGCACGGTTTAACACGGCGGAAAATATCATATCCATGATCACTGTAATAAAGAGAGTAGTTACAAAAAATTTGAGAACAATTTTTATAGAAGATAAGGTTCCCGATGCATGAATATGAACATCGTTTGTCCATGAAATAAGATGCATTGCAAAATAAAAAACGAGAAAAGGAAAAGAAATAATGGCTAAGCACATGAAAGATACAACTGTTTTAGCAAAGATGTGATCTGCCAAAGAATATTTGCTTCTATCTTTCTTTTTCATAATATGAAAAATTCCTCTCTAATTTATTTATTAGAAACGGGAATCGATTTTCCAGATGTTGATTTAACAAAATTAGAAGAAAGTTCGCAAATGCCTCCGTATCAAAACTGGAGGAAATATTAAATTCTTCATAATTAGGACGTTCTACTTGAAGGGTTCAGTTGCTGCTGCAATTAGAGAGTGGCTAAGAGCACTATAGTTGCAAAACCGCATGTAACGAAAGTATGAAAAGCTGTAAAAAGGTATAAAATTATGAAAAAAATATTGGTACTAAGACAACGATTTTTGTTTTAAATTATAAAGAAGGAAATAAGCGGACAACTAAAATTAGAAAGCATCATATTAATCCCAAATGGGGAGACAAAAAATAGAGGTGCTTGCTTATGATACAATATAAATTTGACATTGAGAAAAACCGTTCGAAAGAGATATTGGAAAATATTATAAATCAATTGTTTCCTCAAAAAAGAATAATCTATGCAATGATTCCTGATTACTACGATGACTTCCTTTTAGAGCTTTCTCCAAAGTTTGTAACAATCAAAAACATTTTGGATGAAAAATATTCCTTTCCGAAAACAGAATACATATTAGGTTATGCAGAGGCTGAAGACTTGTCCTTAGTTTATGAATTTTATGAGCGAGCCAGCGTTATTCCATTTGTTGTTGCAAGTCAAGATATTCCATTCTCCGCTGGCAGAGAAATTGTTGATTTCGAAAAATTTTATGGTTACTTTAAAACGAATCTTATTTCTCACTTGACGATAGGTTATGATCAAAAGTTTTTAACCTTTTACAAAAATGAACCTTTACAGCATTAAAATTTTATCTAGCTTTAAAAGCACACTAATCCAAGATGAACTGCTTCCTTTCAAGCAGAACGTGGAAACAATCAGCGGTCTCGATCCTAAACTTCGAATGACTAAGACCATAAAGGGATCGACTGCATTAAGATTGGAGTCGCTAGTCTTGATCCGCAGGACTAAGGCCGTTTAATCATTTTTGATAACGATGGTTATGGTAAATTTGATTTATTCGTCAACTAAATTTTTTCACATTTGATGTTAGTCAAAAAATGTAAATGGAAACAGAGATTCGAGGTGTCCAAATCGGCCAACAAGCAGCCGATATAAATTATCAGACTGGATCTTTATTTCTTTTGCCATTTACGAACGCCCAAACTGAACCAGAAACAATAGACAGAATTCCAATAAATAAAGAACATTTCTGAAGAATATCGTTACTCTGTTCCGTTGTCAGACATATTAGAAGCAAAGAAAAACCTATAAGAAATTGAGAAATCACCATATTATCTATTTTCAAATGAAACACCTCCCAAGAAAATAATACCATATTTTATGGTGTTTTAGTGCATACGTGAAAAAGTGATTTGAAGAATTTGCGAAACAAAATTGTGTTAAATGAAAAGTATTTAAAAATGCTTTTTTCCATTTTAGAAACGAGTTAAAAGTAATTGCTTACTTTATTAAGGAGTTTGGATTCTTAAAATAAATCGAATTGTAAATATGGCTATTGTAAAAATTGATCGTGAATTATCAGCTTTCTTCCATGGAGAAATCAAGTTTTTCTTGAAAGCATATGAAGAGTAGTAGCACAGACTCCGGCCAATGTCTGTGTTACTTTAGTAGATTTGGAGAAAAGGTCTTAACAGTCCTAAAACATGAGTGCTTACCAAAAGCTGGCTTCCTACCATTGTCCTTGCCAGAATCAGTTTCAATGTTGGACCCGGCTGATGCTTGCTGTTTTCAGGATGTCGTAATGTCACAATTCCCAATTCAACATGTCCTTATCGAGTTCCGCAAAGAAAATCTGCAAAACGACGATTGCCCTTGATCTTAGCTAGTCGTTTTTGTTTTAGTATTTTTTAAGCGTAACCTTCTTTTTATTTGGTCAAAGAAATCAATCGTCTTGTTCTTTTCTTTTTTTGCGACTTGCCTGTCTCTAGATGTTGTTCAGCTTCTTTTTCAGTTGTGTTGATTCCTGATGATGTTGCAGCGTTTCATATGATTCAACATCCATCACATCAAATATAAAATGAAGGGTATCTTTGCAAGTCATCACCAAAGAGACAGGACATACCTTTCAAACGCTTAAAACATACCGATAAAAGAGATGGACATCAACTATCCCAGTTAAGAAGCATCCTTTGAATAGTACCGCTATCTAACTAATGATTCTAGAAAGGATTGGAGACATTTTGAACGTTACGAGTTAAGCCGAATTTTCTCGCAAACTTTCTTGAATTCTTTTGCCCTTTGCTCAATCGTTCGCAATAGTTTTGCATCATTTGGATATATCAATTCAATAGCAGCAATAATATGACCGCTTGTGTTTTTCAAAGGAGCGGCGACAGTGATGAAATCTTGATAATGTTCATCCGCTGAAATTGCATATCCATTAGTTTTTACATGTTTGAGTTCATCTAAAAAGTCCTCAATATTTGAAAAAGCGGTAGCAGTTAAAAGATATTGTTCGGAATAATGGATAATTTCCTCTTCAGATAGTTGCGACAATAAAATTTTTCCAGCACTTGTATAGTGTAAAGGTACCTTTCTTTCTATGTACGTCACATACCCCATGATAAGATGTTCGTAGTCTGTTTTATTAATATAGTAAACGTGTTCGCGGTGCATCACACCAATTTGAACCGTTGCTTTGAATTGAGAAGATAATTTCTTAAGTAAATAGGTAGAATTGCTGATAAGTTTTGTGTGGGCTGTCACAACAGAACTTAAGGAAAGAATGGACACACTTAATCGGTAGCTGTTCAATATGGAATCTTTCACAATAAAGCCTTCGTCTTCAAGATTTTTTACTAGCCGATGAGCAGTGCTGTAGGCGATTCCAAGTTGATCTGAAATTTCTCTAATGGAGTATTCACTTTTTTCCATGGTAAATAATTCGAGAATTCTTAAGGCATTTTCTAAAGAAGAGTAAGTTTTCTTTTTCATGTAATTTAGCAACTCCCGCCTAAAGATTAATTAAAATATCCGAGCATTTTCGAAAGCTTTTTGGCGGCTCGGATGACTTCTTGGGTAAAATAGGGAATATCCTCTTTGGTAATCCGATTACTTCTTCCTGTAACACTAATCGCTGCGATGACTTCATTTGTATAATCATAAACAGGAGCACCGATGCTAATCCCCTGGTAAAATTCATCAATACAAATAGCAAAACCTTGTTTTTGAATTTCCTTTAATTGAGTGATCAGTTCGTGAGCAGATGCAACAGTATTTTGTCCATAACGTACAATCCCGTTTTCTTCAATTTTTTTCACTAACTTTTCTCTTTTCTCCTCTTTTTGATAAGCTAACATGATTTTTCCGCAGGCTGTACAATAGGATGGATTTCTTTTCCCGATGTGTGAATTTAACCGGATCGGATGTTTGCTCTCAATTTTGTCTAAGTATGCGATATCAGTTCCTTCCAGGACTCCTAGATGAACGGCTTCATCCAATTTTTGAACGAGTTCTTCTAAAACGGGTCTGGCTTCTTTTCGAATTTCCATTGTTGTTGTAATGATTTCAGATAAATGGAGAAACATATAGCCTAGCCTATATCGTTTTGATTGAGAATCTCGCAAGATGTAGCCATAATCTTCAAGGGTCACCAATAACCTTTTGGTCGTGCTAATGTTTAAATGAAGCTGTTTCGAAATCTCTGATAGTTTCCATTCAGGATTCTCCTTCGTAAATAGTTTCAGAATGTTCATGGCATTTTTGATTGTGTGAATCGAATAGGTTTCATTCATACGCTTCCTCCAAAACTTTTGAAATTATCATATAGCGAGAATCTATATTTTTATACAACTATTTTTTTGATAAATGTCATATAGCGGGAATGTATACTTTTATTTAACTGTTTTTTATTATAACATCAAATCGAAAAATTCAATAAAAACAAAATATTCATAATTTAGGGAGGATAAAAATGATTCTGAAATTTGAAAACGAATTCAACGAACCTTATGTGGAATTGAAGGATTTTCAAGAAATAAAACTGAGGAAACAAATAAAGTATGTGTATGAAAATTCTCCATTTTATAGAGAAAAATTTAGACAAGCGGGAATTTCGCCTGATGATATTCAAACGATCGGGGATTTAGAGAAAGTACCTTTTACAACAAAGGATGAGATAAGGGAGAGCCAAAAAATTCAGCCGCCTCTAGGGTTGCACGCGGCCGCTTCTTTAGAAGATGTCATTCGGGTGCATTCTTCATCAGGAACAACAGGCAAGCCAACATATGTTGGGATCACAAGGCATGATTGGGATGTATGGACAGAAATTCTTGCAAGGGTATTGACGACCCACGGGATTGGAAGAGACAGTCGAATCGTTTTTGCCATGGGACTTACTTTTTTCGTTGGAAGTTCAATGAAAGACGGCATTGAACGATTAGGTGCAACATTTATTCCTATTGGTACCGGCGCTTCTGAACGCGTAGTTCAAAGCATTCAAGATTTTCAGGCGGATGTTCTATTTTGCACCCCTTCCTATGCAAGCTATTTAGCAGAATATGTACGGGATCATTTTCATATGGAGCCAAAAGATCTTGGCATAAAAATTATGTCTGTAGGAGGCGAACCGGGAGGTGGTCTGCCGGAAGTAAGAAGAAAAATAGAGCAAGACTGGGGATGTAAAGTTTTAGAGGCAATGGGAAATGCAGATATGGCTCCTGTCTTGTTTAGCGAGTGTCCGGAACAGGATGGAATGCATTTTATAGGCTCAGACTTTGTCATTTGCGAAATCATTGACCCGAAAACGGGTAAAACGATTCCAATAGCTGATGGAGTAGAAGGGGAACTCGTTTATACAGCGATCGATCGCGAATGCTGTCCGCTCGTTCGCTTCCGCACGAGAGATTTAGTTCGGGTTAAAACAGGTGAATGTAAATGCGGCAGAAAAAGTTTTCGAATCAGATGCATCGGACGAACTGATGACATGCTTATTGTAAGAGGTGTCAATGTATTTCCATCAGCTATTAAAGATGTGGTCAGCAGCTTCCGTCCACAAGTAACGGGAGAAATTCGAATCTTGTTAAAACAAAAACCGCCGTTAGTACATCCTCCTTTACCCATTCAAGTAGAGGTTGAAGACGGGTTAACCGAAAGTGAGCAATCGGCATTGAAAAAAGAGATAGAGAGTACTCTTCGTTCGAAACTGATTTTTACCTCTGATGTTCAACTTGTTCCAAAAGGAACATTACCAAGGTTTGAAATGAAAGCGAAATTAGTTCAAGAAATAAATGTGTAAAAAATTTTTTCTATATTAATACTGACTATTTGTTAATAAGATTCATAGAATTTTCATATAGCGAGAAATGTTACTTTAAATTTTAAAAAATTTATGGAGGGATAAAATGAATTTGCAATTTGTTGATACAACGTTTCGCGATGGATCCCAAAGTTTGTGGGCAGCCGGAATGCGTACAGGAATGATGGAAGCGGTTGCAGAAGATATTGGAAATGCTGGCTTTCGCGTTGTTGAAGTACCCGTTATGCCGATTAATTTCAAAAAGATGATAAGAGATTTAAAAGAAGATCCTTGGAAATTGGTTCGTATGTTGGCGGAAAAAATGCCAAATGTAACAAAAGGTACTATGGGGGAACCGGCCATTTTTCCCTTTGAGATTATAAACGCCCCTGTTGAAGTTGTGAAACTGTTTTATAAGCGGATTGTGGAAACGGGAGTATTAAACAGGGTACAAATTATGGCAAATATTTTCGGGAATGTAGACAAACTTTATCCATGGTATCTTCCGTTTTTAAGAAGTTTAAACTTAGAAGTTGTTCTAGCTCTTTCTTATACTGTTTCACCACGGCATACGGATGAGTATTATGCCGAGAAAACCCGTGAGTTAGCTGCAATGAAACCGGATGTTATTTATTTAAAAGACCAAGGAGGTCTTTTAACACCAGATAGAATCAAAACGTTGATGCCGGTGATTTTGGAAAACGCGGGCGGCATTCCTGTTGAACTCCATTCCCATTGTACAACGGGATTAGCCGAAGCGGTGTATATGGAAGCGGTTAAACTTGGCGTTCGGACCCTTCATACTGCCATTCCGCCGTTAGCGGACGGATCTTCTCAGCCATCCGTTTTCAATACAGTAAAAAATGCCGGATATTTAGGCCATCAAACAAGCTTAGATTTAGAAAGAATCCAGCGGGCTTCAGATAAATTAATGCAAATCGCGAAAGAAGAAAATCTGCCTATCGGACAACCGCTCTATTACGATTATTCCCAATATGTTTACCAAATTCCGGGCGGAGTGATATCAAACTTAAAACACCAATTAAAAGAATTAAAACTTGAAAACCGATTAGATGAAGTATTGGAAGAAACGGTGCGTGTTCGTGAAGATTTAGGCTATCCGGTGATGATTACTCCGTATTCTCAATTTGTTGTCAGTCAAGCTGCGATCAATGTTGCTACAGGCGAGCGCTACAAAGTAGTAATTGATGAAATTATTCAATTCGCTCAAGGAATATTTAGTGAAGACTCTGGTTACACTTGGATGGATCAAAATTTACGGGATAAGATTTTATCTTTGCCGAGAGCAAAACAGTTGTCAAAACCGTCAGATCGAGATGTACCTCTTCATAAAATAAGAGAGCAATTCGGCGGTCCTGATTTATCGGATGAAGAGTTTTTGCTTCGCTATATTATGAAAGGAACAAAAGAAATTGAAGAGATGCGTAAAGCAGGGCCTCATAAGACCTATTTTTCAGCGTCAACTCCATTAGTACAACTGCTAGATAAACTTAGTAAGCAGCAAGATATCACACATGTGCAAATACAAGGTTTTAACAGCTCTTTAGTTTTAACAAAATAAAAAAAGTTTCGGATAGAACGCGGGTTTGTCAAAGAAAACGTAGGAGGGGAAAATATGAACAAAAAGGGATTGGAAATTTTAAGTGAAATGGATGTACAAAACCTCACGGCTCTTATTGAAAAATTAGAGGCTTCTTCTTTTAACTTTTTAAAGCTTGAAAATGAAGATTATAAAATTGTAATCGGTAAAAATGGTGTGATCGAATCAAGTGAGACTGAAAAACAAACTGTCCAAGTCGCTGCTGAAACTCCTGTAGAATCAAAAACACAAGAAATTCAGTACCAAGAGGCAGCTGCAACGGAAGAACAAGCTGTGATTGAGGAAGCACCTTCAAACACTTCAAAAGAAATACCTGCCATACAAGAAGGGATTGAAATTATTAAAGCGCCAATGGCCGGTTTGTTTTATGCTCAATCTGAACCAGGTGCTCCTCCGTATGTAAAAGTTGGCGACCAAGTTGAAGAAAAGACAACAGTTGGATTAATCGAAGTCATGAAGGTATACAGTGCAATTCATGCGGGAGTAAAAGGAGAAATTGTCGACATTCATGTTGAGGATGCACAACTAGTAGAATACGGCCAACCGTTATTTTCAGTTAAAGTCAAATAGACGTAAGCACCTCTTATCATATTGGAAAAATATAAAATGGGTATCGCTTTTTAAGCTCAGAAATTAGAGGGATCGGTTTTATACCGATTTCTTCTCTTTACGTTGCTCTTTTTATGATAGGAAAAACTTAATTTCTATTAAATGAAAGATAGAGGGTGCAGGCCAAATGAATATTAAAAAAATTTTCATCGTCAATAGAGGCGAGATAGCAGTTCGAATTATAAGATCTTGCAAAGTTTTAGGAATCGAAACAGTTCTTGCTGTTTCTGAAGCTGATATAGACAGTCTGCCAGCTCGATTAGCCGACAAAACCGTTTGCATCGGACCAGCTAATTCAACCAAAAGTTATTTAAACATTCCCGTGATCATTACAGCAGCGAAATCAGTTGGGGCAGATGCAATACATCCAGGGTATGGATTTTTATCGGAAGTAGCCGAACTTGCACAAAACTGTCAAGATCATGGTCTCATATTTATCGGTCCAAAACCGGAGCACATTTCGAAAATGGGAAACAAACTTGTCGCTAGATCAATCGCACAGCAATGCGGCGTCCCTGTTTTGCCCGGTTCCGAAAAAGTGGCATCCTTTGAGGAAGTAGTTCAAACCATTGAAAAAATAGGTTTACCCATTATGTTAAAGGCTGCAGCTGGAGGAGGGGGCCGCGGTATGAAAATTATTACCGATTATGCCAATATTAAAACGGTTTTTGAATCAGCCTCAGCTGAAGCGAAAGCAGCTTTTGGTGATGGAACTATGTACGTTGAAAAATATATCCCTAACGCCCGGCATATTGAAGTGCAAATCCTTGGCGATCAACACGGAAATGTTATTCATCTTGGTGAAAGGGATTGTTCAACACAACGCCGGCATCAAAAATTAATTGAAGAAGCGCCCGCACCTAATATTTCTGAAAAGCTTCGCCAAGAGATCCGTGAAGCAGCAGTGAAGCTAGCAAAAAACATTTCCTATGAAAATGCAGGGACGGTTGAATTCATTGTGGATCAAGATGAACAAAAGTTTTATTTCCTTGAAATGAACACAAGAATTCAAGTTGAACACCCAGTGACTGAAGCTATTACAGGTGTTGATTTAGTACAGGAACAAATAAATATTGCACGTGGTGAAAAACTTCGCTTTACCCAATCAGATATTCGGTTTACTGGTCATGCAGTCGAATGCCGAATCAATGCGGAAGCACCGGAAGAAGGGTTTCGACCAAGTCCAGGATTAATTTCAAAATGGGAAATGCCGCAAGGACCTGGAGTGCGGATTGATACCCATTGTTACCAAGGCTATTCAGTGCCTTTGTTTTATGATTCCATGATCGCCAAAGTTATCGTCCATGGTTATGATCGAACACATGCCATGAAACGAATGCTTGTCGCATTAGATGAATTTACAGTTGAAGGGATTAAAACAACAATCCCATTTTTAAAAGAAGTTTTACAGGACGAAGAATTTGTAAGCGGAAATGTTAATACCCGTTTGCTTGAAAAAGTTATGAAGTAAACAATGGAAGCAGAAATAGACAGGGCTGTTCAAAAATCGATGAAAGAGCAGTCCTGATTTTTTTTAACATAAGCAAATTGTCTATTTTACTTTTAAATAATAAATGATGAAGGATTTAGATTTTACTTAGAATGTCTAGCAAAACATAACTTTATTTAACTTTCAAAAGAAGGCTATCGCAAAACTGTCGATTATCTCATTTTTGTCTTAATTTTATCGATCTGGTTATAAAAAGTCTCACAAACAGATTCCTATCTTCTTTATTCGCATATTTTTTAACTGTTTTAAAACTATGTCCCGTCTCTTTGGCGTTGGTATCAGAGACATCCCTTAATACAAATAGTTGATATGATGTTGTTGAATTATTGCAAGCATTTTTCTCTATTAACAGCCTTTTTTGTCCAATTAGAAGGCAGGGAAGAGGGAGATAACAATGATTTTTTATTTTGCAAGCTGCTAAATTTTTATTTTGTATTAAACAAATATGTTCCGTATTTCTTATATAATATTATTTTCTTTTAACCATTTTTCAAAAAGTCTATTTCCAACTTTATAAGATAAATCATCTGCATCAACAGTAAAAAGCTTGTAACCATATTTTGTATGGAAATCATAGTTATCTAATATTTTTTTAACTAATGTTGTATCTTGTTCATTATCTAAAAAAATTACCCACTTATTTTCATTCTGAATTTTATATGCGACTGCTTCTAGATCAACATTGTTCTCATAATACCCTAAATGGAGATGCTGATTTGGATCAAAATTCACGTTTAGTCCCCCTACTCATTGATTTACCAAGTAACTGAAATCATAAGAAGTGATGTTTTTTATTAGGAACAGTGTGATGATCTTGTAAATAAGCTCCTTTTCCGATAATCCAATCTAGAGATAGGCTGTTTTAGTTTTTTTGTTACTAACCCCATTACAATGGCAATCAATCTAGTGAAAAAATTTTTAAAGTTCAAGTCAAGTTCTTTCATTCCAGTATGCATTTTGCAATTCCTTTAAAATCCTATATTTCATCTCGATCCATCTCTGTGTCAATCATAATCAGATAAATCCCATTTGTTATAATAAATTAAGAGTACATAATATTTCCATAATTTTTAAAGGGGGATTTACAAATGACAAGAGAAGTTTTTTTAGAAGACAGTTATAAAAAAGAGCATCAGGCGGAAGTCATAGACATTAAAGAAAACAAAATTATTTTAGACGAGACAATTTTCTATCCTTCAGGCGGCGGCCAGCCTCATGATACAGGGATGATCAAACAAGGAAATGAAATATTTAAAGTGAATAAGGTTCAAAGAGAAAACGGACAAATTGTCCATTATGTAGACAATGCTGAAAAACTAAAGCAAGGTCCTGTAGAAATACTAATAGACTGGGATCGACGATATAAACTTATGCGTTACCATACTCTGCTGCATGTATTAGCCGGTTATCTTTATAGCAAATTTGGGGCGTTGGCGACAGGGAATCAAATTTTTGAGGATCGGGCCAGAATAGATTTTCAATTTGAAGAATCATTAACAGATGAACAATTTAATGAGGTGGAAGAAGCAACAAACAAGTTAATCCAAGAAAATCATCATGTCTCAATACGAACCGTTAGCCGTGAAGAAGCTGAGGAAATTGATGGTTTTATTAAAACAGTTATTAATTTGCTTCCTCCTTCTATTCAAAATGTTCGCCTCGTTACTATTGGGGACATTGATGAACAGGCTTGTGGAGGAACACATGTAAAGGAAACAAAAGAAATAGGCTCTTTTCAAATTTCGAAAATCAAAAGTAAAGGGCAGAACAAAAAACGTTTAGAAGTTACTTTAAACAGTATTTGAACAAATTTACAAACAAACACATTATTTAGAAGTTTGTGCTGCACATATAAAATGTGCCTTCATGACAGAAAAAGTGACGTGTTATGTTTGCTTCTTGGAAATTTTATCGAAATGGAGCGTCATTCCGATCCGGGGTGGCGTATTTTTTTTGCCATGAAGGGTTGAAGGAAGCTGTCAGATCATTGGTGAAAGTTAAGGAAGAAAAAATTTTGTGAAAAAACGATTTATATTTCGCATTAACAAAATCAAGTGCAATTAATTGAGGAAAGAGAGTAAAGGAAGTGTTCAATACGGTTTTTCTGCAAAAAAACGGGAGTATTATAATCACGTCAAAAATACGGGATTCCTCTTATAATATAAGCTTTTCCATGCTTTTTGTCTGTTTGCGATGCTAAAGTGGAAGCAAATGACGACAAGGAATAAGGATTTGTTGGTTAACCTTAACAGGATCAGAGTTAAAATCTTATTTATCCACTTCAAAATTGAAACTTAAAGATGACAACGTGAGCGAATTGGCGCAAAATTAGGCAGCACAATTACAAGTAAAATCATGAAACAGCTTCAACAAAATTTATGTTTAGTAAAACTTCAAGTGAACGGGTTGTAACAACTTCTAAATAAAGATAAAAGCCATTCTCATTGTCGAGAAATGGTTTTGTTCTTGTAGATCTTTTCTCTTTATTTCTATAGCTACTTCAAGGTCCATGTAGAATGGAAATATTGCTTTTGCTTGGATGACAATGCAAATAGTACAAAAAAAATTCTGGATTTTGTTCATGGAACGGAGGCATTTTTAGTATTATAATGAAAATGATTATCAATTTTATTAAAATAAAAATCACTACAGCAAATTTCGTAGGTTTAGACATGGAGATGGACTCTGCAGACGGCAGTTGGATGGTGGACTAAACGGTGATGAGTCGGTCTTGGAGAAAATAAGGAAATACAACAGAATAATTTCGAAACGAAATACATTGTTTTAATCGAAACGAAACGAATCGTGATGACACGTTCCTAAAACATAAAGAAATTAGTGTTGCTGCATCGGTCAGTTCCATAAGTTTGGACGGATATTTTCCACCATTATTTAAAGAAACACAGTACGGGCCCTGCAGGTTGGGGAGAAGTGACAGCCGATATCGAAAGACATTAGAGATCAGATCACTACGACCTATTGCAGCCATACATCTGATTGGAGCATGTTCCGAGCGCAAATTACTTATAGGAAAGGGTGGTGCGATTGACAAAAGATAGACAACTTTGCATCGGGTTGTCATTGTCAACAACCTGGATGAGAGGAAATGGCTGGCGACAAGAAGACAGCGGCGTGGAAAATTTGTATTCGAGCGACTTTTATGCCAAGCTGGCGAAAATGGCAGAGAAGGCAAAGCTTGATTTTGTCTTTAAGCCTGATGCACTTTTTCTCAAAGAAGAGATGCTGGGGAATTCTCCTGCTTTCAGCAGCCTCGATCCGACGATTCTCCTTACCTCAATTGCCCGCGAAACCGATCAAATCGGGCTGGTTACGACCGTTTCCACTACCTTCAACCCGCCATACGTCGTTGCAAGACAGCTTCAGTCTTTGCATTGGATCAGCAATGGGCGTGCCGGTTGGAATATTGTAACCTCTATTGAGGGAGCCGAAAATTTCAGTAATTCCCCCATGCCGTCAACAGAAGAAAGGTATTTAAAAGCCATTGAATTCACTGATGTCGTACTCAAGCTTTGGGAGAGCTACCCGCATGAAGCGTTGATTGTTGATCGCGTTTCGGGTAAATATGCTGACAGGGAGATGGTTTCTCCAATTAATCATTCCGGTGATTTTTTCAGTGTCAAAGGGCCGCTCAATCTTCCAGCCCATAAATCAGGATCGATTCCCTTATTTCAGGCAGGTGCCTCGACTTTTGGACGAGATTTTGCCGCTTCAGTAGCGGATGCTATTTTTGCCGCAACACCAGACATTGCTTCAGGCATCGAATTGCGTGATGATTTGAGGAGACGAGCGAGGAAGCACGGGCGCCGTCCGGATGCGATTCGAGTTTTGCCAGGACTGTATTTTTTCTTAGGCAAGACCCGGGGCGAAGCGCTCGATTTGCACAGGGAGGCGCATGCACATATGAGCATTGCACATAGATATGCAGCCGTCAAATCCATTCTGGGCATTGATATTAGCCATCTGCCTTTGGATCAGCCAGTAACTGCCGATTTGCTTCCCGACCCGAATCAACCAGTACGAAGTCAAACACACGCTGATCTGTTACGCAGGCTGATCATGCATCAGCAGCCTACAGTGGAAGAGCTGTTGTCAAGGCCAGAGGTTGTCGGATCCGCACATTGGGTGGTCGTCGGAACGGCTGAGGATGCACTGAGAGAAATTACAGAGTGGTTTGAAGCCGGTGCAATGGACGGATTTATAGCTCTTCCAGGCGGTTCGATAAAATCTTTGGAATTATTCTTCGATGAGCTGATTCCAATGCTGGTCGAAAAAGGTTTGTTCAGGAGCGAATATAAGGGTTGTACCTTGCGTGAGCATTTAGGTATAACATAGGTCTTAAATTTGCAATGAAGTGTTTAAAATTTGGAGGTTTACTAGAGATTATATGAAATTTAATTGATAGTATTGTCTCAACTTGTGTTTACAATTAGATGAGATGATGAAAAAGTCATAAAACTTGTCTTTAGATGCTTTAAAAGCAACAAACACACGTTATGGAAGTAATTCCGAACGTGTGTTTTTTAATTTAAAAAGTTTTTTAGTAGGGTTAAATGTCCATGGCACAAAAACCTTATCAAGACATTTGTTAAATGTTCAAAGAGTTGCTTAAAAACTATAACGGTTTATTAAAGTCCAGATTGTTGAGAAGGCATTAGGAACTTACTAGAGCAACGATATCCTTGGTAATTGGGAGTACATCTGGGACTGGCGGGACCGGGAGAAGAGGTTCAGAAGGGAGCTCACGGACTGAGGGGGATGGAATCCAATCAGCGCACATCACCTGCTATCTACCGGATGAAAAACGGGGAATGCACTGGAGACAGAGGAGTGGCGAAGCTAGGGTCAAAATCATCCAGGGGATCATGAATCAGACGTGAAGGGCTGACAAAGGAGCGTCCGTAAGCAGTAGGAAGCCGAGAAGACCCGTCAAGATGTCCGCAATATTGTATCAGAGAACCCGGCCATTGATCAGGGTGTGTAGCAGTATACACGTCCAATTCAAGCGGAGCGGGACGATTGCGGAAGGTCACCCATAATGGCAAACATTACTGAGACTTCCAAAAAATCATTGGCTGTGGTGTACTAGATGAGGACGTCTGAAATATTGATCCGATAACCATCCTGAGAAAATCTTGACACATATCATTAACGGTAGTTTTGCTTAAAACTAGAAAATAAGATAAGATAAAAAAAAGATTTTTATGGAGGATTGACAATGCAATACGATGCTAAAACCCCAAAAGAATATATTGAACTGCTAGACGACGACTGGAGAAAAGAGAAGCTCCTAATTGTAAGACAATTTATATTAGAAAATGCACCTGAACTCGAGGAGGGCATCCAATACAAGATGCTATGTTATGGCAGCGGGCCCTCAAAATTATTCCATTTGAATGCTCAAAAATCTTATGGGAGTCTATACGTGGGCAATATTGAGAAAATAGAAAATTCCAAGGAGTTGCTGACCGGATTGGATTATGGAAAAGGATGTATACGCATAAAAAAGTCAGTTGATTTGCATAATAGCGGACTTGAAGATTTTGTGAAAAAGACGATCGATACTTGGAGAGCCGGTGGCGATACTTCTTGTTAGAACGTTTAGAATAAGAAAAGTGTTCGTTGTATTCTCCATCAAAATTCGTAACAAACCTTTATGAACCTACATTAATAGCCTTTATGGATAGATTTTATTGGAAAAGATGCACTTTCGGAAATTTTCTGGGAGGGATCGAATTGGAATTCGAGTAGAGAATCCGCATGATTGGGAACCATTCAAGGCTCTGCCTTTGTGCGGAGAAAAAGGGATTGGTTTGCTTATTTTTAAGGGAACCTATAATAGATATAGATAATGTAAAAAATAGAGGGTGAATCTGCCAACTTTTTTCTTAAATCGATATTCGATAAGGAATGTTTCCTCGTATTTTTATCCCATCGCCATGCGTTTGACCTTTTTCTGTCATTTCATGAAGGATGGACAGGTTTCGGTAAGTATGCCATTCTTTATTTGGAGGCCGGAATTGTAATTAAGTAAGAGGTGTTAAATCAAGTTCCAAATGATAGAATTGTTGATCGGTACACGTGGAACACCTGTTTTAAACATAATAAAATTTGTCGTCGATCTCCAATCGTGCAAAAATCTCAGGGGATCGACGACTCTTTCAAATCTTCATTGAGCCCATGCAAATCAAAGGATTGATAAAATGTACCTCCTTCGCTAAAATGAAAATAACTAATCAACCACTTTAAACCAAATACATATCTAACAACCATTTTTGGGGTTTTTATCTTAACTATGAGGAATTGAAGCTCATACAGCAAAAACATTTGGTTTCCTTTCTCATCGACGTTTTTATCTTAACTATGAGGAATTGAAGCTCCCCTTGCTTTCCCTCTCTGATTCTGATTGAACTGTTTTTATCTTAACTACGAGGAATTGAAACACGGTATCTGGATCACAATTGGGCCTGTTGGTTGGGCGTTTTTATCTTAACTATGAGGAATTGAAGCAAATTTTGAAACGTAAGAAAGGGTGCGAAATATGAGAGGTTTTTATCTTAACTATGAGGAATTGAAACTAATTGGCTTCTCGCTCCAGGCTTCCCACTCACATATGTTTTTATCTTAACTATGAGGAATTGAAGCCCTGTTGTGGATGGCGCAATTTCCGCCCAAAAATATGCTTTTATTTTAAACTATGAAGAAAAACTTTAAACAAAAAAGCACGGCCAATGTGAAGTGAGCCATGTCAAGTAGACAGGAACATTTTTATCCATCTTTCAGTATTGAAGTATTTTCATGATATACAAGCTATACTTTTTCAAGAAAAAGAAATCACAATCTATTTTTATAGCGATCATCTCTACAATCCAGCAGGAAATTATGCACAGACTTGTGAAAAATAACGCACAATCTTATAAAAAATGTATTCAAAAGTGATAGCTTCAAAACTATGAAATTCGTAAGTACAAAGTAAAAGAAAGCGAAAGAATGGAACACCATAAAAGACGAGGAAGCTCGTCCGGATCGTACCAATCGGGAAGAAAGAAGTTAAACTGCAGCCAATCGAATGCTAGACGAAAAAAACTGTAGAGCGCATATGAATCCATATTCAAAAATCCTTCAACGCTTTATTGATATTTCATTTCCGACGAAGTCGTCCGGGTTGCGTTATCCAATCCGCAAACTTGGGACGAATAATCATCTGATCGGACTAGCCGTGTAATATTATGCGGTTTAACCAAAGGAATTGCTCCGTTATTTCTGTTAATTATAAAACGACAAGTAAACCGTCACCTTACAACAAACTATTCAAAAATCCAGAGTAGACGAGGCTCTATTCCAATATTCACAATGAGAAGAAGGCCATCCTTTTGTAATTTAACCTGTTCTTTGCCACATCAGTCGGGGACAGGTTTTTTTCTATTTTCATGAACAAAATGCACATAATTATTTTTATTTGCAAAAAAACATTATTCAGAAAATTGCTGCTATAATACCTTTGAAAATGTAAACGCTGTCAAAAAACGAGGGGGTACTGTTGAAATGAAAAAGTGGTGGTTCTTTCTAGTGATGGGGATTGTCGCGGTGATGCTGGCGGCTTGCGGAAGTACTGCGACGACAAAATCATCTAACAAACAAGAAAATTATCCAACAAAACCGATTATGTTTGTCGCTCCTTCAGGTGCTGGGGGCGGCTGGGATTTAACAGCAAGAGCGATTACGAAAATATTGGATGAAACAAATCTAGTGAAGCAAACGATGACGGTAGAGAATAAACCGGGCGGTGGAGGAACCGTGTTTATGGCAGAATATGCGACACAAGATAAAAACAATGATTATAAGCTGTTTGTCAACTCCCCGCCGATCATTATTAACAACTTAAAAGCGGAAGGGAACAGTCCATATGGTTATCAAGACACAACACCGCTTGCCCAACTAACCAAAGATTTTGGAGCGATCGTGGTCAGAGCGGATTCGAAATTTCAGTCGATGTCTCAATTATTGGATGCGATTAAGCAAAATCCGAAATCGGTGACGGTTGCCGGCGGATCTGCACCAGGATCTATGGATCATTTGGTTGCGATTCTTCCTATTTATAAATCCGGTATCGATCCGAAAATAGTGAAATACGTGTCATACGATGGCGGAGGGGAAGCAATTGCAGCGCTGCTTGGCGGAAATACCGATGTCATTGCAACCGATGCTTCTTCTGTCGGGGAATATGTAAAAGCAGGAAAAGTGCGGGTGCTTGCTGTCTCAGCGCCGGAACGTCTTGACGGTGTTTTGAAGGACGTACCGACGTTAAAAGAGCTTGGCATTGATGCGGAATTTACAATTTGGCGCGGCGTCTTTGGTCCAAAACAAATGTCTGACGATGCGAAAAAGTTTTGGGAAAATACATTCAAAAAATTGTCTGAGCATGAAAAATGGAAAGAGGAGTTAACAAAACAAGGCTGGGAGCCTGAATACAAAGGTTCCAAAGAATTTACACAATTTTTACAAGAGCAAGAACAGCTTATTAGCGACATGTTAAAATCGCTCGGAATGCATAAGTAAGTGGACGGGGAGAGAATTCTTCCCCATCTTTAAAACAAGAATGGAGGGATGTGAGTGAGTAAAACGTTTGATCGCATTGCTGCCATCACCTTTTTGGCTGTTGGAGCTTTGTTTATGGTGGAAAGTCTGCGAATCTCGAAAAGTGCGTATGGGAGTGCCGTCGGACCAAACGTGTTTCCATTTTTGCTAGGACTTATTCTTGTGTTATTAAGCATTAAACTGCTCTTCGAAACAGCAAAATATGCGCACTCAGAAAGCGAAAAGCTGCCGCTGCAATATAAAAAGTTTTTCATCATTTTACTTGCCGCCGTTTTCTATGCCGCTTTATTAGAAACAGTCGGCTATGTGATTACCACTTTTGTCTTTCTTGTTATTGGATTTCAGGCAATGGAAAAAGGTGGGCTGTGGAAATCGGTGTTGTTTGCCGCTTGTTTTTCTCTAGGGGTATACGGGCTATACGTCAAGCTGTTGCAAGGAACGTTGCCTAGCTGGCCAATTTGGTTGCAGTAAAGGAGGTAGAAAAGTTTGGATGCATTGACATTTTTAATTGATGGCTTTCAGACCGCATTGCAGCCGCACAATCTGTTTTTCGCCTTTCTTGGAGTGCTCATCGGAACGGCGGTAGGAGTGCTGCCAGGAATTGGGCCGATGAGCGGGGTAGCGCTGCTCATCCCGGTAACCGCTTCAATGACGTCCGGTCTTGACCCAGCTCAAGCGGCGACAAGCTCGATTATTTTGCTTGCTGGTGTTTATTACGGAGCGATGTACGGCGGTTCGACAACATCGATTTTATTAAATACGCCTGGAGAGTCCTCCTCTGTTGTAACGACATTGGACGGTTATCAAATGGCAAAGCAGGGAAGGGCGGGGGCAGCTTTAGCGATTGCGGCGATCGGTTCATTTGTCGCCGGGCTCGTTTCCTTAATTGCCCTTGTGCTGTTGGCAGAGCCGCTTTCCAATGTAGCGTTGAAATTCGGCCCAGCGGAATATTTTTCCTTAATGCTTCTCGGATTGGCTGCTGTCAGTGGACTGGCGGGAAACTCGATGACAAAAGCGTGGATGATGACTGTTTTCGGCTTATTGCTTTCGACCATTGGTCTTGATAATGTATCAGGTGTGGCACGGTTTACGTATAACATTTCGTTTCTATACGGGGGCTTGGAATTTTTAACGGTAGCGGTCGGTTTGTTTGCCTTAGGAGAAGTATTCAAAGCCATTCTTCATAAGGAGAAAAATGACGGCGAAATCGCAAAAATCGGCCGCATCCTTCCGTCGAAAGCAGAAGCAAAAGAAAGCGTGGGTCCGATTGCGCGCGGATCGCTGCTAGGCTTTTTCGTCGGCGTATTGCCGGGAGCAGGGGCGACGCTCGCCTCGTTTTTCTCATATATCATGGAAAAGAAATTAAGCAAAACGCCTGAAAAATTCGGAAAGGGAACGATTGCCGGCGTGGCGGCGCCGGAATCAGCGAACAATGCCGCTTCAGGAGGGGCGATGATTCCGCTGTTGACGCTCGGAATCCCTGGCTCTGGGACGACGGCGATTTTAATGGGTGCGTTAATTATGTATAACGTCCAGCCGGGTCCTCTTCTTTTCGACGAACATCCAGATGTTGCATGGGGGCTTATTGCCAGCATGTTTATCGGCAATGTGATGCTGCTTATTTTAAACATGCCTCTTGTCAAAATATTTGCTAAAATTATTGAAACCCCGACTAAATATTTGCTGCCGCTTATTGTTGCGATTTCGGTTTTCGGTGTTTATGCGGTGCAAGTCACAATATTTGATGTGTTTTTACTCATTGGGTTTGGCCTTTTAGGCTATTTGCTGGCACAACATGACTTTCCCCTTGCTCCGCTTGTATTAGGTCTGGTACTTGGTCCGATGATCGAAAATAACATGCGAAGAGCACTTACAGCGTCGAATGGCGATTTTATGGTGTTTTTTGAAAAACCAATCTCACTTGTACTGCTGATCATAGCGTTTTTATGGATTGTTGTGCCATTTATCATGAAATTAAAAGGGAAGTCGATTATTGTAAATGAAGATATGTAATAAGGGAAAGACTATTGCCTTTTGGCGGATAGTCTTTCTCTATTTTTAGTCAAGGAGAGAGAAAAATGAAGCTGCAAACGCGACTGGTGATCATTATTTGTTCATTGCTTTTATTTGTTATTATTTTTCTTTCCTTTTTGTTTCAGTACATGCTTGCGGCAACACTGAAAGAACAAATCGGAATGCGGGCGCTGAATGTAGCAGAAACGGTGGCCGCTACGCCGCACATTCGGGACGCTTTTAAACAGCCGAACCCTCATCAACAAATTCAGCCGTTTGCAGAAATGATTCGTCGAAAAACAGGCGCAGAGTACGTTGTCGTGGGAAACAGACAAGGAATTCGTTACGCCCATCCGCTCCCAGATCGAATTGGGAAGAAGATGGTCGGGGGAGATAATCACGAGGTGCTTAAAGGAAAAGCGATTATTTCTGAAGCGGTTGGTTCGCTCGGTCCGGCGATACGCGGAAAAGCACCGATTTTCAATGAGCGGGGAAATGTGGTGGGCATTGTATCGGTAGGCTTTTTGCTGGAAGATATTGAGGATATCGTTTGGTCATATACCTCAAACATTTTTTTATTTTCTATCCTTGCACTATTGCTAGGGATTATTGGAGCGGTTGTTATTGCCAAAACGGTAAAAAAATCGATTCATGGATTGGAACCGAAAGAAATCGGGCTATTATACCAAGAAAAGCAGGCGATTTTAGAAGCGATTCGCGAAGGAATTATTGCTGTGAATCAGAATGGAATCATTACAATGGTCAATAAAACGGCGATGACGCTGTTAGGCTATGAGAGAGAACAAGATGTGCTAGGAAAATATATTTTACATATTATTCCTCATTCTAGGCTGTTAGAAGTAATTCGAACAGGTGAAGCAGAATATGATGACGAAATGATATTAGGTGAAGAAACGATCATTACTAATCGCATTCCGATTGTTGATAAAAAAGAAAACGTCATTGGGGCGGTATCGACATTTCGCAATAAGTCGGAACTGTACCGATTGACAAAAGAGCTTTCCCAGCTTAAAAGCTATGCCGATGCACTGCGGGCGCAGACACATGAATTTTCCAATAAATTATATCTTATTTCTGGATTGATTCAGCTGGAATCTTATGAAGAAGCGTTGGAACTTATTACAAAAGAAACAAACATGCAGCAGGATATCGTTCGTTTTGTGATGAAAGAAGTACCTGACCCGATTGTTGGAGGGCTGTTAATCGGAAAATTTAACCGAGCTAATGAGCTGAAAATTCAATTTGATATTGATCGGCAAAGCAGCTTTAAAGATATTCCGAAACAATTGGACCGCGATCATCTTGTTACGATTATCGGCAATATTATTGATAATGCCATGGAGGCGGCATTGCATAATGGGCGTGACCAAAAGCGGGTCAACGTCTTTTTAACCGATCTTGGCGACGATCTAATCATTGAAGTGGAAGATAACGGAACGGGTATTCAGGAAGAGATTGCTGAACAAATATTTGAACGGGGATTTTCCACCAAGGGGAAAGCACAGAGAGGATACGGTCTGGATTTAGTAAAAAATTCGTTAAAGGTGCTTGGAGGGCACATTACTTATCAATCAGAGCGAGAAAAAGGAACCGTTTTTACCGTTATCATTCCGAAGCAACGGGAGGAATTATGATGGAATACACTATTCAAGTGCTCATTGTCGAAGATGATAAACGTATTGCCGAAATTAACCGCCGCTTTGTTGAAAAAGTAGAAGGATATAAAGTGGTCGGGATTGCCACAAACGAACAGGAAGGGAAAGAACTGATAGAAGTGCTGCAACCCGATTTAGTGCTGCTGGACATTTATTTTCCTGATATGAATGGAATTCAATTTTTAAAATGGATTCGCGAGCATTTTGCGAATATCGATATTATTATGATTACAGCTGCCAGAGAAATTGATACATTAAAGCAAGCGATGCATGGCGGAGTGTTTGACTATATTATCAAGCCGATTATGCTTGACCGTTTTACCGAAACATTGGTGAAATACAAAGAATATTTTTATAAAATGCATGAACTGATGAAGGAAAAAGAATTGATTGGACAGGAGGAAATCGATCAATTAATTCGACGGGAACGTACCTTTGGAGACGCAGAAGGGGAACTGCCAAAAGGAATTCACCGATTGACATTGGAGAAAGTGCTGGCGGTAGTGAAGCAATATCGAGACGGCATTACAGCGGAAGAAGTAGGGAAACTTATTGGCGCGAGCCGAACGACATCAAGAAGATATTTAGAATATCTTGTTTCCATTTCTCAAGTGACAGCTGACATTTTGTACGGCTCTGTTGGAAGGCCAGAGAGAATTTACAAGTTAAAACGATAGGGAGGAAGACAGCTTAGATGTTTTTATTCTGATTTTGCTTCATGTCATTTTACCGATATTTTGCTTGCAGGTATTGGCGGTTCCCATCGCCAAGGGAAACGAAAAAAGGGGAAGGAAGAAAAAATCGCTGCTATTCATCAGGGATGGGAAGTTAGCGGAAAACGAGTGAGATTAAAGAATAAACGTCATTTCATTCATCGCGGAGATCAGCCATTTTGGGGAGGTGTTTGAGTCCTTTCTCGTTGATCACTTTGAATATGATCCTACCGTCCATAAAGTCGTGATAAACGTGGATGGAGCTGGATGGATTACGGCTTGCTGAGATTACTTTCAAGACAGAGCCTTCTTTTCTCTTGATCGTTTCCATGTGGCACGGGAGATACGGAGCTTGTTCCGTAACCATCCGCGTTATCGCCAAATGCGGAAAGACTCTCGCATCTTATGATGGAGAAAAACTGCTTACGGAACTAAAGATGTGATTATCTCCACCAAGTGCCTGGTCAACTAAATTTCCCATTGCCACCATTCTCAGCAGTGAGAATGGCTTTTAAGCTTTTCTTTATGAGCAATTTATTTTTAACCCAAATAATAAATAAAAACCTTGAAATGCATGAAGTCAACCAAGTTTTTTATGTCTCTATTGTTCAAGAAGAACTTCTCTACATAATTATTTTTGCCCCAATATGATTTCGCCCATTTATCGTCTTTTCCACACAAACTAAGCATTAAAACATAACCTTGATGGTACACCCTCCATGAGTTTTTGATTTTTAAACAACTCATCATTCATTTAGTAGTGTTTAAAACTGGATATTTATCTCTTCTTTCAGTGATTTTTCTAAATATTCTTCAAAGCTTTTAGCAATAACTTCTTTATCACCTGTATCATAATGGAATCTTATGATTTCTTTACCTGGAAAATTAAAACCTATTGGATTACCTGAACCATCTATTCCAATTACAACAAATTTTTCATAACCATCTGGAAGGCTCTCTCTATGCTTAAGAGATTGTTCTACAAATGATGGTGTAGCAACATATTCAGCCTTTCTTAACCCTAAAATAATAGCTTCTCCCACAGCACCAGCTCCATATTTCAAAATAAACATTTTATAATCATTAGGCAATGTTACTTGTAATTCATTCTCAGCTTGTTTAATTTCATCATCTTTAACTGGGCCTCCAAATGCTTCAGGACACATTTCAAACTCTTCATCAATTGCTTTTAATAGCTCTATTTTCATTCAGTTATCCCCCTTTTAATCATCTCATTTGCATATCTTGCTTTCCAGTAGTCTTTACGCCATTTATCGAACTGTTGCCTATCTTCTCCTTTTCCAACTCCATCTTTATTTCCAAACGGATGCTGCCTTCTATTTCCAAGGTCGTGATATCGACTAGGCATTTCAATTAGGTCCTTCAACTTTTTGTTCGTGATAATGAAGTGTAATTGTATCATTCGCACTATCTTTTGGAGAGTACCCCTTTTGGTGTTTTCAGACGGAACCTTAACGTTCTCAATCCCTTCCATGGCCAATCCCATTTGCCGGTCAGGGATTGTATTTTTCAAATTGGTCAGGGCGTTGTCTACGAACCGGCCGACTTTCAGTGCACTGTTTTTCAAATGGTGCGGGATTTCTTATCAATCATGCCTTTGCCCATACACCGAGACCGATCAGGTCGTCAATGCCTTTCTTCGTCTTTTCCCATTCAGAAGGGATATACTTGACATTCACTGCCTTCATGCCTCCGATTGAAACGAAATGGATTCCAACATGTGGAATAGCTTTCTGTTTCATTATAAGAGAAAATATGAAACTTTTGGTAAACAGAAAGAAAAAAAGGGAATTTTAAGTAAAAACTACCAATTATTTTTTTCCAGAATGAAACGTTAAAAATATGGTCTCACTCTTTCTTCAATTGAATGAGAAGGGAATGAGCCAGATGTTTACTTTATTAAAACAGATGGATCAGGTAAAATGGTTGATACAACATGGATTTCATTGTCGGCAGGCAAACTTTGAAATCTGTTTTAAACGGAAATAAAAAAGAGTCGTCGACCCCCAATCGTGCAAAAATCCCCGGGGATCGACGACACTTTTAAATCTCCATTGAGCCCGCGCAAATCAAAGGATTGATAAATTTTTACTCATTGGCTAAAATGAAATTAACCAATCAACCATTTAAATCGGAATGCTGATCTAACAACATTTTTTTGGGTTTTTATCTTAACTATGAGGAATTGAAACATCGAAATAAAGCACTTGAAATTTTTCAAATGCTTGTTTTTATCTTAACTATGAGGAATTGAAACTCTTTTATTTTTGATTTTTTTAAACTCCAACTATCTGTTTTTATCTTAACTATGAGGAATTGAAACACTGGGCTGTCAGGCAAAAACCCAAACACCCAGCCAATAGGTTTTTATCTTAACTATGAGGAAAAATTTTAACCAAAAAAGCACGGCCTTTGCGGTCGTGCTTCATCATTTTTATAATCGGGGAAACGGATATAAGTTAAGTTCGGAACATCAATGAGCCAGCCGATGTTTTTTGTGAAAGTGATGTCGGAGCGGGGGGGGGCATGGAACATCAAAATAAACGAGAGAATATTTTATGGTTCTCGTCAGATTAGGCAGTGCTTATTTCATAAGGTCAACTGCTTCGAAATAGTTGAATTTATTTGAGCTTCTTCAAATTTCAAAAGCAATCTCATTCTCTGGTCAATCTCAATTCTTTTTTGGCTTCTTTGTCGACTACAATTTTCTCATGGATATATCCGAATTTACCTTTTGAAGTTCCGCAAACAGGACATTTTTGAAGTGAAAGAGGTAATTCCAAGCCACAGCTATTCAGCAGATCTTCATTGGATAAAATGTCCACTGCGGTTCCATCTGCAGCTATTTCTCCTTTTTTTATCACAATAATCCTTTTACAGATTTCAAGTACCATGTCCAAATCGTGGCTGGTAATTATTTTTGTATGTTCAAAGCTTTTTAACAAATCAATTACTCTCCGTCTTGATTTTGGATCCAGGCCAGAAGTTGGCTCATCCATGATCAATACATCAGGTTGCATGGATAAAACGGATGCAATTGCGGCAGAGCGCTTTTCTCCTCCTGATAGTTTATAGGGGGCCCTGTCTTTCAAATGAGGTATTCCAACCTTCTCCAGTGCCTGCATCACCCGTCTCTCCACGTCTTCCTCTTCCAGCTTATAATTTCGTGGTCCAAAGGCAACGTCTTCATAAACAGTAGTCATGAACAATTGGTCGTCAGGGTCCTGAAAAACCATTCCCAATCTTTGGCGAATCATCGGTAATGTCTTTTTGGTTACACGCACATCTCCTACCAGCACTTCTCCGCCATCCGGAAAATAAACTCCCATCAACAGCATTAGCAGCGTAGACTTCCCAGCACCATTTGCACCAATGATTCCGACTGATTCACCATGATAAATGGAAAAAGACATATTTTTAATTGCTTTATGTCCATCCGGATACGAAAAATGCAGATTCCTCACTTCAATTTTATGATGACTCATCCTATCAAATCACTCCTGTAAACAATGACCCTATCAATACAGGTATGTTGTAAATTCTTGCAATAATAAAAAATAGACTCCATCCGGCAAAATAGGCAAGATCTTTAAAGCTTAGTTTTGCAATATCTCCTGTATAATACTCTCCTGTAAAGCCTCTTAAATTCATTGCTTGATATACCCGCTCTGCTCTTTCAAAAGTCCTGAGCAATATTTGTCCGGCAAAAGAGCCCCAAGCGCTCCACTTTAATCCCTTTTGTCCTGGCGCCCTAAGTGAATACGCCCTTATCATCCTGGAAACCTCTTCGATCAGCACCGATATATATCGATATGTTAATAGAAGCTGTAAGACAAAAATCTTAGGGATTTTGAGCATCCGCAAAGCTACGGCAAACCGATCCATCCCTGTTGTTGCAATGAGTAAAATGCTGGCTGTCACTGTTAAACTGCATTTTATTAAAATAGATAAAAAAGTAACCCAACCTTTTGAAATGGCAATTCCACCAAACAGCACTTTAGAATGATCAAACAATGGATTTAATATTCCAATTCCGATAATGAAAGGTTCAATAAGCAATATCATTTTTAAAATTGGTGCAACTGGTAGTTCTGCAAAAGCAAAAATTAGTATAGGATAAAAAATAAAAGGCAAAAGACCAATTATTTCATACCTTTCAAATGATACAACCACAGTCAAATAGACGACTGTGGTTAACAGCTTTATTAGTGGATGAATTCTGTGTATAAAGGTCTCTTTTCGCGCCAGATCATCCAGAAGCCTCATATTAGACAGCGAATTTATCATGTTCGACATTTACATCCATTCCTATTATATATTTTAATAAACTAAAGGGAGGGCCCCACCATAAAAATGATCAAGCGGTCGTTTTTATTTTTTTCCTTTTAATCAACATGATGACCCACCCTGTAAATACGGCTAATGCAAGAGTCAATGCTCCTCCTACTATACCCGAAACGCTTGTCCCAGCATTAACAGCAGGCCACGCATTTTCAGCTTGTCCAGCTGTTTTTTCATTTTCACTTGCTTTAAAATCATAATCAGGCAATAATGCTGTTTTGCTTTGAATTTCAGAGAGTGTTTCATGAATGCCGTCAGGAGCTTCCAATTCTGCCGTACCTGCTGTTTTTTCGATAGACCATTCCAGTCCGTCAGGATTAGCGGATGCAAACCAAGAAAACAAACCGCCAACCACAACTACAGCGATTGAAAGGGCTGTCAATACTTTCTTCATAGAAATATTGCCAAAGGCTTTCCCGTTTGCTGCTTTTTCCAAAATATCAGGTCTAGCTCTCCATACGAAGGTAATGATTGCTGCGGTTACCAGCCCTTCAACTATTCCGATCGCAAGGTGTATCGGCTGCATTAACAATACGAATTTCTCAAAGGGCAATTCAGTTTTTCCTGATAAAAGAGTCTCAAGGACAACGCTAAAAGCACCCAATTGGAGAGCAACCAGTGCTGAAGCCATCGAACCAGCAAAAATCCTATTGGAAGTAATCCCTTTACGTGTAAACCATTTATATATGAATGGATATGCTATAAAGCACGTATAAAAACCAAGGTTAAATACGTTGCAGCCAAAAGCAAGCAATCCGCCGTCACCAAAGAACAATGCCTGTATCAACAAAATCGAAGCCATTGTTAAAAATCCCGCATAAGGACCTAATAATATTGCCAGCAGCATTCCTCCTCCGAGGTGTCCGCTTGAACCAGTGCCTGGTATTGAAAAATTAATCATTTGTGCTGCAAAAACAAATGCTCCCATCACTCCCATTAAAGGAATTTTCTTTTCATCCAGCTCATTCTGGAGTTTTTTGATTGAATAAGCTGCAACTCCAGCAGTAGTTGCCAGCATGGTTCCACCAACAGCTGGTGAAATCAAGGCATCCGCCATGTGCATCATATTCACCCCTTTGTAACATTATTTTTAGAATTTTTAAAATAATTTGTAAGACGAGCGTATCACGGTTTGACAAGAATGGTCAAGAGAATGTTAAGTTACACGACTTTCAATGGTCAGAAATGTTCAGCTTTGTTGAACGCGATTTGTTTTTGTTCAGCAATTACCCAATCTTTTGCTATCCAGCCATTTCTCACTATCCGGTTTCTGGATTTGAAACGGGGGAGGGGATGGATTTTTACTGGTACTCATGTTGTTTTCGGCTCATCGTTAAGGGTCAACTAGTATCGCAGATTTTCTGTGCCGGGTCATAGATGTCGAAAATTACATCTTTATGATCGCTGTTGCGCACAGCCGGTAATTCCGTCAATGTTTTGCGAAGATTTTTTCTTATCGGCGATTAATGAATCTATCCATATAAACGGGCAGTTTTTTTTAAATTGGATTTGTCCGCATTTAACTGGTTCACAAAAATATCAATTTATTTACAACGTTTGGCAGCCAGATATGTTGATTTTTAAAGAAAAAATTTTAACAAAATAATTGTAAAACGATTTCATTTTGTTTTATAATTTTACTAAACCGGTTTATGAAAACGCTTATAAATACTAAATCGATTTAGTAATGAAAGAGGGATCCCTTTGAAGAAAGTTACGATGGCTGACGTCGCAAAGTTGGCGGATGTCTCGAAAAGCACGGTGTCGCAATATTTAAATAAACGTTATGAATATATGAGCGAGGAAACGAGAAAACGAATTGCCATGGCGATTAAGGAATTGGGATATCAACCGAATATTATCGCCCGCAGCTTAAAACAGAAAACAACGATGACAATCGGAGTGGTCGTCTTCAACATTATGCATATGCTTACGACGCAAGTGCTGCATGCGATTGAGGAAGAGTGCCAAGAGCGGGGTTTCCATGTTATCGTCTCTAATTCCGATGATGATCCGGAGAAAGAAAAGAAATATATTGAGATGCTGCGGGCAAAACAAGTCGATGGTTTGATTATTTTTCCAACAGGAAAAAACGCTGATATATATCAAAAATTACTTGAAGAACGGTTTCCGCTTGTGTTTGTCGATCGGATGGTTCCGGAGGTCAAAGCGGACGCAGTTCTGCTTGATAATCAAAAGGCTGCTGAATTGGCGGTCGAATATTTTGCTGAGCGTGGTTACGAACACATCGGAATTGTCACTCCGCCGCTTGTTTCCCATATCGTTCCGAGGATGGAGCGCATTGAAGGATTTCGGCAAGCGTTAGTAAAAAAGGGACTTCCAGTTGTTGACGATTATTTTATCACAACGGAGATCCCTCGTATTCAAAAAGAATTGACAAGGTTGTATGAATCCGGCCGCTTGCCGGAAGCATTGTTTGCGATCAATGATTTAACATTGATGGAAGTTTTGTATTTTATTAAAGGAAATCATATTAATACTCCTGACGAATTGGCGATCATCAGCATTGACGATGTGCCGTTTGCCCATGTTTATACGCCGACGTTGACGACGATCTCGCAGCCGACGTTTGCCATGGGGAAAAAAGCGGCAGAACGGCTTTTTTTGCAAATCGCCAAAAAAAGCGAGCATCAACCGCAAGTTTTTCGTTTTTCGCCTACGTTTATCGAACGAGGATCGGTAAAGGAAAAAACATCATAGAAAGAGGGAGCAGACATGGAAGCAAAACAACCAGTTGTAATTGGTGTCGATATCGGAACGACGAGCACAAAAGCGGTGGCGTTTGGCGAACAGGGGCGGACGCTAGCCTCCCACGCAATTGATTATCCAATAATACAGCAGCATCCAGGCTGGGCGGAGCAGGATCCGGAGGAGATTTTCGCAGCTGTTGTGAAAACTGTAAACGCTGTTATTTCTAAGTTAAAAATTCCTTCTAGCCAAGTGAAGGCGATCGGATTCAGCGCGGCGATGCATTCATTAATGGCGCTTGATGTATCAGGACGCCCGCTTACCCGCTGCATTATTTGGGCCGATAACCGCAGTGTCGAACAAGCGGAGCGGCTTTTGGATGAATTAAGCGGCATAAGCATTTACAAACGGACTGGAACCCCGATTCATCCGATGTCCCCGCTTCCGAAATTGCTTTGGCTGAAAGAGGAACAGCCTGATTTATTCCGTCAGACGCACAAATTTGTATCGATGAAAGAATATGTGCTGTATCAATTATATGGCCAATATGTTGTCGACTATTCGATCGCCTCAGCAACGGGTCTGTTCCGCTTAGATACGCTTGATTGGGATGAGGATGTTCTTAAACTTCTCGGAATGACAAGAGCGCAGTTATCGAGCTTGGTGCCAACGACGCACATATTGCGGGGGATGAGGAAAGAATGGGCTGAGCAAATGGGCTTGGATCCGAACGTCCCTGTCGTTGTCGGAGCTAGTGACGGGGTGCTCGCTAATGTCGGCGTCGGAGCGATTTTGCCCGGGGAGGCGGCGATTACGATAGGAACAAGCGGCGCGGTGCGGACGATTTCCCCAATTCAAAAAACAGATGAAAAAGGGCGGACGTTTTGTTATGCGCTTACACCAAATCATTGGGTCGTTGGCGGGCCGACGAACAATGGCGGTATTTTGCTGCGTTGGCTGCGTGACGAATTTGGCAGCCCAGAGCGCGAAGTGGCGAAAAGGCTCGGCATTGATCCATATGAACTGCTGACAAAGTACGCTGAAAGAGTTCCAGCAGGTTCAGAAGGATTGCTGTTTCTTCCATTTTTGTCTGGCGAACGTGCACCGTACTGGAATGCGAACGCAAGAGGGACTTTTTTCGGCATCAGCCTCCGTCATAAGCGGGAGCATTTTATTCGCTCGGTGATGGAAGGGGTATGTATGAGCGTCTTTTCTGTCGCTCTGGCGATTCGCGATGTCACAGGGCCGCTGTCGGAAATCCGCGTATCTGGCGGTTTTGCGAAATCTCCGTTTTGGCGGCAAATGCTTGCCGATATGATGGGAAAAGAGCTGTTAGTACCGGAAACGCACGAGGCGTCTGCGCTAGGCGCTGCAGCATTGGCATTGTATGCGCTTGGCGATATTCCATCGCTTGATACGGTGAAAACGTGGATTCATATTTTATCACGCCATGTGCCAAATGAAGAAAATACGCTTATTTATTCCGAACTATTTGATATATATACACGATTATATGATCGCTTAAAGGATGAGTTTGATGTGATTGCTTCTTTCCAGCGTAGAAATGGATAGCTACTAAATCGGTTTAGTTTGCATCAAACAGAAAAGAGGAGGAATGGAAATGGGAATCGCGATTGTTATTGCTGCGATTGTTGTGTTATTGCTGCTCATCACGGTTGCGAAAATGCATCCGTTTGTCGCTTTGATTTTGACATCCGTTGGAGTAGGGCTGGCAATGGGGATGCCGCTGATCGCACCGTCGCCGGAAACGCCGGGAATTATTGATTCGATTAAAGCAGGTCTTGGCAATACGCTTGGCTTTTTGGCGATCGTATTGGCGCTTGGAACGATGCTTGGAAAAATGATGGCGGAGTCCGGAGGCGCTGAACGCATTGCGAAAACATTGATTGACCGTTTTGGCCAAAAACGCGTCCATTGGGCAATGATGGTCGTCGCATTTTTAGTGGGGATCCCAGTATTTTTCCAAGTAGGATTCGTGCTATTAATTCCGCTTGTGTTTACAATTGCAATGGAAACAGGAATTTCACTTGTGACAATTGGTATTCCGCTAGTTGCCGGATTATCTGTCGTGCATGGACTTGTTCCGCCGCATCCGGCTGCTATGGCTGCCGTCGGCATTTTTAAAGCCGATGTCGGGACAACAATTCTTTATTCGCTTATTGTCGGGCTGCCGACAGCCATTATCGCCGGCCCGTTGTTTGGAAAATGGATCGGGTCGCGCATGTATAAACAAGTGCCTGGTGAAATCGCCGAGCAGCTTGTACAGCATAAAGAAAAGAAAGACCTCCCTGGCTTTGGCAACACGTTATTTACGATTCTGCTTCCGGTTATTTTAATGCTGGTTGCTTCCATAGCTAATGTTACGCTGGATCAAGCGTCGGAAGCATCGAAAGTGCTGCGCTTTATCGGGGATCCGATCATCGCGCTTTTGATCGCGACGATTTATTCGTTCTTTAGCCTTGGCTACGCTCGAGGATTCAATCGCGATAAAGTATTAAAATTTGCCAATGACTGCCTTGGTCCTGTCGCCAATATTTTGCTTGTCATCGGCGCTGGCGGGGCGTTCAATAAGGTGTTGCTTGATTCTGGCATTGGCGACCAAATCGCAGACTGGGCTACACATTCGCAAATGTCTCCGCTGCTGTTAGGTTGGGGAATTGCCGCGCTCATTCGGATTGCGACAGGTTCTGCGACGGTATCGATGATGACAGCGGCAGGCATCGTTGCCCCAATTGCGGCCAGCATTCCTGGCACGAACGCTGAATTGCTTGTATTAGCGACAGGAGCGGGATCACTCATTTTATCGCACGTCAACGACTCCGGCTTCTGGATGATCAAAGAGTATTTCGGCATGACCGTCAAAGAAACGTTGATGACATGGACCGCAATGGAGACAATTATTTCTGTCGTCGCTTTTGCGCTGATTGCGTTGCTGGATTTATTAGTGTAAGATATAAAAAATGTCAGGCGCTTTCGCAAAACCCTGTCAAGTGGGCATTTCCGACTGAGATCGAACAACAATGCTGTAATAGTCACTTGCACATAACTCTGTCAAGCAGATATTAAAAAAAGAGTATATGAAGCTGCGGCCTTTTCTCGATACTCAACCGGGGAAAGGCCGTTATTTTTTCTTGGAAACGACTGTAATGGTAAAAAATGAATATATTCTTCAATCGCAATTACAAGCCTTAAAGAATCACACATTTATTTTTTTTTGATCATCAAACTAATCCAGCAGGAAATTGCGTAAGGACTTCTAAAAGCGTGAGACTAATCGCTCGCTGAATCGTATAAAAAAGGAGATGCCGTCAAAACTATGTGTTTTTTGTTCATCTAAATGTAAAAAGCAGGTGAATATGCGAAATTAGAAGAACGGAACATTCGTTAAAAATTCGTCCAACGACATAAAATTTAGAAGTTGTATTTGATAGAGCATTTTTATTTAGGTTCAAAAGAAAAATCCTTGGGCTATTGTTTATTGCTATTATATTTTTCGAATAAATTCGTCCACAGAATAATAGAACACTGCACGAATAACTGCATAAATCAGTAATTCAGGAGGAGACTGTAATGCAAATATAGATATAGAAAGACAGTATACAATTGCTTTGACTAATAGTCGATTTTCTTTTTTCATAATACTTTTACTTAAAATTTCAGAGAGGATTGATGCGGATACCCCATACAACAAAACAATGAAAGATACATAGAAGCCAGCAGATAAAAATATAGGAAATATTTCATCAGGAGTTTCCATCCTGAATCTAGGGATTAGACAGATCGTTATCAGTACTGATACCAACCAATATGTTGTGAGATTTCTAAATAAAAATGCTTTCATTCATACTACACGACCTTTTTTATGTTTATCCATCGGTTTTAATACAATGTAAATTAGCAGTAAATGACAGTTTCATAGAGATTTTATGTTAAGCAGCGATGGATAAATGAATGCGGAGTTGAAAAATATTAAAATATATAGTCCTGTTTGTTTGGACAACTCTTTTTGTATGTATACGATATGATTATGCCGAAAAATTTTTTATACATCTTGATAGGAATACCTGTTTTATTAGTAAGTTCATTTTTTCTTTTGAAAATTCTTAATGAGAATCGAGCAAACGATTGAGTTTTAAATATCGACATTTGAAATTCAAAGGATAAGAATGTAATTTAATTACGGTTCTATGTCAATTGTTTTGGCGATCATTATTGGACGAAAAGAAGCCGGACGTAAAACTCCTGCCTTCTTGACCACAAGGCGACTACAAAAATTTAATGACATTCGAGCTATTAAGGACGATACAAAGTGGCTACGGCTAACGATCACAAGCGCAATTATTGTGTCAGTGATCGGAGGAGTCGTAGCTATTATTTTTGCTGCATTGAAGTAAGTGTTCAGTGACGGAAAAAATCGTGCGGTAGACAAGTAACTCATTTGTTGAATTGCTATGCTTCTGCTGTTTCTCTTGCCCTAGGTCTTGAATACACTAATGTTGGAGCAATGACAATTAGAAAGGAGATGTTCAAATGGAAGCTATTCTATCAATTGAGTTCACTGCATATGTGGCATTAGCCGTTTTGCTGTACGCAATCCGTCAAGCAACCAATCTTTCGAATCGCTACATTCCGATTGTCGCAGTTGTACTTGGCGTTGCTTTCTCTATTTTTGAAGCCAGCGCTTTCTCGTTTGAGGTTTTAGTAAACGGATTAAAATATGCCTTGTATGGGATCGGATCCGTCGCTGCAATCAAATATGCTCTTGAAAAGACAACGGAGAAATAATGGCAGACATAAATCCGGGGCGATAGCTGGTTGGAAAAGTATAAAGTGTTTCCTTTCTTGACAGCTGCATAAGCGTACTTGAATCAGCTAGAGGAACAAGCGGTTTGGCCGGAAATGGTAACAACCAGATGGTTCGTTTTTCGGTCAACACCATCACAATGCATGAAGGGTTGTTGTCAATGCGAAGTTAAAAAGTACGAAATCTGGGCAGGAAGCGTCGAACATCTAGACGCTTTTTTGTTGATAATAAACGTTGCAAAGCTGAACTTGGTGAAAAAGATTATGTTTAAACCGTAAAGAAGTTAACGCTGCCGGCTATGTATGCGCCGGAGCGGACGAGTTGACCCAAAAATGCTTGAGAAATATTGTTCATATAATTTTTGGATTTCACAATCAATTCTTGTATAAATTTACATCTGGTGTATAATCAATTTGAGATTCAAAACAATCACCATATTACAAAATCAATAGATCAAAATGTTCCAAAGAAAGAAGAGATCGAGAAAAAGCTGGTGGAATATTGTCTAAGATACAGAAGCAGCAGTAAAAAGCATTCTGTAAAAAACACGGATTTAAACAAACTGGAATTGTCGATCTGCAAACAAACGTTATGTTTTAAAAATAATGAAATTTGTCGTCGACCTCCAATCGTGCAAAAAACCTGGGGGATCGACGACTCTTTCAAATCTCCATTGAGCCCGCATAAATTAAAGGATTGATAAAATATAACTCCTTCGTTAAAATGAAAATAACCAATCAACCATTTAAAACGAAATGCTTATTTAACAACATTTTCTGGGGTTTTTATCTTAACTATGAGGAATTGAAACGCGGCACAGTGCATTGATCTGAATACAGGAACAAAGGTTTTTATCTTAACTATGAGGAATTGAAACCCAGATGTTATCTTAACAATGCGATCTTCAATGACGTTTTTATCTTAACTATGAGGAATTGAAACAAATAAGTTCGAATGAATCCGTAATATAACGGGTTTTGTTTTTATCTTAACTATGAGGAATTGAAACAAAGGTCAATGGGGAGTCACTTTAACTGTAGACATGGTTTTTATCTTAACTATGAGGAATTGAAACGCAAGGATTAAACCTTTTCCTCCAATTTTTCGGCAATTAGTTTTTTATCTTAACTATGAGGAATTGAAACGCATGAACGGCGTAACGAATTGCCATGGCATTTTTGTTTTTATCTTAACTATGAGGAATTGAAACTACGCTTTTCGAGTTCATTTTTCGTTAGTCCACGCAAGGTTTTTATCTTAACTATGAGGAATTGAAACGATAATTATCGACATCTTTGATTCTTTCCGACCAATATTTTTATCTTAACTAAGAGGAATTGAAACATCATAGCAATTGTAACGTTACATTGAGCGCTTTGGGTTTATATCTTAACTAAGATGAATTGAAACCGTGGAATGATTTTTTAAATATGGTTGTTGGGAAAAGTTTTTATCTTAATTAAGGAACTTAAATAAGGCACTTTGTTTCGAAAATGCATAGTTCCAGCGTGTTTTTTATTTTTAACTGAGAAAAATATTAAACAAAAAAGCACGGCCAATATCAATACGGTCGTGCTTAATCTATTTTTATGGTCGGAGGAACGTATTGTAGATCCGGACATCAATGCGTGAGCAATGCCTTTGTTGAATAAACATTTGTTTTGCCCACTCCTTGTGCGAGATAAATCAGTTTGAAGACCTTTGCCGATTCGACTTCTTTTTTTCGAATTTTGTTGCGAAATTTGGGAACTACACAATGCTGCACATAGGTTTTTGGATAAACGGTTTATTGGCCTCTTCTATACTGGAAAGTCCATTGAGTGACCTAAAAACACTTAATCTTAATTGGCTAATCTAGTTAACTTAAAAAAAGAAGAGAGCGAGTACTCCCTAGTTTTTATTGCTCCTCACGAAATTCCCTTTCAATCTATTGACCCAAAACTGGTATGTCAACACTAAACTAGACAATTTTTTTGAGGTGTTTCTCTTTGTACTCCACCGGGCTTAAATACTCAAGTGTTCCATGGATTCTAATATGATTAAACCAATGAACATAATCATCTAATTCTAGTTTCAATTGGTCTAAATTTTCGAAATATCTACCCTTAACAAATTCTGTTTTGATAATTTTAAAGGTTGCTTCAGCTACTGCGTTGTCATAGGGACAACCCTTCATGCTTAACGACCGATTAATCTGAAAAGTATCTAGAGCTTCATCAATTGTCTTGTTCTTGAATTCATTGCCTCTGTCTGTGTGGAATAATTGAATTTGCCGTAAATCTGCTTTCACGGTCGATAAAGCTTGGTAGACTAGCTGGGCATCTTTGTTTGGGCCTGCACTATGACCAATAATTTCTCGATTATAAAGATCGACAAATAAACAGATGTAATGCCAGCTTTTTTCTACTCTAACGTATGTTAGGTCACTAACCACAACTGTTCATTCTTTTTGTTGATCAAATTCTCGTTTTAACACATTTTCAACTTTTGATTCATTGCATTTATCTACATGAGGTTTAAACTGGGCAATCGTATAATTTGATACTAGCCCGTTTTCTTTCATGATTCTGCCAATTCTTCGTCTTGAGGCAATCATACCAAATGGCGGAAGATTTGAAACTCATTTATCGATCTCCGAATAAAAAAATTGCACTGGAGATGTTTCAACAGTTTGAGTCAAAATGATCCAGCAAATATCCAAGAGAAGTTCAATCTTGGGCAAATGAGTTGGATGTCCTCCTTACATTTATGGATTATCCAAACAGTATTCGAAGTGTGATTTCACGACAAATGCCATCGAATGAACGATCAAGGAGACTCGGAAACGCATAAAGCCGATGAACAGTTTAGAAGCCGCGGAAAAAGTCGTGTATTTGACCATCCAAGACTTTAATGAGAAATGGGCAGGGCGAAAGTTACGAGGATTTGCCGAAGCGCATGAAGCCCTTTAACGAATGTTTGAAGAACGTTATTGTTAACAAAATATTGTAAATCAACAAAATAAGGGGATTCTCCCTTTCCACATAGGAGACTGAATATTCAGTCTCCTGTGTGGAGGAAATATCCCCCCTCTATTCTAAATCCATTTCAGAGATACCCTATCTAACGCTTCTTTTAATGATGACTTTGCCTTCCCATTTTTGTCAATATAATCATGTTGTTTCAGTTCCTCATATAATTTTGCCGACAACTCATACCCCATTTGCACAGGTTCTTCTGTATCTAGATCGATATAGACTAACTTCGCAAACACATGCTTTTCGAATTTGCCAAATGTCACTCCAGTCTCCTCTTCTATTTCCTTTTGCAATGAGGCAACAAATTCTTCATATGATTCATTGGCCATTACCGTTAACTTGTTGACGTTATAATCTTGGACACGTTCCCCGTTTTGGTTCACCGCTAAACGTAAGCAGCGGCCGATCTCCTGCAGCCTTGATACATATGTCCCTGCTGAATCTTTTAATGTACAGATTTAAATAAACTCCGGCGAATTTTCTTTATACAATACTTCTAAACGACGCAATAATTGTTCTTTTACATCCTGCAAGGCGTACTCGTTTTGCCAAATCGCATCGAATTTCCTGATAAGCTGGGCATTTGTCACCGCATCATCAACGATATTATTAATGTACATACTTGAGGAGTTACTGTAGCCTAATCCCGGACTTGAGAATGGCGCCCCGCCGACAAGGCCGATTTGCGTTCCGTCTTTGTATTCGACATGATATAACCCACCTTGAATCCGTTGATTAGTGACTGACTTAATTTGTGCTTTTTGTTTCAGCCATTTGGTAAATTCTTTGGCGATATATGCTTGATTTAATTTTATTTTATACTTTTGCTCTTCTTCGACTCCGTACAATAAACGCCTCGTTTTTTATTTGCTCTTTTAATAAATTGTCACCTTGCACGAAGGTACCGTTAAGAATTTTGTGTAATGTAAGATAGACGAACAAAGTGGAAGGAATTCATACGCAAACGGTCAGCGAACGTGTCGAAGACTATGTTACCGCTCATCATACATTGCCGGATATTATTACCGAACTGCAAAATCGTACAAATTTAATGCGGAAGACGATTGTGGAAATTTTAACCGGATGCAAGCGACTTGCCGATTTTAAAAACAACCCGCAAAAGTTTATCGAAGAAGTGACGAAAATCATTCAGCGGGAAATGAGATTATTACTTAATGATGGTGTCAAATATTACAAAATCGGGAACGATGCGTATTATGCCGTCGAATTGTTCCAAAACGAAGAGCTACTGGCCTACTTAAACGACAACGCCATCCGCAGCGAGAAGTCACCGTTTGATCATGTCGTTTACGATTTCGATATTAAAGCAAGCTTCGCCCAGCGCTTTGCAAACGACGAAAACGTCAAAGTATACGTCAAGCTGCCAAGCTGGTTCAAAATCGACACTCCAATCGGTTCCTATAACCCTGACTGGGCGCTTGTCATTGACAAAGATGGTGAAGAAAGACTATACTTCGTTCTCGAAACAAAAGGCACTGAAATTGAGGAATTTTTTCGCCCAGAAGAAAGAGCAAAAATCGACTTCGCCTGCAAACACTTCGAAGCCATCGGCACCAACATCGAATTCATCGGACCGGAGAAAGATGTGAATCAATTTATGCTTCGGGCACTTAGCCGTTAATTATACATTTACGACAGAAGCTGAAAGTGCTTCTGTTTTTTTGATTTTATGACAGGATTCGACAGAATTTTTGTGAAAATTATGTAAGATAAGTATATAAAAGATCCATGGTGTTAGATAAAGACTACCGAGCATAAAAAATAGCCATTGCATGAAAATCTCCATGAAAGCAAAAGGACTGTTTGGGTCAAGTTATCTAACCATCAGTGCAGAAGAAGCACAGGAACTAATAAACAAGTATGCAGGTACGGGAATCCTTGAGTTTGACCATAAGGGAAATTGGACAAACAAAGAGATAATCCAAGTTGATCGAGATATAGGTGTTCATGTGTCATTATCTACTGGTATTGAAACCCCGAGCAATTGTTTTAAAATACATTATTCGAAATCAGGTACACATATCGTACCAGCTCTAATAGATAGGGGGTGACTAACGTGAAATTATGGGAGTATGACGGTAAGGTCGTAATTGTTTATACAAAGGACTCGGAATCGTTCAAAGGCTTTGCCACCTATAATGACAAAGAAGATTTTGAGGAAGAACAAGATAGTTTATCTATTATGTTGCCCGATAAATCCAGTAGTATTTGTATATATGAAAACGAAATTGAAAGAATTGAGGAAATCAGCTAAACACTTACGCTCTGTAAGTGTTTTTTTGTGTGCGCCCGGCATGGGTGTAATCTATAGGGTGAAAGTCCCGAGCTGCGAAGGCAGAAGTAGCAGTTAGCTTAACGCAAGGGTGTCCGTGGTGACGCGGAATCTGAAGGAAGCGAGCGGCAAACTTTAAGGTCTCTCGGAACACGAACTTCATATGGGCTAGGTATCACTGGGTGAGTTTGCACAACAAAACAAAGCCCTTTCTGCCGAAGGTGATACAAAGTAAATGAAGCAGATGGATGGAAGGAAAGATTACACTCTTACCCGGGGAGGTCTGGCTGGCACGCCAAGTAACCTTGGTAACCTATCTAGTGATAGATAGCTGAACAGTCAGAAGTCAGCAGAAGTCATAGTACTCTTTAAAGATCGAGATGGAAGAGGAAGGACTGAACAATTAAGGAGAACGAATCGCTAGGCGTTCATCTTCTGTGTGGAAGCAGACAATCCGATAGGACTTACTTGAAGGAGGAAGTGGTGAATCCCACGGGGGACTTCAAGAGGGTGGAGCAGAAGATGGCACAAATAGAAGAATTCGTTCACGTGGAGAGGATATCAATGTTGATGGAAATGATTTTGTCACGGGAAAATCTCCTGGCGGCACTGAAACGAGTCGAACAGAATAAAGGAGGTCACGGAGTAGATGGCATGTCCGTAAAAGACCTACGAAGACACCTCTACGAAAATTGAGACTCCATTCGACAGTCGTTGAGAGAAGGAAACTACAAGCCCTTACCTGTCCGTCGAGTCGAAATCCCGAAACCGAACGGGGGAGTAAGGCTTCTAGGGATCTCTACCGTGACGGATCGTTTCATTCAACAAGCGATTGCCCAAGTGTTGACGAAAATCTTTGATCCGACCTTCTCGAACCATAGCTATGGTTTCCGCCCAGGTAGAAGGGGACATGATGCGGTTAGGGAAGCAAAGGGTTATATCAAAGAAGGATATCGTTGGGTAGTCGATATAGACCTAGAGAAATTCTTTGACAAGGTGAATCACGACAAACTGATGGGGATCTTGGCGAAAACGATCAAAGATCGAATTCTACTGAAGGTAATCCACCGGTATCTTCAATCAGGCGTGATGATCAATGGAGTGGTAATGGAAACGGACATGGGAACGCCTCAAGGCGGCCCGCTTAGTCCACTTTTATCAAACATCATGCTTCATGAATTGGATAAGGAGCTTGAGAAACGTGGACATAAGTTTGTTCGGTATGCGGATGACTGTAACATCTATGTGAAAACAAAGAAAGCAGGAATTCGTGTCATGAACTCCATTACGAACTTTATCGAGAAGGAGTTAAAGCTCAAGGTAAATAAAGAGAAATCGGCGGTAGACCGTCCGTGGAAACGGAAGTTTCTCGGTTTCAGCTTCACACTCAATAAGACTCCAAAGGTACGGATTGCGAACGAAAGTGTGAAACGTTTGAAGAACAAGATCCGTGAAATTACATCAAGGTCGAAACCGTATCCAATGGAGAAAAGGATTGAGAAACTGAACAAGTATTTAATGGGATGGTGCGGATATTTTGCCTTGGCAGAAACACCAAGTAAGTTCAAAGAATTTGATGAATGGATTAGACGAAGGCTTCAGATGTGTTTGTGGAAAGAATGGAAAACCTCGAAAACAAGAATTCGGAAACTCAGAGGATTAGGGGTTCCAAGCCATAAAGCATTCGAATGGGGCAATACACGCAAGAAATATTGGCGGATTGCCTGCAGTCCCATTCTACACAAAACCCTCGAGAACTCCTATTGGAAGCGTCGAGGGTTAAGAAGTCTATTCGAAAGATATCAAGCACTACGTCAAACTTAATTGAACCGCCGTATACCGAACGGTACGTACGGTGGTGTGAGAGGTCGGGGGTTAGTCACCCCCTCCTACTCGATTTTTTACGACAGAATTCGACAATATTTTTTACGACAATTCGATATTATTTGAATGTAGCAAGAGATATTGTGAACATTCAGTTATTTATCGCTAATTTACTATATAAGTCGTAATAAAGAACTTCAAAACTTTTTATTTCTACAGTCATATCTTAATGTACCGTGGTCGAATGGGTTGTTGCAAAACAAAAATTCAAATTATTATAGTAGTTTTTAGGTTACTCTATTAAAGAATAGCGGGGGATAGAATATAAAATGATTGAGTATTCGTTAATAGAGGAAAGAATAGGTGCCTTTAAAAGGGATCTTTTTGAGTTAGAAGAAGAAGAGATTATTCAAAAATGTTTCCAACACAACATGGAGCCAGTTTGTATATCAAATGATACATATTTTTTGCTAAAAAGTAAAATATCAAAACATTTTGGCTTACATCCTATAGATGTATTCATGGTTGGTTCAGGTAAATTGGGATTTACAATTAAACCAAATGAACAATTCAGGCAATTTGGAGATAGTTCTGATATAGATATAGCAATTGTTTCAGAAGAATTATTCGAACGTTTTTGGAAGGCAGTATATTTATATAAAAATGAGGTTAAGTATTGGCCGAAAGAGGAAAGGTTTAAGAATTATCTTTTATCTGGATGGATTCGGCCAGACCTTTTACCTCCTGCTAAACGTTTTTCAGAAGCACAAGAATGGTGGGATTTTTTTAGAAATTTAACTGCATCAGGAGAGTTTGGTCCTTATAAAATAAGTGCTGGACTTTATTACTCAAGATTCTTTTTTGAGTCATACCAGAAAAAGTGTATAACTTTATGTAAAGAAATTATCTATAGGGAGAGTGGGTTTCTTGAAGACGTCAGCAACAAATAGAAAAATAAGGGTCTTATTACACGCTATAGATTCTGGAACTTTAATTCCTAGACCGGATTTCCAAAGAAGATTAGTATGGACAAATAAACATAAGAATGCGTTTATTAAAACTGTATTAGAGGGTCTACCTTTTCCAGAAATATATGTTGCAGCAGGAGATGTTGATGAAGAAACCGCAGAAGGTATTGAATTGTTAGTGGATGGACAACAAAGAATAACTACTTTACAACAATATTTCAAGGGATCGGATGAGTTGGTACTTGAAAAAGGTATTCCATCTTATAAAGATTTGTCTAAAGAAGATAAATTAAAATTTTTGGAATATGAAGTTGTTGTGAGGGATTTAGGTGCAATATCTATCGACAAAATTAAAGAAGTATTTCAAAGAATCAATTCTACTAGTTACTCTTTAAATGCAATGGAAATTAATAATGCCAGATATGACGGTGAATTAAAGCAGATTTCATTGACACTCTCCGAAAAAAATTTTTTTGAAAAATATAATGTATTTAGTGTAAATGATATCAGAAGGATGAATGATATAAAGTTTTGTTTGACAATTTTTATTACAATTCTTTCTACATATTTTAATCGTGATAACTTGTTTGAAGAGTTTTTAGAGAAGTACAATGATGTCTTTCCTGAAAAGGAAATAGTATTTAATCAGATTGTTGAGGTGTTAGACTTTATTGAGTTGCTTGAATTTGATAAAAATTCCCGTGTCTTCAAAAAGTCTGATTTATTTACGCTGATTGTAGAAATTCATAGGATTTTATTCAAAGATAAAAAGCAGCTATCCGTCAAAAAGACTAGGGAAGTTTTAGATGATTTCTATACTTCAATTGATAAATTAAAGGATTCAGCCGATCCTAATACAGATTTCTAT
>ERZ1673812.12-NODE-12-length-103946-cov-21.930947_pt1 | contig 103946 bp, 102 predicted proteins | sample MGYA00580150_ERZ1673812 | MGnify/ENA primary metagenome ERZ1673812 (study PRJEB41219, sample SAMN04549591) | soil metagenome | isolation source: soil | place: USA: Texas, Big Bend National Park | collected 2009-03-17 ... | reverse complement strand
GCATTGTTTTTCTCCACTTGCTTCATTTTAGGGACTTATCGGACAGCCCCTTTTGCTGCTCGTTCTTATGAATCATCACTTGATGAGGGAACGGAATTTCGATGCCGTTTTCATCAAGCACTTCTTTCAGCCGTTTCCGGAGCTTTCTTTCAACAGCCCACTGCTCCATGTTTTTCGTTTTGGCGATGATGCGGATGATCACATCAGACGTGCCGAAATTTTGCACGCCTAAAACGTCCGGACCCTCCACAACCTCTTCAGTTTCTTTTGCAAATTGGTCGCAAGCTTCTTGAAGAATGGACATGACCCGATTTAAGTCTTCATTATACGATATGCTGATATCAACGAGGGCTTGCATATTTCCTCTAGAATGATTGGAAAGGCCGACAATCTGCCTGTTTGGAACATAATGCAATGTGCCGTCAAAGCCTCGGATTTGCGTCGTTCGTAAACCGACAGCTTCCACAATGCCTGAATAATTGCCTGTAGTGACATAATCTCCAACATCAAGTTGTTTTTCTAGGAGAAGGAAAAATCCTGTCACAACATCGCTGACGAGCCCTTGAGCTCCAAAGCCGATCGCAAGACCAACAACCCCAGCCCCGGCTAAAAGCGCTGTGACATTGTAGCCAAACACTTGAAAAACGGTAACAATAAAAATGAAAAACAGGGCATAATGAAAGAAATTCAAAACTAATGTTTGCAGCGTTTTAGCCCGCGTGGTGGAAATTTCCTTCCGATTCTCAAGCCCCTCAAACATTTTGTGAATAATTTTATTGCCGATTGATTTGACGATAATATATGCAATGTAAATTCCAATAAGCTTGGCCAAAACTTCTCCTGATTTTAAAGCCAGATCAGCCCAATCAATAGATTCAAAAAAGTTCAAAACCATTTCCCCTTTCTTTTCAAGCCAATCATTTGGTTATTTGACGGGATCGTGTTAAACTGAATGTACAGTTGAAAGTTTAGCATAGAAAAAGGAATTTTCAATGATTGTTACATTTTTTTAATGATAGCGGCGAAAATTGGAAATAGTATTATTGTTCTCTTCACCGCAATGAAAATGTAAAACAAATTATTTAAATTAATTATTACTTAAAATTGACTAAAATTTTGTTGTTATATATAATAGTAATCGGAGGAAGGACATTGAGAAAATACTCAATTCATTCTCATTTGTTTTTGAAGGAAACGATCAAAAAGTTTCCTTTAAAATAAAATTTTAAAATGGAGGGTTACATAATGGCAGAGCGTTTGGTTGGTAAACAAGCTCCACGTTTTGAAATGGATGCCGTTTTGCCAAACAAAGAGTTTGGTAAAGTAAGCTTGGAAGAAATCATGAAACAAGGAAAATGGACAGTTCTTTTCTTTTATCCAATGGACTTCACTTTCGTTTGTCCAACTGAAATCACAGCTATTTCTGACCGTTATGAAGAATTTGAAGATCTTGATGCAGAAGTGATTGGTGTATCAACTGACACAATTCACACACACTTAGCTTGGATTAAAACTCCTCGCGAAGAGAACGGTTTAGGCGATATTAAATATCCGCTTGCAGCAGATACAAATCATCAAGTATCAAGAGACTACGGCGTTTTAATCGAAGAAGAAGGAGTTGCTCTTCGCGGATTGTTCATCATCAATCCAGAAGGCGAACTTCAATATCAAACAGTATTCCATAACAACATTGGCCGCGATGTTGATGAAACATTGCGTGTACTTCAAGCGCTTCAAACTGGCGGACTTTGCCCAGCAAACTGGAAGCCTGGTCAAGAAACGCTTAAAGTATAATGAAGCTTTTCATTCAAAGGGCCTAGCAGTACGTTAGGCCTTTTTTCAAACGATTATTTTTTTGATATTCATTCTTCAAGGAGGAAACGGAAATGAAATTACGTGAGCCAATGCCTGAATTAGTCGGAGCAACAACTTGGCTGAATGGCGAAGTATCGAAAGAGCAATTAATCGGTGAAAAACCAACATTAATCCATTTTTGGTCAATCAGCTGCCATTTGTGTAAAGAAGCAATGCCGAAAGTAAATGAGTTCCGCGATCAATATAAAGATAAACTGAACGTAGTAGCTGTTCATATGCCTCGCTCCGAAAAGGATTTAGATATTGATGATATTAAAAAAGTAGCGGAAGAACACGGGATTACGCAACCGATCTTTGTTGACAACGAACATAAATTAACCGATGCTTTTGAAAATCAATATGTACCTGCATATTATGTTTTTGACAAAAACGGCATTCTTCGCCACTTCCAAGCAGGAGGAAGCGGAATGAAAATGCTGGAAAAACGTGTTAATCGGGTGTTAGCGGAAACAGAAAACGCTGAATGATTCAACCATCTGCAAAACATTGCAGGTGGTTTTTCATTTTAGAAAAATACCTTTCCGGCTTTGAAAGGACTTGTTTTTATTGCTTCGAAGCTTTCAAAAGATAAGCATCTCCATTTACCATTCATCTGACATCCTTTTTCCAGCTCTCAATCCTAAAGAAATGATTCACATTCCAAATCACAACATGCTATAATAAATGATGCTAGTTTGAACAAAAAGGAGCATAGGTGGATGGCAAAACAATCACAAACTTTTTCCATTATGAATCTATTAAAGGTGCTTTTGGCTGTCATCGTTATCCTTTTCCTATTTTATTTGCTTGCATTTAACGACGTCGTCGTGCGTTTTATATCTCTGCTATTAAATGGATGTTTAGTTGTTCTCGCCTTCCTTGTCTATCGGAAAATAGACTATATGATAAAGATGAAAGAAGAACGAAAAGAGCCTATTCAAACCGAAAAGCTGCCTGATGAAACAGAAATGGCGCGAAAAGAACAGCAATTAAATAAACTGGAGCTTGATAAAACGCAATTGTTGGAGGAGCTATTAACAAAAGCCGGTATCGAAGAGGAAGAAAAACAAAAGTACCGAGCCAAAATTAGAGAAAAAGAGGATGAAGCTTCAAAGCTTCAACAAGAGCTAGCATTCATGAAAGGCCGGATTGCCAACTTGATTTTAAAAAGAGATCCTGAGATCGAGCGGATTGTCCTGCTGCTTGATGCGGATTTTATATTAAATCATTCGTTAGTGGAAATTAATCAAAGGTTTCAGGAAATTAGCGGCAGTTTTTCCGAACAATCCATCGAGCATTTGAAAAAGGCTAATTATATTGATCAACATTTGCAATTTACTCGAATTGGTTATCGTGAATTATTAAAGACAGCAAAAAGGATCAATTAACCGTTAGCTTGTATTTTTCTATATTTTATGATTTAATGAAATTAAATGAAAATTTCATAATATTAACATACCACTAGGGGAGCCGAAAGGCTGAGAAAGGCGTGTGCCTTGACCCTTTGAACCTGATCTAGATCATACTAGCGTAGGGAAGTGGTGCAGTAATATCGAAACCTGTCTATGGGTTTTGTATATACTTGCCCGTTCCCTTATATTGGGAACGGGCTTTTTGCATTACAAGGCTGGTTGGCAAACCATTTTTCAAAACAAAATGTTAAGAAAGGGGAGACAACGTGTTACAAACGCTATTTCAGCAAATTGATGAAAGGGAAGAAGAACTTCTGAATCTTCTAAAAACACTCGTATCGTTTGAAACGCCGAGCCCTCCGGCAAGAAATGCAAAAGAGGCTCAAAAGTATGTCGCCTCATATTTGGAAGACATCGGCTTTTCCATTGATCAATGGGATTTATATGAACAAGATCCAGTCGTAGTAGGAACGAAAAAAGGAAAAGATCCAGAAAATTACCACAGTTTAATTATTAACGGGCATATTGATGTCGCTTCAATCGAAGAGGGAGAAGAATGGCTAACGCCTCCTTTTGAGGCAACGGTTAAAGGGGATTACATATATGGACGCGGTGTAGCGGATATGAAAGGGGGAATGGCTGCCAGTCTGTTTGCATTAAAGCTGCTGCAAGAAAACGGCATTGAGCCGGGAGGGGATATCATTTTTCAGTCCGTCGTCGGTGAAGAAGTAGGCGAAGCAGGAACAAAATCGTGCTGCGACCGGGGATATCGAGCTGATTTTGCCATCGTTGTCGATTCAAGCAACTGTGAAATACAAGGGCAGGGCGGGGTGATCACGGGCTGGATTACGATTGAAAGCCCCGAGACATTTCACGATGGCACGAGAAGACAAATGATTCATGCCGGCGGGAAGCTTTTTGGGGCAAGCGCGATTGAAAAAATGATGAAAATTATTGAAGGACTGCGAGAGCTTGAACAGCATTGGGCAGTGATGAAAACGAGCAAAGGCTTTCCGCCTGGTTCTGCCACAATTAATCCAGCAGTGATTGAAGGTGGAAGGCACGCCGCTTTTGTGGCCGATAAATGTTCCCTTTGGATTACCGTTCACTATTACCCGGAAGAGCATTATGTAGAGGTGATCCGGGAAATTGAAGAACATATCCATCATGTTGCAATGGCTGATCCATGGCTTCGGAAATATCCTCCGAAATTTAAATGGGGCGGCACATCGATGATTGAAGATCGAGGAGAAATTTTCCCAGCTTTTTCATATGACGAACATTCACTCGGAGTGAAAACATTACAAAAAGCACATAAACTGGCATTTAATGAGGAAGCAAAGCTGACGATGTCCCCTACTGTGACAGACGGCGGCTGGCTGAGTGAAGCGGGAATTCCCGTCGTTTTATATGGACCGGGCACGCTTGAAGATGCACATTCGGTGAATGAAAAGCTGTCCATCCCCCAATTAAAAACATTTACAAAATCGCTGATCGCGTTTTTATTTGATTGGTATCAGAAAAAACGATGACAATTACAAAAGCTGCGAAAGGGGTAATTCAAATGTTTACAGACCGATTGTATAAAACTGCAAAACCGATTTGGGAAGCGAGTTACCATCATCCGTTTGTTCAAGGAATCGGCAATGGGACGCTGGATATCGACAAATTTCGCTTTTTTATGGAGCAGGATTATCTTTATTTAATCGAATACTGCCGCCTGTTTGCCCTTGGAAGCTTAAAGGCTCACAATCTTCAAACAATGACAGTTTTTGCTGATCTTCTACATTCGACGTTAAAAGTGGAAATGGATTTGCATCGTCAATACGCTGAAAGAATAGGAATAGAGAAGGAAAAATTAGAACAAGTTCAGCCTGCTGCTACAACCGTTGCATATACGAGCTATATGTTAAATGTGTCGCAGCGAGGATCATTGGCAGAACTGGTTGCCGCAGTCCTTCCATGTACATGGAGCTATTATGAAATCGGCACACGCTTACATGAGATTCCTGGTGCCAGTGAACATGAGTTTTACGGCGAGTGGGTAAAAATGTACGCATCAACAGAATTCGGTGAATTGGCAAAATGGCTGAAAGATTTAATGAATGAGCTTGCAGAAGGAAAACGGGAAGAAGAATTGAAATGGCTGGAAGATATTTTTGTCACAACGAGCAAATACGAATATATGTTTTGGGAAATGTCTGAACGAAAAGAAATGTGGCCAATCGAAATCAATTCTTAATATAGGAGAGAATGAACATGAAATTTTCTGAAAAAATTCGAACAAAAGCAGATCCGATATGGCAGGCCAGCTTCGATCATCCATTTGTAAAAGGTATTGCCGATGGGAGTTTGCCGCTTGAATGTTTTCGTTATTACGTTTTGCAAGATTCGTATTATTTAAGCCATTTTGCAAAAGTGCAATCGTATGGAGCGGCAAAAGCAAACGATTTATATACGACATCGCGAATGGCTCAGCATGCACAAGGAACATTTGAAGCGGAATTATCTCTTCATGAAACATTTGCCAAACAGCTGGGAATCACAGAGGAGGAGAAGGCGAATTTTAAGCCGGCCCCAACGGCGTACGCCTATACTTCCCATTTATATCGAGCGGCGATCAACGGTCACTTAGGCGATATTATTGCTGCAATACTTCCGTGCTATTGGCTATATTACGAAATTGGCGAAAAATTAAAAGATGCGAAGCCAAAAGAACCGATTTATCAACAATGGATTGCGGCTTATGGGGGCGATTGGTTTAAGCAGCTTGTCGAAGAACAAATTGACAGGCTGGATGAAATCGCACAACAAACGATAGAAGCCGATCTAAAAAGAATGGAAGAGCATTTTATCATCAGCAGTCAATATGAATTAGCGTTTTGGGAAATGGCTTACCGTTTAGAAAAATGGGAAGTGGAACCAAAAATCAGTCAATAAAGGAGTTTGATCATAATGAAAGGATTAAAACTGACAGACATTCTAGTAACAATTGTTATTTCGATCGTTTTTGGAATTGTTTATAAACTATGGGGACCGCTTTACTATGCGGTCAAGCCGATCGGGCTGCATGTCGACCAGCTCATATACGGTATGTGGTTTATTGCTGCGACGGTCGCCTTTCTTATTATTCGCAAGCCTGGAGTAGCGCTGATAGCGGAAACAGCAGCGGCATCTGCAGAATTTATAACCGGCTCTGAATTCGGCATAGAGGTTCTTCTTTACGGAATCGTCCAAGGACTATTTGCAGAGATCATTTTTGCGATTTTTCGATATAAAAAGTTTAATATCGGTGTTGTCATGCTGGCTGCAGCCGCTTCAGCAGCTGGTTCGCTAATTATGGATCTTTATAAAGGCTATATAGATGACTTAGTATTTTGGAACTTGCTATTATTCATTGGAGCTCGATTGATTGGCTCAATCATTATTGCCGGCGCGTTTGCCTATTATCTAGTGAAATCTTTGGAAGCAACAGGAGTGACTAATTTAGTAAGACCTGCGTCGCATGAAGATTATGACGCACTGAACTAGAGGTGGCAAACATGGATCTAGTATGCGAAGTGAAAAATTTACGATTAAAATATCCTGGAGAGGAATCCTTGCTTTTTAAGGATGTATCCTCTTCTTTCTATAAGGGAGAAAAAGTCTTGCTTCTTGGTCCTTCCGGCTGTGGGAAATCGACGTTTTTGCAGGTGCTAAGCGGTTTAATTCCAAAATCTATTGAAGTGCCGATGAAAGCAGAAAAAATCTTGACTCCGTCATCTTGGGGATATGTGTTTCAAGATCCTGACACGCAATTTTGCATGCCGTATGTAGATGAAGAAATGGCTTTTGTTTTGGAAAATTTGCAAGTGCAAAGAGAACAAATGCATGAAAAAATGCGAGTTTACCTGGAAATGGTCGGCCTTCATTTTGATGATCTTCATATCAGCATTCAATCATTATCAGGCGGCATGAAGCAACGGCTGGCGATCGCCACTGTTTTAGCATTGCATCCAGACGTGTTATTTTTGGACGAGCCGACTGCAATGCTGGATCCGGAAGGGACAAAAGCGGTATGGGACACGATGAAACAAGCAGCTCAAGATAAAACAGTTATCATCGTTGAACATAAAATTGATCATGTTCTTGACTTTGTCGACCGCATACTTTTATTTAATCAAAAAGGACAAATCGTCGCAGACGGTCCGAAAGAACAAATTTTTTCTCGGTATCGGAAAGAAATTCGCGAAGACGGCATTTGGTATCCCGGTGTATGGGAGGATTATCTTCGTGATAAGCAGGGGTATTACAAAAAGACCCCTTTAAAAGAACAGGTCGTGATTGAGCTTGAGCAATTTAAAGGATATCGAAAGAAGGAAGTCAAAATCGATGTACCATATGGAAAGGTTCATGCAGGTGAATGGATTGCGATAGTGGGGAAAAACGGCGCCGGAAAGAGCACTTTGTTACATTCATTGATGCAGTTTATACAAACGACCGGCACTTATTTGCTGTTAGAAAAAGAAGCAAAGAAAATAAAAAAGCTTTCCAACATGCTGTCGTTCGTTTTTCAAAATCCGGAATTTCAATTTGTCACCAATTCAGTTTACGATGAAATTGCTTATTCGTTGAGGATTGAACGGATGAAAGAAGAAGAAATTCGAACAAAAGTAGAAGAAATGCTCGAATTATTTCATTTACAGAAGCACCGCCATCAACACCCTTATCAGCTTTCAATGGGACAAAAAAGAAGATTGAGTGTTGCCGCTTCAATCATTAAAAAACAGCCGATCATGCTTTTAGATGAACCGACTTTTGGGCAAGACTCATCCAATACATTTCAGCTCTTGGAGCTTTTAGAACATTATCGCAAACAAGGGTCTACCATTTTGATGGTGACACATGATGAACAAATAGCAAAGCATATGGCGACAAGAGTTTGGCGGATCGAAGGCGGGAAGCTCGTAGAGGATGAAATTCATTCTTGTGAGGATGAGCAGATGTATGTTCAGATATAGGGGGATCTACAATGGATTTTGACATAAAAGAAACATGGCTGCATAAAATCAACCCGAGCTTAAAGCTATTGTTTCTGATCGTTTTATTTATTAGTGTTCTGTTTATTCACAACATTAATTTTTTAATCAACTACACAGTTTCCGCCTTTCTTTTATTTGCTTTTTTTACCGGTCATCCGATGAAGCGCATACTTTTATTGCTGATTCCATTCGTGCTTATTTTTGTGTCGACTGCTACCTCCATGATTTTTTTTGGAAAAGGTGAGACAACATGGTGGGAATGGGGGCTGATCCATATTACAGAAGAAAGCTTTTATCGCGGTCTTCATTTAGGATTTCGTGCCCTTATCTTCGCTCTGCTTGGGTTAATGTTTTCGTTAACGACAAGACCGGTTTTTTTATTTTATTCGTTAATGCAGCAATTAAAGTTGAAGCCTAAATATGCTTACAGCTTTATGGCAGGCATTCGTTTAATCCCTATTATGATCGAAGAGTTTCAAACAATACGGCAAGCGATGATTGTAAGAGGTGTCGAGCAAAGAAAAGGCTTAGCGAATTTTTTTCATAAATTGAAAGCATACTCGATTCCGCTGCTATCGCAAAGCATTCGCAGAGCGCACAGAATTGCTGTAGCGATGGAGGCGAAAAGATTTTCGAATGACACAAAAAGAACGTTTTACTACGAAATCGGGTTTTCCAAATACGATCTTTGCTTTGTCCTTTATTTTATAATCGCTATTTTGTTAAGCTACTATGCAGCTAAGATGCTTCCGTTTTTCCCGGTTACAGATGTAAGGTATATTGAATAAATGGCAGTCGGCTGCAAAATGCTTTTTCATAATCGCTGCATGGTAGATTTAAATGATTGAATAGTCCCGAAAGCATCCAAGTAAAGTGATTGTCCCAACTTACGAAACGATGGACAGTGTCAAACAATTTTTTCTGAAAAGGAACAAGAAGTAAACCATTTTGAAGCAAAAAGTGAATGAGTTTGTTTGATTAAAAAGAGCCTCTAGGGGAAACACCTAGAGGTATTTTTTTGAAAAATCATGTTAACATTTTTTCCGTATTTGTTGTATGAAGGAAAGGGAATCGGTATTTTTGTTATATAAAATTACATAAAGTGTTAAAAAGGGGGACAATAATGAAAAAAATTTTTTTATTTCTAACGATTTTCTCTGTAATTTTCGCAAGTGGATGTGCCATGTCTTCTGCTTTAGAGGAAAAGGAATCAAGCGATGGACAGAATAGCGAACAAAATGAAACGGATGTTGTGAAAGTCGGTATTCTCCATTCATTAAGCGGCACGATGGCGATCAGTGAAGTTTCTTTAAAGGACGCAGAATTAATGGCGATTGAAGAAATTAACAACTCAGGCGGGCTTTTAGGAAAGAAAATTGAACCGGTTATTGAAGACGGCGCATCTGACTGGCCGACTTTTGCTGAGAAAGCAAAGAAATTACTGCAACAGGATAAGGTAGCGACGATTTTTGGCGGCTGGACTTCCGCAAGCAGAAAGGCCATGCTGCCGGTAGTCGAACAAAATAAAGGCTTGCTTTGGTACCCCGTTCAATATGAAGGAATGGAATCTTCTCCGAACATTTTTTATACGGGGGCGACCACCAATCAACAAATTGTGCCTGCTGTCAGCTGGCTGTTAAACAATAAAGGGAAGAAGTTTTTTTTAATTGGCTCGGATTATGTGTTTCCGCGCACGGCAAACAGTATTATTAAAGCACAATTAAAAGCTGAAGGCGGAGAGGTAGTTGTCGAAGAATATACACCTTTAGGACATACTGATTACAGCACGGTCATCAATAAAATGAAAAAAGTGAAACCTGACGTAGTCTTTAATACATTAAATGGAGACAGCAATGTCGCCTTTTTCAAACAATTGAAGGATGCCGGAATCACATCGAAGGATGTTACTGTGATGTCGGTCAGCATTGCTGAAGAAGAAATTCGAGGAATCGGCGGTGAAGTATTAGCCGGCCACTTAGCGGTATGGAATTATTTCCAGACAACGGATATACCAGAAAACAAAGCGTTTGTTGAAAAATATAAAGAAGCTTATGGTGAAGAGCGTGTAACGGATGATCCGATTGAGGCGGCTTACATAGCTGTTCATTTATGGGCAGAAGCAGTAAAAAAAGCGGGATCTTTTGAGGTTGAAAAGGTCAAGGAAGCTGCGAAGGGAATCGAGTACAAAGCTCCGGGCGGCACGGTAAAAATAGAAGGGGAGAATCAGCATCTGTGGAAAACAGTAAGAATCGGCGAAATTCAACCGGACGGCCAATTTAAAGAAATTTGGAATTCTGGTGAGCCGGTGAAGCCGGATCCGTATTTAAAAAGCTATTCTTGGGCGGAAAAATTATCTAAAAATAATGAATAATCTAAATTGATAGGAGTGAACAGCTTGTCAATTTTCATCAGTCAACTGTTTAACGGGCTGAGCCTTGGATCGATCATGTTATTGATCGCCCTTGGCTTAGCTATAACGTTTGGCTTAATGAATGTCATCAACATGGCCCACGGTGAATTAATTATGGTCGGTGCGTATGCAACCTATGTAATGCAGCTCATTTTTTCTAAATATTTGCCGGAAAACTTGTTTAATTATTACTACTTTATTGCTATACCGATTTCATTTCTCGTTGCTTCGTTTATCGGTTATCTGCTTGAAAAAGGAATCATTCGTTTTCTATATAATCGACCAACAGACAGTCTTTTGGCCACTTGGGGAATTAGTTTGATTTTGCAGCAGATTGCCAGATCCATATTTGGCGCTCCGAATGTTGCGGTTGTTGCACCTGCTTGGATGGATGGAGGCTGGCAAATATTTGGCATTACATTGCCTTATAAAAGGTTGTTGATTTTATCTCTGTCAATCGTTTGTATCGCTTTGCTTTATTATTATTTAAACAAAACGTCTACCGGTTTGAGAATAAGAGCGGTCACGATGAATAGAAATATGGCCTCTTGTTTAGGAATTTTTACAAGAAAAATAGATTCTCTAGGCTTTGCTCTCGGAGCTGGATTAGCCGGAATCGCTGGCTGTAGCTTAACTTTATTAGGACCGATCGGCCCTACAATTGGAACGTACTATATTGTCGATGCGTTTATGGTTGTCATTTTAGGAGGAATTGGCGGATTGAAAGGGACGATTATCGGCGCATTTGGCATTGGAATGCTTAGCACTGTTGTTGAATATTCCTTCGGCGCCACGATGGCAAAAGTCATTGTATTTGCAGTGATCATTTTATTTTTGCAGTGGAAACCGTTAGGTATTTTCTCTTATCGCACAAGGGCATTGGATTAGGAGGACGGATTATGCGCAGAAAACAAATGATTTATCTGTTATTTTTCCTGATTTTACTTCTGGCCCCGTTTTATTTAACCGAATTCCGCTTAGCGTTGCTCGGAAAATTTCTTTGCTATGCGATCATTGCAGTAGGAATCTGTCTTATTTGGGGGTACACCGGGATATTAAGCTTAGGTCACGGCGTGTATTTTGGGATTGGAGCTTATTGCATGGCGATGTATTTAAAATTGGAGGCTTCAAAAGGAGCGTTGCCGGATTTTATGGAATGGAACGGAGTGCAGGAGCTTCCGTGGTTTTGGAAGCCCTTCTTTAATCCTTTCTTTTCCATAATGGCAGCAATTTTCATACCAGCTATGCTGGCAGCGGTTTTGGGCATGCTTACGTTTAAAAACCGGATCAAAGGCGTCTATTTTTCTCTTTTGTCACAGGCAGTCGTTGTTGTCGTCGTCACACTTTTAATTGCCAAACAGGATTTGACAGGCGGTACAAACGGATTAACCAATTTTAGCACCGTTTTTGGGTTTTCTTTATCCTCACCAATAGTACAAATTGTTTTATATGCTATTACCGTTTTCGCTTTGTTTGCCATTTTTATGTTATCTGTTTGGATTACCAAAAGCAGACTTGGCCATGTATTAATTGCCATTCGGGACGGCGAAAACCGCCTTCGGTTTTTAGGATTTGATCCGGCTGTTTTTAAAGTGTTTATTTACAGTTTATCGGCTTCGTTTGCCGGAATAGCTGGCGCGTTGTTTGTTTTGCAGGTCGGTCTCATTTCTCCTTCGATGATGGATATTATCCCTTCAATTGAAATGGTTTTATGGGTAGCCATCGGCGGCCGTCATTCGTTATTCGGCGCCATAATCGGAGCGATTTTAACAAACGGAGCCAAAAGCTTTTTCAGTGAAACATATCCGGATGTTTGGCTTTTCTGCTTAGGCATTCTATTCATTTTGATCGTTGTTTTTTTCCCGAAAGGAATTGCCGGGTTGTTCGAAGCTTTTCCAAAGCGTATTGCGAAATTTTTTGAAAAAGGTGTGAAAAAAGGTGGATCCGATTCTGTCGTGTCATGATATTATTGTTGATTTTGACGGCTTTAAAGCGCTTCAAGGTGTCAATTTAGATGTTCATCACGGAGAAATTCGTTTTTTAATTGGTCCGAATGGTGCGGGCAAAACGACTCTTCTTGATGTCATCTGCGGCAAGACAAAAGCAGCAGATGGAAAAGTGATGTTTCAAGGAGTAGATTTGACAAAGCGGAGAGAGCACGAAATCGTTCGGCATGGAATCGCTAGAAAATTTCAAAATCCGTCCGTTTTTACTGAATTAACCGTATTTGAAAACATGGAGTTATCGATCAAACAAAATAGAAATCTTTTTTCCGTTATGAAGGCGAAATTAACCACGGATGAAAAAGACGAAATTACGGCAATGCTTGAGAGAACCGATCTTTTAGATCGAGCTTATGACCCAGCAGGCTTGCTGTCCCACGGCCAGAAACAATGGCTTGAAATCGGCATGCAGCTGCTGCAAAAACCGGAAGTTTTACTTCTTGATGAACCGATTGCCGGCATGACTGGGGCGGAAAGGGAAAAAACCGGCTTGTTTATTCAAGAAATAGCTGAGAAATGCGCAGTGCTGATTGTTGAACATGATATGGATTTTGTTCGGAATTTTGCTGAACAGGTAACAGTTATGCATGAAGGGAAAATTTTGTGTGAAGGTTCCATGGAGGAAGTGCAGCAAAATGAGCTTGTTGCAGAGGTTTATTTAGGAAGGGAGGCAAAGGTGTGCTAAAAATATCTAGTTTGAAAGCAGGATATGATGAAACGATGGTGTTGAATAATGTTCATCTTGAAGTTGAAAAAGGAAAGGTCGTTTCCATTCTGGGAAGAAACGGGGCGGGAAAAACAACATTGATCAAAACGATTGTTGGATTGTTAAAGCCGATGGACGGGACTATTTATTGGAATGATCAGGAAATTACACATGAGCTTCCGGAAAGGAGGGCAAAAAAAGGAATCGGATATGTTCCCCAAGGCAGGGAGATTTTCTCTTCGCTGACTGTGGAAGAAAATCTCATTTTAGGCTTTGAAGCTGTTTCGAAAAAGATAGAAAAAACGCTTGTTTTAGAGGAAATTTTCGAGCTTTTTCCTGTTTTAAAGGAAATGTTGAAGAGAAAAGGAGGAGATTTAAGCGGCGGGCAGCAGCAGCAATTGGCCATTGCGAGGGCTCTTGCCGGGCAGCCCGAGCTATTATTGCTGGACGAACCGATGGAAGGGATTCAACCATCTATAGTAGAGCAAATACAGGAGGTCATTGTAAAAATTGCGTCCAAAAAAGGAATTGGCGTCGTTTTAGTTGAGCACAGCATAGATTCAGCATTTGCCTGTTCTGATGAATACTATATTTTGGACAAAAGAACTGTTGTATCAAAGGGTGTAGTAAAAAACACAAATATTGAAGACATTCAACAATATTTAGTAGTTTAATTTAAAACTTCCTCCTCCCCCTAGAAAAATTTTTTTAAATTTTCCATGTTAAAAAATATAACATAACACTTGGTGTTTCACATAGTGTGAATTATATTTGTAATAAAAAATAACATAAAAACACCTTTTATCTTCAACCCATTGAGGGAAATGGAATGTAAGAAAATCGTGTTATTTTTGATTGTCTGTTAGAAAGGAAGGGTGTTATGAAGCTGACAGCCCGAGAGCAGGAAAAATTGATGGTCGTTGTTGCTGCAGATTTAGCGCGCAGAAGGCAGAGAAAAGGCTTGAAGCTGAACTATGCGGAAGCAGTGGCCATCATCACATATGAGATTATGGAGGGCGCAAGGGAAGGACGGACGGTTTCGGAGTTGATGCAATATGGCACAAAAATTTTAGCTAGAGATGATGTGATGGAAGGCGTTCCGGAAATGATCGAAAATATCCAGGTGGAGGCAACATTTCCAGACGGAACGAAGCTTGTAACCGTCCATGATCCGATCCGGTAAAAGAGGTGAAAAAATGATTCCAGGGGAATATCGATTAAAATCAGCTCCGATTGTTTGCAATAAAGGGAAAGAGGTGATCAAGCTCAATGTTGTCAATAGAGGGGACCGTCCAGTACAAGTCGGTTCGCATTTTCATTTTTTTGAAGTAAACAGGGCGCTCGAATTTGACCGGCAGCTGGCGTTCGGCAGGCATTTAAACATTCCGTCCGGAACGGCGGTAAGGTTTGAGCCGGGCGATGCGAAAATCGTAGAGCTCGTTGAATTTTCGGGAAAAAAAGAAGTGTACGGTCTAAATAATTTGACGAACGGACCGTTGACAAAGGAGGCGGACAAATGAGTTTTCAAATGCCGCGCAAACAATATGCCGATATGTTCGGCCCGACAACTGGAGACAGCATTAGATTGGCTGATACGGAACTCTTCATTCAAATCGAAAAAGATTTTACCGTATACGGAGATGAAGTAAAATTCGGCGGTGGGAAAGTGATTCGCGACGGAATGGGACAGCATCCATTTGCCGAAAGGAAAGACGTGATGGATCTTGTTCTCACAAACGCCATTATTATTGATTATACAGGTATTTATAAAGCGGATATCGGCATAAAGGATGGGAAAATTGCCGCGATCGGAAAGGCGGGAAATCCATTATTAATGGATGGCGTCACAATGGTAATCGGAGCTTCAACCGAAATCGTTGCGGCAGAAGGAATGATTGTTACGGCAGGCGGAATCGATACCCATATTCATTTTATATGCCCTCAGCAAATTGAAACAGCTTTGACATCTGGAATTACAACAATGATAGGAGGAGGAACGGGGCCTGCAACAGGGACAAATGCAACGACTTGCACACCGGGTGAATGGAATATTTATAGAATGCTGGAGTCAGTTGAACATTTTCCTATGAATTTCGGCTTTTTAGGGAAAGGAAATTCATCCGGAAAAAAAGCGTTAGAGGAGCAAATCAAAGCAGGTGCAGTTGGTTTAAAACTGCATGAGGACTGGGGTTCAACACCGGCGGCGATCGATCAGTGTTTATCCGTAGCTGACGAGTATGATGTGCAAGTTGCCATCCATACAGATACGTTAAATGAAGCCGGTTTTGTAGAAGACACCATTGCAGCGATTAAAGACCGGGTCATTCATACATACCATACGGAAGGCGCAGGCGGGGGACACGCTCCGGATATTATGAAAATGGCCAGCCTGCCAAACGTTTTGCCTTCTTCGACAAATCCGACAAGACCGTTTACAGTCAACACGCTCGAGGAACATTTAGATATGCTGATGGTTTGCCATCATTTGGATCCGGCTATTCCTGAAGATATCGCCTTCGCAGATTCCCGCATTCGCAAAGAAACGATTGCGGCGGAAGATATTCTTCATGACCTTGGCGTATTCAGCATGATCAGTTCCGACTCGCAAGCGATGGGAAGGGTCGGCGAAGTGATTACGCGGACATGGCAAACCGCAGATAAAATGAAAAAGCAGCGGGGCTCCTTAAAGGGAGACGGCCAAGATCATGACAATTTCAGAGTGAAAAGATATGTGGCAAAATATACGATCAATCCTGCGATTGCCCACGGAATATCTGAATATGTCGGCTCTGTAGAAGTCGGCAAATTGGCGGATTTAGTTGTTTGGAATCCGGCCTTTTTTGGGGTGAAGCCGGAAATGATCATCAAGGGCGGAATGATTGCCTATAGTTTGATGGGAGACCCAAATGCATCCATTCCAACTCCGCAGCCTGTTTATTACCGTCCGATGTTCGGATCATTTGGCAAAGCTGTCTCACAAACATCGATCACATTTTTGTCAAAAGCAGCAATAAAAGCCGGCATTCCCGAAAAGTTAAAGTTGCAAAAAATCGTGAAACCCGTCAAAGGAGTTCGTACATTGACGAAAAAGGACATGGTTTTTAATGGTGAAACTCCTTCTATCGAAGTCGATCCACAAACGTATGAGGTAAAGGTAGACGGTGAATTGATCAATTGTGAGCCGGTTGAAGTTGTTCCGATGGCGCAAAGATATTTTCTGTTTTGAGGTGAAGACGGATGATTATTAAAGAAACACTTGGAAATATTTATGCAAAAGCAGTAAAGGAAAAACATGTGGAGCGCGTCTATTTAAGAAGCGATGATCTGCTCAAAAGAATTCAACGAGTGAAAACAGACCACGGGAACGAAATAGGGATTCGTTTAAAGGAGGAAAAGAAGCTGGCAGATGGTGACATTTTATATGAAGATGAAAACAATATGATCATTATTTCTGTCCTGCCTGAAGATGTCCTTGTCATTTGTCCGGCTACGCTGAAAGAGATGGGAGAAATTGCACATCAAATCGGCAACAGACATTTGCCGGCTCAGTTTGAAGGAAATGAAATGATCGTGCAATACGATCATCTTGTAGAACAACTTGCAAACGAGCTGAACATTCCATGTAAACGGGAGAAACGAAAAATAAAACAACCTTTTCGATATGTCGGACATCATCACCATGATTGATTGGCTGCCTTTATTGCAGATATGCGATTCAAACTTTCCTTCCGGAGCCTTCTCCCACTCGTTCGGATTCGAAACATATATTGTTGAGCAGAAAATAAAAGATGCAAGTACATTTAAAAGTTTTTTAAAAACGTACATTGACAAGCAGCTCGTCTATACGGACGGACTGGCTTGCCGGCTTGCATATCAATTTGAAAAAGAAGGGAAACAAGAGGAGCTTTGGAAGCTGGATGAGATTCTTTACGCCAGCTTAATGGCTAAAGAAACGAAAGAAGGGAACCGAAGAATTGGCGAGCAAATGCTGAAGCTTTGTTTAAATATTTACCCTCATCCAACACTGCAACAATATGCTCAAAAAATAAAAGCGAAGGAGCTTTACGGACATGCGGCTCTCGTTTTTGCCATTGTCGGGATAAAAATAGGAGCGGATGAAAAAACAACGCTTGTAACGTATTTGTATTCCACTATTCAAACGCTTGTACAAAACGGAGTCCGCGGCATTCCGATCGGTCAAAAAGAAGGGCAGCTGCTATTAAAAGATTTGCAGGAGGATGTGAGGAGAGCTGTTTTAAAAATTGGCAAACTATCGATCGACGATTTAGGTGCGCAATCACCTGGCCTTGAAATTGCACAAATGAGGCATGAGCAATTGCATGTAAGACTTTTTATGTCTTAACAGACTGTTTTCAGAGTTTCATTATTTTTACAAACTCTCTGCATGCTTGGCTGAAGCGAAAAGGCTGGAAAGCGTAAGAAGCGATCTGCTTCTTTTCAAAAAAAACTGCAAAGCTTGATCAAAAGATAAGGGGGGGAAGATTTGGGGCTAATCCCGAATCAGTCAAAATGGAACCTATACGAATCGGAATTGGAGGGCCAGTAGGAGCCGGCAAAACGCTGCTAGTGGAAAAATTGACTCGCTATTTGTCAAAGGAATTCAGTGTTGCTGTTGTCACTAATGATATTTATACAAAAGAGGATGCCTTATTTTTAATAAAAAACAGCGTTCTTCCGGAGGATCGGATTATCGGCGTCGAAACAGGCGGCTGTCCCCATACGGCCATTCGTGAGGATGCATCGATGAATTTTGCGGCAATTGATGAGTTAAAAGAAAGACACGAGGATTTAGATATGATTTTTGTTGAAAGCGGTGGAGATAACTTAGCGGCAACCTTCAGCCCGGAATTAGTCGATTTCTCCATTTATATCATTGATGTTGCCCAAGGGGAAAAAATCCCAAGAAAAGGGGGACAAGGGATGATTAAGTCTGATTTGTTTATCATCAATAAAATCGACCTCGCTCCTTATGTCGGTGCAAGTCTTGAAATCATGGAACAAGATACGAAAATGATGCGGGGGGAGCGACCGTTCTTTTTTACTAATTTAAAGGAAGAAATTGGTTTAGATAATGTGATCAATTGGATTAAACGAAATGCGCTGCTGGCAGGGTTGTAGAAATGGAAGGAATTTTGCAGATTCGCGCGGAGCAAAAAGGGGAGCGGACCGTAATTACGGATCACTTTTTTCAAGGAGCTTTGAAAATGACAAAGCCGGTCTATACGGAATCGTCGATACCGATCGTTTATGTGATTCATGTCGGCGGCGGATGTGTAGACGGGGATGAATACGCACAAGAAATTTCCTTAGGTGAAAAGGCAAGGCTTGCGGTGACGTCACAATCTTCAACGAAAATTTATAAAACACCGAAAAAACCTGTCAAGCAGAAATTCTTGTTTACATTGCAAAAAGACAGCGTGCTGGAATGTTTGTCAGATCCGTTGATCGTTTATGAACAGGCTCGCTTTGAGCAGGAAACCATCGTCCATATGGAAAAGGGTGCAGCCTTTTTGTACAAAGAAATTATTACGCCGGGCTGGTCTGAAACCGGGCAGCCGTTCTGTTTCGATGCAATTCGGCTAAAATTAAAAGTTTATAAGGAAAATCGATTGATTTTGTTCGATCATTTTTATCAACAAGGGGATCGGGGAATTGATCAATTATTGAATATGGAAGGCTATACACATTACGGTTCGTTCCTCGTTATTTCTGACGAAGTGGATGATAAATTAATGGAAAAGATTTCATGCCAGTTGCAGGGAGGACCGTTTGATGGACGGATCGGCATTTCAAGATTTTTGCCATCTGCCTTTATGATTAGAATTTTAGGAAACCATACCGATCACATTGAGGGGCTGTTTTTGGAAGTTCACCGATTGGCGAGAGCTTATCTATTAAAAGAACCTCCAATCCTATTACGAAAATATTAAAGAGATAAATAGAAGAGGTGAAAAATGTGTCAGTCAATTTTTTATCCGTGCTTTTTTTCGGATTGATTCTCGGGATGAAACATGCAACTGAACCGGATCATGTGATTGCTGTGTCCACAATTGCCAGCAGGACAAAAACTTTAAAGAAATCCAGTTTAACAGGAGTATATTGGGGAATTGGACACACCGCTACCCTTTTGTTGATCGGGATGATCGTGATCGGATTAAAAACAGCTATTCCGGAGAAGGTTTCATTGACATTGGAATTATTCGTCGGGATTATGTTAGTGATTTTAGGAATTTTAAGTCTTCGCGATGGCAGGCACAAACTGGCGCGAAACGATGAAACGGAATATACAAATATTAAATCATTGATCATCGGTTTTATTCACGGTTTGGCAGGAAGCGCGACAATGGTGCTGTTAACGATGACAACTGTTGAAAGCTATTTTCAAGCGTTTTTATACATCTGCATTTTCGGAGTCGGGACGATCGTCGGCATGTTTTGTTTTACAACCATTCTCGGTCTGCCGTTTATTCTCGGAAGCAAAGTGAAAAAATATGTTCCGTTCATTTGCTCGCTTGCCGGAGCAATTAGTATATTATACGGCACCTTTTATATTTATGAAATCGGCTTTAAAGACGGATTGTTTATATAAATCGATTAATTGCTTAAAACCTCGTTTGGATCACTCCATCCAAATGGGGTTTTTTCATGTGTATTGGGATTATTTACTAAATCATTAAAGTATTGTATTCTTTTAATAATCATCCACATTTTTTGTAGAAACTGGTTCGTAAATCAAATATATGTAAAGAGGCGAAAAATCGCCAACCTAAAAAATCCGCAAAACTGTGAGATAGAGGTGGTTAGATGAGCTCAGCCGTTCAATTTCAAATCCCCTTTCCCTATTTTGTCATGTCCCCCAACGAAGAAATCCTCTTTGGCAACGAAGTATTCAATGAATACGTCCGTACTTCTACTAAACATAAAAAAATACACGACATATTTCATATATGGGAAGAATTCAAACATGGAAAAGTTGTGCGAACGGAGGTGGAAGGGAAAAGCTGCATGTTTCTGAAAACGAAAATAGAAGAATCTCAACATTTCTTTTATATAGGGACTTTTTCCTTAGATTTAATTTCATTGCTTGATGAGTTAAAAGAGACCCATCGCCTTAACCGTGAATTAGACGCCATTATCGAAAACTCTTACGACGGCATTTATATTACGGATAAAGAAGGTGTTACGATTAAAACGAATTCGGCAATCGAACGAATTACTGGAATTCCAAAAGAATACTATATTGGGAAAAAGGTAGATTATCTCCAAAAGAGAGGGATTTTAAAAGACTCTGTAACTCATAAAGTTTTGAAAACAAAAAGAACGGTGTCAGTTGTCCAACTAAACTATTCAGGAAGAGAAACATTGTTAACAGGCAATCCGATTTTTAACGAAAACGGCGAAATTGAGGGAGTTGTCACAAATATTCGCGACTTGTCCGAATTAAATGAGCTCCAGAAAGCCTTAAAAAAAGCAAATGAATTAAATGAGACATATAAAAAAGAGATTGACCGATTAAAAAGAAACAAGGAAGATGAGCATGATGTCGTTGTCAATAGCCAGCAGATGAAATTCATTTACGACACTGCCAATCGAATTATCAATGTAGATGCAACCGTATTGATTTTAGGCGAAACGGGCGTTGGGAAGGATGTGTTGGCTCGGCATATTTATGACAATAGCGAAAGAAGGTTTAAAGGGGAATTTGTTAAGGTCAATTGCGGAGCCATTCCCCCTGAATTATTGGAATCTGAGCTTTTTGGATATGAAGGCGGCGCTTTTACCGGAGCGAATGCAAAGGGAAAACAAGGTTTGTTTGAGGCGGCTGACAAGGGCGTGCTGTTTTTAGACGAAGTGGGAGAATTGCCATTAAACTTGCAAGTCAAATTATTGCGCGTGATTCAAGAAAGAGAAGTACAAAGGTTGGGTGGTACGAAAACAAAAAAGGTAGACGTGAGAATTATTGCAGCAACAAATCGTGATTTGAAAGAAATGGTCAAAAAAGGGGAGTTTCGAGAAGATTTATTTTATCGTTTAAATGTCGTCCCGATTCACATCCCTCCTCTAAGAGAAAGAAAAGAGGACATTTTGCCATTAGTAGAAGTGTTTTTGCGAAATGTAAACAAAAAATATCGGAAGCAAAAGAAAATAGACCCTGAATTAAAAGACTTTTTTTACCATTACCATTGGCCGGGAAACATTCGCGAGCTGTCCAATTTGATTGAAAGAATTGTGCTCGTAAATCGGGATCAATTGTTAAAGGTTCATCATTTGCCGCCGGAATATCAAAATGAAAATACGTTCCATTCGAATATTCCATCTTTAAAGGAAGCGATGGAGCAAGCTGAAAAGAATATTTTAAGAATGGCTTGTAAAAAATATAAAACGACGTATGAAATAGCGGAAGCACTGCAAACGAGTCAGCCAACAGTGGTTCGAAAGCTGAGAAAATACAACTTAAATATAAATGGTCATGAAAACTAGCATGCAAAGATCATTTATACTCCTCTTAAACAATGCTGATAAAAATAAATTTACTCCAATCTTTTTCAAGAAAGGATTGGAGTTTTTTTGTGAATCAAAACTGATTTGATCGATTCATATTTGAATCAAATATTTTTCCGAGAAATAAAGACTTTTCTACAAAGTGATTTATTTATGAATTATTTTCCCCCGCTGCATTTCGGAAAAAAGCAATAAAACGATCATGTGTCATTGGCACGCTTATTGCTTATAAAAAAATGAAAACTTGTTGAGGAGGAAGCTGCATGCTTGAAACAACGATACAGGAAATCGACCAGATGAAGCAAATGGTGAAGCAGTTTGTGGACAATGAAGTGGAACCATATGCTCAACAAATAGAAGAAGAGGATCAAATTCCCCAACATATCATCGATCAAGCGAAAGAACTGGGCCTGTTCGGAATCAGTATTCCTGAGGAGTACGGCGGGATCGGTTTAAATACGCTTGGTAAAGCGATCGTTCTTGAGCAGCTTGGTCGTACGCATAACGGCTTTGTCAGCATGATAAGTGCACATACAGGAATCGGTAGCACAGGATTAGTGAAGCTCGGTTCTGATGAATTAAAAAGAAAATATTTACCAGCAATGGCGGCCGGAGAAAAAATAGCCTGTTTTGCCTTGTCCGAGCCTGGGGCTGGTTCGGATGCTACAAATATTTCAACAAGGGCGGAAAAGAAGGGAGATTACTGGGTTTTAAACGGAATCAAACATTTTATAACAAATGCCCCGATAGCTGATATTTTTACCATTTTTGCGGTAACGGATAAGGAGAAAGGAGCGAAAGGAGGGATTACAGCCTTTGTCGTTGAAAGGGATTTTCCTGGATTAATCATAGGGAAAAAAGATAAAAAAATGGGATTAAGAGGATCTCATACAGCACAAGTCATTTTGGAAAATTGCATAGTTCCAGAAGAAAACGTTATTGGCGAGGTTGGCAAAGGATATATATCAGCCTTAAAAATTTTGGCAGAAGGACGGATTGGGCTGGCGGCCAGGTCGGTCGGCTCGTGTGATAAGCTTATTGAGATGTCAGCTGCCTATGCAAAAGAAAGAATCCAGTTTGGGAAGCCGATTGCTCATTTTCAAGCGGTTCAATGGATGCTTGCGGATATGGCGACAGAAACAGAAGCGGCTCGAACGTTAACGTTAAAGGCCGCACAGATGGTGGACGAAGGGAAAAACGTGATGAAAGAAGCAGCAATGGCCAAACTATTTGCTTCTGAAGTCTTTAACCGTGTTGCAGATCGCGCTGTCCAAATTCATGGCGGGATGGGGTATGTATCGGAATATCCAGTTGAACGGTACTATCGGGATGCCAGAATTACAAAAATATATGAAGGAACCAATGAGATTCAAAGAATCATTATCGCAAGAAAAATTCTCGAAGAAGTTTAAGGAAAGGCAGTGAATGGCTTGTGCTAAATAAACTTTTTCATATTCGCGATCAAGTGGCCGTCGTTACCGGCGGCGGGACCGGGCTGGGAAAACATATGGCAGAGGCTTTAGCAGCATCAGGCTGTCATGTGGCGATTTGTTCCCGAAAGGTTGAAAATTGCAGGCAAACAGCTGAAAACATTCAAAAACAATACAATATTCACGCGAAAGGGTATCAATGCTTCGTTCAAAATGAAGAAAGCGTCCGGCAATTTATAACCGAGGTGATCAATGATTTTGGCAAAATCGATATTTTAATCAACAATAGCGGCACAACTTGGGGAGCCGATGTTGAAGACATGCCGCTTGAGGCTTGGCAAAAAGTGATCGATGTGAATATAACAGGTACTTTCCTCATGTCGAAAGAAGCAGGCAAGCATATGATTAAACAACAATATGGAAAAATTATCAATATTGGTTCTGTTGCCGGATTAAAAGCTGAATCTCCTGAAATTTTAAATGCGACCGGTTACAGCGTAAGCAAAGCAGCCATTCATCATTTTACAAAAGAGCTAGCCCGTAAGTGGGCAAAGCACAACATTCATGTTAATGCGATTGCTCCGGGATTTTTCCATACAAAAATGACAGATTATACCCTTCGCCAAAAAGGAGACGAAATAAAAAAACGTAACCCGTTAGGAAAAATCGGTGATACGGATTCATTAAAGGCTTTGGTGCTCTTTTTTGCAAGCCCTGCCAGCAATTATGTGACAGGCCAAATTGTCGCAATTGATGGAGGCAGTTCTCTGTAAGAACGGGGAACTGTTAGATGCTTTGGTTGAATCGGATTCAGGTGGGAAGCTTTTGGCAATTTTGTTTCGAGATAAGAGGAAAAGAAGTGCCTTCTAACGAATTAATTTTATGAAAATTCAGAAAAAATAACGGCATAGATGTGAACAGTTTTGAACGTTAAGGGTCATAAACTGAAAAGAAGCTATTTGTCTTCAATAAAAAGCGCAGGAGGTTGCAATTTTGGAATTGCTAGAAGGACGCCCGTGGAGCAAATGGTATAAAGATCAACCGTCAACATTCAATTTTCCAGAAGTATCTTTATACAATTTTTTGGAGCAAACTTCAAAGCGATTTGGCAAAAACATTGCCGTCATTTTTGAAAATGAAGAAATCACTTATAACGAGTTAAAATGCCGAGTCGATCAACTAGCTGCAGCATGGAACGAAATGGGGCTTCAAAAAGGGGAAAGAATCGGGTTAATGCTTGCCAACCATCCTCATTATATTATCTCATATTACGCAGCACTTGCATTAGGTTTAACCGTTGTGCAAATTAACCCTTTTTACACGGTTAGGGAGCTTTTGCAAATTATCGTTGATTCACAAATCTCATATATAGTGGTTGATGAAAACGCTTTAATAAAAATAAAAGAAGCAAAACACATATATCCTTTTAAAAAGATCTTCGTTTCTCAAAAAAACACGGAAGAAAAAGATCGGCAATTTATCGATTTGAAAGCCTTAATAGATTATTCTAAACAGCTTGAAAAATGTACGGATGTCCAAGCAAAAGAGGATGTGGCAGTGATTCAGTATACTGGTGGGACTACAGGGAAAATGAAAGGTGCGATGCTGACACATTATAATTTAACCTCCAATGTCATTCAAAGTTATTTGATGTATGGCGATAAAATGATTTTCGGAGAAGAAATCATTTTGACGGCAATCCCTTTGTATCATGTTTATGCGATGACATGTGCGATGAATTTAGGGATTTACATTGGTGCCAAAATACTGTTGTTCCAAAAGTTTGACGTTCAAGATATTCTTGAAAAAATACAGAAATATCGGCCAAGTCAATTTCCAGGCGTTCCGAAGATGTATAACGCATTTGTCAATCACCCTGACATCGATCAATATGATTTAAAAAAACTAAAAGTTTGCACTTCAGGTTCAGCACCTTTGCCGGTGGAGGTGTTAAGACGTTTTGAAAAGCTGACAGGAGCGGCAATTGGTGAAGGGTACGGCTTGTCCGAAGCTTCGCCGACCACCCACCGCAATCCGCCATTTGGAAAACGGGTAGTTGGAAGCATCGGCATTCCGTTGCCGGCTACAGATTGCAAAATTGTCGATGAAAATGATCATGAGCTAGGTCCGAAAATGATCGGGGAGCTCTTAATTAAAGGGCCGCAAGTGATGAAAGGGTACTGGAACAATGAGGCGGAAACCAAACAGGCTATTCAAAACGGATGGCTTTATACAGGGGATTTGGCCATGATGGATGATGAAGGATATTTCTATATTGTCGGCAGAAAGAAAGAAATGATCATCGTTGGCGGATTTAATGTATATCCGCAAGAAGTTGAAAGCGTTTTATATGAGCATCCAAATGTAAAAGAAGCAGCAGTTGTCGGGATTCCTCATCAAAACGAAGGGGAAATCGTGAAGGCGTATATTGTTCCGAAACATAATAGCGAAATGGACATTGAAGAATTAAAAGGATTTTGTTATGCCAAATTAGCAAGATATAAAGTGCCAAAAGAATTCGAGATTCGTGACAGCCTTCCGAGAAATTCGGTTGGAAAACTATTAAAAAGAATATTAGTAGAAGAGGAAAAATCACAGAAAAGAAATGTTTGAAGCTTTTTAAAAAACGATCAGCTGAAAAATTGGCAGCGGTCAGCACACTAAGTTCTAAAAAAAGACTGGAGTGATAAATATGAACATATGCGTTTTGATCAAACGAACGTTTGATACGGAAGAGAAAATTATATTGACTGATGGAATCATTCAGGAGGAAGGAGCAGAATTTATCATCAATCCATATGACGAGTACGCCATTGAAGAAGCCATTCAAATTCGCGATGAACAAGGCGGAGAAGTAACAGCTGTTATGGCTGGAAATGAAGACGGTGAAAAGGAATTGCGTACAGCTCTTGCAATGGGGGCAGATAAAGCAGTTCTCATTAAACTTGAGGAGGATGTTGAGGATGGAGACCAATGGACGACAGCAAAAGTTCTTTCAACCTATTTAGAAGGAAAGAACTATGACCTTATTTTAGCCGGTAATGTAGCGATTGACGGCGGAAGCGGCCAAGTAGGACCTCGCGTTGCCGAACTGCTTGGAATACCTTATGTAACAGCGATCACAAAGCTAGAAATTGACGGAAGAAAAGTAAAAATTGAGCGTGATGTCGAAGGGGATGTAGAAGTGATTGAAGCGTCGCTTCCTTTGCTGGTCACCGCTCAACAAGGATTGAATGAGCCCCGTTATCCATCTTTGCCAGGCATTATGAAAGCAAAGAGAAAGCCGCTGGAGCAATTAGAATTAGATGACTTGGATTTGGAAGAAGATGATGTCGAGCCAAAAACGAAAGTATTAGAAATCTTCTTACCTCCGAAAAAAGAGGCGGGCAAGATATTAAAAGGTGAATTAGAAGATCAGGCAAAAGAACTTGTTTCATTATTAAGAAGCGAAGCAAATATCATTTAATCACGACAAAGGGGAGATGAGGATGGCAAGAAAAGTAATCGTTTTAGGAGAGATCCGCGATAAAGCGCTGCGCAATGTTTCGTTTGAAGCAATTGCAGCTGCAAAAGTGTTAGCAAACGGAGGAGAGGTTGTTGGAATTTTAATAGGTGAAAAAGCAGCAAATCTTGCTTCAGACATGATAGCCTATGGAGCGGATCGGGTGGTAGTGGCGGAAAATGAAAAATTTAAGCATTATACTCCTGATGGGTATGCTCAAGCGCTTATGGCAGTGATTGAGGAGGAAAAACCAGAAGGAATTGTCTTCGGTCATACGTCACTAGGAAAAGATCTTTCACCGAAAATTGCCGCAAAATTAAACGCAGGGCTCGTCTCTGATGTAACAGCTATTGAGGCAGACGGTGACAATATCACCTTTATACGACCCATCTATTCGGGAAAAGCATTCGAAAAGAGAGTGGTAACAGAGGGGATTATGTTGGTTACTGTTCGACCAAACAATATAGCGCCATTGGAGAAAAATGAGGAAAGAACAGGTAAAGTTGCTTCCATATCGGTTGAAATAAAAGACTTGCGCACGATCGTAAAGGACGTCGTTCGAAAAGCTTCTGAAGGTGTTGATCTTTCAGAAGCAAAAGTAATTATCGCCGGAGGTCGTGGAGTGAAAAGTGCAGAAGGCTTTAAACCGCTCCAAGAGCTTGCGGAAGTATTGGGAGGAGCTGTCGGGGCATCCCGCGGAGCTTGTGACGCTGGATATTGCGATTATTCGATGCAGATCGGCCAAACTGGCAAAGTAGTTACACCTGATTTATATATTGCCTGCGGAATATCTGGAGCGATTCAACATTTAGCCGGCATGTCCAATTCAAAAGTGATTGTCGCCATTAATAAAGATCCGGAAGCAAACATATTTAAAGTGGCGGATTACGGAATTGTCGGTGACTTGTTTGACGTGGTCCCAATGTTGACAGAGGAATTTAAAAAGTTAAAGGTCCTTAGTTTCTAAACCGCATTAAAAATTTGGTTTTCCTGAAGATCGGAATTTCCATTCAAAAGTCTTGTGCTGTTTTTAGCAAAGCTGCCATGAAGAGAGAGAGGATTAGGGAAAATCTCTATATGCTAGATAGTTATTCGGAAAACGGGTGCGATTCGCAGCATGAAAGGAAAGCGTTTTTAAAACGTTGAAAGTTTTCCCTCAGGGAATGAATTTGTCTTGTCGGCACTTTTGATCAAACGGCTAACTTGTTTGCATGTATTGCAAGCATCTTGGGTGAACCGTTTCTATGACAGAGTGAAGCGGACAGAGATGGACGATTCGGCTTCATCCAACCGGTTTGCTCGAATAAACCATCAGTGAAGCAAGCTATAAATTGGGGACAAAAGAGGTGAAAAAATGGATTTTCAGCTGGATGAAGAAATCGAATTGTTAAAAAGAAATGTGCGAGATTTTGTTCAAGCAGAAGTCGAAGCAGTTGCGAAACAAATTGAAGAAGAAGATAAAATCCCCGAACATATTGTGGAAATGTCCAAGGAACTGGGCTTGTTTGGATTAAGCATCCCCGAAGAATACGGCGGGCTTGGAATCGGGATGGTGGGGAAATGTGCTTTATATGAAGAAATTGGCGCCACCCATAACGGTTTTACAACATTAATCGGAGCACACACTGGCATCGGCACAGTCGGAATTGTCGAAATGGGCAATGAAGAGCAAAAGAAAAAATACTTGCCAGCCATGGCGCGGGGGGAGAAAATAGGAGCATTTGCTTTGACGGAGCCAAGCGCTGGTTCCAATGCAACCAACTTAAAAACGACCGCGATCAAAAAAGGAGATAAATATATTTTGAATGGCACAAAGCATTATATAACAAACGCTACGGTAGCGGATGTTTTCACCGTCATGGCCGTAACAGACGCATCTAAAGGATCAAAGGGAATCACTTCCTTTATCGTAGAAAAGGACTTCCCCGGCTTTCGTGTTGGAGCAGTTGAAAAGAAAATGGGGTTGAAAGGCTCTCATTCTGCTGAAATTATTTTAGAAGATTGCGAGGTTCCAGCTGAAAATATTTTAGGGGAGGAAGGCCAAGGATATGTGAATGCATTAAAAATTTTAGCGAATGGCCGAGCCGGATTAGCAGCCAGAAATTTAGGATCTTGTCAAAAGCTTTTAGACTTATCCGTTCAATATGCAAAAGAACGCATTCAATTTGATGTTCCGATTATTGAACACCAGGCTGTTGCTCACATGCTTGCAGAAATGGCAATGGAAATTGAAGCATTGCGTTCATTTACCTACCGTGTTGCGTGGATGGTAGATCAAGGAATGAAAGTGATAAAAGAGGCAGCAATGTTAAAGCTATACGGGTCGGAAGTGTATAACCGTGTCGCAGATAAAGCTGTTCAAATTCATGGCGGTATCGGCTATATTTCAGATTATCCAATTGAAAGATTTTATCGAGATGCCCGGATTACGAGAATTTATGAAGGAACATCGGAAATTCAAAAAAACATCATTGCCCGCCAATTACAAAAGGAATACGGCCAATAACCATTATGGTCATGCTGTAAATGCAAGTGTTTCGAAACGGATAACAAAAGATTGCTGGAAAAATAATATAAAAAAATTTTAAAGCTGCTCTCCGGGGGAGGAACGTACATGGAGAACATAGTCATTGCCAGCGCTGTTCGAACAGCGATCGGCCGGTATGGCGGAGCATTAAAGGATATCAATTCCGGATTTTTGGCTAGTCATGTTATCAAAGAGGCAATAAAAAGAGCAAAAATCGGGCCAACCCAAGTAGATGAAGTGATTTTAGGCGAGGTAAGGCAAACGACGGAATCTTCAAATGTTGCCAGAGTCGCTGCATTGCGGGCAGGAATCCCTGAAACGGCAACCGCCTTTACTGTGAATCGTTTATGCGCCTCAGGAATGCAGGCAATCGCTTCAGCTGTACAGCAAATTTTAACAGGCCATGCGGAAATTGTCGTTGCCGGCGGCACGGAAAATATGTCAAGGGCGCCTTTCTATTTAAGAGGTGTTCGCTTTGGCGCGGGACAGCCGTATTTGGTAGATTCCAATACTGAGGCAGGTCAGCAGCCGAATGAAATCTATGGAGATCAGCTGGGAATGGGCATAACCGCAGAAAATGTTGCGGAAAAATATAATATTTCACGGAAAGAACAAGATTTATTTGCATTAGAAAGCCAAAAGCGCGCAGAGAGAGCCATCCAAGAAGGGAATTTTCAAGCTGAAATTGTTCCGATTGAAATCAACAGCAAGAAAAATTCGTTCATTTTTCATACAGATGAACATCCGCGCCCGAATACAACCTTGGAAAAATTGCAGCAATTAAAACCGGCCTTTCGGCATAACGGAACGGTGACAGCAGGTAATGCGTGCGGCAGAAATGACGGCGCGAGCGCATTGGTCATCATGAGCGAAGAAAAGGCAAAAAGGTTGAACATTCAGCCATTAGCCCGGATTGTAAATTGGGCGCAATCAGGCGTATCCCCGGAAATTATGGGGATCGGACCCGTTCCAGCGGTGCAAAAATTGCTGGAGCGAACAGGAAAAAAGATGGAAGATATCGATTTAATCGAACTGAATGAAGCGTTTGCTTCTCAGGCGCTTGCAGTCATTCGCGAACTAAACCTTGACTATGAAAAAGTAAATGTGAATGGTGGGGCGATCGCTCTCGGCCACCCTTTAGGTGCGACCGGAGCACGGATTGTCACGACATTGCTTTATGAAATGATGCGAAGAAATAACCGATATGGTATAGCAACTCTTTGTGTAGGCGGTGGACAGGGAATGGCCATGCTGATTGAAAATTTGATCGTTTAAAAATCAACCGCTTCAAAGCCCCTGATCAAAATCCGCTGCAAAGGGATATGCATTCTGGCCGGTAGTATAGGAGAATCAATAGTTCATCTTAATTGGAAAAGGATGGAGAGATTAACATGAACTTACGTCTATCTGAAGAACAAAAAATGGTTCAAAAAACGATAAAAAAATTTGTTGAAAAAGAGTTAATGCCTTTGGAAAATGAAGTGCTCAGAAATGAAAGGGAAGGAAAGCCCAGCCTTCCGCCTGGCAAGCTTGAAGAGCTTCAGCTGAAAGCGAAAGAAGCTGGTTTTTGGGGAATTAACACACCAGCCGAATACGGAGGAGCAGATTTAGGAAATGTTATGCTGGCGATCGTCTATATGGAGGTTGCGAAAACGTTTGTACCATTTAAATTTGGCGGTTCAGCAGATAATATTCTTTACTATGCAAATGAAGAGCAAAAGAAAAAATATTTAATACCGACGATCAATGGGGAGAAGAAGTCATGCTTTGCCATGACTGAGCCAAGTGCAGGGTCAGATACACGAAACATAAAGATGACTGCCGTAAAAGACGGCGATGAGTGGGTGCTGAACGGTGAAAAAACGTTCATCACTGGCGGAAACGAAGCAGACTTTGTCATGGTCATTGCCATTACAGATAAAGAAAAGCATAAAGAATCCAATGGCCGTGAAGGGGTTACATGCTTCATTGTTGATCGAGAAATGGGGTGGAGATCAGAGTATATTCATACGATGGGAGAATGGGGACCGGCCGGGCTGGTGTTTGAAAATGTTCGCGTCCCGGAAGAAAATATTTTAGGTGGATTGCATAAAGGCTATAGCCTTGGACTGGAATGGATCGGCTTTGCTAGATGGGTTGTCGGAGCAAGAGCAGTCGGCGCAGCTGAGCGTCTTTTGCAAATGGCGATCGACTACGCAAAAGAGCGCATTACTTTTGGAAAACCGATTGCCGAAAGACAGGCCATTCAATGGCAAATTGCTGATTCAGCTGTTGAAATCGAAGCGGCAAAATGGCTGGTATTAAATGCTGCCTATACTCTTGATCAAGGAGAGGATAATCGGCATTTAGCTTCGATGGCGAAGCTGTTTGGCGCAAATATGGGGAATCGAGTAGTGGATCGAGTTTTACAAATTCACGGCGGAATGGGATATACAAGAGAATTGCCAATTGAAAGATGGTACCGGGAAGCAAGGCTTTGGAGAATTTATGACGGTACAGATGAAATTCAACGTATGATCATTGCAAGAAACCTTTTAAAAGGACATGTAAAAATCGGTCAATTTATTTAACCATTCATGAAACGTCACTTTAATACAAATTTAACCGGAAATGACGAAATTTTTCGAAAATATGGTTAGGAGGAGCAGAAATGGCTGGTCGATTTGATGGGAGAGTTGCTTTTATAACAGGAGGAAGCCGTGGGATCGGCAAAAGTATTGTCGAGCTTTTCGCTGAGGAAGGAGCAAAAGTGGCATTTATTGATCTAAATGAGGAAGCGTTAAAGGCCACAGCAAATGAACTGAAAGAAAAGGGATTTGAGGTTTTTGCAAAAGCGGCGGATGTGACTGATCGAGAACAAGTGGAAGGTACGATGGAAGAGGTCGTGAATACATTCGGTTCGATAGATATTCTTGTCAACAATGCCGGTGTCATTCGAGATAATTTATTGTTCAAGATGACAGATTCTGATTGGGACACCGTGATGAATGTTCATTTAAAAGGTTCTTTTTACTGCGCACGGGCTGCTCAAAAATATATGGTTGAAAAAAAATACGGACGGATTGTTAATATTTCATCGACTTCCGCTCTCGGCAACCGCGGCCAAGCAAATTATGCAACAGCAAAAGCAGGGATCCAAGGATTTACCAAAACGCTTGCCATTGAGCTTGGCAAGTTTGGGATTACGGTAAATGCGGTTGCGCCTGGATTTATTGAAACTGATATGACGAAGGAAACAGCTAGAAGAATCGGCGTGCCGTTTGAGCAGTTTGTAAGCGCTAGAGCTGCCAATATACCTGTAGGCAGAAGCGGAAAGCCGTTTGATATTGCAAACGCGGTAGCATTTTTTGCAGATGAAAGATCGTCTTTTGTGAACGGGCAAGTGTTATATGTAACCGGGGGCCCGAAAAACTAGAAATCGACGGGGGTGGTTCCAAATGTTTGAACAGCATATCGGAAAGTGTTCTAACAAGGTAAAAAATATCGTTGAAAGTGGTGCTGTAAAGAAATTTGCCGAAGCTATCGGAGATCCTCACCCGATTTTCATCGATGAAGAAACAGGAAAAAAATCACGCTATCAACGCAATATTGCACCGCCGACATTTCCGAGAGTATTTGATTTTGGGGTAATTGCCGGATTGAATCTGCCGAAAAAAGGGCTAATTCATGGTGAGCAGGTGTTTCATTATGTACGGCCGTTAATAGTAGGAGAAGAAATTTTTTGTTGGTTAAAAGTGGAGGATTATGTAGAGAAAACGGGAAAGAGCGGTAAAATGGGATTTTTAGTCCTCAAAGGCTTTGGAGAAGATCCAACCGGTGAAATAATTTTTACTTCTAAACAAACGATTATTATTACGGAAGCGGTTCGAAAGGAGATGATCGTTTGAACAGCCTGTCTGATTTACAAGAGGGGAAGTCATTACAAGTCATTCAGCTCAAACCTGTTTCAAGATTAGATTTAATTAAATACGCTGGAGCTTCAGGCGATTATAACCCGATTCATACAATAGATGAAGAAGCAAGAAAAGCTGGTTTGCCGGGCATTATAGCACATGGCATGTGGACAATGGGGAATCTGGCAAAACTTTTTACCCCTTATTATCATGAAGGGTTTGTGAAGGATTATTCTGTAAGATTTATAGGGAAAGTGTTTCTAAATGATGTGATCACGTTGAAAGCGACATTAAAAGAAAAATTCGACCAACAATACCGTTTTGATGTGGCGGCCGTAAATCAACATGACAGCGAAGTCGTAAAAGGAGAGGTCATCTTTTCGAAATATTAAGGAGAAAGTTTGAGGGGGCCCTACATTACTGTCAAAAAGTTCACTATTGTTGGGTCAGCAGACCAAAACGCATTAATGTAAGTTTTCGCTTGTTCTAAAGTGCAGTACGTAAACTTCTAATGTATGAGGAAAAAGCTGCCGTAATACGTTTTTACAATCTAAGCTGGCCGACATAGATTCAAGTTTTTTCAAAAGCTTTAAACTGCAAGGTGAAAGAAAGCATATAAAGGAGGCGCGAGATTAGTGAAGAGAGATGCCGTGATTGTTTCGGCGGTACGTACAGCAATAGGAAAACAAGGCAGTGCACTAGCTTCTGTTCCGGCACACGTGCTTGGAGCTGAAGTGATAAAAGAAGCGGTAAGACGGGCTAATATTCGACCAGATATGATTGATGATGTGATTTTTGGAAATGTATTAAGCGGCGGCGGGAATATTGCCAGGCTGACTGCACTGCAAACAGGTTTATCGATTAAAATTCCCGGCGTAACCGTTGATCGGCAATGCGGTTCTGGCATTAATGCGGTAAACCTTGCCTCGCAGGCAATCCGGGCTGGAGACGGGGATGTGTATATTGCCGGCGGAACCGAAAGCATGAGTCGAGCGCCATATTTAATGGACCGGCCGGAAAAACCATATAGTCCGAAGCCTCCAAGCTTTCGGAAGTCCCAATTGTCACCAAAGGAAATTGGTGATCCGCCAATGGGAATTACTGCAGAAAATCTTGCGAAAAAGTATGGGATCAGTCGTGAAGAACAGGATGCATTCGCTTTTAAGAGCCAGCAAAAAATGGCCGCCGCCATGAAGGAGGGGCGGTTTGACGAGCAAATTGTTCCGATAGCCATCCCTGTCAAAAAAGGAGAGCCGATCGTTTTTCAAACGGATGAGCATCCCCGTCCTCAAACGACGATGGAGGCTTTGTCAAAGCTGCCGCCGGCTTTTTTAGAAGGCGGAACAGTTACGGCTGGAAACAGCTCTGGTTTAAATGATGCCGCTTCAGCATTAGTTGTTATGTCAAGGGAAAAGGCAGAGGAATTAAGTTTAACCCCGTTGGCAGCCATTCGCGAGTATGCTGTAGCTGGAGTAGATCCAAATATTATGGGGATTGGACCCGTTCCAGCAACAAAAAAGGTGCTGAAAAAAGCAGGACTGACTTTGGACGATATCGATCTCATTGAAATAAATGAGGCGTTTGCCGCTCAAGTCATCGCATGCGACAGGGAGTTAAATATAAACCCTGAAAAATTAAATGTAAACGGCGGAGCGATTGCTCACGGCCATCCGCTTGGTGCAACGGGCGCGATCTTAATCACAAAAGCTGTCTATGAACTGCAGCGAACAGGAGGAAGGTATGCTTTAATAACAGCTTGCATCGGCGGGGGACAGGGAATTGCAACGATTATCGAACGGGAATAACAAAAGTAAAAACTGCCTCTCTTCGCCTCTTAATAGAAAAATGAAAAAATTTTCAAGGCAATAATCAAAACAAGTATTCAAGAAACGGTTCATTTGATAGGTGTGGCAATGAGATTATTTTGTTAACAAAGAAGAATTGTTAAAAATATTTGCATCAGTTCCATTGAAAATCTATTGAAACTAAAGAAGAAATTGAGGTGCACCGTAAATTTGCCTGAAATCGCCTATAGGCATATTACAACAATTTCCTAAAAAACATGCGTCGTTTAGCTTCCACAGCATTGAAAGAAAGGGGAAACGAGGTCAAACATTGATTGAAATCGGAATGCAAAGAGGATTAAAAAGCATTTTCCGCAGTGGGAATTTGCAATTTCATGGGTGACAATTGATTTTATTCTGAAGGGGAAAGCTTCGGAGGAAAACTTGCAAAATTTTATTTTAAAAGTGTTAAATGGGCAGATGTTAGATATTTAAAAAGATTTCCCCTTTCTTTTTGCCAATAATCAATAGAGTTTTTTTTAGATAAAATATTAATCATTGTTTTTTAAATTCTTATGCTTTCTTGAATATATTTCATGAAGGAGTGGTCCGTTTGCTGACACTTCATCACAAATTTTGGCCTAAACTTCCGAAATCGTTAACGGTTCCGGAAACTTCTATTTACGAAAATGTAGAAATAACAGCAAGACGCTATCCTGATCATGAAGCTATCTATTATTACGGCCGTTCGATCACGTATCGCCAACTGGATGAAGAAGTAAATCGAATAGCTGGTTTTTTACAGCAAAAATTCAATGTATTAAAAGGAGAACGAGTTTTATTGTTTATGCAAAACTCCCCGCAATTTATCATTGCCTACTATGCAATCATAAGAGCAAATGCAGTTGTAGTTCCCATTAACCCTATGCTGACAACAAAGGAGCTGGAGTTTTATATTCGAGATGCTGAAATAAAAACTGCCATTATCGGTCAGGAATTAAATGAAAAGGTTGAACCGCTGCTCCACAACACATCTCTTACGAAGCTTCTCATCGCAGCATACTCGGATTATGTTGGAGTTGGGTTTGATGGCAAGCTGCCAAAAGAAGTGAAAATGCCTCCAATTCGTTTTAACAGTTATAACCAGTTTCTATGGATGGATGCCATTCAGGCGAATGATATTCCAGGCGAACATTTTGCCTTGCCTGAAGATTTAGCAGTTATTCCATATACATCCGGTACTACTGGTGTGCCAAAAGGTTGTATGCATACGAACAAGACCGTCCAAGCCAACATTGTTGGAGGATATTATTGGGCTCGGGCAACAGCAAATACGGTTCATCTTGCAACTTTGCCAATGTTTCATGTAACAGGCATGATCATGGGCATGCATTTACCAATTTTTGCAGGAAGCCGGATCGTGATCATGACGAGATGGGATCGAGAAGCAGCAGTTGAGCTGATCAAAAGCCAAAAATGCACTCATTGGGTTACGATCAGCACGATGCTTGTTGATTTCCTTTCCAATCCTAGCCTAAAAGCGGAAGATTTGATTTCCTTAACTTCTATTTCAGGAGGAGGAGCGGCTTTTCCTGAAGCGCTGGGAGAGAAGCTGTATAAAATGACCGGACTATATTTTATCGAAGGATACGGTCTTTCTGAAACCATTGCGCAAACTCACTTGAATCCTTCTGACAGACCAAAATGGCAATGTCTCGGCATCCCGACTTTTGATGTGGATGCTCGCATTATTGATCCGGAAACACTGCAAGAACTAGGAGTTGGCGAAGTAGGAGAAATTATCGTTCATGGTCCGCAAGTGATGGTCGGCTATTATAACAGAGAAGAAGAAAATCGCAAAGCCTTTATCGAATTGGATGGAAAAACATTTTTTCGAACAGGGGATTTAGGACGTTATGATGATGATGGATATTTCTTCATCGTCGATCGAGTCAAACGAATGATTAATATATCTGGATTTAAAGTATGGCCGTCTGAAATAGAGTCGTACCTTTATAAACATCCAGCTGTTAAGCAAGCATGTGTAATCGGAATTCCCGATCCGAAAAGAGGAGAAACTGTTAAAGCCTTTATCGTTTTAGAGGAAGGTTATGAAGGAAAAATAAGTGTCGACGATATGATTGAATGGTCAAAAAAGCATATGGCTGCTTACAAGTATCCTCGCTATGTTGAATTTAGAAAAGAGTTGCCTGTCACAGGCAGCGGCAAAATTTTATGGCGCCAGCTTCAAGAGGAAGAAAAGAAAAAAACGGCGGGTAACTAATTTGTCGCAATTTGTTGTAAGCAATGTTTTCATTCTGCGAAAGGGGGAGAATGATGGAGATTTTTGCGCAGCAGATCTTTAATGGACTAACAGTTGGAAGCGTTTACAGTTTGGTTGCTTTAGGATTAACGCTTGTATACGGCATTTTGCATATCCCTAACTTTGCCCACGGAGCCCTTTATATGATGGGGGGATATATAACATTAACCATGATGACGAAATTTGGGCTGTATTATTGGATTGCCATCATGATTTCCATGGTAATAGTCGGGCTGATGGGAGTGCTGATGGAGCGGTTTATTTTTTATCCGTTAAGAGATGCTCCGCCGATACAGGATAAAATAGCCGCAATCGGAATTCTCCTGTTTCTTGAGGCGTTTGCCCAATTTGTTTGGGGGGCTGACTATCAAACAATGCCGACCCCATATGGTCAGGTGGTCTCCGTAATGGGGTTAACGTTCACCATGCAAAGGCTTCTTATTATTATCTCTACCGTTGTCGTGATGATATTACTGTTTTTATTCCTGAAAAAAACGTTCATTGGATCTGCTATTATTGCGATGTCCCAAAACCGAGAGGGTGCTCATTTAGTCGGCATCAATACAAACAAAATGGCAATGCTTACTTTTATGATTTCCGGAGCGCTTGCTGCGATTGCAGCTTCTTTGTCATCCCCTATCAATCTTGTCTTTCCGGGGATGGGTCATCTTGTGATCTTAAAAGCGTTCGTCATTATTATTATTGGAGGGATGGGGAGCATCCCGGGAGCGATTATTGGCGGATACATTTTAGGGTTTGCTGAAAGCTTAGGGGCAACATATATATCGAACGATTATAAAGATATTTTTGCTTTTATTCTCCTCGTTCTCATCTTAACATTTAAGCCGACCGGATTATTCGCAAAGGGGGGACATTCATGACAGCTCGTTTCAAACAAAAAGCTGTTGTATTGAGCATTGTCCTCCTTGCCCTTTTGCTTCCGTTCATCATTCAAAATGATTATTTTTTCCATATCATGACGCTGTCATTTATTTGGATGATCGGAGTGTACGGCTTAAATTTAATAGCTGGCTATACGGGATATTTGTCTTTGGCGCACGCAGGCTTTTTTGCTATCGGAGCTTACTCGCTGGGGATATTAACGGTAAAATTCGAGATTCATTATTGGCTGGCCTTTTTTCTTGCATGTGCGATCACATGCATCATTGGGTTGGTCATCGGCCTCGTTGCCTTACAAACAAAAGAACACTTTTTTGCCATTTATACGCTATGTGTTGGCTATATAATTTATCTCGTGATTGATAAATGGGAAAGTTTAACAGGCGGAGTGAGAGGTCTGATTGGGATTCCTGTTCCGCCTGATCTTGGCCCTATCTCGTTCCGTTCACCCGTCAGTCAATATTATTTTAACTTATTTTTCCTGCTTGCTGCTATTTTCATGATGTACCGGATTGTTCATTCGCTGACAGGAAGAACGTTGATCGCCATTCGAAACAGTGAAGAGCTGGCCCAGACGATCGGAATATCCGCAATGAAAAATAAATTGGTTTCCTTTGTCCTTTCAACTTTTTTTGCTGCATTGTCGGGAATTTTGTATGCATCCTTTATTCGTTTTATCGGTCCAGATATAAGTTATATAACGATGACATTTGATTTTTTAATCTTTCTTCTTGTCGGAGGAATTGGAACTCTTTCCGGTCCGATTGTTGGAACGCTGTTAATTGTTTGGATTTCTCAGCAGCTCCAATTTCTTCAAGATTATAGAATGCTTATTTTTGGCCCTTTATTAACCTTGTTAATTATTTTCTATCCGAAAGGCATTGTCGGTGGAATTTTCAGTTGGAAAATGAAAATGCAAGAAAAAAAGAAGCGTCTTTCAATGTCTGCTAAGTCAGCCACACAAAGAGCGGAGGAGGGATAACATTGTTTTTGGAAACCCGCCAGCTAACGAAACAATTTGGTGGTCTTGTAGCTGTAGATCATGTGAATTTTTCGGTTGAAAAAGGAAAAATCAATGCAATCATTGGTCCTAACGGCGCAGGCAAATCGACTTTCTTCAACTTGATCAGCGGTTTTTATCCGCCGAGCTCAGGACAAGTGATGTTTAAAGGGCAGGACATTACTCGTCTTCCTCCCAACAAAATTGCCAAGCTTGGAATTGCCCGTACGTTTCAAACAACCCATCTTTTTGAACAGGCAAATGTATTGGATAACGTTTTGATCGGGTTTCGTTTGCGAACAAAATCCAATCTGATTGATGCGTTATTTCTTACAAAGCGGTTAAAGAGGGAGGAGGAACAATCGAAGGAAAAAGCGTTCGAAGTTTTAAAGTTTGTCGGATTAACCAATATGGAAAATAAGATCGTCGCCAACATTTCGCAGGAAGAGAAAAAAAGAGTGGCGATCGCACTTGCACTTGCAACAGAGCCGGAAATCATTTTTCTAGATGAGCCTGCTGCCGGCATCAATCCGGAAGAAACGGAGGGGCTGGCAAACTTAATCGAAAAAATCGTTCAACATAACATTACCGTTTGTTTAATCGAACACAAAATGAAAATGGTGATGAATTTGGCTCATAAAATAATGGTTCTGAATCATGGGAAAAAAATTGCAGAAGGAACACCTGAAGAAATACAAAATAATGAAACAGTCATTAAGGCTTATCTTGGAGGGAGTGCCATTGCTTAAACTAAAGGGTGTTTCCGTTCAGTACGGAGCATATAAGGCTGTTAGAAATGTCGACATCGAAGTGGGCAAAGGTGAGATTGTAGTTTTATTGGGTTCTAATGGTGCCGGCAAAAGCACAGTTTTCAAAACGATCGGGGGCTTACACAAGTGTACAGAAGGAGAAATTATGTTTGAAGGAAAGAGAATTGATCAAAGCTCCCCGGCTCAGATTGTCAAAACAGGCATTGTTCAATGTGCGGAAGGCCGCAAATTATTTCCAAGAATGACCGTATACGAAAATCTTATGATGGGCGCGTTTATTCACCGCAAACAAAAAAAAGAGATTGAAAACACATTACACGAAGTTTATGAGTTGTTTCCGATTTTAAAAGAAAAACGAAACGATTTGGCAGGTTCTTTAAGCGGCGGACAGCAGCAAATGTTAGCGATTGGAAGAGCGTTAATGTCAAAACCGAAGCTTTTGCTCCTTGATGAACCGTCAATCGGGCTCGCACCGATCATCGTTGCCCAAATGTTTGAAGTGATCAAACAGATTAATAAGACCGAAACGACGATTTTACTTGCTGAGCAAAATGCTAATGCAGCGCTTCATATTGCGCATAAAGGCTATGTACTTGAAAATGGCTCCATTGTCGTCGAAGGTTCATCAGAGGAATTGTTTGCTGATGACAACGTAAGGAAGGCATATCTCGGTGCATAAATCATTTTTAATTTTATTGAAAATTAAGAAAATAAAACCGGAGGGAAAAATATGAAAAAACTGAAACGTCTTTTTGCTGCGGGGCTTCTGCTCTTAATGATGGTTAGTTTAGCAGCTTGTGCAGGCTCTCAAATTAGCCAATCTACTGGCGGCCAGAAGGAATCATCAAGCAAAAGCGGAGAAGGAACGGTAAATATCGGCTTTAGCGGTCCTTTAAGCGGACCGGCTGCTTTATATGGAGAACGGACACTGAACGGCATAAAAATGGCCGCAGAAGAAATTAATAACAACGGAGGCTTTGAAATAAATGGAAAAACCTATAAATTAAACATCGTCCCTCTTGATGACAAATATTTGCCGAATGAAACAGCCTCTAATGCCAAACGGCTTCTTCAAGAATATAAAACACCTATTATTTTTACGCCGCACAGCGGTGGAGTGATGGCGCTTCAAGTATTTAATGAGACTGAAAAGTTTTTGATTGGTGCCTATACGAGTGAACCGGATGTAACTGATGCCGGGAACTCCCTTACGATCGGCATACCGCCGCGTTATGACGGCTACGTGGAACCTTTTACAGATTATGCCATGAAACGGTTTGGCAAAAAATTAGCCGCTCTTCCGCCGTCTACCCAATATGGGAAAGACTGGACAAAAACTTTGCTTCCACAATGGGAAAAGAAGGGCGGAAAGGTTGTATATCATTCATCCATTGATTTTTCAAAGGAAACCGACTTTTTCACCATTGTCACCAATGCTCTTAAAGAGAAACCGGATGTTCTATTTATAGGCGGAGCTTCAGAACCTACTGCAAAAGTGGCAAAGCAAGCTAGAGAGCTAGGATTTAAAGGCGGATTCATTATCATGGATCAGGCAAAACTGGATTTTATGGAAAAAATAACAGGTTCCTATGACGTATTAGAAGGTTCTGTTGGAGTGCTGCCGCTCGTAAAATCTAATGATCCGGGAGCGCCGGCATTTGTCGAAAACTATCGAGCAAAATTTAAAGATGAACCTAGCTCTGAATCAGGGCTCAACTATATCGCTACGTATATTTTCGTTGAAGCGATGAAAGCAGCAAAAACTGTTGACGATGCGGAAGCTATTCGCAAACATATGCAAGATGGACTGGATAATCTGCCAAAAGACAAACGTGTATACGAGATTCCATCAATCGGTGATGACGGAAGATTGGAAGTGAAAAGAAAAGTCGCGGTAGTAGAAGATGGTCAAATTGTTTTGAAAGTAGTAGATTAATAGGTTTTCCGATCGGATTGAGCAATGATTGAAAATTTAAGAGGCTGCCTGAATGGGGAGCCTCTAAATACATTTTCCAATGCAATGTTAATGAATATTCGGATATCGGGCATGAAAAAGAGAATTGCTGTAAAGTTTCCGTTATATATTTGTAGATCAGGGTTCCATGTGCACAATTATCATTCGCTTATCTTTTCCAGTAATTTGTCATACAGCTTTTGCGTTTCGCTCCCGTCTTTTTGATTCAAAATGATATAATCATCATCTTTTTCGATATATACATACGGTGCACGCCCTTTGTAAACAAACAATTTTCCTCCTCCACCGTACGGCTCTTTTAGCCGAAAAGATCCTTTCAAACGATTAAAAGCCGCAAAGCCATTACTTTTGGCAACGACATCGGGAAGTTCATCCAACAGCTTCACACGGTCAATCTCATCAATCGGCCATTCCACCCCATATAAACCCGTTACCTTTAACTGACGGTCATTTATGATCACATCATGCTCCTCAAGTCCCAAATAGCCTAAAACGATAACGAATGTGATCACAATAGCCGCAATAATTCCGGTAATCCAATAATATTTTTTCCGTTTATGCTTTAGTTCATATTTTTGTACATAGATCGAACCGCCGAGCAGTACGATGAGAAACAGCAGCATGCCTATTTCAAATCCATATGGGATTTGAAAAAGTGCTAAAATGACCGAAATGAACAAAATGATGAACGTATAAAGCAGCAATCTACCAATTGCCTGCGGATAACCGTTTTCAATTAATCGCTGCTGTTCTTCTTCCGGTCTGTTGTAGAAGCCCGATATTAAGCTGTAATCCTGCTTCTTTACGACTAAATACGTCAGGCCCCCGTGTATGATAAGTGTGAACCCCATAGTGATTAAAAAAACGATCGTATCTGTTGACACAATGCTTCCCCCTTACGCTTTACAAAACATTTTGATTATTTCTACGGTTTTATCTTACAAATGTTTCACTCGCATAAATACCTAATGGAACTAAGCCAATCTGAAGAAAGAAGGAAACACTTTTGATGGAAAAATCAGATTTTTCAATGATCCTCTCTTTCCTTCAACAGAAATTTTTGGAATAATAATTATAATGTAACGTATGGAGAGGAGCAAGCGTATGGTGATTGCACTTGAAAATGTTTCGCTCATTCGCAACAAAAAATATATTTTGGAGAATATAAATTGGAATGTTGATGAAGGCGAGCATTGGTGTATTTTAGGAAGAAATGGAGCGGGGAAAACAGCATTGCTCAATTTGTTAAACGGCTATTTGTTTCCTTCAAAAGGAACGGTTTCCGTCATTGGATTTACTTTTGGCAAGGCAGATTTTCGCGAGGTTCGGAAAAAAATCGGTCTTGTCAGCTCATCGCTCCAAGAAAAAATTTACGGACATGATCTTGTTGAAGAAGTTATTTTGAGCGGAAAATTCGCGTCAATCGGCTTATATGAAACACCGGATGAACACGATTTAGAAGAGATGCGGTCTTTGATGACGCTATTCGGGGTGGAAAAACTAAGCGGGCGTACATATGACAGCCTTTCCCAAGGGGAAAAGCAAAAAGTGCTGATTTTGCGTGCGCTTATGCCTCAGCCGAAGCTCCTTATTTTAGATGAGCCGTGTAATGGTCTTGATATATTGGCGAGAGAAGAGCTTTTAGGGCTGATTGAAACAATTGCCAAAAGGCCCAATGCGCCAACGATCCTGTACGTGACGCATCATGTTGAAGAAATTTTGCCTTGCTTCACCAATTCCCTGTTATTAAAGGAAGGAAAGGTTTTTGCTGAGGGAAGAACAGAAGAGCTGCTTTCAAGTGAACGATTGTCAGACTTTTTTGAAGCAGGCATCGAGGTGGAAAATTTTCATGGCCGATATTATGCGAAGCTTTTGCAAAACAATCATAATAGATTGTCATAGGGAGAGTGGGGCTGTCCAGAAAGTCAAATCCCCATTGAAAACAAAAAATCATAAACACCGATATATCAACGTTTCTAACACATTAATGGGGGCGTCAATAAGCCGTAAAAACGACTTATTAGACACCCCCTTTTTCGGATTTCAGTGGAAAACTGCTTTTTCTTTTTTGAGCATTCTTTTGATCGAGCGGTCTGCTTCTCTTAAAACAATTTCCTTGTCGAGTGTTTTTATTTTTTTGTTTTCCATTACAATCTCCCCATTTATAATGGTTGTTTCTACATTATCCCTTGAAGCAGAATAAACGATCCGCGAAATCGGATCAGCTTCAAAGGAAGGGAAAGTATGAAAATGATGTAAATTTAGAATCACTAAATCTGCTTTTTTGCCGATTTCAATACTGCCAATCTCTTTTTCCAATCCGACCGCTTTTGCCCCGCCGATGGTCGCCATTTTAAATACCTCTTTTGCTTTCATTGCGGAAGGGCCGTGCTTCGGCTTTTGGATGAGGGCTGCAAGCTTCATTTCCTGAAACATATTTAAATTATTGTTGCAAGGCGCTCCGTCTGCGCCTAAGCTTAACGAAACTCCCATTTCCATCAGCCCGGGAATATCCGCAATTCCTGAAGCTAATTTTAGATTAGACCCGGGGCAATGGCTAACATTTACTCCTCTGTCTTTAATGATTTTCTTTTCTTTTTCATCCAGCCAGATGCAGTGCGCCAAAATCAATCGTTTATTGGCAAGTCCAAGATAGTCAAGATATTCGATATTTCGCATCCCTGTCTGCTGTTCAACCAGCCTGATTTCTTCCTGATTTTCCGCTGCATGAGTATGAACTTTTACTTGATATATTTCAGAAAGCCGTTGAACTTCTTTTAACAGTTCTTCTGTACATGAAAGGACAAATCGGGGAGAAAAGGCATATTGAATTCTTCCGTTTGCAAACATATGCCATTTTTCAAGCAAATCAACGCTTTCTTGGAGAGAATCAGTTGTTTTTTCGCGAAGCTCCATTGGCACATCGTCGCCACGATCCATCATCACCTTGCCTGATAAAGCTCTGATTCCGCTTCCTGCAATCGCTTGAAACGCTGCTTCTGTATGGTGAACGGTTTCCATATCGACAATCGTTGTGGTCCCGCTTTCAATCAATTCTCCAATGCCGAGCAATGCGGAATAATAGATCGATTCCTCATCATGTGCTGCTTCCAATGGCCAAATTCGTTTTTTCAGCCAATCTAACAATTCTAAGTCATCCGCCCGTGAGCGGAAAAGTGTCTGGCATAAGTGAACATGGGTTTGAATGAAGCCCGGAATGACGGTCCGATTTTCTGCATTGATGATTTGATCGGCGTCGCATGCAAGATTTTTCCCTATGTTGCTTATGATGCCATTTTCTATGAAAATATCTCCCGTGAAAATTTCATCCGCATGATTCATCGTAATAATTTGTGCGTTTTTGATCAACAGGCTCTTCATATTCCTTTCTCCTTGCTATAAGTATTGAAATTCATTCTAAGAATGTATGCAGGTAAATTCAATAAAAATGTAAGAATTTATGACAAAAATAAAAAAATGTGGAAAAAAAGTTAACAAAGAAATAATCAAACATTTTGAAAAATTGTAAAATCATTTTTAAGAAAAGAGGTGGTTTTTTGAAAGACAAAAGCCTTTTGACAGAACAGAGGCAATCATTAAAAAAAGATATTGCGAGAATTTACAACGAAGTAAATAAAGAAATTTTTCAAACAGGTGTGATTCAACTGCGAGTTGAAGTAACGGATGAAAAAATTTTAATTTTCGGGTTGCATAAACGGGATCCTGCTTTGCAAATTCTTGAAAAAGTAGATGGGGCTTTGACGATGTGGGCAGATTCGTTATTAATTGATGAATTTAAAAAGCGATTTAAATATAAAATGGAAACAATTGTCGGACTTAACGTTTTTTCGGTTTTAAAAGATTATGATCCTTCCACTGGCTCAGCATGCTTGACAATTATTCTTAAAAAAATGAGTTAGCTTGAAGGACGTTTTCCGTCCTTTAGGCTATCCATAGTTCATTCGGTATTGTTTTGATCCTGTTTACGGGATGGAAACAAGCCGTAGGAAAGAAAAGACTTATTGTTTTTCTTTTCCTGCGGCTTTTCTTTTTTCACAAAAGTAATTATTTGTTCGGAGGGGATACGGCATGGAATTTCGCTACCAGGGAGAAGCGTTTGAACAGAAATTTTTTGCAAGACTAACGAGTAAGGAAATTGCTGAATTGCCAAAGCAAAATGCTTTAATCATTTTGCCGGTTGGCGCAGTTGAACAACATGGGCCTCATTTACCGGTATTTACTGATTCTTTAATAGCGGAGGGGATTTTGCATTCAGCTTGCAAACATTTAAAAGAAGAAGATAATATTTGGATTTTGCCTCCAATTGCGTACAGCAAAAGCATCGAACATCTCGGATATGCAGGAACCATCTCATTATCTGGGAGCACTTTAGAGGCAATGATCAAGGATATTGCCGCAAGTCTGAAAAAAAGCGGATTTAGAAAATTCGTCTTATTTAATTCACATGGAGGAAACCATGATTTACTCAATTCCGTTGCCCGCGATATCCGCATTGAAACAGGTTTGATGACTTTCCGGTTGAACAGCTATGACTTCAATATCTCAGAGGATCTCATTGAGGAAAAAGAGGCTGCATACGGAATCCACGGGGGAGAAATCGAAACATCCTTCATTCTTTCCTTCAAAACCGATTGGGTGAAAAAAGAGCTTTGTCCCGATGAGTTCATCCAGTTTCCGGAGAGCGCAAAGCATCTTCAATTAAAAGGCAGCCATTATGTTGCTTGGAGGATGGAAGATATTTCGAAATCCGGGGTTTTAGGAAATGCAAAAAAAGCTTCTAAAGAAACGGGAGAAATCATCGCCAACCGTTTGGGTGAAAAGCTGGCGGTTGTTTTGCGGGAAATGGCGGAATTCGAAATGGAAGATCTCATCAACATGTCTTCCGAAAAGCAGTACAGTCCTTTGACATAGAATGGATGATCAATTGTTTCAAACATAAAGAAAACTTTGGAGGTGTGGAAGCATGGCTTGGAAACAAGAAATACAGCAGCTTTTAGGGAAGGAAAAAGTTCTGTTCGATGCAGCTTCAAGAGGAAAATTTTCTAAAGATTATTATTGGTATTCACCCATTCTCGCACAAAAGCTAAAGGATAAACTGGCCGATTGCATCGCCTTTCCGGAGTCAGAAGAGGAATTAGTTTCGTTAATATCATTCGCCGTAAAAAGAAAAATTCCGATTACGGTCAGAGGTGCTGGAACAGGAAATTATGGTCAGGCCGTACCTCTTCAAGGCGGTATTGTGATCGACATGACGAGGTTTCATCAAGTACTTGAAATCGGCGAAAACGCTGTAACGGTACAAGCGGGAATAAGAATCGGCAAGCTTGAACGGATATTAGAGCGAAGCGGAAAAGAGCTGCGAATTATGCCGAGCACATATATTCAAGCAACGATTGGCGGTTTTGTGGCGGGAGGATCGGGAGGAATCGGCTCCATTACATGGGGCAATTTGTGGGACGGCAATGTGCACAGCGCTTTCGTTTACACAATTGAGGAAAAGCCGAGAAAAATTGTTGTTTCAGGCGATAAACTCGAGCAATATATTCACAATTACGGAACTTTAGGTGTCATGACAGAGCTGCAATTGCCGATCGAGGAGAAAACAGATTGGATGCAAGCAATGGTTTTTCATGACCATTTAGATGAAGCGATAAATTTCGCCCATCAATTTTCGGGAATAGAAACTATGAAAAAAAGGCTCTTATCAGTATGTGAAGAAGCTTTGACAAAGCATTTCGCTCCTTTAAAACAATATATTTTGCCTGAAAAAACGTTAACGATGATTGAGGTCGATGAAAAAGCAAAAAGTGAATTTGTCGAACTCGTTTCCGAACATAAAGGAATATTGGCACATACCATTCCTGCCAATCAGTATCGAAAAGGGGTCCGCCTTTCGGATTTTACTTGGAACCACTCCACGCTGTGGGCCTGCAAAAATGAAGACAATATTACTTACTTGCAAGTTGAGTTTGATATTCAACACCTTTATCATCAAGTCCATTTGTTAAAAAAGGAATTTGGTGAAGAAGTCCTTCTTCATTTTGAATTTATAAAAAGAAACGGAGCAATTATTCCAACGGCCTTGCCGGTCGTTCGTTTTACAAGCGAGAAACGGCTGTATGAAATCATACAATTTTTCCTGAATATAGGAGCTAAAGTGCATGATCCGCATACTTATTTGTTGGGATTCGGCGGTTGGAGTTTACGAATGGATGAAATCATAAAAATCAAGCAAAAAAATGATCCGTTTCATTTGCTGAATCCAGGAAAAATAGCGGACGTCACCTCTTATGCACAAGTGTAACGATGGGAAAATGAATTGAAACGGCTGAAATATACCGAAAAAAGTTCTTATTATCGGCACTAGGTTCTTGGCATGAAGCAGAAATGTAACTAGAAAAATATCAAAAATAGTAGGAGGATTCGTATGCAGGCAAAAGGGAAGGGATATACAAAAATCTTCATTTTATTTCTACTCGTTCTTTTAGCTGGATGCGGCAGCCAATCAGCTTCAACTAATAACGAAGGAGTCAAAGAGGACTCAGAAAAATTGGAAAAAGTGAAGCAAGTCACGAACTGGTTTGCCGAACCGGAACATGGAGGCAACTATGCAGCTTTGATGAAAGGCTTTTATAAAGAAGCAGGCATTGATATGGCAATAGAGCCAGGCGGGCCGCAAGTTTCCCCCATTCAAATAGTGGCATCTGGGGAAGCTGATTTTGGAATCACTCAAGCTGACGATATTTTATTAGCTCGCGATAAAGGAATACCCATTGTGGCGATCGGAGCCATTTTTCAAGTGAACCCGCAGGCGTTGTTGTACCATGCTGATCAAACTATTAAAGATTTTTCCGATTTGAATGGGCGAACGGTGTACACGGCACCTGGAACAGGGTACTGGGCATATATAAAAAAGGCCTATCAGCTCGACAATGCGAAAGAAATGGCATATAGCGGACAGTTGACCCCATTTATAGAGAATAAAGAGTCAGTTACCCAATGCTACATTACGGCAGAGCCTTTCGCCTTAAAGCAGCAAGGAATCGAAACGAAATATTTGCTCATACACGATTCCGGCTACCAGCCTTATGGCAATGTAATATTTACAACCGAAAAAATGGTCAAAGAAAAACCTGAACTCGTCAAACGGTTTATGGAAGCGACAACGAAAGGGTGGGAGTATTATAAAGATCATTCGGATGAAGTAAATCCATTTATACATGAATATAATCCTGATTTATCAATGGAGGCGCTCGAATATGGGGCTGAACAGCAGCTGAACTTAATTTTCGGGCACGATGCGAAAGACCACGGCTTCGGCTATATGTCTCAAGAACGGTGGAACACCTTGCAAAATCAACTCTATGAACTAGGTTTAATTAAAAAGAAAGAAGATATCGCCAATGCCTACACAAACGAGTTTTTGGCGAAAAATTAAAAATGCGCCTCGGAGCAAGTTGGACAAAAAGGGGAGAAAGCTATGAGTCAACAGCATTTGCTGAATGTTTGTCTGCCGCTTGAAGATCCTGGTTCTCTCTTTGAAATCATCATTAACGATGATCGATATGAAAAAATCACAAAGCAGCCTTCTTATCTTCAGCGCAAAGACTTTAAAACTTTAGAGGCCCTTAACTCATCTTCCGATTCATTCATTGATTGTCAAGGATATGTGTTGCTGCCCGGCTTTGTTGATGCTCATATGCATTTAGATAAAGCCTATTCTCTCAGTAAAGTTCCGAACGCAAGCGGGACGCTTCAAGAAGCAGTAATAAATTACCGGAAGCAATCTCCCCATTTCACGGTGGAAGAAATTGAGTATCGGGCGATGAAAACTGCACTGAATGCACTAAGCCATGGTACAACAGCCATTCGCACACATGTCAATTTTGAATTGCCTTTAGGGGAAGACGTTGTGTTCCGGGCGTTGACAGCTGTTTTAAACGTAAAAGAAAAATTAAAACAATACATTACGATTCAAGTCATTCCAATGTTTTTACTGCCTGACGACGATTCGAAAAGAGAGCTGGAATGGATTGAACAAGCGATCAAAATGGGGGCTGATGGAATTGGCGGAGCTCCTCATTTAGCTGAAAACCCTGAGAAGCAAATTGACGGTTTGTTTTCGTTGGCAGAAAAGTACGACAAACCGATTGATTTGCATGTAGATGAAAGTGATGATCCGAACGTATGCACACTGGATTATATTATCCAAAAAACAATGGAGCGGCAATTTCACAATCGAGTTGTAGCCGGCCACCTTTGCTCTTTGGCGCCAATGGAACAAGAAAAAGCTCTTTCTTTAATTGAACGGATGGCGGCGGCACAAATTGGAGCGGTGACGCTGCCGGGTGCCAATATGTACTTGCAAGGTCGATTTGATCAAGGGATTGTCCGCCGTGGCGTCACAAGAATTCATGAAATTTTGCAAAGCGGGGCGACGCTTGCGGCTGCTTCCGATAATGTTCATGATCCATTTCATCCATTCGGGAAGGCGGATTTGCTGCAAATCGGTTTGTTAACTGCATATGTTGCCCATTTAGGAAGCGGTGAAGGCCTAAAACAAATTATTCGGATGATTACCGAATATCCGGCCAAATTATTAAATTTAAATAATTACGGTGTAAGATGCGGAGCGAAGGCAAGCTTCGTTCTATTAAAAGCTAGATCAGTAGAAGACATCTTTACGAATCTGCCTGTTGAAAGATATGTGTTCCGAAACGGAAAACTGCTCTATCAATCTAAAAAAGCTGAACATTGGAACGATCGCCAGTTGTTGATGTATCAGCACGAGACGGAAAGCCAATATGTAAAATTTGAAAGGAATTTACAATATGTATGACCTTGTATTAGAAAATATCAGACTGCCCAATCAAGAAAGGCATCATTTTATCGGGATTCAAAACGGGATCATTGCTGAAATTTCCCCTTATCCCCTGCAAGGAAAAGCAGTGATAGACGGCTGTGGAGATTTAGCCATGCCGCCATTTGTCGAAACACATATTCATCTTGATACGGCATTTACTGCCGGAGAGCCGAGCTGGAATCAAAGCGGCTCGATATTAGAAGGAATTTTATTATGGAACGAACGGAAGCAAACTTTGACGATGGAAGATGTCTACGAGCGAGCCAGGAAGGCGCTGAATCAGTTAATGAAATTCGGTGTTTTATATGTAAGAGCGATCGCAGATATTTCCGATGAACGTCTCGTTGCTTTAAAAACATTGCTGAAGCTGAAATCAGACTTGCAGGATATCATCCATTTGCAAATCATTGCTTTTCCTCAAAATGGTTTATTCTCATGTCCGGAAAATCAGGAACGGATGCTTGAAGCAATCAAGCTGGGCGCTGACGGGTGGCTGAAAAATACGGCCTATTTCTTCATTTCTTTTGTGACGAAATCGATGATCCGCAATCGAGGTTTATTGAAACAGTTGCATCATTGGCGATTTCATCAGGACTGGAGGACAAAGTGACTGCAAGTCATGCGTGTGCAATGGCCTATTATCCGGATAATTATGCTGCCAAATTATTAGATTTGATTGCGAGTTCCAAAATTCATATTGTAGCTTGTCCTCTGATCAACACGGCAATGCAAGGAAGATATGATTCCTATCCTAAAGGGCGAGGGATTACGAGAATAAAAGAGATGCTGCAAAAAAATATCAATGTTTGCATCGCCCATGACGATATCATGACCCCGTTTTATCCGTTAGGTAACGGGAATATATTGCAGGCTGCACATATGGCTGCTCATGCAGGTCATTTAACGGGAATGAAGGAATTGGAGGAATTGATTAGCATGATATCGATAAACGGAGCTAAAGCTCTGCAAATCAACGATTACGGAATAAAGGTAGGAAATGAAGCAAATATCATTACGTTCCCGGTTGATCATGCTATAGATTTGATTCGCCTTCAGCCCCATTGCCGCTATGTGATAAAGAAGGGCAGAGTTTTGCTTCACACCAATCCGATGGAAACCGTTTTTTATATGTAATTTAAAAGGCTTTGATTCTGTCCCAATACTGATATAGAAATATTCAAATCGGTTTTTATTTGTAATTTTAAAAGGTTAGGAGCAGAAAGCTTTATGGCAAATATTTTAGTTGTTTTTTATAGTGCTTTCGGACATATAAGACAAATGGCGCAATCAGTTTGCGAAGGAGCAAAGGCGATTGAGAAAACAGATGTACGATGTGTAAAAATTCCCGAATTTACTGATCGTTTAATTCCGGCTATTAGAGAAAATCCGTTGATGATTGATAAAAAAGGAATTTCCGCAACATTTCAAATTGGAAAAAGAAAAGAAAATTATGAGCGTGAAAGCGAAAAGCAGAAAATATTTAAAACAGCGGAAATAGAGGATTTCCACTGGGCAGATGGAGTGATATGGGGATTTCCGACGTATTTTGGATCGATGCCGTCCCAAGTTAAATATTTTTTAGAAACTATCGGCGACCTTTGTGTGGAAGGCGCACTGGAGGGAAAGCCCGCGGGCATCTTTACAAGCGCTGGTTCCATTCATTCCGGGCATGAAGCGGCCATCTTAACATCCATCGTACCGCTTCTCCATTTCGGAATGATCATTATCGGATTACCTTATACTCAAAATCCGGAATATTTAACAGACGCCCCCATTGGCGGAACTCCGTATGGACCAACAGTTTTAGCCGGCCCTGATGGTTCGCGAAAGCCGTCTGATGACGAATTAAAAATGGCTGGTCGGCTAGGGAGAAACGTGGCGTATATTGCCAACGCATTGTGTATGCAAAGAGAAAGAAACAGCTGATGATTGCGTTTGAACAAAACAATCATTCTCATTACTTTTCTTTCAGTAAGAGGGGAATTGTTATGGACGATATCCATGAAATTTTAAAGATTGCAACAACTGAGCCAAAAAAGGCTGTGCTTGCCACTATTATTGATGTGGAAGGCTCCGCTTACCGAAAAGAAGGAGCAGCAATGCTGATTCAGGAGGATGGGGAAACAATCGGCGTAATAAGCGGCGGTTGCCTTGAAAATGACCTGCAAGAAAGGGCGAAGCTTTTGCTTGAGGGCGAGTCGCAATGTATCGTATATGACTTGAAAAGCGAAGATGACTTGTCGTGGGGAAAAGGCGCCGGCTGCAACGGCGTCATACGCATCCTGTTGGAGTGCATCGATGACCGTTTGCGAAAGCATTTATCCCGGCTGCATGATTTGCTTCAAAACGGCAAGGACGTTTTCATCCTAAAACAACTCGGCAAAAATTTTTCCGTAAGCAATTATTTATTTTTTACAGAAGACACGGAAACGTTCGGGGAATGGGCTGGTGCGGTGCCGAAACAAATCGATGCCATAGCTGCGCAAGAGAAAAGCGGATTAGTTTGGGTCAATGAACTGTCCTCATATGTATATGTTCAGCGATTTGAGCCTAAACCGAGATTGATTATTTTCGGTGCCGGTTCGGATGCTGTACCACTGTCGCATTTCGCTTCACGGACCGGTTTTTCGGTTATCGTTAGTGATTGGGGAGAAGCGTTGTGCAATAGATGGCGTTTTCCTGATGCCGATCAGCTTATCATCGCTTTCCCGCGGGAAGCGGCAACGAAAATATCTTTTTCCCCCCGCGATTTTGTTGTGCTGCTGACACACCAATTTCAACAGGATCAAGAGCTTTTAAAGCTGTTGTTGCAGCAAAATCTGCGATATATCGGGGTCATCGGTTCAAAAGAACGGACAAAACGCTTGCTGGGAGATCAGGAAATTCCCCGAAACGTTCATTCACCTGTCGGCTTGTCTATTGGGGCAGAAGGCCCTGAAGAAATTGCGATCAGCATTTTAGCAGAATTAATTCAATTGAAAAAGCTTCGATCTCCTCAGAAGGTGCGTGCATAATGAAGCCGCAATCACATTTCACAAAAAGCCAGGCACTAATCGGAATGCCAAAGCTCACTTGACCAATAGACGAACCGATGGTTATGTACCGACGCTGTATCTAAACTTGTCAAGCCCCTTTTTAGAGTTCTTTTACAGTCGGCTTGGAAAAGTCGATAGCAGAGCAAGCGGTGCAATTGCACAAAACAGCCGTTTATTCAACTGGAAATCATCAACGATCTCATTTTTCAATACGAAACTTGATACGCAGCAATAAGTTGTTTGATGAGGATGCTGCCAAGCTGGATCGCTTGCCGAGTCCGCCGATTTTGTTATCCCCATTTAAGGAAGCGGACAGGCGATAATGGTGCACAATCGGTCAAATGCGGACGTCCACAAGGCATTTCCGTTTCTTATCGCAATATGGTTGCAAAAGCACGTTATTTTACTATCAAAGGAAGGGGGATGAAGTTGAAAACATTGTCCTCAAAAATATGGATGCCAACAGATTTAAGAGAAGCATGGCGATTGCGGCAGCTATTGCAATTAGAATCACACTTTATAGCCGGCGGAACATTATGGCAAACAAAATGGGAAAAAGGAGCACCGCAGCCATCTCATTTAATCAGCCTTGAGAACATAAAAATTTTAGAAGCGATATATGAAAAAGAAGATGGCGGCCAAAACTTTCTTCACTTGGGGGCGCTTATCCGATTGGCTGACTGCCTCCGCCATCCCATTATAAAAGCGAAATGGCCTTTATTGACCAAAGCTGTCAAGACCATTGCTGCACCAGCCGTGCGCAATGTTGGAACGATCGGCGGAAACGTCGCCTCAACAATTGGTGATGCCATCCCCGCCCTGTTAGTGATGGAAGCGAAAATCGGTTGTTTTGATGGGGACGACATAAAAAAAATCGATTTAGATCATTGGTTGAATGAAGAATTCAAGGATGATCTTATAACGGAAATAGTGGTGCCGGAAATTTCAGCTCCGCCATCATATGTCCATTTTTATCAAAAAATTGGGAGGAGAGAGGCGTTTTCAGGTTCTGTCGTCACCATTGCAGGGATAATCGGCCAAAATGACAACGGAACAATTGACTTTGCGCGGTTGGCAGCAGGCGGAGGCGAGAATCGTCCAAGGCGGTTAAGAATAACGGAGCAATTGCTGGCCGGACGCAAGGTTGAGTCCGCTATGCTAAAAAAGGTGCATGAGGCGGTCTTTTCTGAATTTCAACCTGTCGGCGATGCTTTTTTTTCAGCGGATTACCGCAGGCGGGTCGCCGCCAACATAGTCATAGCAGAGCTAAAAAAATTAGAGGAGAAAGATTAATATATTCAGATACGAGCTTTTTCAATTGGGATTATGAAGAAGGGAAGGGATTGAGATTGAAACAAGTGTGCATCAGACCGGACGGAGTAGAAAAAGTAACTGGACATTTAAAGTTTTTAACAGATCTTTCGTTTCCGAATATGCTGTTTGCAAAAATTTTGCGAAGCGAATATCCGCATGCCAATATCGTTTCGATCTCAACGGAAAAAGCGGAGGAATTGCCGGGAGTTCGGGCTGTCATTACTAGCAAGGATGTTCCAGGTTTAAACGGGTTTGGCTTAATCTTTCCTGATCAGCCTGTTTTATGCAAAAATAAAGTTCGTTTTGTCGGCGATGCTGTCGCGGCTGTTGCTGCGGAAACAGAGGAAATCGCCGAAGCGGCGCTTCAGCTGATCGAAGTGGAATATGAGCCGCTGCCGGTTGTTGATGATCCGGAACAGGCTATGCTCCCTTCTTCTCCGCAGCTCCATCCGAACGGGAATATCCTACACCAAGCATCTTATCAAAGCGGCAATGTGGAAGAAGCATTTCAATCATGCGACTGTATTGTAGAGGAAACGTATCAACTTCCAAGGCAAATGCATGCGTACATGGAAACAGAGGGCGGGGTGTTTGTTCCGGAAAAAGACGGCACTTTGACGGTGTATGCCGGCACTCAGCATGGATATAAAGACCGCTATCAATTAGCCCGCATTTTAAATATGCCGGAAGAAGACATCCGCGTCGTCTCAAGCCCGCTTGGCGGCTCTTTTGGCGGAAAAGACGAATTAAACATCCAGCCGTACGGAGCCTTATTGGCGCTGAAAACGGGATTTCCTGTAAAAATTCATCAAACGAGAAGGGAATCGGTGCGGTCAGGAATCAAAAGGCATCCGATGAAAATTAAAATGAAAACAGGTGCGAAAAAAAACGGCAAAATCATCGCCCATCAAGTGCGAATTATAGCGGATACCGGCGCATATGCAACGTTAGGTCCTGCAGTATTGGATTTTGCGGTTGAACATGCGACAGGCCCATACATGATCCCGAATATTCAAGTTGAAGGCTATTCGGTTTTTACGAATAACGGCGTTGCCGGTGAATTTAGAGGCTTTGGTGGAAACCAAGTAACCTTCGCATTGGAAGGGCAAATCGATCGCTTGGCGGTCAAGCTTGGAATGAGTCCGCTTGAACTCAGGCAAAAAAATCTGCGCCAGGCACATGATCCCGGTCCTGTCGGGCAAAAAATCGCCCCAACTGACGGCGCTCAACAAGTTTTAAAACAGATCAGCCAATCGAAACTATTAAACAGCTGCCGAAAACAAGATCATAACGGCTTGATTAAGACAGGCGTCGGGGTGGCAATCACCATGCACGGCGGAGGGCTGGGCTATGGACGTTTAGATCCGGCTGGCGGGAGAATTTCATTGAACGAGGAAGGAAAAATCGAAATTGCTTTTGGGTTTGAAGAATTTGGCCAAGGCTTGCTCGCAGTGATTGAACAAATTGTCATTCAAGCAATAGGCTGCTCCCGAGAGGATTTACACATTGTCATCGGCGATACGGACAAAGTCCCGCGTTCAGGCTCATCAACTGCTTCAAGGGGTACGAGCATGGTTTGGCAAGCCATTCAACGGATGAAAGCTCCGTTTCAAAACAACCTGTTGGAAAGAGCCTCACAATGTACGGATGTGCCAGTCAGTCAATTAAAAATAGGCGAAAAAGGTGTTTGGCACCAAGATGAGCTGCTGATTTCATACAAAGAACTGGCAAAACAAACGATGGATGAACCGTTAACCATTGAAACTCGATTTGACTTTCCGACAACCCCTTGCTCCATACCAGGCGGACATTTTTTATATTCGTTTGCAGCTTGTGCCGTTAAGGTGGAAGTGGATCTGGCAACTGGATTTGTTCGTGTAAAACATTTAGAGCAAGCCGTTGCCGCTGGTCCTGTTATTTTTCCGCAAGGATATTTGGGGCAAATTGAAGGCGGATCCGTGATGGCGTTAGGCTATACATTAACGGAAGAAGCGCTGATAGAAAAAGGATCATATGTAACGGAAAACTTTGATTCGTATTTAATTCCGACGATAAAAGATGTCCCCCTTTCAATTGACATCACCGCAATCGAGGAGTTGTGCGAAGAGGATGAATATGGACCAAGAGGCGTCGGGGAAATTGGCACGGTTGCTGTTGCCCCTGCCATTGCAATGGCCATTTATGATGCGACTGGCATCTGGGTGAATAAGCTGCCGGTATCAAGGGAAGAAATCGTCAATAAGATGATGGAAACGGAGATGAGCAAATGGCTGACAAGCAAATGAGCGCAAGTATAAAATTACCGTCTGAAGAACGAATGCGCATGTCGATTTTTGTGAATGGCAAAAAGAAAGAGCTTGAGATTCATCCGGCCGCTCGGCTAGTTGACATTTTAAGAGAGCAGCTGCATCTGACTGGCACAAAGATTTCCTGCGGAATTGGCCGCTGCGGCGCCTGTTCTGTCATCATGAACGGCAGGCTAGTGAATGCCTGCTTAGTCAGAGCTTATCAAGCAAATGAAAAAGAAATTGTTACAATTGAAGGACTTGCGGAAAAAGGGCTTCATCCGATTCAGCAGGCGTTTTTGGAAGAGGGAGGTTTCCAATGCGGATATTGCACCCCAGGAATGATTATGGCTGTCAAAGCGATTTTGGATCAATATCCGAATCCAACTAGTCAGCAAATAGTTGACGGTTTATCAGGAAATCTTTGCCGATGCACAGGCTACTCCGGTATTATTAGAGCAGTTCAAAAGCTTGCTGAAAAAGAAACTTCTCGCTTAGACAGCAAATGTTAAGAAGGCGGAGCAGTTCGGCGATTTTTTTTAACATGATCAGTTGAAAGAAATTATAGATTTTAGCGTTTTTCGGCTTGTTTCCTTGTCTGCAGCGTTAAAAATTTATGGCTATCGCCGAATGAAATTCGTCATACATCGAAAATAAGTGACCCATAAACAAATATATGCCTGATGAAAACAACCGGTATTCAATCTGTGATTCGTTGTAAAAAGAACCGTTACGTTTCATCATCAGCGGTGCATGTGGCTGAGAATGTATTAAATCGCAAATTTACAGCAAGTAAGCCAAATGAAAAATGGCTGACGGATGTCACGGAATTCAAGATAGGAAACGGTAAAAAAGCGTATTTGAGTGCAATTCTAGATCTGTATAGTTATGTATTAGGGCATTCGAACAATCATCAATTTGTGTTTCAAACAGTTGATCACGCTATCGCAAGGGTCAAGTCCAACCCTGCCCTAGATTCCTGGCAAATCAAACCGCTGCTTTTTTTACACAACATTCAGGACTTAATCTATCACAAGTTTAAAAGAACATAAACAACTTTTGATTTATAGTACATCTCATGGGCTTAAGAAGCGAATAATCGAAGCAAAGCGAACACATAGTATGTCAAGAGTGGGACGCTGCATGGAAAACGACCCAATGGAATCTTTTTGGGCAACCTGAACGTGTGAAAGGTATGATCTGAAACGATATGAAACGTTTAAAGCGTTACAACAAGCGATTAAGAGTTTTATAATAACAAACGCTATCAAGAAAAATTAAACGGCTTAAGCCCATTAGAATTTAGAGCTCAAGCCGTTTAAAGCAATTTTATGATTTCCATTGTCTGCTTGACAGGGGACAGTTCAACTTTTGGACAATCCCTTTAAGAAAGTTATTTTCTTTTTAATAAAATAGCTAATATCAATGATGTTTGTAGAGAAATGATAATTAAAAGAGATAGTATTAATTCACTATCTAAAGAAGTATCATAATTAAGTATATAAAATAAAATTACCGATACAACTAGAATAAGAATAAAGTTGGCAATCGTTTGTATCATAGACTTACCACTCCAACTAGATTAATAAGATAAAGTTAATGCGTATGATTTTGTATCTGTTTTTGGAGTTGACGTGATTGATAAACCTGCTGGATAAATTGATATACTAGGTGTTCCAGCAATTCTTTGATGACCATATTCCATTTTTAGCATTTTTTGATTTAGGAAAATATACATATTGACCAATGTACCCTTTGTGTTTTGTATGACTAGTAGAAGGTTTTAAATCATATGAGCCAGCCACACCAGCACTTGGCTCCCAATTACTCGGAGAATACTTAATTGAATAATCAATCGAACGTCCATTTCCTTGAGGATCTTGAGAATATCTATGTTGGTGCTGTTTTACTGTTCCTCCGCTAGTTGGTAGATATAATCCTGAATTTGAAGGGAAACCAATAGTCATTTTATCAACTAAATGAAAAGAAGGTGTTTTTAACCATTGAAAGTTACCATATATATAAAATTTATCTTCTTTTGAACGATCACTAGTTACTTTATATACTGTTCCACCTAATTTTAAAGTTGAAGAAGCAATAGTTCCCATAGTACTAATTTGTCCTGGTTTAACATCTTTTGGTTCATATATAGTAATAATTTTTGATCTAGAATCTATAACTTTAGCTCCCTCTTCAATTAATTGTCTAGCAACTTCAATGGAGCATCAGCTTTTTCTTGAGTGTTGCCAACTTCATTTACAGATAGTTTAATTCTTCTTGTGTAAGACTTTCTTCATTAACATTTGCATCGTTTTCTGCAGCAAATTCTACTCTAGTAAAATTTAGGGAAAATAAAAATGCAATTACAATAAACCTATTTTCTTAAGCATTTTAAAATCCTCCTTATTTCTAATTTTTCAAAATATTAACATATTTACTAGTATTATATTCCTTTTTTCCATTTTTACAATATTGAAAAATTTATCCTCATATCCAAAGTGTTTGTTGAATGTAAAATAAAAGTAGCGAATCGCATTATTATGGGCGTAAGCCTGTTTGCTGATAGCCTGATGTATTTGATAGAGGAGATGAACGTAAATAGTAAATTTGAAATATATATTGATGAGTTCCGTTTTTTCACATTTTTCATATGGTCTTCTTTCATGCGCATGAAGGTTGCGTCTTTATCCGTTTTAGAATAGCTGTTACGGTTGCCAAAGATTTCTTTTTGTTCCTTGTATTTAACCTGCCGTAGGATAAAATCTTCTCGAATTTGCTTCACAGATTTCTTTCATTGACTGCGCTGTTGTTGTTTGTCCTTATGTATGTTTGTATCTGTTTCCTTTTCGATTTCTTCTGATAACTTTTCCACTTTTTCTTCTAATTTCATAGCGGCTTCCTCTAGGTTTGGTTCTCATCTTTATCTGTTTTGATTGTTTTTCTTTTGTTTCGCTCCAGCTTCCAATTGTTGCTCATAAAATCGTCCTTTCTGAAATGTTGTGAGGCAACTTTATTTTACTAGAAGGGACGATTTTTTTTGCTTTTTTAAATAAAGGGGGTCTCCCAAAAGTCAGTAACGCTGACTTTTGGAAGGCCCCGTTTTTTCATGACGTTGTTGAAGAAAGTATTTGTATCCGATTAACTTCCCCGATACACTTGATACCCCCACGGTGAAATAAGCAATGGAACATGATAATGGGTATTTGCATCAGAAATGCCGAAGCGGACGACGACGTGATTAAGAAACAGCGGTTCCTTCAAGGATAAACCTTTGTTTTTAAAATAATCTCCAATGTAAAACAGAAGTTCATAAGTTCCCGGTGTTAATTGCTGCTCAGTGATGAGCGGTTCGTCAACCCGACCGTTTTCGTTTGTGAATGCGGTTTTGAGCAGCTGTTTTTCCGTTTCGTTTTGATCTGTAGCAGAAAACAGCTCGATTTTGACGTTTTGTGCAGGCGTACCGTGAGTTAAATCTAAAATATGTGTTGTTAATCCTTTCATATTCCATCTCCTTATTGACCTTTTTATTTGCCTCGTTTTTCATTTTGGAAGCCCGTTTTGTTACTTTGGAAGCGCTTGTCTGACGGGGCATGGCATTTGAATCACGGCTTTCTTTCACTATTTAACCAGCGTGTAGTTTCTTTGGTTATTATTTCTCAGCAGATTCAGTTGTACCGCCATTTATGGCGCTTAAAAAGAATATGGCTTCGTACTGTGCAAAAGATCAAAAATTACGAAAGTCAATTTGTTCTATCAAAATGGAATGTACGTGTCAGCATAGATTTCTCTCTTCTTTCACTATATCCTTCAGTCGATAATAGGCAATTTTTTTAATTTCTGCTATTGCTTGCTCTATCTCTGCTTCCGCATTGTTTTTGATTCGCTGTTCAATCGATGCAAATATTTCCTGCTTTGTTTTGCCGCGCACAGCCAAAATAAACGGGAATTGAAATTTTTCCATATACGTTTCGTTTAATTTTAACATTCGATCGAATTCTTCATCTGTCAGTTTTTGCAGCCCCGCTTTTTGTTGTTCTGTTTGCGAAAATCGGGTCATTTTTGTTTTTGCGCCTAAAGCAGGGTGATTGCGAATAAGCGCCAATTTTTCGTGTTCGTCAGCTTGATCCACGATCTCAGCCATTTTGGAAAAAAGCGATTGCACGGAAGAAAACGGGCGGAATTTTTCTGCTTTTTCTGCCACCCATGTTGAATCTTCAAATATCCCGCCTAGCTTCTCAATAAATTCAGCCGCACTGAGTTGGTTAACTTGTTCTATGTCCATTCGGCTTTCTCCTTTCGTTTTTAAAATTTGATCGTTGTCGGTGTTAACTGTTCGTCAGCAGAAGATTTTTTCAGTGAGAAATGGTGAAAAAATAAGTTTAAAAAGATGGCTGTAAGACTGCCTGTTATAATCCCATCACTAAAAAGAATTCGCAGCATAGGCGGCAGCTGTGCAAACAAATCAGGAACAACTGTGGAACCCAATCCGAGGGAAATGGAGCAGGCAATTACTAACAAATTGCTTTGCTGTTGAAAATCAACAGTGCTTAACATTTTAATGCCTGAAGCAACGACCATGCCAAACATGATCACCATTGCTCCCCCTAATACAGATGTTGGGATCATCGTGGCAAAAGCAGCAATTTTCGGAATAAATCCAAGGGTGACAAGTATAAAGCCGGCAACGATCGCAACGCTTCTCGTTTTTATATTTGTCAGCTGCACAAGTCCGACGTTTTGAGCGAACGTGTTGTACGGGAAAGCGTTCAAACAACCGCCGATGATGAAAGCCAATCCTTCGGCACGATATCCACGCGCAAGATCTTGGTCGCTAAGATCTTTTCCGCAAATTTTGCTTAGGGCTAAAAAGGCGCCAGTCGATTCAATCATGATGACAATGCCAACTAATGTCATTGTTAAGATCGGCACAAGCTCAAAAGTAGGTGGACCGAAATACAAAAATTTCGGAGAATGAATCCATGAAGCTTGCATTACTTCTTTCACATCAACCTCTCCCATAAAAGCCGCGGCGACCGTACCCGCGATAATCCCGATAAGCACAGAGATTGCCCGAAAAAAGCCTGTGAAAAATCGATTCATAAACAAAATCAAAAGAAAAACCCCAAATGAAAGGAGCAAATTTTCCGGATCACCAAATTTCGGACTTCCTGCACCGCCCGCCATGTTTTTAATCCCGACCGGTATTAAGGACAGTCCTATAAGGGTGACAACTGTACCTGTCACGACCGGCGGGAACAATAATCTTGTTATTTTGCCAAAGAGCGGAGCAAAAAGAATAATGAATATTCCTGCGGCAATGATCGATCCATAGATTGCATTGATGCCGTACTCTTTTCCTATCCCGATCATCGGTGTAACAGCAACAAATGAAGCACCTAATATGACAGGTAAACCAATGCCGAAATATTTTGTTTTGAACGCCTGCAGCAGGGTGGCGATTCCGCATGTCAATAAATCAATCGCAACTAGATATGACAGCTCCTGCGTCGAAAGGTTTAACGCTCCTCCGACAACAAGAGGAACAACAATGGCGCCTGCATACATCGCCAGTACATGCTGCAAACCAAGTGAAAAAAGATGAGTTCCTCCATTTTGATTTGTCAAGTGACCTCTCCTCCTCTTATGTAAAAAAATCTAACACTAGATGTTATTTGTTTTTCATAATAAAAGAACGATGTAGTGAAGTCATTGGTTGAATTACATAATCGTTTTTGCAAAATTTAGTTAATGTATCTAAAGCTTTATAGACAAATTACATTTTCATTTACTAAAGCTCTTGCCTCAATTTTTTTATAATTGAAGCAAATTTTTTATGCGGAATGCCAAGCGGAGGCTAATAGTGGCTTCCGGATCCTTTAAGCTTTTTCCGATGAGCTCCTCGCATTTTTCTAATCGATAGATCACCGTATTGCGATGAACGAAAAGCTTTTTGGCTGTTTCAGAAATTTGACAATGATTTTCCAAAAATAAAAACAGCGTTTGCAGCAGAGCCTGTTTTTCAGTGTCTGCCGGGTCTGAAAGGTTTGTCAAAATCTGTTCGTAAAAATCAATCAGCTCTTCTTTTGGAATCATTTTCAATAGCGTATAAATATCTTTTTTCTTATGAATTTGAATGAATTCTTGATTTCCGGAATACTGTTCTTCTTCCAGCACTTCCAACGCTTCTTTATAGCCTTTTTTTACATCTAAAAATTGTTGGCAAAGACTGCCGATGCCGAATGAGACAGTCCGTTGGAACCTGCTTCTAATTTTCGCTTGCAATTCCTTTAAAAACGGCATGATGGAAGAATGAAGCTCCAGCCATGATTTTTGAATCGGGAAGAGCAAAATGCCTACGTTCCCCTTCACAAAAAAATGAACAGGATTTGGGAACGCATCAGCTTCTTTTTCCATAAATTCAAAAATCCGTTCATTTTCTTTATGGAATTGTGTAAACGTTAAAGATTTTTTTCTTTCATCCAATTTTCCTGCTGCACAAAAATACGATTGATCATTGCGAATTTTAAATTCTTTTGCTTTAATGACAATCTCTTCTTTTGATTGAAAGGCGCCATCTGTAAAATTGATAAAAAATTCATTTTGAACTTTTCGTTTATGTTGTTTAAGAGCATTTTTTTTCATCAATTCAAATGAAATGACATTTGTCGCTTGTTCAATCGTCAACACATGCGAAGGACTGTGAAAAGGAATGGCATCAAAAACAATTAAACATCCGCTGTTGCTTTCATGAGTGTAAATGGGAAAAACGGAAACAGTTCGTTTACTAGAAATAATGGAAAAACAAGTGTAAGAGCTTGGCTGTAAGAAAAAACGAAATCCGTCTGTGTACATTTCCTCGATTTCCGGCAGACTCGATGTAACGGAAGATGAAGAAGCAATCATTTGAAAGTGCTGATCCAACAGTAAAATTGGACAGCCGATCAAGTTTGCCAAATTTTCCAGTAATGAGACGAGCCCTTTTCCTCTTAAAATATGGTTTGTAAATTGCTGATGGATTTCAATCGCATTGAGCAATTCGTTTGTCCGTTTGTCCAATATATAGCTTAATGTCTGGTTCACAACCTCTCCTAACGTAACCTCAATCGGCAATTCAATAATTGGGAAATTTTTTTCATTTGCATACTTCAGGCAAGCCTCCGGAATTTCTTCCAAAAATCGCTTCATTTTAATTGCCAACCCTGCACATTGCTGATCCGCCATATTTTTGATGAGTGCGAGCAGATCATTCGGATTGTCTTTTAAATGAAAGGCAGTTGTTACAAGCAGTTCATTCGGTTTCAGGAAATCGATGATATCCGGTGCATCCATCATATTGACGCTGAAAACTTCTCGATCTTTTCCGTTATGGCCGGCGATGAGCTTGGCATTTTTCATAACGGGAATTTTTAATATTTCGGAAATTTTCATTTTTTCAGCCCCTTTGTCTTCAAATTTTAGTGAACATGCACAAAAGATGGTGAAATTTATATCAAAATTGCCAATGTATATGAAAAAGAATAACGATAAAATAAAGTAAATTCACATTTTATGGAACAAAATGTAACAAGGATATTTGCTTATTTTGAATAGAAAAGAGGGAAGAGACATGACAGTTCATTTACTTGGGCCCATTCAGCTTGAAGAGGAAGTTGAAAGGCTGATCGAATGGCTTGCAACATTCGGTAAAACGGAAAAAGGGGGAGTTACCCGGCTGTTATATAGCGAACAATGGCTGTCAGCGCAGGAAGCGTTGAAGGAGAAAATGGAGGAATGCGGATTAGCTCCATATTTTGATGACGTCGGCAACTTGTTCGGCCGAGCAGAAGGATCATCTCCATCCTCCAAAACAATCTTAACTGGTTCGCATATCGATACGGTTATTGAAGGAGGAAAATATGACGGCGCATACGGCATTATTGCCGGCTTGTTGGCGACTCATTATTTATTAAAGCGTTTTGGAACACCAAAAAAAACGATTGAGGTCGTATCCTTATGTGAAGAGGAAGGCAGCCGGTTTCCGCTTACATTTTGGGGGTCAGGCTCTGTAACGGGGAGGCGCTCTTTTAAACATATACAAAAAATTGTTGATTCTAAAGGGATTTCGTTTGTGCAAGCAATGAATGAATGCGGTTTTGGACAGGAAAGATTTCGCCAGCCATTTCGAAACGATATTCAATGCTTTATTGAGCTGCACATCGAACAGGGCTCTGTGTTAGAAAAAAAGAAAAAATCGTTGGGCATTGTCAGCGACATTGTTGGACAGCGCCGCTATCAAGTAAAGGTTGTCGGTGAAAGCAACCATGCAGGAACAACCCCGATGTCCTGCCGGAAAGATGCGGTGGCCATTGCCTCTGAACTGATTACCTATTTAATGAAACAAGCCAAACAGGTGTGCGACCAACTAAGAGTGACCGTCGGCAAAATAAAGGTTGAACCTAACGTTCCGAATGTGATTGCAGGTGAAGTCGTTTTTACGATCGATATCCGTCATCACGAGGAAGAAATGCTGGAGCAATTTTGTTCAACATTTTCACGTCATTTTAAAAATGTGAGCGCACAATACAATGTCGATATTTTGTTAAATGAATGGCTGAACGTCAAGCCGGTCAAAATGGATCAACAATTGCTGAGACTGTCAAAAGAAATTGCAGAAGAGCAAAATCTGTCTCATGAAATCTTGGTTAGCGGAGCGGGACATGATTCGCAAATGTTCGGAACCTATTGTCCGACTGCGCTTTTTTTTGTCCCGAGTCATAACGGAATCAGCCACTCGCCGAAGGAATATACCGCAGTGGCTCATTTAGAAAGCGGCGTTAAGTTTTTAATCCATTATTTATATAGATTGGCATATTAAAAGAAAGGATTGTGGACGAAATGAAATTTCTGCCTCTACAGACACCTAATAGAACGATCATGACACCGGGGCCTGTTGAAGTCGATCCGAGAGTTTTGCAGGCGATGAGTACGCCGATTTTAGGCCAATTTGATCCTGCATTTACTTCGATCATGAATGAAGTAATGGAAATGCTTCGTTATTTATTTCGTACGGACAACAAATGGGCGTTCCCTATCGATGGAACCTCCAGATCGGGCATTGAAGCGATGCTGGCGAGCATTATCGAACAGGGCGACAAAGTGCTGATCCCAATATATGGCCGGTTCGGCTATTTATTAACCGAAATATGCGAACGTTACGGGGCTGATGTCACTACAATTGAGCGTGAATGGGGAACGGTGTTTGACCCGGAGGATGTAATTAGAGAAATAAAGAAGGTTCAGCCGAAAATAGTCGCGATCGTCCATGGGGAAACCTCAACGGGGTGCATGCAGCCGCTTGAGGAGATCGGGAAAGCTTGCCGGGAGATGGATGTAATTCTTGTAGTCGATGCGGTTGCGACAATTGGAGGAACGGACGTGAATGTCGACGAATGGCAGCTTGACGGCGTGATCGGCGGGACGCAAAAATGCTTATCGGTTCCATCAGGGATGGCTCCCATCACATATAATGACAGAATTGAAAAAATCGTTTTGTCGCGTAAAAAGGTAGAAAGAGGAATTAGGACGGAATTGGATCAGCAAATGGCCACAGGTCAAACAATTATTAGCAACTATTTTGATTTAAGCCAGCTTCAAGATTATTGGAGCCCGCGGCGATTAAATCATCATACGGAAGCTACATCAATGCTTTACGCATTGCGTGAAGGCTTGAGGCTTATTATGGAGGAAGGATTGGATAATCGATTTGCACGCCACCGCCTCCATGAACGGGCATTAATGGCCGGGCTGGAAGCAATGGGACTCACATTGTTCGGCGATAAACGCTTTAAACTGCCGACCGTCACATGCGTCAACATTCCGCAGGGCGTCGATGGAGAATCCGTGCGCCGCATGCTGCTGGATGAATTCGGGATTGAAATTGCCAGCTCGTTTGGCCCGCTCCACGGAAAAATCTGGAGGATCGGTACAATGGGCTACAGCTGCCGCAAAGAAAATATTCTCAAGCTGCTGACAGCATTGGAGGCAGTTCTCATCTATCACGGTGTTCGCATGAACAGAGGTGAAGGAGCACAAGCAGCGCTGAGTATGTATGGAAAACAAAAAAGTAAAGTATCATCTTAGATATTTATGAAACTTTTTAACATGTTGATCGAACAATTGTTACCAAAAACAGTTGTTCGATTTTTTTAATTTTTGATATTTTACACAAAATCTTTTTTAATTTTTATTTATTTTGACAGTGGATAAATCAAAAAATTACGTATAATATACCAATATAGTTTCGTTATGTGTTAATAAAAGTTACATAAAGGGGTGAGAAATATGACATTGATAGTTGAAAATGTAAAAAAGTTTTATAATGATCATCTTGTTTTAAAAGGGATAAACCTTACTGTTCAACCGCATGAATTTATTTGTGTATTGGGAAGCAGTGGCGGCGGAAAATCAACTCTATTAAATTTGATTGCGGGATTTATTAAACCAGATGAAGGAGTGATTAAGGTAAACGGATCTTTTGTAACAAAACCTTCCAAGGAAAGAGGAGTCGTTTTTCAAGATCATGCACTATACCCTTGGTTCACTGTTTTAGAAAATATCGCTTTTGGACCAATCGTGCAAGGGATGCCAAAAAAGAAAGCATTGGAAAAAGCATTACGTTATATAGAATTAATTGGTTTATCAGACTATGCAAACCATTATCCTGAACAACTTTCAGGAGGTATGAAACAACGCGTCGGCATTGCAAGAGCTTTAGCTGGAGAACCTGAAATTTTGTTAATGGACGAGCCTTTTGGAGCGTTAGATATGTTTACCCGTGAAAATATGAGAACTGAACTAATTCGTATATGGAAAGAAGTAAAGCCTACTATTATATTTATTACCCATGATTTAGCTGAAGCTGTCTATCTTGCAGATAGAGTAATTGTCATGAAAAATGGAATGATTGCTACAGAATTAGAGATTCATTTACCCCGTCCTCGAAATTATCGTGATCCTGCATTTAGTATTTTGATGGAGAATTTAGAAGAGCATTTTGTCAGCTAGTTAGGAGGAAGCTTATGAAAAATATGGCGGCCAGACAAGAAGCGGTTTCTGTCTATACGAAAAAAGTGGACAAGGTTAGAAATAAAAAATATTTACATGCTATTCCAATAATTTCTTTTTTTGTTTTATGGGAAGTCATTACAAGATTAAATATAAATTTTTCCATAGTAAATCCCGTTTTTTTTCCACCGCCTTCACTAATATTTCTAAATGGTGTAGAACTATTTCATGAATAGTAATTGGCTTTGCAATCGGAGTATTTCTCGGGGTGATTGCCGCATTATTGATAGGAAGGGTAGAGAAAATTGAATTTTGGTTTATGCCTGTCTTTAACATGATCGGCCCTATTCCAGCTTTAGCGTTGCTGCCTTTATTTATTATTTGGTTCGGAATTGGCGAAATTCCAAAAATTATATTAATTGCTTGGACAACATTTTTTCCAGTTATGACGAATACATTTGATGGAATTAAAAGTGTTCATTCTTCTTATATTCGTTCTGCATTAAGCTTAGGCGCAAATGATAGACAAATATTTAAGAAAATTATTATTCCGTCAACATTACCAAATATTTTTACTGGATGTCAAATAAGTTTAGGATTGGCTTTTTCAGCATTAGTGGTTTCAGAAATGATGGGTGCAAAAAGTGGTTTAGGGTATATTATTGTGGACGCTCGAAACTATATGAAAATTTTAAATATGTATGTAGCTATTATTTTAATAGGTATTGAATATAGTCTTTTTTCCTTGTTATTAAAAGTGATTGAGAAAAAACTATTGAAATGGAGAACAGGCGGATTTGAAAATGCTGTAGAAAAATAATAAGGGAGGAATTATAAATGAGAAAAATTTTTCTTTTTTGCCTAGTTTTTTTGACAATGTTTGCAATCGTTGCGTGCGGTTCAAACAGTTCGACAACAACTAGTGAAAATAGTAATAAAGCGAGTGATGAACTAGAAGTGAAGGATATAACATTAGTAGGGGTAAGAGATGCGCAAATTTCTTCACAACAAATCATTGCAGATAAGTTAGGATTTTTTAAGGAAGAAGGGCTAAACGTAACAAACCAATTAATTGAAAGCGGACCAGATATTGGACCTATGATTGCTGGTGGAAGTGCTCCGGTTAGTTTACAAACAAATTTTATGGATATTATTTTAGCTTCCTCAGGCGTTAAGGTGAAAATCGTAGCTCCGCTTGCACAAATTGCAGGAACACAAGCGGTTGTAGCGGGCAAGCATGCTGAAATTAATTCTCCAAAAGATTTGGAAGGAAAATCAATAGGTATTCCTAGTGGTGCTGATGTAATGATTGCAATTCAAAATATGGCCAACGATTATAATGTTGACATAAAAAAGATAAGTTTTGTGAACCTAGCTCCTAGCGATGCTTTAACTGCTCTTGAAAAAGGTGATATTGATGCAATGGCTGCTTGGGAACCGTTTATAACGAAGGCTATCAACAGCGGAGGAAAACTACTATTTAGCGGTACGGTTGACAATTTTGATGAAAAAGAAAAATCTGTTGATTGGATGAGTGTTCATACAACACTGCAAGTAACGGATGATTTCCTAAAAGAAAATCCGAATACGGTAAAAGCAATCATTAGGGCTTTAATAAAAGCTACAGATTACATTAATAAGAATAGAGAAGAAGCAATTAAAATTTTAGCGCCTGAACTTCATTTAGAAGAAAGCGAGTTAAAGGAAATTATGAATAGAAATGTTTATACAATGCAAGTCGACGATTCCTTTATGAACAAAAGCAATGGTTCTGAAGTAGGAGAATATTTATTGAGTGTAGGAAATATCAAAAATATCCCAAATAAGAAAGATTATATTGATTTTTCATTATTAGAAGAAGTTGAACCGGAACTTATGAATAACAAATAACATGAAAAAAGCATGATGGAAAAATTTTTATTTTAAATGGAGTTTGATAAAAATGATCTACGATCTTATAGTCAAAAACGGCAGCGTTGTGTTTCATGACGAAGTGAAAAAAACAAATTTAGCTGTTAAAGACGGCATTGTTGTTGAAATTGGCGATGACATTGACGGGGAAGCCGATGTCGTTTGGGATGCGGAAGGCCAATACGTTTTTCCCGGATTGATTGATGTCCATGTTCATTTCAATGAACCGGGCAGAGAGGATTGGGAAGGCTTTTCAACAGGTTCATCTATGCTTGCAGCGGGCGGCTGTACAACGTTTTTTGATATGCCGCTGAACGGTGTCCCTTCTACAACTGATCTTGAAGCTCTTCAACAAAAAGGAAAAATAGGCGAGGAAAAGTCATTCGTTGACTTTGGATTGTGGGGCGGGCTTGTTCCGGGCAATGAAAATGATTTAGCGCCTCTTGCGGAAAAAGGAGTTGTCGGATTTAAAGCTTTCATGTCTCCGAGCGGCAATAAAGAGTTCGCAGCGGTTGATGATAATACGCTCTTGAATGGAATGAAAACGATCGCCGGCTTGCGTAAAATTTTGGCTCTTCATGCAGAAGACGGCGCAATGGTGCAATTTTTGCAGAGAGAAAAAGAGCGGCAAGAAAAATTCGGTCCGGACGATTATTTACAATCAAGACCGATTGCTGCGGAATGGCTAGCTGTCAGAAAAGCCATTACATTTGCGGAACAGACCGGCTGTTCTTTGCATTTCGTTCATATCAGCAGTGCAGAAGCCGTTGAAGAAATCCAGCAAGCGAAGAAAAGAGGACTTGATGTCACTTTGGAAACGTGCCCGCATTATCTTTTGTTTGACCATGAACATACGAAAAAGCTTGGAGCGGTTGCAAAATGCGCTCCCCCATTGCGCGAATTAAGCGACCAAAAAAAATTGGTTGATTTGTTTTTAAAAGATCAGATTGACTTTGTCGCATCCGACCATTCCCCGTCGCCATGGAGCTTGAAAGAAGATGAAACGAATTTTTTCAATGTTTGGGGAGGAATCAGCGGGGGACAATTTACATTGATGGCGATGATCGAACTATCGGTTCGCTATCGCATTCCTTTTCCGAAGCTGATTCATTGGACATCTGCTAGACCCGCCAAACGATTTGGATTGGACGGGAAAAAAGGGGAAATTGCAAAAGGAAAAGACGCAGATTTTGTGATTATAAGTTTAAAAGATTCCTTCACAGTCGAGAAAAACAGTTTGCTTCAAAAACACAAGCATAGTTTATATGTCAATCATACATTTCCTTGCAAAATCTTTGCGACATTTCAACGGGGGAAATTGGTATTTGACAACGGGCGCATACGGGCTTCCAAGCCTCTTGGCCAATGGCTGAAGTTATGATGGAAAGGGTAAGGGGGCTGTCTAATAAGTCGATTTTCCGGCTTATAGACGCCCCTTTAATGTTTTAGAAACGTTGATATATCAATGTTTATAATGTTTCGCTTTCAATGGATTTTGACTTTCTGGACAGCTTTTTTTTGAACGTTTTCCGTATCCTCCATTTTGCAATCATGTTCCGTGAAAAGTTTTCAAAAAATTTTTTAGCACGTTATCTGCAGCCTTAAAGGACTTGTCGGAAAACCGAAACAGGAAGTTTGGTTAGGCAAATAAAAATGTGAACAGGGGATCTGCGAATATTGAGGTTGGCCCAATAAATAAATGAATAGGTCAGTCTTACGAATTTGTTCAGCTTTTTTGCCGAGTGACAACAGGTTCGAGGTCTCCAAAAAATCGCATAGGTGCCTTCTCCTAAATCGTTACCTTTTCTTTAGAAAATTCAGGAAGAAAGAAGGTGAGGATTGCTGAAATGACTAATATGATTATTGAAAAATAAAAAGCAACATTATAATTCCCGTGGTAACTGTATAGTAAACCCGGCACATAGGCTCCTAGTGCTGATCCAATTTGGTGGCTGAAAGATAGCCAACCAATGATAAAACCAACAGAGTGTTGTTTAAAGTATTGCGTGACCAACAATTGTGTAGGAGCAACAGTGGAAAAATCAACCAATCCAAAAACGATAGCGAAAATAATTAATAGCAGAGGGTTATAGCTATAGAATAGAATAAACAACGATAATGCCCGTATAACATATAGACAGATGAGCATTTTTCGACTGCTCCAGCGATCTGCTAACACACCAGAAAATAGTATTCCTACAATATTAAAAGCAGCCAATATAGTTACTGCTGCACTAGTCGCACTTGTTGGAACTCCACACAACTGGGCATAAGGGATAAGATGTGTATCCATTAAACCTGTAGTGGTAAAACCGCAAACGCTAAATGGTAAAATCAAGAACCAAAATTGTTTTTTACGAAAAGCATCCCAAATTGAAAAATCATTGAATTTACTTGGCTGTTCAGTTGTGCTTTCTTCTTGATCCATTCCGCCAATTGGCAACATACCTTTTTCATTAGGATGGTTTCGTAAAATTAACAGGACAATTGGAAACACAACAATCATTAAAAAACATCCCAAGATGATGACCGTTGCTTTCCAATTCAACCATTGAATTAATAATAGAGATCCTGGTACCAACAGCATTTGTCCGGCTCCAAACCCTGCTTCGACAATCCCTAAAGCAAATCCTCGTCTTTCATTAAACCAGTTTGTAACGACTACTGTTGCAGCCACGTTTGACGCTCCGCCAACCCCAAGTGATACAAATATGGCATATAGAATAAACAATTGCCATGGATGATGGACAAAAGCTGTTAATAGAATACTAACTGCCACCAAAAAAGTACTGACAGAAAGGATTATACGAGGCCCAAATTTATCAACTAACCTTCCTATAAATGGTTGGGAAAGTCCATAAACGATAAAGCTTAATGTCGAAATTAACGATACCGTCCCTCTGTCCATTGAAAATTCCCTTTCCCAAGGTTCAACAAAAGCCCCGAAAGAAAGACGAACACCTTGAACAGCTAAAAGAGATAAAAACGTGACAAATAAAATAACCCAAGCATAGTGAAATCGTAACATCATTTTAGTTTAGTCTCCTAACTTCAAAATTTTAAAGATTCAATATTTTTTCTATTCTACCGAATTGGATGTTTAAGTCAAGCCATTTTTTCCAATATTTTTCTCCGTCAATCGCGACAAAAATCAGTTCATATTCCGAGATGGTGGCTATTTTACAGAAGACGGTCTCAATGATTTGAATATGCCAACTGTCGTCTCCCCCAATCGTGCAAAAATCTCTGTTGAACCGATGCAAATCAAAGGATTGGCAAAGTTTCCCTGGAAATAATCAATCAAGCATTAAAAATGAAATGCGTATATAACACTTTTTTGGGGTTTTTATCTTCACTATGAGGAATTGCAAGCAAGACGAAAGAGAGAAGTTTGTTTGACGTTCTGGAGGCCATTATTTATCATACAGCCAAATTGCCAATTATTTATGTTTCAAAGAAGCCGTGCCAACAATGATTGAACGTGCGGAAAAGAAAATAGCGGAGAGAAAAACAGAAAGCCTCTTCTGCCTTTAAATGGGTAAAGAGGCTTTGTCTTTGTTTGTGGATTTACAATTGCTTCACGTTTTTTTTTTCGCTAATCATATGATCATTTGTTAAAAGTGTGCTGTCTAAGTCGATTGCGATTCATTTCATTAGCATTTTTCCACTGGCGTTAGGAATTTCACTACATCGTCAACAGCTTCACAACTTGTTTTGTCCGTTCATGACTATTTATATCGGATTCAATTTTGCCGTTTTTCACGCAGTTTATAAATTCTTCTACTTCATAATACATCGTTTCAAATTTATGTTCCACGGTTAAATCTTTTATTTCACCGTTTCGATATTTGATGACAACTTTCTTCGGATCACTGATTTTGTCAATTTCAATAACACCTTTTTCTCCTTGGATCTCACTAGGGAAAAAGGAGTCTGTTATTTTGGAATACATTACGACTGCTTCAAAATTATCATAATTTAAAATCATACTTCCTTGACCGTCTGCACCGGTGGATAAGTAATAGTGATTTTTTACTATGGATTTTGGTTCGCCGACTAGATGAACAATCGGTGCTAAGCAGTATACACCCAAATCCATTTTCGAACCGTTTCCTAATTCCGGTTTAAAGGCGTTTTCAATAATTCCTTCTTTATATTTATCATATCGTGAAGAATATTGATTGTAATGGAAAACAAATCGTCTGATCGGAGCGATTTCGTCAAGATGTTTTTTTAAATTTAAAAAGGTCGGTGTAACGGTTGATTTCATCGCTTCCATAAACATGGCATTGTAAGTTTTGGCTGTTTGAATGACCTCATCCATTTCTTGCACGGACGTTACTGCCGGCTTTTCGCAAAGAACGTGAATTCTATTTTTCATGGCCAAAATACTTTGTTCGGCATGGAATTTGTTGGGGGATGCAATATAAACGGCGTCAATATTGCCGCTTTGAAACATTTCTTCAAGGTTGGTGTACACGTGTTTTATTTGATATTTTTCGGCAAACATTTTTGCTTTTTCCATTGTTCTCGAATAAACAGCGCCGAGGGAAAATTCCGGGTGTGCGCTTGCAGCTTTTATAAAATGGTCGGTAATCCAGTTTGTTCCTATAATACCAAATCTCATAACGAATCCCACCTTTATTGTTCATATTTGTACATGAATATCATATTATAACATGTTCTGCAGCAGCTTTTTATTCGATTATCTTTTTTTTGAACTAACTTAAAACTCCATGTCAATAAAAACCAAAACATATTAACATGGTAAGAGCTGTCTGAAAAGTCCCGAAAAAAAGAGTAAACGACAGTTTCTTTTCATCTGCTTTTCTGTTTTGATCGAATTTCTGAAAAGGATAAACAGGCATTCAGAGTGGGAGCAAACCCAACTCGCTTGGTCAATCGGACCGACCATTACATTTATACTGGCCGTATTATTGGTGCCCTTGGGATTGTTCGGTTCGGGATTGCCTTGGCACCGAACACGCAAGGGAAAACATTGCGGGAATTGAAAAAGAACGGTATGGAATTTTGGAAACGGAAGAAAAAGTTACGAATATTTAGAGAAGTTGCTTCACGACTTGCTCCAGCAGCTTGGTAATCCTTTGTCTCGCATCAATAACCCGTGCAAAAGTTCATTATTTGCGGTAATATGATATTGAGTCATGTTTGCATATCTCTTGGTGGTACTGTTTTTATCTGTCAAAGGGGAAGCAGCATGACTCTTTTTCTTTTTTTACACAATGATATGGACTTTACTCTTCAGCTACACATGTGTTTTTATTTTTAGTCACGATATTTTGATTATCCTCTATGACTATACTTCTGATTTTGTCTCTTCACCATTTTCTGTGATTGACACACAATCCCAGTAATGAACCTGTAGACTGTCAACTTGATTTTTTGACCGAAAATGAATTTTCACATTCGTATGAACTTAATCATATATTGAAATTATATATACTAGATATATATTATTTTAGCCTTTAAAATAACTTTCAATAATGATTTTACAATAAATCCGCTTGTTTATAATATATACTTAGTATATAATGAGTGTATAAAAGCAGATGAAATAATTGAGGTAGTGTCAAAAGTCCTTGAGAACTCAGTAGATGTTCATAGTTATTTCCATTAATTAGGTGGAAATGCCATGCAATTACTATTGGCAAAAGCGCCAATAGTTTTGACATTGACGTCAAAGGCAAAGGGAACAAAAAAGCATGCCAAAAAAGTTTTAAAACCATTGTCGAATTCGGAGTTCACTTCTTCTGTGGAGGGTTTTAAGGGCTAACCTAAACCAAAAGGTAGGTCATTTGTTCTATCAGCAATTGAGACGATTACACTATTTTCGGTGCTGGTGGCATACAGAAAATCGGAGGGAGCGTCGCACTGTGGACAATTGATAGAGCGAGGCACTGACGATAATGAAATATAGTGATTTTATATGAAAATTTTTACAATACGAATAATAGAGGAGCGAACGCTATGATTAAAGTTAGCAATCTTACTAAAGAATTTTTGCAGGGGCAAGAGAGAACACGGGTGTTGAAAGGCGTCGATTTGAATATTAAAAAAGGCGAATTCGTAGCGATAATGGGACCCAGTGGCTCCGGAAAAAGCACTTTGCTGCAGCTGATGGGAGGTCTTGACGTACCGACCGCTGGAGATATACAAATTGACGGGAAATATTTAAATAAGATGAGCGAAAAAGAAAGAACAATATTCAGAAGACAAAAACTGGGGTTCGTTTTTCAAAATTATCAACTGCTTCCGACTTTAACTGTAGAAGAAAATATTGCGTTTCCACTTCATGCCGACGGCAAACTGACAAAGGAGAAGAGTCGGGTGATCCAAGAATTGATTCAGGCGGTAGGATTGGAAGGACTTCATCGCAAACGCGCCAATTTGCTCAGTGGCGGTCAGCAGCAGCGTGTTGCTATCGCCAGGGCACTCGTAAATAGCCCGACTGTTTTATTAGCGGATGAACCGACAGGGAATTTGGACAGAGCGAATGCAGAAGAAATTCTCCGGCTATTGACAGTCTTCCATCGTGAAAACAGACAAACGATCGTGATGGTTACTCATGATATTTTTGCAGCCGGATTTGCGGACCGGATTATTCTTTTCAGGGACGGAGGCATCGATCAGGTGGTATCGAGGGAGGAGGGCGACTATGCTAAATATTTGGCGAATTTCATGGCGTAATATCACTCATAACAAAAAGCGTTTTTTCTTTACCTTGTTTGCGATTATACTGGGAACATCTTTTATCACCGCTATGCTGGTAGCCGATAGAACAACTAGAGACGTTTTTAATTACTACACAGATATGTATGTAGCCAATGCAGATTATTGGGTTTTAAGCGATAAGCATACTTATCCGGAAAAAATGATTGAGCCTGTTCAAGATGATCCCGATGTTACGAATATGCTGCTTGTTCTCCAAAAGCAAGCGTTCTTTGAACTTGAAGACGATCACTCTTTAAGTCAAAGATCTGTACGAATTATCGGAGTCAGTGACCAAAACAGCCCGTTACTGGTGCTTCCTGTGATTGAAGGCAGTTTGGATAATAAAGGGGTCATATTGCCGAAAACTGTTGCAACCCTTTTAGGAAAAAAGGTTGGGGATACTGTTCGGTTTGAAGGTATGGGAGAGGCAAAAGTTTCTGCTATTGTTGAGTATACGCAGCTGCTTGCAAGTCCTAGTGATTGGGACAGTGCTGAATCAACTAGTTTTCGGGTTTTAGTTCCACTCGATATGTTAAGAGAATGGACAGGCAAACATGATGAGATTTCTTATATGCGGTTTCAGGTCAACGGCGATGGCAAGGACCTCTTTCATTCCTTACAGCAGCAGTTCCGTGGGTCAGGTGTGTTCATACAGCCTGTTGTAGCAGATGACCTTCAGAACAACGATATTAGCGGCCTCTATACCTTCTTTTATATTGTTGCCGGTTTATCGATGTTAGTCAGCGGTTTTATTGTCTTTAACACAATTTATACAAGCGTGATCGAAAGAAAAAAAGAATTTGCTATAATGAAAAGCTTCGGCTACACACAACGTTCTGTGTCTAAGCTTGTGCTCATTGAAATCGTACTTTTGTCATTGATCGGTACAGCCATCGGTGTTCCTCTTGGTATATGGCTCGGTGATCTGTTTATGCAGGAACTGCTCAGCATGCTCCAATTTGATATAGTTTATACTTTAAATTGGAGATTGCCGGCGATTATGGCGGTGACTGTTGGAGTGCTGTTCCCTGTTCTGTTTTCGCTTTTCCCTATTTATCATGCAGGCAGAACATCGATTTTATTGACGTTAAAAATGGCCAGACAATCGAAGGGATCATCAAGACCTCTGCTGATTAGAGCTGTAGTTGGCTTGGTGCTTCTATGCTTTGTGTTTATCGACCACTCTGTAACTTATGCAGCCGTTTTGGCAGGTGTCATTCTTTTGTTTCCTTTGTTGTTGGCCGGTTTAAGCAGAATCATAAAACCTGTTTTAAATTTTCTTTTTCATTATGCTGGGAGTTTGGCTGCCAAAAGCCTCTTTCAACAAATCAATCGAAATGCAAATACGGCAGCGATACTCGGCATCGGAATTTCGGTTATTTTATTGCTTGGTGCGGTGGTGGACTCAGCTCCGGAAGGATATGAACAAGAAATCAGGAATACGTACGGGGGAGATATGAGACTTACGTCTGAAGCGCCTTGGTCTGCAGAAGATATAACGAAACTGCGTTCTTATGATGGAGTTCTAGGCGTTGAGCCATTAATGGAAGCGACCCCGATTACGTGGGAAACGGTTGACGGAGTAAGCAGACAATTTTCTGTTTTTGCCGTAAGTGAAGATGGTCCGTCGTTATTTGCCGATCAACATGAGGAAAAACTGTATAACCGGTTAAAACAGCAAAATGCTGTGCTTCTTGGTGAACGCGCATTTGATGAATGGGGCGGGGAGATCGGGCAGAGCATTCGGATGAATACGCCAAATGGTGAACAATCTTATGAGGTGGTTGGAGTCGTCAAAACATCGCATTATTCCGGTTATGTCGCGTTTATGGATGAGGAACGTCTCAAGGAGGAATTTGGATGGACAAAAGGCTTTGATTTGCTGCTTACTGTTGACAACGAAGCGGCCAGTTCCATCCGAGATCGTGTATGGTCTGATTTCCACGATCATCTTTCAAAGGTTCAAACGGTTGAAGATGAAATTGAGTCCACTACTTCAACAATTTCCGGTATGAATGAACTGATCTTGATGTTGCTGTTTATGATCATCGGGTTAGCCAGTATCGGCACAGCCAACACCCTTTTGATGAACACGCTGGAACGCGTTCCCGAGATCGGAACGATGCGTGCTCTTGGGTTTACTAAACAACAGGTTAGAAATATGATTATCGCCGAAGGTTTGCTCGTTGGGTTATCCGGAGTTATCGGAGGAATAGCAGCTGGGTTGATCTTAATCTATGTAACAAGTCAGTCTGAACTCATGGACGGATTTATGTCTTTCCGGCTGCCATACAGTAATATGATAATGGCAGTGATATCCGGTGTTGTGTTGAGTCTATGCGCCGCTTGGATGGCAAGCCAAAGTGCCAGCAAAATAGATATCCAATCATCACTGAAAGAAGGTTGACAACTTGTCAGTTAAATATGGAATTTTGACATTGTTATACCAAAAAAAACATCATGGATACGAATTGAAATTAGAATTGGATTCCCTTTTTGGCATTAAAGGCAAAATTAATCCCGGTCAGATCTATACTACGCTTGATCGCCTGATTCGTGATCAACTTGTCTCGTCCGCAGGAATGGACGATCAGGAAAGAAAATTATACGAGTTAACACCAAAAGGTAAAGATGAGTTGGAAAAATGGTTGCTGGAACCGGTGCCATACACCACGACAAAAGAAGATTTTTTCTTTAAATGGAGCTGTGCCCGCAAAATTAATTTTGCTCAGGAAAAGAAAATGCTTGAACAGCAAAAAGCGGTGGTGATTAAAGAAGTGATGGAATTGACCAAATTAAAAACAGAGCTGCTGCTTCAAGGTGACGAAAGCAAATATTTATTGATCACCGGTATTTTATTGCATTTAGAGGCGGATTTAAACTGGATAAATCAAGTTGAAAATCGAATCCATTAAAAGCTGCCAAGTTCAAAGAAAAGTGCGGGCCAGCATAAATAGAATGAAAGGAGAATGGGCTTAGGATTGCGATTCTGGCATATCATTGGGAACTGTTTATCGTAGCGGAAGTGTTGTCAGTCATCTTTCGATATTTTTTAGAAAACCAAAACTCAGTATTTTGCTGAAAGCTGAAGCTCGACTCGGGTTGTATGTATGTCAGCAAACAGGTGAGATTTCAACGTTTCTCATTGTTATTACTATATTTGTCATTTATGCTTGTACTTTTGGAATATCCGATTTTATCAGGTCTAGATCAATAAAAATCGGTCAGCTGCGCGGTGTTGAGCTGTTAACAGATGAAGAATATGAAAAGATAAGACAAAACCGTGATGCGAAATATATCGAAAAAAATCGTATATCCTCGCTCATTCACCTGGTGTTATTCGTTGTGGTTCCAGCAATATTTTGGTCTATGGGGATGGACGAAACACTTAATAATGAAAATATGAAAGAAGAAAGTAAAAAGACCCCGGCTGTGGCTGCTCCTGTCAAAGAAGATTTCTAGGAGTATATGGATGAAGCAGTACAAATTCATTACTTAAATTTGGCGAAAAATCCTGGTGCTTACAAAAATAAAAAGGTTGTATTCACAGGAAAAGTTATTCAAATTATTGAACATGGGAACAACATTACTTTTAAAGTGAACGTCGATAAAAGTATAGACGGCGTTTGGAAAAATGCGATAGTCGTGAATTACCGAAATGCAAACAAAAAAAGCCATCTGCTTGAAAATGAAATGATTACTTTTTGGGGAACCGTCAAGGGATTAAAAACTTATCAGTCTTCGGGAAAACAAGTAACAATCCCTGAAGTGTACGCAAAGTATATAACGATAATGGGGAATGAAAAATAAGTAACTGAAGCGAACTCGCTATCGGACGGTTTCATGTACGAGGATGTGGAATTAACCTTACCGGAGCTATCTAAGCAGGTGATAGGTAATAAAAGCCAAGTGTTATGTTCATCAATCTTAAAATTCATCGTAACGCTTTCTATTAATTCTAAGTCACTTATGATCGTGTACAATTTTAAACGGTTGACTCGGAACAGTATATCCGTCCCGAGTTTTTCTTTATATTCAAAAAAACTTAAACTCTGTTTTTTGTACTGTGAAAGCTAATTCTTTAGATTCAAATCGCTCTTCTTCACACTGCCATATGGATGGTGATCTTGACGTATAGTGGAAATTTCATTGAACATGGCACGATTGATGTCAGAAGTTAACAAGCCAGACCTTGATTGTTTTTCAGAAGCCATTTTCCGTACTCCTTTTAGCATGAGCAATATGAACGGCGACTAATGATCAATCGCTCATCCTGTTACTCCGAACCTACTTAACACCTCTTATTTGTTTGATATGCCAATTTCCCCATTATCCACGCAAGCCTTTTTTTGGCCCTCAATAATTTCCTATGAATCATCCAAAAATGTATAACATAAAAAATATGTAATTAATTTAAAAAATGTAGAAATTTCAATAATAATGCAGGAATTTGTTAGGAAAGGTGGAATAGTAATATGTATCTATTTTTATCTATTAAATTTAGATCCTGAATCCGTGATTAAAATCGCACTAACTAACCTTGTTATAATAGGGTTAGGCATCCTTTTGGATCCATGAAATCTCTTCACCAGGTAGGTGCATTATGACAATGGTAAAATTTATACTAGAAGACTCTGATGAAACCCTATCCACTCATTCAGGGTTAGGTTTAATTGGTTTACTTTTCTCGAAAACCAAACTATCCAAGCGCCTTTTAAACTTAAAAGTTACTAACATAAAATCTTCACCTTCTATGACGAATGGAGAGGTGATGACTTCCTATATCGGTATTCTCTGTCAAAGTAAAAATGACTTCGAAGATATCGAGCCATTTCGAGATTCCCCATTCGTCCATCGTGTACAGGTGTGCAATCTGTTCCCACCAGTGTAACTTTACGACAACTCTTAGATCTAACAGCGAAAGTAGGTGGCCGGCAGTCCATTATATTAAAATACCTGTCTCGTTGCTTAAGCAGTTTGATTCCCCTGTTGTGCCAAACTTGCCTATCTTGGATAAGAAAGGGATGTCGTCAACGTTAAATTATGTGATGGAAAAAGCACGTTCAAAGACCACGTATACCTTCTTCTAAAAATCTATTTACTTTTCAAAACAACTGACAGACATTCCATTTCTTGTTCGTTTGTATGGTGGAAATGATAGCATCTACTCTTTAAAAGAGTGTAAAAAAGAAAACGTCCATCATATTATGAGACGAAACCCACGACGTGAAAAACCTGAAACATGGCTATCGATTGCCTAGCAAATCGGGAAACAAGTTCCTACGCGTGATGGGAAACGTATCTTTTATGGCTGTTCCCGAAACAGAGAAAGGAATGAAGAAGCCTCTTCGGCAAGCTAACAAAGTTGTGGAACGAACTATTGATAAAATCAGCTAAATCCTTTTCGCTCCTGATATTAATTACTGGACCTTTTGAGATTGAGCCAGAGGAAATCATAGATCTCTATCATGCAGTTGCATCAATATTGTTTCTAAAAAAATAGATCAAAGTCAATGGCGTGTCGGCAGCAAGGAACCGACTGAAAGTCAACGAAAAGAAATGGAAGGAATTGTTTCGTTTCTTGAACAATATGTGGAACATATAAAGACGTTCGATCTCATTAATAAACGCCGAAATAATATCAATCATGCTGAGATGGCACATAAAGAAGATATTCATTATGATCAGTTAAGCAAGGAGTTAACGGACCTTATAGATAATTTGGCTCCGTTTTTGGATGAAATGAACGTGTTAGCCCGACAAAAGGTCTAAAACGCCATCGTTGATGTGTTTTTTATACACAAAGGGAGGTCGTGTTGACATGGGACGAAAAACATTGGTGATGTATGAAATTTCCCAGAAGCAAAACTATATTTTTCGCACAAACAGATTGATCGAAAATATAGGGGCATCGATGATCATTCGTCAGTTAACGGAAGAGCCCCATCAATTATTTAAAGATGTGAAAATTCAATTGCCAAATGCACAGGAAAAAATTGTTGGTGGCGGGAATGCGGTATTCGTTTTTGATCAAGAAGAAGATGCGAGGCGGTTTGCGAAACATTTGACTTGCGGAACGCTGAAGTATTTTCCGGGAATTGAGATATTTTTAGTGACCAAAAGCATCGATTGGGAAAATGACATCTTGTACGACAAAAAGAACGAACAAGATCAATTGGTTAAAAAAGGCGTTTTATCTCAAATGCGCGATGCGTTGGCGGATAAAAAAAACAAGCGCTCTCAAGCGGTGCAGCAACTGTCGTGGGGGATCCATTTCATTTGTTCGGATAGCGGTCTGCCGGCCAGTGCATTAAGTTTTGATAAAGATATGAAAACACAAGTCCCGCGTGCGAGGGAGTTAGTAATAAAAGAAAGAATGGGAAGAGAGACACGAGACACAATTTTTGAGAAGCGTTTGTTGGAAGACTTAAATAAACAGATAAACAGCGAAACTTTTTCATTTTTAGATCAAAAAAAATTAGAAAGTGTTTTTCATCAACTAAAAAGTGATCAGGCGAAAAGTTATGTGGCGATTGTCCATATTGATGGAAATGCCATGGGTGTCAAAGTGGGAAGTTTTTTAAAGCAAACGTTTGAATCCAACGATGATTATATCAATCAATATAAGGCGTTTACAAAAGAGATTGATGATGCATACAAACAAGCGTTTAAAAAAATGATTCATCACCTGATGAATGATTATGATCGTTGGGCAAGCGTCATTTATGGAACTGAGGATGCCTCAAATGATGAAAATTTAAAACGTACCGTCCCCCTCCGCCCCATTGTCGCAGCGGGAGATGATATTTGTTTTATTACATATGGACAGTTAGGAATTGAGTGTGCCCGTCTATTTATTCAATACTTACAAGAACAAAACGAAAAACAAAGTTTTGAAGCGTGCGCCGGTGTTGCTATCGTCAAACATAAGTTTCCTTTTTGGCTTGCTTATGAATTGTCGGAACAATTATGTTCCAATGCGAAAAAAAGGCTAAAAACCGATTCGGAAAATTGGAAAAAACTCGGAATGGGAACGAAGGAAAGACCGTATGACACGTCTTTAATTGATTGGCATCTTGTCAAAGACGGTGACTTTCAGTTTGACATTGATTTAATGCGCCGATCGTTATATGAAAACGAAGATGGCAGTTACTTGTTGCAGCGCCCTTATTATTTGCAAAGACAAACCGATAAAATCCGCCATCATGCCAGCTACCAATTCTCTTTTTTAAATGCCATGAACGTCATTGTTAATGGCGAAATGGAAAACCCTCGCACCAAATGGAAAGCACTGCTAGATGTTTATCATCAAGGGGTAGAAGCGGTGGAGCAGTGGAAAATTCAACAACAATTTGACATTGGACCCAATCAGTTGTTTTTAGCGCCGAAAGATGGATTTTCGGTCTATGGGACGGAAGATGACAAAAAAGAAAAGCTTGTTGCTTATTACTATGATGCCTTGGAAGTAATGGATTATTTTATCCCGTTAAGTGAGGTGAAAGAAGGGTGAATCATATTGCAACAGTGGAAATCGAATTGTTGTCAGAAACCGTGTTTGGCGGCAATAGCAATCAAGCGGGGACGGTCGATATCGATTTGCAAACGGATGAATATGGTTTTCCTTATTATGCCGGCCGAACGTTAAAAGGAGTGTTGCGAGAACAGGCCGATTGGTATGTAAGCAAGCTATCGCAGTTTGAAGATTCAACAAAGGCTAAAAGGGCGTTAGACAAATTATTTGGAAGTCCTGATTCGTCCGATCGCACGATTCACAGACATAATCATTCAAGTTTACGTTTTGGCGATGCGAAATTAAGCCAACATTTATACGATTTTGTGATGGAAAATGGCATTGATCGCAAGCAAGTGTTGCGTGCGCTGACAACGATACGGTCAATGACAAGCCTTGATGACGAAACGGGTACAGCGAAGAACGGTTCGTTGCGGCAAGTTCGTTCTGTTTTTCCGGGTTATCGATTTTATGCGCCGGTTTTTACTCAAGGAACGCTTAACGACGAGGAGAAAGAGTTGTTAGAGGTGGCCGTTAAGTTGGTGCGATATGTGGGGATAATGCGCCATCGTGGCAAAGGTCACGTTCGCTGCACGTTGCATTGGCATAAAGGGATGGACAAGTTAGAAGCACGCGCCGCTTCAAAAGTTGGTTTCAGTCATCCGTACTTGACTTTGACGATCGATGTTTGCGAACCGCTAAAGATTAGCCACATTCTTGGTACTAGCGATTCTACCCACGCACTCCACTACATTCCCGGTTATGTGTTGCGGGGGGCCCTTGTTCACACTTATTTACAGGCAACAGGTATGTCGCCGGAGCAGCTCGATACGAGAGTGATTTTTGACCATCGCAAAGTGCAGTTTTGGAACGGTTATATAAAAATCAACGGGGAACGGAGTCTTCCTTTTGCTCAACATTTGTTTGAAACGAAGGAAGAATCGAAGAAGAAAACGACCAATCCTCGACGAGTGTACAATGCTATGGATGAAAAGGAGATGAATTTGATTCGTTCAGATTCACCTGTAAAGATCAAAAGAGATGCCATGCTTTTAGAGTCAAATCAACAGTTGACTGGACAAACAGTGAAAACGACATCTTCTTTACATATGAGCATTAACGGCAATCGCAATGATGCGGATAAACGCCATCTTTACCGTTATGAAGCGATTAGTCCGAAGCAAACATTTGAAGCGATTGTTTCTGTTAAAGAAAGTGATCCGTTTGTCGATTGGCTTTGTAAGCAAAAAGAATTAACCGTATGGATTGGAGGGGCACGAAACAGCGGCTATGGACGCTGTATCATTCGTGTCGGGTTTGCAAACGATCATCCTGAGCAGCGGTGGGTGCATATGGATGATTTGGCCGGATCTCAAGAACTGTATGTCCTTGCTACATCCGATTGGATTATTAGAAACGAACTTGGACAACTGGTGAGTGCTTTAGATGACAAGTGGTTGGGCGAACAGCTGGGAGTTTCCCTTGAGTTAAAAAACCAAGTGGTGCAGACGCAATTGACTGGCGGATATATTTCACAATGGCAAGCTTATCAACCGATGATTCGTGCCGTAAAGGCGGGATCGGTTTATCATTATGAAGTCAAGTCGGGAAAGATCGATGTCAACAAGTTAATGGCTTTAACTGAACGGGGGATTGGAGAAAGGAGAAATGAAGGCTTCGGACGCTTAATGATTTTGCCGGGTTGGTCTTATCATTACTTAAAAGAAGCGAAGGAAGAAGTGCGGATGCCTATACCTTTACAGAAGATTGAGGAGCAAGACGGATCACAGCTATTGCGATTGAAAGAAGGATTATTGAGGGAAATGTTAACCCATTTCATGAGGATGAAAGTGTCTGAGTGGAAAAGGGAGTTAACGGGTGCTGACCATTTGACAAGCTCTCAATGGGGAAAATTGCTACAACACTCATCACAGTTTTTACATCAACCGAAAGAGAAAAGAACGTCTCGTTTTCTTAAAACTTATTGGGAAAAATTTTGGGAAGATACAAGCCGTCGATTAAAGGCTAAATCGAAGCTTAGCTTTGACGGGGTGCGTGTTGGCAACAAAAAATTAAAAGATTTTATTTTAGAATTAATTGACCAAAAGTGGGAAGTTGATCAAAGGCTTGCAGAACAAGTGGAAGTGAATTATGCAGAATGGAACATGCGAGCGTTAGAATTACTGATTCGTCAAGTTATTCGCAGCAAAAATGAAAAAAGGGAGGTGGAGCATCAACATGCAGCACGTGTTTGAGTGGAACTTTGAATTGAGAGCCGAATCGCCGTTAAGAATCGGCGATAATGAGGGCGACTTATTATTGGATGCCGCTGGAAAGCCATTTCTTCCGGGGACGTCATTGGCTGGCGCGTGTCGATCTTACGTTGAGCAAGCGTTTGGTAGTGATGTGGCGAATGAATTGTTTGGAAAAATAGGGGATGAACTGAGACCAAGTCGACTTATCTTTAGCGACGGTGTTTGCAGAACATCTCAGTCGTATTTTGTGCAGCCGAGAATTGCGTTAGATGGTAAATCTAAAACGGTTCAATCAGGATTGTTTGAGAGAGTGACCGTTTCTTCTGGTTCTGTTTTTACAGTGATGCTCGTGTTAAAAACATCGTGTGAAGCGGACAAAGATGTTGTGGAAGACATGCTCGCGGCGTTAAATGAGGGGACGATCCGCATAGGGGCTGATAAATCCATAGGTGGAGGCAAAGTTTCTATCGTCAACGGACATTTTGTTCATTATGATTGTTCAAAACAGCAAGACTTGTTCGATTACGTGAACAAAACGAAAAAGAAAACAGCTTGGTCGCCTAAAAAAAATGATGGAAATCGAGGGGTTATCCGTTTTATCATCAAAGGTCAAACAGCAGCCCCTCTTTTAGTTGCCGGACAAAATACTTTTGATAGTGATCAAGCCGATCGGGTCTATATGAAAATAGATAAAAATGGAAATGAACGGGCGATTATTCCTGCTTCCAGCTTTAAGGGTGTTTTGCGTCATCGTATCCAGCGGATTGCAAACATCATGCAGTTGAAAGATAAAGAAACATACGTAGCGCAACTTTTTGGAACGGACAGTCAAGAGCATACAAAAAGAAGCGGAAATCTTTTGTTAGAAGACACGTTTTTGGAACAGGAAAAGTCAAAGACGTATTACCGGATCCAAATTAATCCGCTAACAGGCGGTGTCAAAAACGGTGCTTTGTTGGACATGAAAACCGTTCAAGGGTCTTTTACAACAATTTTGACTTACCGCCTAAAAAAAGGAGAAATGACAAAGGAAGATAAAGTTGTATTGGCATTGTTGTTGTTTGCTTTGCGGGATCTTGGCATGCAGCAATTGACAGTGGGAAGCGGCGCATCGATTGGTTGGGGGTATTTGGATATTTCCAGCATCCATGTCCAATTCGCTGACGGTAACGTTTTGTTTAACTTTAAGGACAAACAAATAAAGGACGAATCCCATTGGTTAGAGAATTTGCAAAAGGCGCTTGATCACGCAAAAGAATCAGTGGAGGTGTGAAATGGAAATGGCACATTTGCCATTTGAAACGACAGTTCTTGTAAATGAAGACGATAAACTTTATTGGCCGAAAGAGGTCACAGCGGACGCTTATACTCTTGTCTATTATCATAGTGAGTTGCAAATAGAGAAGCTATTAAAACCTTTAAACCTGCAAACCCTTTATGAGGCGTGGGCGTTTGACGGCAAGCGTTCGTGGCATATTTGGCAACGGGATGATGAATGGATGTGCACTGCTTATGATCCGTCCGTGCTTAAAGAAGCGGAAAAAATGGAAGTTGAGCACTATTTATCCAAACATATCAGACAAAAAATCAAAAAAACAAAACTAATTATTCACCAAACAATCGCATGGGATGAAGACGGTCAAGCTTACATCGCTTATTCTTGCCCGATTAATTTCAAATAGAGAAAGAGGTGGTTTGATCATGAATGAAGAAGCTTATGCGCCTTATAACTTTGTTCCGTTTCCAGAGCGAATTATTTCTCGATACGCACGATATGACGATTTACCTAGTCATGACGGTAATAACAGCGGCAAAGGCTTGTTATCCGGGGAAATCGAGTTTGACATCACTGCTCAAACTCCCGTACTAGTGGCTGACGGCACCGATCGAAGCAAGGAAAATGAGCCTAGGTATTTTGTGAAAAATGTGGACGGGAAGTATGAAATTCCCGGATCATCGTTAAGGGGCTTGATTCGCCAAACCCTTAGTGTCCTTTCATTAAGCAACTGGGCGGAACAAATTGAAGATGAATCGTTTTACTACCGTTCTGTTGCTGGGAATAAACATGTGCGAAAAGAATATTGCAGTATTCTTGGCTTTTCAGGGAATGAAACAGATAAAGAGGATCATGGAGCAAGGAATGTTCGAGCAGGTTATATTGTCAAAGAAAACGATGACCAATATGTCATCTATCAGGCGAGATCGGACGGGGGAAGGAAGGGTTTTACGTATTATAAATGCCACCAAAGTAGGTTTCCGTTTTTAAAAAAGAAGATCAAAGAAGGATTCCAAATTTGTAATGTTAGTTTTTCAGTCGATCAAGATGGACAAGTGGTTCGCCTTGATATGTCGAAAAAGAAAGAGTTGGCATTTAAAGGGAAAATGATTTTTTCAGGATCTATGGAAAACAAAAAAATCGCTTATGTGATCAATGACATTGACAAAGAAGCGGCTACCATCAAAATTGATCCGGCAGATGTAAAAGCGTATAAAGCTGATTATGAATTTCGTAGCAAAAAATTTAAAAAAGACGAGAAGAAAAAGGAATTTTTTAAACTGCCGGACGAAAAAGGGATTGAACATGCAAAGCCGTGTTTTTATGTTTTTTTAAATGGCCGCCTATATTTTGGTTTTAGCCTTTATTTGCGTCTAAAGTATAACTGGTCAACCAAACAGTTGCTGCCTAAACATTTGAAAAAGACAGATGTAGCCATTGATTATGCAAAGGCGTTGTTCGGCTTTACTCAACAAGTGAGGCCTGAATCTTCTCAAGAAGATTCAGAAGAGAAAAGTTACGCTTCAAGACTGTCATTTCTAAATGCGAAGGTGATGTCGGTAAGCGGAGAGGAAACGGTAGATGTCATTTTAGGACAGCCCCGAGCTTCGGCGATCGGCATGTATTTAAAACAGCCTGATTCCAAAATTCGCTGGACTTATAATGATGATTCCGCTGAACTGCGGGGATTAAAACAATATTGGCTGAAAACAGAACAAAAAAGCCAAAGTTCTGAAAATAAAAACGTTTTACAGAAACTTCATTTGTTACGAAAAGGAACGACATTTAGGGCAAAAATTCGTTTTGACCAGCTTTATGAAGATGAACTGGGACTGTTGCTCTGGTCCCTTCAAGGACCGAAATACCATCAAATGGGTATGGGTAAGCCGTATGGTTACGGCATCGTTGCCTTTGATCATTTCTCCGTTTTCGTTTACAAAAATGAGGCGAGCTTATATCATTTATCCACCTTTTTCGATTTAAAGATGAAGCTCGTTTCGCCGACTGATTACATTGAAAAGTATAAGCAATATGTACAAAAAACATTCGGCATTGATATTGAACAGCAGGAAAGTGTTAGGATTTTCTTGAAAATGAAAGACTGGTCGCCGCTTCCGCATAGTAAAATGAATTACATGCCTTTAAATAATTATAAAAAAACCCTCGTATTACCGACTGTTCAATCGCTGCTCAATAACGAAAAAGAGCAACGTCAAAGCAAGCAAAAAAATAATCACCAGTCGTACAAAACAAAAAAGAAAAATCCATCAAACTGTTCCAATAAACACAAAGTAAACGATCGGACTCAAAGTATAAACACTGCCCTTTCGGATCAGTTGAAAAAAATATATCGACAAGAAAAATAATAATCTCTGTTAAGCGTTAAAGCGTTTCCTTCATTTTTTCAAAAGAAGCCTTCGTTTGAGAGAATTTACCCGTGCCCCCATCAAGTGTAGGGAGATGGTGGGGGCATGTCATGAAAGAATAGAGAGGAGATCAAATAATGGCAAAAGTACTCATCTCGCCCCTCGGTAAAGGGATACGGGAAAAAGAAAAAACAACCGCTGGAGGAAAATACATAAAAACTACTTATAAATTTGCAGACAGTGATAAGGGGTATGACACTTCGTTTATCACATCGGCATTAAGTGAACATTTACAATTGGATAAAATTTTTATGATTGGAACGGATCAGTCGATGTGGGAGGAAGTTTATTATTATTTTGGTGAAGTAAAAGAAAATTCGTATGGAGAAGACGTTTACTTAGAACTTGATGAAAAAAAATCAAAGGGAACGTTAACGGAAGCCGATCTGACCTATGTTAATGAAGCGATTGACCGTTATTTAAAAAAAATGAACCCTTCGGCAACGGGTGGATCTTGCTGCAAGCTGATTCAAAACGGAAAAAACGCAGAAGAGCTTATGGAAAATTTTCTAATCTTTATGGAATTTAGCCAGCTTATCAAGCCCGGTGATGAAGTGTATTTAGACATCACTCATTCCTTTCGTTCGATTCCCCTGTTTTTGTTTGTGCTGATTGACTTTGTGCAAACCTTGCGAAAGGACGAAAACATCCAACTGTCGGGTGTATACTACGGCATGTTGGAAGCAAAAAATGATAATGTTACCCCTGTTGTTGATTTGAAGGTGTTGTTTGAAGTGACCCAATGGACGAGGGGGGTTTATGAATTTATTCATTATGGTCATGCGGATCTTTTTGCTCAGTTAATCGATCATGAGAGTTATAAAGACAGCTTAAAAAATATATCCGATTTGGCGGATTTAAACCATATTAAAAGTTTAAGAAGAAAGGTGGATCAATTTCGCTTCAATTTTGAAAAAGGATACGAGCATAAAAACGGTCTACCGATTTTCCCGTACCTTAAACCACATTTGAATCGTTTTTTTGATTATTTTAAAGGTGTTGACACCGATGCCAAATTCCAATTTCGATTGGCAAAGTGGTTTTTTGATCATAAACGGTACGCCAACGGTTATATTTGTCTAGCAGAATCGATGATTACCCATGTGGCCTATGTTTATAGCAAAGTGGAAAGAAACTTAGATGTTGGGGAACGTATAGTTCGGGATAACATTAAAAAGTTGATTAATCATTATTTAAAAACAAATTCAAACGAACACTATCAGAACATGCATAAACTTTACGAAGAGATTTCTGAATTTCGCAATAATATCGCCCACGCCGGTTTTTTATCTGAAGATAATAGCATAGATATCATCACTAAAGCCCATCAGTTCATTAAAGAAACAGAGAAACTTTTTTTCTCAAGTAATGGAAAGAGATTAATTGAGCAGCTCCCCCGTGAGTATCCTTATTCTACACTACAAACCAAGAGGAGTCGTAACAAATGAAAGTATTGGTTATCATGTCACACAAGTTAACAGAAGGACAAAAGCAGGAACTTTACCAGCGGTTCAACGCTGAATCTTTCATCGATTTTCCCGAACCCTTAAAAAAGCAATGGATGAATATTCCGCCTGTTGGTCCGTGGCAAAACGAATTCCTAAAAGAAATCAAAGAATGGTTAACCAATCAGCTGACAAAGGGAGATAAAGTGATCGTTCAAGGGGAATTTGGCGCCACTTTTTCCCTTGTTTATTGGCTCAAAAAGAACGGTTATGCGGTGTATTATGCCACAACGGAAAGAAAAGTCGTCGAAGAAGTAAAGCCCAACGGCACAGTAGAAACGATACGCCGCTTTCAGCACGTCTGTTTTCGCGAATATCCCGACATCGATTAGATGCAAAAAATGTCATACCGGTGTCGTCGACCTCCAGTCGTAGGGGGGGGCGACGACAAAATGAAAAAAAGTGAAAACAGCTGAAATTTATTAATTTTAAAAGAAAATACGGTTTTACAAAAGTCAAGAGAATTAGAAGAAGGAATTTTCAAATCATGTCGAATGTTGATTTATCAAGCAATTTTAGGGTTTAGATCTTAACTATGAGGAATTGAAACCCGTCCGACATCACTTTTGGTGAAGGAGTTACAGAGTTTAATCCTAACTAAGATCCGTCTGAAGAAATAGTCGTGTACTAAACACCCTTTTGAGGCAATACGGCATACAGACGAGCATGAGTCGAAAGGGAAACTGTTATGACAACGCATGTGCCGAATCGTTTCACAGCATCATGAAAAAAGAACTCATTTTCCACGAAACCTTTACGACAAGGGAAGAAGCGAAACAACGGATTTTGAATACATTGAGTATTTTTATAATGCCGAGCGAATTCATTCCGCTAATGAGTACATGTCCCCGATCCGGCAAGGCAAAAAGCAGCAACGTTTCTCACCATAAGTTACGATATAAGGGACATCTTTCCTCTTGAGAAGAGGAATGGTTTACCAAACCGTTCTCCTTCTCAAGAGGCCACTAAACGAAGTGCGGTAGTAGGATTTTAAATTTTTCTCGATTTTACGTGTCTATTTTCTTGACATAATACAATTAGACCCTTATGAGTCAGAGCCTTATTCCCGTATAAAATACCTATATTTAGATTACTTTAACTTCTAAAAAGTCACATCCTGTTATATTATTTTTCTTTATTAGTTCTCTAAGTTCTTCTGATATGAATATTGGAATTTCATCACCCTTGAGTTTAATAATATGCTTTGATTGTATCGCCTCCTTACATAAAGCATATTTTTTTATACTATATATACTTTCACCATCAAGTTCAAATACACTATAATCTGAATTTTCTAAGTTTAATGCATCGACAACATTCAAAATGTTAGCTACCGAAAAACCTTTTAAAATTTTGTTTTCACCTTTAATCACTACATTTATAGGCTGATATTGTATACCATCATCTACTTTCTCTAAAATCGCTTTAAATCTTTCAGAAACTATAAACCACCCTAAATTGTTTGCTAAGTAATCTGTTAATCTTTCTCCTTCTTTAGGATCAAAGTAAAAGGTGATTTCGCTATTCCAATTATGAATATACTTACCTTCCGATAATTCATATTGTTCAAATCCCTTTGTATCTATACAGTATGCTACTACATCTCTATCATCACTATCATCCATTAGTAACTTATAAAATCTCATTATTTCTTCCTCCAATAATCTTTATAAAGCATCTCCGGGTTCTTTCTAATTTCCTGTTTTACTTGTTCGAATAATCTTAAAAATTTCCTTTTATCCCCCTTAGCTATTTTATCAAAAGTTCTAATATTGCTTAACACATACTCGTGATAAGCATTTGGATGTCTTCCATGATGAGGTAGTAATTCTATATTCCAAACGTCATCCAAATCTAGTCCATATTTTTTCGTTATAGCCTCTATTTGTGGAGTATATTTTTTACTTATTATTAGTAGCATAATGATGTTTTTGTAAAGGTTTACCTGCACCCTTAGTGCTAAGTTCAACGCCATCGTTGCCTGTTTTACTTACGACTAAATTTACCTTTGTCTTCTCACTTAGATAAGCTCGAACTTTATTCTCCAATCCATTGGTGTTTTTGGGCGGAACTTTAACGTTCCCAACCCCTTCCATGGCCAATCCCATTTGCCGGTCAGGGATTGAATTTTTCAGATTGGTCAGGGCGTTGTCTACGAACCGGCCGGCTTTCAGTGCATTATTTGCGCTTTTGTTTTTCAAATGGTGCGGGATTTCTTTTGCCAAGCTTTTAGCATTTCTAATGCGGGGGAATATGCCTTTTTCCGCACGAAATGTTCTTATTTTAGGTCATAGGAACCGATCGAATAGACCTAAACCAATTTTTCCAGAATGAAACGTTAAAAATATGGTCTCACTCTTCCTTCAATTGAATGAGAAGGGAATGAGCCGGATGTTTACTTTATTAAAACAGATGGGTCAGGTAAAATGGTTGATACAACATGGATTTCATTGTCGGCAGGCAAACTTTGAAATCTGTTTTAAACGGAAATAAAAAAGAGTCGTCGACCCCCAATCGTGCAAAAATCCCCGGGGATCGACGACTCTTTCAAATCTTTATTGAGCCCAAGCAAATCAAAGGTTTGATAAAAATTCCCCTTTTCGTTAAAATAAAAATAACCAGTCAAGCATTAAAAATGAAATGCTTATTTAACAACATTTTTTGGGGTTTTTATCTTAACTATGAGGAATTGAAACCAAGCTGATCCTGCTGGAGATGATCAAAAACAAGATACACGTTTTTATCTTAACTATGAGGAATTGAAACGTCAATCTCTTTTTTGTGGCACTGAGGGCGGGAAAATGTTTTTATCTTAACTATGAGGAATTGAAACCCCTTTGCGGTCACATAGTTATTTTTGAACCATGTCCAAGTTTTTATCTTAACTATGAGGAATTGAAACTCTAATATTTTCATAGAGTGCTCAGCTATGTTCGGCGTTTTTATCTTAACTATAAGGAATTGAAACTTTTGTTTTCTATCGTCGAGGTAAATCTTGATGGCTAGGTTTTTATCTTAACTATAAGAACTTAAATCTCATTCATTCGGACTGGTTTAGAACACGCAGGGCAACGTTTTTCATAACTTATTTACTACCCTTTCTCCTTGACAGATGTCTGTAGGAGAAAGGGTTATTTTATTGGCGAACATGATGTAGAAGATTCCTTTTTTTTCTCGTTTTGGATTAAATGGACTTGTCATATGATCGTTTGTGACTGATTTTTGTCATAAAACGATCATTTTTGAATGTTTTTGATAAAAAATGATAGATTTTCGAAAGTGCTTACACTATAATGAAATTAGAGAAAGAGAAAACATCCAGATGGGAGTTGATAAGGCTGCTAACACCAGAGAGACACCGGATCATTTTAGAGCTGTTGGAACAAAAGGGAGTCGTCAAAATTCAAGAATTGGTGGAGGCAACCTCTTCGTCAGAATCTACGATTCGAAGAGATTTAAGCCAATTAGAAAAAGAAAAAAAGTTAAAGAGAGTTCATGGCGGAGCTTCCTTATTTCAACAAAGAAGTGAAGAGCTGAGCATCTCCGAAAAATCGACAAAGAATTTAGAAGAAAAGCGGATGATCGCTCAATATGCAGCGAGTCTCATTCAAGATGGTGATTGTATATATTTGGATGCGGGTACAACCACCTTTCAAATGATCCCGTACATTTCTGCTCAAAAAATAAAAGTAGTAACAAATGGATTAACCCATTTGGAAGCACTGCTTGAACAAAATATCGAAACCTATTTAACGGGTGGTTATGTGAAAAAGACCACAAGAGCTCTCATCGGTAAGGGGGCTCAAGAGGGGCTGCAATCGTATCGTTTTGATAAGGCCTTTATGGGTGTTAACGGAATCCACCTTGAGTTTGGTTATACAACTCCTGATCCAGAAGAAGCGGCTGTGAAAAGCCTCGCAATGAATCTCTCACAAAAGTCATTTGTTCTGGCTGATCATACAAAATTTAATGAATTTACCTTTTCAAAAATTACAGATTTAAATGATGCCATCATTATTACAGATGAAATTGATCAAGAAATCTTAGAAGAATTTTCAGCCAAAACCGCAGTAAAGGTTGTGAAATAATCATGATTTATACGGTTACCTTAAATCCATCGATTGATTATCACGTCCGTATTAATCACTTAAAAATAGGAGAATTGAACCGAGCGGAAGAAACACTTTACTTCCCGGGAGGAAAAGGGATCAATGTGTCCCGCGTATTGAAACGCCTTGGTATCGATAGTGTTGTATTAGGGTATGCAGGCGGTTTTACAGGAGATTTTCTTAAGAATGCATTAATTAGTGAAAATATTGCCATTGATTTCACTGAGGTGGAAGAGCCTACCCGGATCAATATAAAGCTGAAAGGAGATCAAGAAACGGAAATTAACGGGAATGGACCTGCCATCTCAAAAGAAAAGCAGGAAAAGCTATTATCAAAAATTTCTTCTTTGAATAAAGATGATGTTTTAGTGCTTGCTGGCAGTTTGCCTCCAACAGTTCCTGAAAATTTTTACGAGACGATAGCATCGATTTGTCAGGAAAGGGAAATACCGTTTGTCGTTGATACATCAGGACCGAGTCTAAAACGGTTGATACCTATGGGACCTTTTTTAATAAAACCGAACCATCACGAATTAGGAGAGTTGTTTCATGTAAACATTGAGACGGTAGAAGATGCAATAAAGTACGGAAAGAAGCTGCAAAATGAAGGAGCAAGGAATGTAATCGTTACCATGGGAGGAAACGGAGCGGTATTGATTAATGCTGATCATACCGTATTGGCCAAAGTCCCAAAAGGTAACGTGAAAAATACAGTAGGAGCTGGGGATTCAACTGTTGCCGGTTTCTTAGCCTCCTATATTCAAAACCATGACGCGATCAAAGCATTCCAACACGGCGTCAGTGCCGGAAGTGCAACAGCATTTTCAGAAGATTTATGTACAAAGGAAAGTGTGGAACAGCTTCTTCCAAATATTCGCTTGGAAATTTATCGGTAAGGAGGATTGTATAATGAAAATCACGGATTTATTAACGAAAGAGACGATTATATTAGATTTACAGTCTGCTACCAAAATGGAAGTACTTAATGAATTAATAGAAACGCTTGCGAGGGCAGGGAAGCTTCACGATAAAGAAGCGTTTAAGGAGGCCATCCTTGCTCGTGAATCTCAAAGTACGACTGGAATTGGCGAAGGGATAGCGATTCCGCATGCTAAAACGAATGCAGTTAAACAGTCTGCGATCGCATTCGGTCGTTCAAAAGCAGGCATTGACTTTGAGTCTTTAGATGGTAAGCCCAGCCATTTATTTTTCATGATTGCAGCTAGTGAAGGCGTCCACAATGCTCATCTAGAAACACTTTCCCGTTTATCGACATTGTTAATGGATCAAGAGTTTCGTAAAAAAATTGAATCAGCCAATTCTGCTGAGGAAATCATTGAAATTATCAATGAAAAAGAAAAGGAAAATGAAGAAGAGAGCGAGCAGATCGATTCTAAAAAAGGAAAAATTTTAGCCGTTACCGCTTGTCCGACTGGTATTGCTCATACGTATATGGCAGCGGATGCTTTGAAGACAAAAGCGAAAGAGTTAGGCGTTGACATTAAGGTTGAAACGAATGGTTCAAGCGGTGTCAAAAATAAGCTGACGCCAGAAGAGATCGAAGAGGCAGACGCAATCATTGTGGCTGCAGATAAGCAAGTGGAAATGGACCGTTTCGATGGCAAACATGTCATTGAAGTCCCTGTTGCACAAGCCATTCGCCAACCAAAAGAGTTGATTGAACGAGCATTAAAGAAAGACGCACCTATTTACAAAGCTTCGGGAAAAGAAACAAATTCAGCGTTTCAACGCGGAGAACGAAAAGGATTTTATAAGCACCTCATGAATGGGGTTTCAAACATGCTGCCATTTGTCGTTGGCGGCGGTATCTTGATTGCCATTTCATTTATTTTTGGGATTAAAGCGTTCGATCCGAACGATCCATCTTACCATCCGATTGCTGAAGCATTGATGACTATTGGCAAGGAAAATGCCTTTAAATTAATGATTCCTGTTTTAGCCGGATTTATTGCCATGAGTATTGCGGATCGTCCGGGATTTGCTCCGGGAATGGTCGGAGGATTTTTGGCAGCAAATGGGGAGGCCGGTTTTCTTGGCGGATTAATTGCCGGTTTCTTAGCCGGATATTTAGTCGTTCTTTTAAAACGAATCTTTCAGGTTCTGCCGCAATCATTAGAAGGGATTAAGCCAGTTTTACTATATCCTTTATTCGGTATTTTAATTACAGGTTTTATTATGATGTATGTGGTGAATGATCCTGTTAAAGCGATTAACGATGGATTGAAAGCTTGGCTGGAAGGCTTAGGAACTGGGAACTTAGTTCTTTTAGGTTTGATTTTAGGGGGAATGATGGCTGTAGATATGGGAGGTCCGATCAACAAAGCAGCCTTTACATTCGGTTTAGCGATGATTGATGCAGGAAACTACGCCCCGCATGCTGCGATTATGGCTGGCGGTATGGTTCCTCCATTAGGACTAGCCATTGCAACAACTTTGTTTAAAAAGAAGTTTACAAAAGCAGAACGAGAAGCAGGAAAAACGTGCTATATTATGGGGGCAACCTTTATAACAGAAGGAGCCATTCCTTTTGCCTCAGCTGATCCAGGACGTGTAATTCCATCGATTATCGTAGGCTCCGCAATTGCCGGTGCGTTAACGATGGTATTTGGAATTGGTTTGTCAGCACCGCATGGAGGCATATTTGTCATCCCGTTTATAAGCGGCAGTCCATGGTTATATGTACTTGCTATTTTAATTGGTTCATTTGTAACAGCTCTTATGGTCGGTTTCTTAAAGAAAGAAGTAAAAGAATAAAAGACTAATACGAGCAGCAAATTTCTTTTAAGGGTTCGGATCTAGGGTCTGAACCCTTTTATGTGTGCGCCCGGCATGGGTGTAATCTATAGGGTGAAAGTCCCGAGCTGCGAAGGCAGAAGTAGCAGTTAGCTTAACGCAAGGGTGTCCGTGGTGACGCGGAATCTGAAGGAAGCGAGCGGCAAACTTTAAGGTCTCTCGGAACACGAACTTCATATGGGCTAGGTATCACTGGGTGAGTTTGCACAACAAAACAAAGCCCTTTCTGCCGAAGGTGATACAAAGTAAATGAAGCAGATGGATGGAAGGAAAGATTACACTCTTACCCGGGGAGGTCTGGCTGGCACGCCAAGTAACCTTGGTAACCTATCTAGTGATAGATAGCTGAACAGTCAGAAGTCAGCAGAAGTCATAGTACTCTTTAAAGATCGAGATGGAAGAGGAAGGACTGAACAATTAAGGAGAACGAATCGCTAGGCGTTCATCTTCTGTGTGGAAGCAGACAATCCGATAGGACTTACTTGAAGGAGGAAGTGGTGAATCCCACGGGGGACTTCAAGAGGGTGGAGCAGAAGATGGCACAAATAGAAGAATTCGTTCACGTGGAGAGGATATCAATGTTGATGGAAATGATTTTGTCACGGGAAAATCTCCTGGCGGCACTGAAACGAGTCGAACAGAATAAAGGAGGTCACGGAGTAGATGGCATGTCCGTAAAAGACCTACGAAGACACCTCTACGAAAATTGAGACTCCATTCGACAGTCGTTGAGAGAAGGAAACTACAAGCCCTTACCTGTCCGTCGAGTCGAAATCCCGAAACCGAACGGGGGAGTAAGGCTTCTAGGGATCTCTACCGTGACGGATCGTTTCATTCAACAAGCGATTGCCCAAGTGTTGACGAAAATCTTTGATCCGACCTTCTCGAACCATAGCTATGGTTTCCGCCCAGGTAGAAGGGGACATGATGCGGTTAGGGAAGCAAAGGGTTATATCAAAGAAGGATATCGTTGGGTAGTCGATATAGACCTAGAGAAATTCTTTGACAAGGTGAATCACGACAAACTGATGGGGATCTTGGCGAAAACGATCAAAGATCGAATTCTACTGAAGGTAATCCACCGGTATCTTCAATCAGGCGTGATGATCAATGGAGTGGTAATGGAAACGGACATGGGAACGACCGTCTCTAGTGAAAATACAATACAATAATAATTTGACAGTTTATTATTGTCACAACCAGTTAAAAGCTTACCCCCACTTTCTCGCCACGAGAATGCGTTCTCACGTGTTTTAAAGTGTACTCGAAGGGTATTAATGGTTTAGTCGCTTTACCATGCATATCTGCCAAACTCCATGTAGGTAGAACCATCATGGGCTCTGAAGTTAATATTGGGTTAACTATAACTAATAAAAAACCTTGAAAGGCTTATAGCCAATCGAGGTAATATAGGTTATAGCTCATGTTTAACTAAATCTAATAAGAAATCCCCGAAATCATTTGCAATTATTTCATACTTTTGTTTGTCTAAGTCAACTCCTGGAAAAAATGAGACAACCTTAGGTTCATTATTATCAATCTTGTTAAAGTCTAAGCAAAAAACTTCATCACTTTCTGTATCGTGAATTATTAATAAATTATTTGGCAAATTACTCTCTCTTCTCTCTGTTAAAGTATACCATATTGCATCTGGAACTGAAGAATTTTCAAAATCGCTACTAATTATCCCGAAAATCTCTTGAGAACCAAAGTTACCCGCACCAAAAGACAACAGAAAATCCAAATATGAACCTGTGAACTTTAACCCAAGTTTTTCTTCTGCTTGAATAATTAATTCTCTTGAGCGGGGACCCACAAAATCACTTAGTTCTGCATTAGACAAAATAATTTTTTTAGCTTGATTATATGCTTCCATACTCATATTTTTCCCTCCCTCTATATACTTTAATTTTCTCCTCGAACTATTTAAAATCACTAACTCTATGTTTCCAATAATCTTTGCGCCATTTATCAAATTCATTCCTGTTAATCCCACTAGGGATAGTATTAGGATTAATGTGGATTATCTTACTATTTTCATTGTGAAATGTTTGTGTAACCTCAGCAATAGAACTTTCATTTCTTTGTGTCATGTGATGGAGATTTATAGGCTTTCGATCTGAACCTAACGGTGCTAACCCCTTTTCCATTCTTTCAAGGTTAGTTCTACCACGCGCATCTTTCATAGTAGTGGATCATCCAAAAAATACCACACCGTCAAAAAAGGGGATACCGTTTCCGAATTGGCTGTTAAATACGGTAGCACGGTTGCACAATAAATCTTGGAACAAACTAAAAGACGTAAACAAAATTTACGTTGGGCAAAAATTGGGGCTGAAATAGACAGGTTTGTTCATAATAAAGTAACATAAGCAAAAAGCCATTTTCAGCAGTGAGAATGGCTTTTAAGCTTTTCTTTATGAGCAAATTATTTAACTCAAATAATAAAGAAAAACCTTGAAAGGATCTGGACTGACCCACCTATTTGAGGCACAGAAAAAACACCTATGCTGCCTGTTTCCTGAACTCAATAGGTGACAGGTAGTTTAATTTGGCCTGAATTCGAATTTGATTATAATAATAGATGTCATTCTGAACCATTTGTTTTACAATAGAGTTAGTGAGATTTTGTTTTTCTTGTGAATAGAATGTTTCAGCCTTTAATGAAGAATGAAACGATTCTATTACGGCATGATCATGGCAGTTTCCTTTGCGGGACATGCTCGTGGTAATGCCTTTTTCTTTGGCTAAATGTTGAAAAGCATAAGACGTATAGACCGCCCCTTGATCGCTATGGAATAACACTTGTTTTGGTTGTCGCTCGTTTACGGCCATTTCTAGTGTCTTTAACACTAGCTGAACATTCTGTCGGTCGCTGATTTGATAGGCAATAATCTCATGATTGTATAAATCCATAATGGTTGACAAGTAAAGCATCGAAGTACCAAACGGCAAATAAGTGATATCCGTTACCCACTTTTCATTTGGTTGAGAAGCCGTAAAATCACGGTTTAAACGATTCGGTACGATGATTTTACTTTCTCCATTGATCCAATTTTGACGTTTTTTCTTCACACGGCATTGAAGATTCCGTTTTTGCATGATTTTTTGTACGGTTTTGCGATTCAACTTGATTCCATATTTAAGCCGTAGGACTTCTCTTACCTTGCGATGACCATAACGATAATGATTCTTTACACAAATTTCTTGAATCAACCGTTCTAACTCTGATTCCATCATGAACTCTTCCCATTTCTTTTCCCATCGATAATATGTCGATCTTGGAATTCCTAAACAAGAACAGATAAGGGTAACAGGATATCTGTCTTTTAACTCTCTTACAACTTGGACCACTACTTCTGGCACCATCTTCTCTCGAGTTCCTTGTACTTTTTTAGGATTTCCAATTGTGCTTCTAGCTGACGGTTTTGCATTTTGAGCTGCTCCATTTCATTTAATTCCTGTGCCCCTTTCCCCCATACATATTGCTTCCCTACAGGCTGAGAAAACCGATGAGTTTCACCATGTTTATACCATCTCATCCATGTCTTGATCTGCGTCTTATTTTTAATCCCTAACGTCTCCATAATTTCTCGGTTGGTATACCCTGCTTGTTTCATCTCGATAGCTTTCCACTTGATCTCCTTTGGATAATGAACTCTTGTCCCCATAAGTAAAACACCTCCACAAATCGAAGTAAGTTATACATTCGATTCAGGAGGTATTTTTTCCTTGTCCCATTTTACTGGGTCACTTCAATCCTACCCATCAAGGTTTTTTGTAGCTACTATGACTCAAAAGCTGTTCTTTCTGGAAATATGCCACCTTCTCTTACAAGGCAAACTGCCAATCTTTGAGCAGCTCGATCAAAATAAAACTTAGAGGGAATATTTTGATCTGGTAAACTTTCTAACTCTGAAAATTTCCTAGTTATTTTATTTAACTCAATTTTACCCATAATCTCTTCATTAGGTCCGAATTTGTAAACCACAGTTTCATCATCTTCATATTCTTTTAATAATAAAACATACGAAGCCAATTTTACTCCTCCTCTGGTGGATACCACGGACGCCCAGATTCAATTGTTTTATCATGTGTGATCCTGTAATCCGTTTTGAATATTCCTTCAAATTTTGATTCAAAAAGTTCATGATTTAACAAATCAATATCATTCTTGATATAAGTACCTTTTTGAAGTCTATCCCAAGCTTGCGCAATTTGATAATCTGGATCAAAGCGTCCAATTCCATGTTCTTTTATGTGCTCTTTGATAAATAAATGCTCCTTAATTCTTTGTATTCTCTGTTCGGTCATTCCTGTGTTTTTAGCGATAGACTGGACATCAGTTTTGGGATTTTCTAAAAGATTCATACATCTCTTCTGCTTTATCAAGTTGCTTTAGATATTCATCAATTGAAAGTTCCCTGCCACTAGTTTGTACATTACCCGTACCCTTAGTGCCAAGTTCAACGCCATCGTTGCCTGCTTTACCTTCGCCTAGATTTAACCCCGTCTTCTCACTCAGATAAGCTCGAACTTTATTCTCCAATCCATTGGTGTTTTCGGGTGGAACTTTAACGTTCTCAATCCCTTCCATGGCAAATCCCATTTGCCGGTCAGGGATTGAATTTTTCAGATTGGTCAGGGCGTTGTCTACGAACCGGCCGGCTTTCAGTGCACTATTTGCGCTTTTGTTTTTCAAATGGTGCGGGATTTCTTATCAATCATGCCTTTGCCCCATACCCCGAGACAGATCAGGTCGCCAATACCTTTCTTCGTCTTTTCCCATTCAGAAGGGATATACTTGACATCCA
>ERZ1673812.11-NODE-11-length-107532-cov-21.671725_pt1 | contig 107532 bp, 103 predicted proteins | sample MGYA00580150_ERZ1673812 | MGnify/ENA primary metagenome ERZ1673812 (study PRJEB41219, sample SAMN04549591) | soil metagenome | isolation source: soil | place: USA: Texas, Big Bend National Park | collected 2009-03-17 ... | reverse complement strand
GCCGCTTAGGTATATTTTTATTATTTCTACTGTCTACTTGACAGGGGGCAGTTCACTTCCTGAAAAAATGTCTTTGAGCAGCCTCTTCTTCTATATGCTGGAGGTTATGAAACCAATGAAACAAGGGATCTTAAAAATGGGCGTTTTCTTTTCTTTATTTATAAAATCTCAGCCAGTGCAAAATCGCCTTTTCCGCCTGTATTTAGAAAAAGGGGACTCTCTGCAAACGGCAATTGATTTGATTCCACTGGCAAAAAAATTTAATAAACATCTTGTATACATGAACATGATTCAACGGACAAACCAATTGAAAGATACAGAAAAACGCTATATAAAAGCTCTTATTTGGGAATCTCTTTCTCTTTTTGCCAAAGCTTTAAAAGAAATTTTCCAGCTTTCTGATCAAAATGAAGAAATAGTGAAATTAAAAGGGAAATTGCTCTATTTGGAAAGAAGGACTAAACCACTTCTGCTGCTTTTGGAAAATACAGAACACCGCCATTTTTTGCCGACTGAGATGCAATTATCGTTTGTAAAATACGCTTACAGCAAGGAAAAAATTGAAATAGCCAAACAGCTATGTGAACTGTTTTTACAATGGGGTCAGAATAAAAATGTAGAGGAAGTTTATCAGCACATAGTTGAAATTTATGATATAAGAAAGAAATGGGAAGACGAATTCCAACGTGTCTCCTATGATATTCATACGGCCATTCAAACCATTGAAAACCTTCCGGAATTGGAACAAACACAGGCAGTCATCGCATTGCTTCAACAAAAAGACGGAGACGAGTATGAAACTGTATTGCGATGGTTATGGGAAAAAGGGGTATCAATCCCTTATTCAGAAGAAATTTTACTACCTCTAAAAGAAGCGATAAAAGCGAAGGATCAAAAAAAGTACCAAACAGTTTTTCATCAGTGCATGACAGCATACAACAGAGGTGAACGCTCCCAACTGTTAAGAAATATGCTCATCGAAAGTTTGCAAAATGCTGTCCTTTCAGAACAAGAGCTTTATTCATTAAGAAATGCGGTGGAATCAAAATATATCCATTTATTGAGCAGGGAGCTGTTAAACGCATTAAAAGAAAACAATCAGCTTATTTCTTTATATGAACAAATGATGACCGATTCTGTTACACTTGATGATTTTTCTGTTTTCATGAATTGGTGCAGGACTATAGATCACGATTTAGCGATTAAAATGTTAAAGACTTTCGTCCGCAAGCTGTTTCATTCAAACAGAAAATTGCCAATTGCAAAAGAGCATTTAGAAACTATGAATCATTTTATTGCAGGCGATTTCGAATTTGAATGTGTGAAAAAAAGGTGGCTTCTTGAACATCGCCAACAAGAAGAACTGCTTAAAGAAATCGACGGCTATAGCAGCCATCATAAAACGAAGATGCTTTTTTATTTGGCGAAATATGCTTATGAACATGAGTATTATGCTGAAGCATTGTTGCTTCTAAATAAAGCGTATCAATTGCGGCCGAGAAGTCTGTTTGTATTAAGAACATTGATTGGGGTTCATCATCGATTGGGAAACATTTCTGAGCGTGTGAAATATTTTGAAGAGCTTCCTTTTTTCATTCGACGAATACTCAAGAACGATTATGAGATCGCAAAAGATGAAAAAGAACGGATGAAGGAAAAGTGGACGTGGAAAAAAGATTTGCCGCAGATCGCATTAGGCGACAAAATTGTCCACGTATTAAATAAATCTATGCCTGAGGTTAATGGATATACCATTCGAAGCAGAGAAATTGTCGTTCATCAAAAGAAGCTTGGGCTCAAACCGGTCGTCGTGACAAAACTCGGCTGGCCCCTAAATCGGAAGAAAACGAAAATAGAGAACATTGATGGAATTGAACATTATCGGCTGTACACGCAGCAAGATATTCGTTTAAACGTTGTTCCGCTGACAATGTATTTCGAGCATTATGCTGAGCAGTTTGCAAATTTATTGATGGAAATAAAACCGAGAATTGTACATGCAGCGTCAAATTTTCAAAATGCTTTGCCGGCTATTCAAGCAGCTAAAAAGCTGGGCATTCCTACTGTTTATGAAGTAAGGGGCTTTTGGCACGATACGACAGCGAGCAAAGTAAAAGGATTTGAACATTCCGAACGTTACCGGATGCATGAAGAATATGAAATCTATTGCTGCCAATTAGCAGATAAAGTTGTAACAATAAGTGAAAGCTTAGCTCAACAATTGATCTCTTTAGGAGTTGAAAAAAATAAAATTTTCATCGTTCCAAATGGTGTTGACGCAGATGTTTTTACTCCTGAAGAACGAGATGAGGAGCTCATGAACTTGTATGATTTGCATGGAAAAATTGTTTACGGGTTCATCGGCTCTGTGACAAAATACGAAGGACTGGACTTTGCTTTAAAAGCTATTAAACGATTGAAACAGGATGGTGAAGATTTTCATTTCCTTTTAGTAGGTGATGGACCTGCTGTCGCTGAATTGAAAGAACTTGCTCAACAACTTGATATAGCCGAACACGTTACGTTTGTAGGTAGAGTCCCGCACGATGAAGTAAAAAAATATTATTCTGTTATTGATGTGTTTCCGTTTCCGCGTATTAATGCGAAAGTATGCCGGCTTGTTACTCCTTTAAAACCTTACGAAGTAATGGCGATGGGGAAACTTGTGCTTGTCAGCGACATTCCAGCTTTGAAGGAAATGGTGATCGAAGGTGAGACCGGATTAATCTTTGAAGCGGAGAATGTTGAATCATTATACGAATGTATGAAAAAAGCTCAGGCAGATCTGCATATTGGCATAAAAAGCAGAAAATGGGTAGAGCGGGAGCGCCATTGGAAAGAGTTGTGCAAGCAGTATGTAAACATATATAGCTGAATGAATTGCCCAATTGTTTTGGGCATTATTTTTTTGAGTGATAAAAGATTTTTTATTTATACCGATACAACATAATGATATGATCTTTTAAGCGGCACAATTTTTATTCAGGAGGAGATGTTGTGACAAAAAGGTATTTTTCTATATTTTTAGCCTTTATCATGATATTTTCTTTATTTTTTCAGCCAGTTTTAAACGATGTTTATGCTAATAAAACTGATGCTGTTTCTCTCGTTTCGTTAAAAAAAGATTTTGTGATCACAGACGATACAAATCAAATTTTAGGTACTATTTCCAAAGATACTGAAATTTTTGTAAAAAAAACTGAAAACGGAAATTATGTATTTGATTGGCTCGGAAAAGAAATGGAACTGCCGCAAGATCAATTTGAACTGAGTGAAAGCCAATTAAATTACTATAATGTGAATGGCGAAAGTAGTAGTATAGTAGATTTTAAAAGTTTTAAAGAACGTGTGAAAGTTTCTGATCCAACATCGAACAAAACAATTGCATACATAGAACCTAATCAAGACATTCCATTCATAGAAGAGAATGAAAACCAGTTAAAAGTAATTATTGGCAATCGTGAAGGAATTATAACTCTTAAAAAGACTGACCAAGCAACAGATGCTAATACTGAATTGCCAGTACAAGAAAAGGATGTAAACAATAAGGAAAGTGTTCCAGATTCTAATGATGTAAACACTGAAAATGATTTTAAAAACAGCGAGGAAATAAATAAGCAAACAGAAGGAACAAACAATCGTGAGCATCAACAAACATCTTTAGCCCAAAACATAAAAGAAAAACAGCTTAATAATGAAATATTAAGTTTCACAAAAAATATTAAATATTTTAAAGCTCTTGAAGACTTGGCTGTTTATGTCAAACGAAACGGAAAATTAGTCAAAGTCGGGACGCTGGAAAAAGGGCAAACGTATCCAAGAATAAGGGACTATGGCAATTGGCATGAAATCCAATTCGGAAAATATAAAGGATATGTTCACAAAAATGGAACGGCGGCAGTTCTTTCCCCGTCTATAAAAAATATTAATAAAAGCTATAAAATCAGCTCTTATTTGCTGAAAATCACCAAAAATGCCCAGGTCTATGACAATAGTTCTGGAAAACTAGTAAAGTTTGGAGAGATATATAAAGGAAATGAATATCCGGTTATAGGCGATTACGGAAAATGGTGGAGAATAGACTATTTAGGAAGAATCGGATACATTCAAAAAAGTAAAGGAGAGCTGCTATTCACTGCCAATATAAAATACTTCCAAGTAATCCAAGATCAAACACCTGTATATATTAAAGGAAAAGACAAATTGATCAAAGTCGGGGCGCTAGTAAAAGGACAAGCGTATCCGAGAATAAGGGATTACGGCAATTGGCATGAAATCCGCTTTGGAAAATATAAAGGATATGTTCACAAAAATGGAACGGCGGCAGTTCTTTCCCCGTCTATAAAAAATATTAATAAAAGCTATAAAAATAGCTCTTATTTGCTGAAGATCACCAAAAACGCCCAGGTTTATGACAATAGTTCTGGGAAACTAGTAAAGTTTGGAGAGATATATAAAGGAAATGAATATCCGGTTGTGGCTGATTATGGAAAATGGTGGAGAATAGACTATTTAGGAAGAATCGGATACATTCAAAAAAGCCAAGGAGAGCTGCTATTCACTGCTAATACAAAATATTTCCAAGTAACCCGAGATAATACACCAATTTATATTAAAGGAAAAGACAAGTTGGTCAAAGTCGGAATGCTGGAAAAAGGGCAAACGTATCCGAGGATAAGGGACTACGGTAATTGGCATGAGATTCAATTTGGCTCAAAAAAAGGATACATTCATAAACTTTCAACTGTTCCGGCAATAAAATTTGGCCAAAAGAAAGTGGGACAATCAAAAACAAATATAGGCACCTTTGTTGCATTAAAAAATGCCGTCATTTATGACAATTCAGGAAAGAAGCTTGTACCGTTTGCGACCATCTCAAAAAATATTGAATACCCAATAGAAGCACCTTATGGCAACTGGTTAAAAATCCATATTGCTAATCGGGTTGGCTACGTCCATAAGAGTGATGTAAAAGTTTCGTTAAAAAAACAGGCGAAACCTGGGAATCTTGTAAACCCGAATCAAGTTTACACATATGAAGAGATGGTCCGGGATATTAGTGAATTAGAGAAAGCTTATCCTAATCTCATTAGTAAGAGAATTATCGGTCAATCGGTTGATGGACGAAACATATATGCAGTGAAGCTTGGAAAAGGCAAAACGGAAATTATGATAAACGGTTCCCATCATGCGCGAGAATATATCACGACAAACTTGCTGATGGAAATGATCGATGTATATGCTTACGCATATTCAAAAAATTTACGTGTTGATGGCTATCCTGTAAGAAGCATTTTAAATAATGCCTCCATTTGGTTTGTACCGATGGTAAATCCGGATGGGGTGACATTAGTACAAAAAGGGCACAGAAGCGCTAAAAATCCTGCCTATGTATTAAAACTAAACGGTGGCAGCACGAATTTTGCAGCATGGAAAGCAAACATTCGGGGAGTGGATTTAAACCGGCAATACCCAGCAGATTGGTATAGAATTGCTGGGAATACAGGAAGACCATCCCCTCAAAATTACAAAGGGCCTAGACCATTAAATGAACCGGAAGCAAAGGCAATGGTTAACTTTACGCTAAGCAGAAATTTTAAAACGGCGGTTTCTTATCATTCTTCTGGCGAGATAATATATTGGCACTTTAATACACCAAAACAGCATGAAGTAAGAGATAGAAAAATAGCGAGTATGATAGCATCAAAAACAGGTTATCGTCTCGTTCCACCGAGCAATAATCCTAGCGGGGGAGGTTTTACGGACTGGTTTATATCAACACAGAAAAAACCGGCCTTTACTCCTGAGGTCGCGCCATATGTTGGCAATCGTCCTGTTCCGATATCTTACTTCCCATCCATTTGGAAGAAAAATCAGTCCATTGGCATTATGCTAGCTGACGAAGCATATAAAAATAGAAATACTCGATAACAAACAATGAGGGTGTCCTAAAAGTAATTAGGGACATCCTTTTTTAAAAAACACTTCAAGGTTTTCCACTTCTTAGATATAGTTATATTGAAAAAAACGCAAAAAATTGAGATTGACGGTGTATTTTTTAGCTGGTTCGAAGACAATCGCAAAATTAAACAATCTTTTCAAATATCCTAGATATTTGGGTCTTAAAAGGATCAATGTGAAAATGGTTCAAAAAGGGATGGAAAAAGCCGATGGATATTCAGCACAAAAACAGAAGCAGCAGTAAAAGCATTCTAGAAAAACATATATTTATAAAGGATGGAGTTATCGAGCCGCAAACTGAATACGTCTGTTTTAAAAATAATAAAATTTGTCGTCGACCTCCAATCGTGCAAAAATCCCAGGGGATCGACGACTCTTTTAAATCTCCATTGAGCCCGCGCAAATCAAAGGATTGATAAATTTTTACTCATTGTCTAAAATGAAATTAACCAATCAACCATTTAAATCGGAATGCTGACCTAACAACATTTTTTGGGGTTTTTATCTTAACTATGAGGAATTGAAACAACGAAGATTGTGAGCAGTTACTTTCATTTTTCATGCGTTTTTATCTTAACTATGAGGAATTGAAACTACAAGAATTGACAAACACTAAATGGAATGTCCATCTATGTTTTTATCTTAACTATGAGGAATTGAAACTACGCAAGATGACTGCGACTACATCATCGGCGTTAACGTTTTTATCTTAACTATGAGGAATTGAAACATTTTAGATGTGTCCTTTGCTTTTCCTTTTAGTTCCGTTTTTATCTTAACTATGAGGAATTGAAACATCTATCTGTAAGGATTTTAAAAGGCATTATCATTGTTTTTATCTTAACTATGAGGAATTGAAACTCACTCCAATCAAATGGTTTACTGCCCATATAATCGTTTTTATCTTAACTATGAGGAATTGAAACTCAGCTTCATCTTGTTGTGTCATACCTGCGTTAACTCTGTTTTTATCTTAACTTGAGGAATGAAACACTACTAAAATCTCTCCTCCCAAGTCATTAACTCCCCAAGTTTTTATCTTAACTATGAAAAAATATTAAGCAAAAAACTTATTAAGATTAGTAGCACAGACCACGGTCAAGGTATGTGCTACAATTTTTTTATAGCAGAAGGAGAAGGGCAGAATAGATCGTGACAGGGTCCAAGTATCATTAGTTCGTAATGCGGTTGCATTAAGGACAATCGGTCGTTCCGAAGAACTTTTGCGGGAACTCACCAAGGTACACATCGAGTTTAGAATTGCGGAATTGGTTCACAACATAGTGAAGTAACAGTCATCCGCCAAGCTGCTTTAAACAAAAATCGAAAGTATACAAAACAAGTGGAGAAAAGCAGCAAGTTTTCTCCATTTGTTTCATTTTAGGAACTTATTGGACAGTTTCTAGCAATTTGGTGAAAAATATGAAATTCGTTTGTACAATGATTGTGGTTATGATAATTTAGTAATTGGTGCATATTAACGAAAAAGGAGACGTCAGAATGGATCGAAAGATTAGGGTAATGACCATATTTGGTACAAGACCTGAGGCGATTAAAATGGCTCCGTTAGTGTTGGAGCTAAAAAAATATTCGGACGAAATAGAATCGATTGTGACGGTAACAGCTCAGCATCGGCAAATGCTGGACCAAGTTCTTGAACTGTTTGAAATTAAGCCTGATCATGACCTCAATATTATGAAGGATCGACAAACATTGACAGGCGTTACGGTGAGAGCACTTGAGGGGCTTGATCAAATTATGAAAGATGTCAAGCCTGATATTGTGTTGGTACATGGAGATACGACAACAACATTTGTTGCCAGTCTTGCGGCTTTTTATAATCAAATTGCTGTCGGACATGTAGAGGCTGGGCTGAGAACATGGAATAAATATTCTCCATTTCCAGAGGAAATAAACCGACAAATAACAGGTATCATTGCGGATTTGCATTTTGCACCGACGACAAAGTCAAAACAAAACCTTCTTCAAGAAAATAAAAACGAAGATTCCATTTTTGTTACTGGAAATACAGCGATCGATGCTTTAAAAACAACTATTAAAGATTCTTATCAAAACGATATTCTCGATAAAATCGGTTCGGATCGGATGATTTTGCTAACTGCCCACCGGAGGGAAAATCTGGGTGAACCAATGCGCAACATGTTTAGAGCTATTAAAAGAATTGTTCAAGAGCATAATGATGTACAAGTTGTGTATCCGGTTCATTTAAATCCTGCTGTTCGTGAGGTAGCGAATGAAATTTTGGGAGACGACGATCGGATTCATCTTATTGAACCGCTTGATGTATTTGATTTCCATAATTTCGCTGCCCGTTCGCACATTATTTTAACCGATTCCGGCGGAGTACAAGAAGAGGCGCCTTCATTAGGGAAACCTGTTCTTGTGTTAAGAGATACGACAGAAAGACCTGAAGGTATTGAAGCGGGTACATTGAAATTAGCGGGGACGGACGAAGAGACCATCTACAAAATGGCCAAAGAGCTGCTTACAAATAAAGAGGAGTATGAACGAATGGCGAAAGCGTCGAACCCATATGGAGATGGAAATGCTTCTAAGCGCATAGTAGAGGCCATTTTATATCATTTTGGCAAAAGAGAAGAAAGACCACAATCTTTCCAACCATATTAAGAAAGAGGGAATTTTAAGCATTCCCTCTTTCTTTCTTTTTATGAAGTAATTCAATATGATCTGATAGTTTTTTTGCGAACATTTCTCGATTGTAATGTGCTAGCAGCCGTTCCTTCAAATTTTTCCGCATTCGTTTTAATTCCACCTCATTTTCAAAGGCGTTGAATAGAGCGCGGATAAAGTCGTCTGCATTTTCAGGTTCAAAGAAGTAACCGCCATTTAATTTTTCAATAATTTGTCTCGCCTCTCCATCAACGCCGATTAAAACAGGAATGGACATGGAAAGGTAATCGAACATTTTCGATGGGATCGTAATAGAGAAAAGAGGATGCTTTTTTAAACTAACAATACCGATATCTGCTGCTTTGTAATAGGAAATAAGCTCATCTTTCGGAATTTGATCGATAAATCGAACGTTTGATAACTGATTTTGTTCAGCTAACTCTTTTAACCGTTTTTTTTCGACCCCTTCACCGATGAATAAAAATATATAATCAGAATTGTCTTTTAGCTTGATTGCCGCCTGAATAACGGTTTCCAGTCCTTGGGCTGAGCCGATATTCCCTGAATATAATATCACTCGTTTGTTTTGAAGATTGTACTCTGTTTTTATATCTTTATAATTAGCATAAGTGTCATTAAGCAAAGCAGGATTGACGCCGTTAGGAATGACAATAATTTTTTCTTCCGGAATTCCTTCGGATACTAATCTGTCTTTATATCCATTGGTCACAACGACAATGAGATCAGCCTTTTTATATAAAAATTTTTCCAACTTCCGTGCAAGGTTTAAAAGCTTTTTATTTTTGAATTGGCCAAGAATCTCAGCAAAATCCACCCATAAATCGCGGACCTCCAAAACAAATTTGGCTCTGTGCCATTTGCTTAAAAGCCATCCGGAAAAAGTTTGAAAAAGCTGCGGCGTAGTAGCGTAAACGATGTCAGGCTTTTGAACAAAAATCCCTCCAATAAAGCTTGAAAAAGTAAAAGAAAAATAATTCATTAAACGCCGCAATGCGCTTTGTTTCGTATCTTTCATCCGAAACATACGATAAACATTTACATGATCCATTGTTTCTTTTTTAAAAATGCCAAAATTCGTTTCATGATTAGGGAAGGCTGTTATAATAGTAACGTTATGTCCTAATTTTCCTAAATAATAACTTAAATCGTATGCCCTAGCAGGCGCAGCGCCTATTTCAGGCGGAAAATGCTGTGTAATGTAAATGATTTTCATGTTAATTCCCTCTATATGAAAATAGAATTCGCTAATCTAATAGTGTAAAGTAAAATTATGAAAATGACAATGCATAAAGAGGTTGGAGAATATGACAAAAGTGTGCGTGTTAACAACAGTCCATCATGCTTATGATGGAAGAATTTATCATAAACAGTGCAAAACGCTGCAAAAAGCCGGCTACGAGGTTACGCTGATTGCTCCAAAACCGGAAAAAATAATTGAACATGATAATATACAACTGATTCCGATTGATAAACCGAAGAAAGAATGGAAACGTTTTTTACATACATTTTCTATTATAAAAAAAGCAATAAAAACGAACGCAGATGTTTATCATTTTCATGATCCGGAATTGCTCCCTGTAGGGGTTTTGTTAAGGCTTATAACACGTAAAATTGTAATTTTTGATGTTCATGAGCATTATCCGAATGCGATTATGAGCAAAAAATATTTAAAAAAATGGGTCAAAATTCCTGTTCGAATCGCATATGAGATTATTGAGAAAATTTCTTTGCAGTTTATTTCTGGGGTTATCTATACAACAGATGAAGTAGGGGAAAGATATAAAAAATATAAAAGCTGCAAAATTGAAAACTACCCTTTGCTTGAAATGTTTGAACAACTCAGCATCAATCAAAAGGATCCAAAACTTATTTTATATTTAGGCGGGATTACACCTATAAGAGGCATTCGGGAATTAATTGAGGCATTCAAGATCGTTTCTGAAAAAATGGATGCAAAGCTGCTGTTTGTCGGCGGGTTTGAAGCAGAATCTTTTGAGAAAGAAATAAAAGATAAAATCCGTCAATATGGACTTGAGAGCCAAATTCAATTTGCTGGGAAAGTTTCTTATGAGCAAATCCAAACATATTTAGAAAAGGCATCGATAGGGATTATTCCTTATTTGCCTGTTCCGAATCATCTTGTTTGTTTGCCTAATAAAATTTTCGAATATTTAGCAGGCGGTGTTATTCCGATTGCATCAAATTTTCCACATTATGATCGGGTGCTGAAAAAAGCAGGAAGCGGTAGAGCGGTCGACCCTGAAAATCCGAAAGAGATAGCGGATGCCATTCTGTTCTTTTTGCAATGCGGTCAGGACCAGTTAAATCAAATGAGGGAAAGAGGGAGAAACGAATTTTTAAAAAGCTTTAATTGGAAAAGTGAAGGGAATAAACTGCTTGATTTTTACCAATCGTTTCAAAAATAAATGAGTCATAAAATAGTTATAAAAATTTAAAAATAATATTGTTGAAAGTTTCGCCATTTCTGCTATGATGAAAGAAGTGAATACTTCTTGCAATGAGTGGGGGATTATATGAATTATTCCCAATATATAATAGCCTTTATTTTAACATTCGTTATTGCGGCATTGCTTACACCTTTTGTAAAAAAATTGGCTTTAAAAATAAATGCAGTGGATTATCCAGAAGGAAGAAAAGTTCACACAAAAGTTATGCCCCGTTTAGGCGGGCTCGCCATTTTTTTTGCAGTGGTGATCGGTTTTCTGTACTTGCAGCCGGATGATCCTCACATGTTAAAAATTATTTTAGGGGCTACTATAGTTTTAATTACTGGCATTTTAGACGATATTTTTACTTTGACACCGAAACAGAAATTATGCGGGCAATTGTTGGCTGCATTCGTTGTCGTGACATCAGGGCTTTTGATTGATAAAGTAACATTGCCGTTTGTTGGAACGGTTTACATAGAAGAATATCTTAGCTATCCTTTGACAATTTTGTGGATTGTCGGCGTTACGAATGCCATTAACTTGATAGATGGATTAGATGGTCTTGCGGCAGGAGTCACAGCGATTGCCTTGACAAGCATTATGATTATGGGATTTATGGATGGCCGTTTAGTTGTTGTTGCTCTGTCTGTCATTCTCATCGGCAGCACGTTAGGATTTCTTGTCCATAATTTTTATCCTGCCAAAATATTTATGGGCGATACGGGCGCAATGTTTTTAGGCTATTCGGTCGCGATCATTTCGATGTTAGGATTGTTTAAAAATGTTGCGCTGTTCAGTTTTGTCATTCCGATTATTGTGCTGGCCATCCCATTATTTGATACTATTTTTGCGATCATTAGAAGAATTTTGAACAAGCAAAGCATTACAATGGCTGATAAACATCATCTGCATTATTGCTTAGTTGATTTAGGATTTAGTCATCGGACATCGGTGCTAATCATTTATTTAATAAGCGCATGCTTCGGCGTTTCAGCGATTCTCTTTACTCATGCGACATTATGGGCATCGTTGATCATTATGATTGTGCTGATTATTATAATTCAAATCGGTGCTGAGATAGTTGGGTTAATCGGAGAAAATCAAAAACCTTTTCTTAATATGCTGAAAAAAATATTTTCTTTAAATAAACCGCAAAAAGATAATTCATAACCTTTGCCAAATATAAAAAGCTGTCAAAAGATTGACAGCTTTTTCCTTTGGGGGAATCTGTCTTATACGCTTGCACGGCTCGGCAATATCTATGTCGAGTTTGGGATTTATGGCAGTTATCCGACATCTTAAAATAGTCGGCGACTGTTTTCAGCAAAAAATCGAAAAAATTACAAAAGCCGGTGGAAAAAACAGCTCATTTTTTCCACTGGCTTTATTTAAGACTTCTCGGACGTCCCTTTTTTCATTTATTCGAGGGAAGCCCTATTATTCAATTGAAAATTTAGGTGATCTTGCAGATCATGTTGTACCTCCGCAAGGGATTCATCGTCTACGATATAATAGGAAACGCCATTTATATATTCTGGTGTGCCTTCTAGTTTTACTTGCTCGATTTTGGAAGAATTAAAATCTGAATATTTTTTGTAAAAAGCTAGCAACTCGGTTACTTTCATATTTGTTTCTACGTTATCGCCGATTTCATCTGTTAATTTATCAATTTTCGTAATAGTTCCGATAGAGGAAAGTTTATCAATTACTGCCATTACGACCTGCTGCTGTCTTTCATTTCTTCCGAGGTCTCCGCGCGGATCTTCAAGCCGCATTCTTGCGTAGGCAAGAGCATGACGACCGTCCAAAGTCATCGGTCCTTCTTTAAATTCAAGCTTCTCTGCGACTCTGTCGTCACTGTTTTGTTTAAAGTCAAATGGGACATCGACTTCAATTCCGCCGAGAATATCTATAATATTTTTAAATCCTTCAAAATTGACTGTCACATAATAGTCAATAGGAATGTTTAAAAAGTCTTCGACTGTTTCGATTGTCAACTCTTTTCCACCGTAGGAATATGCATGGTTAATTTTTGTTTTCTTATCCTTTTCTTTTATATAAACTCTTGTATCCCTTGGAATACTTAACAGTTTCATCGTTTCATCTTTTGGATTAAACGTGGCAACCATTAAAGTGTCCGACCGCCCGCCTTTGCCGCCGCTGGAGTAGTCTTCAACACCCATAATCAAAATGGAAACAGGGTCATTCGATATCGTAACCGCCTCATCGCGCAGTTTTGATTTCACCCGATCCAAATCGTCATAAGCGGAATTATAAACTTTCCAAAACGTATATCCTGTGTAGCCAGCAAAAACTAACAAAATTAAAATAAAAAGCTGCACAATTCGTTTAAATAATTTTCTCTTTTTTCTCTTTCGTGTTTTTTTCAATTGTTGACGTTTCATATAATTTCCTCCATAAAAAAATTAGATTTTCTCCTCCAAATAAACGAAATCCCCCTCCTGGATCACACATTTCCCATTGGTGAGATCGGTCATCCAGTCTTTGAAGCTTTGAACCTGGCCTTCCTCTACATATGTTTCAACTTCCACATGATCGGTATAATAGATGTCTTTCAGCTTATAGACAGACGAGCGCAATTCGTTTTCGATTTTGCCGAGAAAGCTGTAATCGAACGTAGTGCGAATAATTTTCATTAGCTTGCGTTCGATGATGCCAACGTGGTCAATGGCTTCTGAAACAGCTTTTCCGTATGCACGGATCAGCCCGCCGGCGCCGAGTTTAATCCCGCCGAAGTAACGGGTGACAACAACGACAGTGTCTTTTAGTTGTTTCTTTTTCAACACTTCAAGCATCGGCACTCCTGCTGTTCCGCTTGGCTCTCCGTCGTCGTTCGCTTTTTGAATTTGGTCATGCTCTCCAATTAAATATGCGGAGCAGTTATGTGTGGCATCCCAATGTTTTTTTTTGATTGTATCAATAAACTCTTGAGCTTCTTTCTCAGTTTTGGCACGATTAATATAGCAGATAAATCGTGATTTTTGAATCACGATTTCATGCTCTCCAAAGCCAGCTACGGTATAATAGGAGGAAAGCATTGTGTATCACCTCCGCAGAAGAAACAAAACGGCATAACTTTTTTTGACAAAAATCGACTTTTTTTATAAAAAAACACTCACATTAGAATATTATAAAACGACAAAATTTTTACTTCAATTATGAACTGATAAAGTTTTTGTAACAACTTTTTTAAAATGGAGGAAAAGGCTGTGAACTCCAAAAAAATAGATTCTGCTGTAATAGACGATATTTTAAATAAAATGATCGAAACCGTCCAATCAAGCAAAGATCAAATTTTTGAAATCGGTGAAAAATCCCGCACAGAGTATGAGAAAATAGTAGAAGAATTGGAAGAAGTGAAAGAGCAAGTAAGTGAGGTGATAGAGCAAACCGATAAGCTGACGATTCAATCGAAAATCGCACGGCAGCGCCTCGTGGAAGTCAGCCGCAACTTCAACAAGTTTTCAGAACAAGATATTTTGAATGCCTATGAAAAAGCGCAAAATATTCAAATTGAACTGGCCATGCTCCAAGAAAAAGAAAAACAATTAAGAAAACGGCGGGATGAATTGGACCGCCGGCTTTTATCATTAAAAGAAATGATTGAACGAGCAGAGGTCATAGTAGGTCAAATTACTGTTGTGCTGCAATATTTAAACCAAGATTTGCGGCAGGTTGGCGATTTGCTGGAAGATGCAAAGAAAAAACAAGCCTTTGGCTTAAGAATTATAGAAGCGCAGGAAGAAGAACGGAAACGGGTGTCACGTGAAATACATGACGGACCAGCTCAAATGCTTGCAAATGTTTTGATGCGCTCTGATCTGATTGAACGAGTTTTTCGGGAAAAAGGGACTGCAGAAGGGTTTCAGGAAGTTCAAAATTTGAAAATAATGGTGAGAAATGCGTTATCTGAGGTTCGGCGCATTATATACGACTTAAGACCTATGGCTTTGGATGATTTAGGTCTCATTCCAACACTTAGAAAGTACCTTTCTACTATTCAAGAATATGAAAAAGACATAAAAATCAATTTTCAAAACATCAGTGATGTGGAAGAAAAACGGCTTCCGGCGAAATTTGAAGTGGCCTTGTTCCGGTTAGTTCAAGAATCTGTAACGAACGCTTTGAAGCATGCGGAAGCAAAGCAAATTGACGTTAAATTTGAAGTCCGTCCAAACCAAGTAAATGTTGCAATAAAAGACGACGGCAAAGGCTTTGATGTAAAGAAAGTGTTTAAAGAAAAAAAGGAGTCATTCGGTTTAATGGGAATGAAAGAACGAGTGGAGCTGTTGAATGGGAAAATGGCAGTCCATTCTGCACCCGGAAAAGGAACGTTCATTATTATTCAATTGCCTACTAATCTATGAAATAGAGAAATGGTCTGATTGACTTCATGCATACATCACTGAAAAAATAATAATGGGGAGGATTGTAAATGAATAATCAAGTTAAAATTGTCATAATAGATGACCATGCGCTGTTTCGGGAAGGTATAAAACGTATTCTTGATTTTGAGCCTAATTTTGAAGTGGTTGCGGAAGCTTATGACGGCAGTGAAGCTTTAACAGTTGTTGAAAGCTATATGCCGGATGTTGTCATTATGGATATTAATATGCCTGGTGTAAATGGCGTTGAAGCTACTAAGCAGCTGGTTAATTCATATCCGGATACGAAGGTTATTATATTATCGATCCACGATGATGAAAATTATGTGATACATGCTTTGAAGACCGGAGCGAGAGGATATTTATTGAAGGAAATGGATGCTGACACTTTAGTAGAAGCAGTTAAAATCGTGGCAGAGGGAGGAAGCTATTTACATCCAAAAGTAACTCACAATCTAGTCAATGAGTTCCGCCGTCTGTCATCAGCCAATAATGGACAAATTCCAGCTACAGTCCGGCGCCCTCTTCATATTTTAACACGACGTGAGTGTGAAGTTTTGCAAATGCTTGCTGATGGAAAAAGCAATAGAAGAATCGGTGAAACGCTGTTCATTAGCGAAAAAACGGTGAAAAACCATGTCAGCAACATTTTGCAAAAATTAAATTGCAACGATCGAACACAAGCTGTAGTTCTTGCCATTAAAAACGGCTGGGTGGAAGTTAAGTAAAGTTACATATTTTCCATGGCGATTAATTTTGAACGATTTGAATCGTCAAACCGTGAAAGTGAGATTGATTTCTAAATACCAATTTTGCTCGGTGTATCTATATTGTTTTTTCCGACTTGGCTGATTGTCCAGCGATGATAAATGAATTCAATTGCATTTCTTCATTACGGCTGGAAACATAATATCATTTGGCAACTTGTCAATCTATTCGGATCCTGACCAGAGAAATGTTTTGATCAGAAGCTACGAGAATGAATCATAGGAAGCATTACATTCAACGTTCCGGTTTTGCAGAATCAACTTAGGTGAAAATGTATCAACAGGAAGCATAACGGCCTCTTCAAATAACTACAGGCGCTGGGAAGAGGCCGGTTTGCTCAGAAACAAGAAAAAATGCAGCAAAATTGGTAACCGCAATTGGAATCTACATAAAAGCTCCGTTTAAGCTGCTCAAAAATCCTTTAAAAAGGTGTAGACCTCATAAGAATAACCTCAACGAAAATCGTAATGAGCCGATCGACAAAACGAAATCCGCATAAATGGCAGTATAAAGACTTTGAAACAGCTAAAAAATATTTTTCATCCTCTTGCAGTTTCATGGAAATCCGGCAAAGTTAATGATAAAAGCTTGCATTTTTTATAAAATAGTCTTATAAAGGAGAGAATGAAATTATTAAAAGGAAAGGAAAAACATGATGCAAATTGCGATTGTAACAGATAGTACTGCTTACATTCCTGAAGAAGTTCGAAAGAGGCATGGCATACATATGATTCCTCTTAGCGTTATTTTTGGAGACGAGTCTTATCGTGAAGAGATAGATATGACAGCAGAGAGTTTTTGGGAAGAAATAAAGCGCCAGAAAGAGCTGCCTACAACTTCTCAGCCTCCAGTTGGTGAATTTGTCGAGTTGTTTGAAAGCTTATCGAAAGAATATGATGCAGTCATCAGCATTCATCTTTCAAGCGGTATCAGCGGCACTTACAATGGTGCTGTCACTGCAGGTCAAATGGTAGACAGCATTAAGGTATATCCTTACGATTCGGAAATAAGCTGTATGGCTCAGGGATTCTATGCAATTGAAGCAGCGAAAATGGCAAAGGAAGGGAAAAAACCGGAAGAGATCATCGCTCGCCTTGATGAAATTAAAAAATCAATGGATGCTTATTTTATGGTGGACGATCTTTCTCATCTTCAGCGCGGCGGACGATTAACCGGTGCTCAAGCTTTAATAGGGAACCTGCTGCAACTGAAGCCTCTTCTTCATTTTGTTGATAAAGTGATCGTGCCGTATGAAAAAATTCGTACGCGCAAAAAAGCAATCCAACGTATCTATCAATTATTTGACGAAGCTGCAAGCAAACATCCGGTGCGGGCGGCTGTCATTCATGCCAACAGACCGGAGGATGCCAAAAAAATGAAAGAGGAGCTCGAAAGTAAATATCCAAATTCTGAATTTATTATCAGCTATTTTGGCGCTGTCATTGGAACTCATCTAGGAGAGGGAGCTATGGGTCTCTGCTGGTATAAAAAGTAATTGCAAGAAAACGTTAAACCCATTGTGAAAAATGGCTGTATCCATCCTCTTAAAAGAACTTCCCCTTCAAAACGAGAAAAGGTGCTATCCACCAAAAAATGGAACGGTGTCTGACCATCTGAAGGTGCAAAAAGCACCTTTTATTTTTTACAGAAATGAAGGATATAAATGATTCATCTAGCATCTTTCATTCGGACGAAAAGCAATAAGAGCAATCGATTAAATATATTGATTTTTCAGAAAATATAAGGTAAAAAATAATAGTAAGAAACAATATGGTATGTACAAGCGGAGGTTTTATATGCATGATCATGATCTCCAAAAACATCTTCTCGGAAGACATCTCCTTTCAAATGAGCTCCCGTTTTCAATGGATGCCGTTCAAAATGCCCCCTTCGTTGAAATAGAACAAGGTGTTGTGAAAAAATCCGGTTTTTTTTATTGCAATCGATGTGGAAATGATCAGCCCTTTTTATTTGCAGGCTTTGACTGTGCAAGGTGTAAAAAGTTTTGTCATTATTGCCGGAACTGTATCATGATGGGGCGAGTAAGTGAATGCTCAAAGCTTGTTAGTTTTCCAAGACGCGAGAAGGAGGAAAAACATTCGATCCAATCGGATCAAACAAACTTTTTGCAATGGGATGGTGAACTGTCTCCGGCGCAAAAAAGAGCATCTGACCGGATCGCGGAGTCCGTTTTGCAGCGTACAGACTGTCTCATTTGGGCAGTTTGCGGAGCAGGAAAAACAGAGGTGCTGTTTGCCGGCATAAACACAGCTTTGCAGAAAGGGCTATTTGTTTGCATTGCTGCACCGCGTACGGATGTTGTTTTGGAGCTTGGACCGCGTTTGAAAAACGTTTTTCCGAGCATCGATGTGGCAGTGCTTTACGGAGGAAGCGAAGATCGTTTGAAGCTGAGCCCAATTACCATTTCAACGACTCATCAGCTTCTTCGGTATAAAGAAGCCTTTGACGTGGTGATTCTTGACGAAGTGGATGCTTTTCCATATTCTGTAGATTCTGCTTTGCAATTTGCGGTTGAAAAAGCACGCAAACGAAACAGCTCCCTTATTTATTTAACTGCGACTCCCTCCTCATCAATTAAGCGGCATTTTAAGCCTTCCGAAATTGCGAAAATCCCTGCTCGATACCATGGTTATCCCCTACCTGTTCCTGAATTCAAATGGTGCGGCAATTGGAAAAAAAGATTGGAGAAAGGAAAGCTGCCGAAAAATATCATCACATGGGCAGCCGAACATTTGCAAAAGGAAAGACAAGCTTTTCTATTTGTACCGGAAATCAAAGTGCTTCATGATGTCGTTCCGTTACTAAAAAAATTGAATTCAGCGGTTGAAGGAGTACATGCCGAAGATCCCCAAAGGAAAGAAAAGGTTCGGGCATTTCGAAATGGCCGGATTCCGATCATTGTCACAACTACCATTTTAGAAAGGGGTGTAACAGTTCCTGGAACTGATGCAGCTGTTTTAGGAGCAGAAGAAACCATTTTTACAGAAAGTGCCCTTGTTCAAATATCCGGCCGTGTTGGACGGAGCATGAACAATCCAACAGGCTCCGTTATCTTTTTCCATTATGGCAAAACAAATGAAATGATTGCAGCGAAACACCATATTCTTGCTATGAATCGGGAAGCGGCAAAGGAAGATTTGTTAAAGCGTTAGTATTTAGAAAATGAAGGAAACGATACAGAATGTGTAAAGTTGGAAAAATATTTTCAATTTTGGCTGAAAAAAGAAATTCCTTTTTCCAGTATGATCCAATATAATACAGATTAGAGATCATATATTTGGGGTGAGGACATGATAGTAAACGCTCTGGAAAAAATTATGGAAGAATTGCTAGATGAATATATTGACCAATTTCATATGGAATGCACGTGCCCAACTTGCCGCAATGATGTTTTAGCTCTAGTGTTAAATAGAGTTCAGCCCCGTTACGTAACGAGTGAAGATAAAATTACATATGTAAGAGCGGAATTTTTTGATCGGCAGCAAATGACATCTCTTCTTGTCAGCCTGGCAGAATGCGCAAGAATTGTTTCAGAAAACCCACGATGTGATAATAGAAAGGCTTGATGCGAATTATGGGAAGATGTCTTTATTGTTTTAAAAGTATAGATGTCCGCTTGACTTGGAGACGGCTTTTTTTCCTCGAAAAAGACCCTGTTTTATGCGAAGAATGCTCCAGCAAGCTAAACGTTATATCAGGCCCCATTTGTCCAATGTGCGGGAGGCAAAACGAAAAAGCCGAGTATTGCACTGATTGCGCGGCTTGGGAAAAACATCCTGACTATCATGGAGTGATAAAGAAAAACCGCTCTGTTTTTCAATATAATGAATTTATGAAAGAAGTGCTTGCTAGGTTTAAATTCCGCGGGGATGCGATATTGGCGCAGATGTTTTCCGAACCTTTTGTGAAAGCATTTCACCATCACTTCGACAAATCGATGATTCTCGTTCCCATCCCATTAGGTGAAGAAAGGCTTTTGGAACGCGGGTTTAATCAAGCAAAATTATTGGCCCAGCTCCTTCAGCTTCCGATTATTGAGCCTTTGCGCAAAACAGATGCAGCAAAACAATCAAAAAAATCACGGATCGACCGAATGAAGACGAAAAATATGTTTACTGTAACAGATCCAAAACAAGTACATGGTCAACATATTGTTATCATCGATGACATTTACACAACAGGCGCAACGGTACGCCAAGCTGCAAAGCAGCTGATGAACGCTGGTGCGAAAAGTGTCGAATCATTTACGCTTGTCCGCAGCTAAATGACAAATCCGTTTTTCCGATATAAAATAATAATAATAGGAAGATTTTTGAAAGGTGGATTTTTATGGGGGAATTAGCAAACTGCCCAAAATGTGGTTCCTTGTTTGTCAAAACGCGGCTTCGTTCAATATGTGATGCTTGCTACCAAGAGGAAGAAAAGGCATTTGAAACAGTATATAACTTTTTGAGAAAAAAGGAAAACCGCAGATCGACCATTACTGAAGTTGTGGAAAAAACAGGAGTGGAAGAGGACTTAATACTGAAGTTTATTCATCAAGGACGCATTCAACTGGCGAACTTCCCGAACCTTGGTTATCCTTGTTCACGGTGCGGCAAATTTATTCGCGAGGGAAAACTTTGTGTTTCTTGCAAAAAGGAAATACAGTCTCAAATTGAGCAAATGGAAAGAGAAGAGCAGTTTCAGGAGGAGAAAGAGAAGATGCAAACATACTACGCTATCCAACCGAAAAATAATGAAAAACGTTAACAAATCCCTCTATCGATCCGATAATGAATATAGAGATAGATTTCCAGCTGAAACAATCGTTCCATTAGAGCAGGAAAGGAGGCGGTGTCCATGAAGATTCACAGCTATCGGTCATCAAACGTTAATCCTTATCAAAAGCAAATGGATGCCAGCAAGCAGATGAAAGTGGAAGTCCAAAAAGATAGAGTGGAAATATCCAAGCAGGCAAAACAGCTTCAGCAGACGAGCGGTTTTGATCTTCAGCGCCAAGAAAAAGTGCAGGCGATAAAAAAAGAAATTGAAAGTGGGACTTACAAAATCGCCCCAGACCTGATCGCGAAAAGCATGATCCAATTTTATAAGAAAAAAAATGAAGAATAAATTGCGCCAATCCGTTTCGGTTTTTGATTTGGTTGCGTACGAAGCAGCCTGTTTCGATTTTTGATTTGGAACAGAATGAAAATGTGCTGGGCAACTATATTGTACATTTCTGCATTTTTAGCATCTTCATCTTTACAACAATAAATTATTTTTCATTTCCGGCTTTGGATCATCTTGTCAATGTTTTGAACGAAGCACCGGTAAATATGATTGTATTGAATTTTGCGGGGAGGACGTTTTCGTGTCTCTTGCCAATTTAATTAACGTTTTAGAAAAGCAGTTAATCATTCATGAACAATTGTATAATTTGGCAGTAAAAAAAACGGATCTGCTGAAAAAAGATGATGTTAATCAATTAATGCAGCTTTTAAAGGAAGAGCAGAAATATGTAATGCAGCTTGAAAATGCTGAAAAGGAACGGATCAAAGCAGCGGCTTGCTTTTTAGAAAGAGAAGACGATTTAACGATTTCCGCCTGTATTGAAAAAGCAGAAAATGAGGATAAAGAACGGTTGATAAATCTAAAAGAAAAATTGACAAACGTATTGGCTAATTTGAAAAACGCGAATTTTGTCAATCAACAACTGGCATTGCAAGCATTGCAGGTTGTGAATTTAACGCTTGATCTTTTCATGCCGGAGGAAGCATCGCCGAATTACACGAATCCGAATCAAGAATCGAAGCAATCGAAACGGCGTTCATGGTTTGATTCAAAAATTTAACGGGGGAATTCGCAATGGTATCAACATTTTTTGGACTGGAAGCGGCTAGAAGCGGATTGTATGCCGCACAAAGCGCTTTATATACAATTGGACATAATGTAGCAAATGCCGAGACACCTGGATATTCGCGGCAGAGGGTAAACCTTGTGCAAAAGCAAGCGTATCCGACACCAGGCCGTTTTCGAGCTGATATCCCTGGGCAGTTTGGAACAGGGGTGGATACACAAACAGTGCAGCGGATCCGCGACCGCTATCTTGATGTACAATATCGCGGCGAAAATTCTAAGCTTGGCTACTGGAGCTCTAGATTCAACGCATTATCGAGAATGGAAGATGTGATGAACGAGCTGAACGAGACAGGCTTGAACGAAACGATGGATAGCTTTTGGCAATCGCTGCAAGATTTGGCGGCCAATCCTTCCAACCTGGGCGCCCGCTCTGTTGTCCTTGAGCGCGGAAGAGCTGTTACAGAAACGTTCAATTATTTGGCGGAATCATTAAAGCATAATCAGAAAGATTTACGCAACGAACTCGATGTCGCAACAACGAAAATCAACTCTTTGCTTGAGCAAATCAACCAAATTAACAAACAAATCGGCGAAGTAGAACCGAATGGTTATTTGCCAAACGATTTGTATGATGAGCGCGATCGATTATTGGATGAGCTTTCTTCGTATATTGATATTAAAGTGACGCCGGTTGAAAGCGGAGGCAACGCTTTGAAAGTAGCCGAAGGAAAAGTAACTGTCGAGCTCGCTGGCTTCGAACCGCCAATCACCCTTGTCGACGGAAATAGATACAAAGTAAGACAATTTAGCCTCAATGAATCCAAGACGAACGGTCTTATCGAATCTATTTCTGTTGGTGGAAGAATGATAGGGGCAGACGATTTTGTTGAAAATTTAAACATCAATGGAAGTTTAAAAGGCTTAATCGAGGCGCACGGCTATACGAACATAGGCAGCACGATTGAACGCGGCATCTATCCTAGCATGATGTCAGATTTAGATCAAATGGCATATGATTTTGCGAACGCATTTAACACTGTCCACAGAAACGGATGGAGCCTTGAGGACATAAACAACGGCGTTCAAACACAGCGCGATTTCTTTGATCTCGGAGGTTTAAGCTCTCCTAAAGGCGCTGCGGCTGCCATTAAAGTATCGGATGATATGAATCGCGAACGAATTGCAGCTTCTGCTACAGGAGAAATCGGCGACGCCCAAAATGCGCTGAAGCTTGCTGAAGTAAAAAATACTTCGTTTCAAAGTTATTTTGAAGCTGTTATCGGTGAAATGGCTGTTATGACACAAGAAGCGGAGCGGATGAAGGAAAATTCAGAAACTTTAGTTTCATCTGTTGAACAACGCCGCAAATCCGTCAGCTCCGTTTCATTAGACGAAGAAATGACAAACATGATCCAATTCCAGCATATGTACAACGCCGCAGCAAGAATGATCACTTTGCAGGATGAAATTTTAGACCGAATCATAAACGGCATGGGACTGGTCGGGAGATAAAGTAAAATTGACTGTTGAATAACCATATCGGAAAATGAAAGCAAAAATTGTCGGGTTCAGAATGTATGAAATGAAATAAGGCGATGAAGTGCAAATCATATAAGAAATGTACTATTTGCACGTTATGAATTCATACAAAAAATTTATTTAATGAAAGAGAGGTGCAGCATATGCGTGTCACTCAATCGATGCTTGCGCAAAACTCGCTCCGCCATTTAAGTAAAAGCTATGAGCTGCTGGGAAAATATCAAGATCAGATGTTGACAAGAAAAAAAATCACCCGCCCGTCCCAAGATCCCGTTGTAGCAATGAAAGGATTGTACTATCGGACTAACTTAAAGGAAGTTGAACAATATAAACGAAATTTATCAGAGGCTTACCTTTGGATCGAAAATTCTGAAGCGGGATTAGAACAGGCCAACCAAGGGCTGCAACGAATACGCGAGCTTTTGATTCGGGCAAAAAATGGTACAAATTCGGAAGACGAACGTGATGCGGTTGCCCGCGAATTGAAACAAATTAAAGACGACCTTGTTGCTGTCGCCAACACACAAGTGGCCGGCCACTATATTTTTAATGGAACGAAAACAGACTCAGCACCTGTCAGCGGCGACCCCCCTGTCGTTAATAACAACAATGAACCGTTTAAAATCGAGCTTTCAAAAAACATTCAAATCCAAGTGAATATAACGCCTGACAATGTCTTTAACCAAGCATTGTTTGATACAATTCAAGACATTCAAAATGCTTTGGAAAACAACGACACAACGAACTTGGACAGCCTGCTCGGCCAGCTTGATGGCCATATTGATGCTCTTAACGCTGAACGGGCTGAGCTTGGCGCCCGTTACAACCGGATCGAGCAGATGGAAAACCGCATCGGTCAACAGGAAGTAATCTCTACTAAAATTTTGTCGGATAATGAAGATGCCGACATCGAACGGGTCATCATCGACTTGAAAGAGCAAGAAAGCGCGCACAGAGCAGCGCTTGCTGTCAGCGCCCGCATCATTCAGCCCAACTTAGTTGATTTTTTGCGATAATGTGAGAGAGAAAGGACCTGCATAAAGGTCCTTTTTGTTCATCGTATGCCTTGCTTTTGTTCCATGTTTTTCGACTGCTAAAAGAGGTATATAGTTTACTGAAGAAATTTCACTTTTCGTTGATTAGAACGGTATAGTCTTGTGAGTCATTCATATTTTTGACAAGAGCCCCTTGAAGGAACTTCCATTGCATGGGATAGTTGAAGCACTTGCTTATTATTGTCTGTTGAATTTTTGTTTCTTCGAAGAGAATTTCTTTTCTGCTTTAAAACTTTTGTTGTCAGTCGAGGTGAGAGAAATGCTCCTGCCGCAAATTAGAATGGAAAGTCAAATGACGAAAATTGCGATTAGCACCACTCCTGGAAAGCAGTCAATCAAACAGCCGAAAGCGGATATCGATTTGCAGCCGGCGAAAGTAGCGATGGAAATCAACCGCACTCCTGGAAAATTGACAATCGATCAAACGAAAGCGTGGGAAGATCGAAATTTAGCTGACACGTTCCGTTTCATTGAAAAAATAGCTGAGGAAAGCTATCAAGCCTGGCTTGAAGGTATTGCCCGCCGCGCCGAGCAAGGAGATGAACTGATGAAAATTGAAAACGGCGGCAGCCCGCTGGCTGATCAAGCGAAAGAAAACAGCGAATCCCCGATGTATGAAGTGAATGTCGGCTGGATTCCATCGCTGTTCAGTGTGAAATTTGATTACGAACCAAGCAAGCTTGATATTAATTGGCATTTGAAAAAGGCTGAATTTCGTGCCATTCCCAATAAGCCGATCATTCATTACGACCGTGGCAGAGTCGATATAAAAATCGCCCAATACCAAAAATTAAAAATCGACTTTGCCAACCTCACCTTTAAAGGACCAAACTTTGAAATGAACATATGAAGGTTGTGAGAACATGAGACTTAAGACAAAATATCATGGTGAAATAGAAGCCGCAAGCGACAGCATCATCCAATTTCCATCGGGAATTCCGGGGTTTTTAGATGAAAAGGAATTTGTGCTTTTGCCATTTGGCGCCGAATCGCCATTTTTTATTTTGCAATCGGTCAACACAAAGGAACTTGCTTTTGTCATGACAATTCCTTTTTTATTTTTCAAAGACTATGCTATCGACTTAGACGATGCCACGATTGAGCAGCTGGAAATCAAGTCGGAACAAGATGTCGCTGTCTATGTGATTTTAACGTTAGAAGAGCCGTTCGAAAACACAACCGCCAATCTGCTTGCACCAATCATCATCAACCAGAAAAACAAACGGGCCAAGCAAGTGATTTTAACAGGCACTACTTATAAAACGAAGCATCCACTTATGGAACAGAAGGAGGTGTGAAGCCGTGCTCATTTTAACAAGAAAGCTGAACGAATCCATCATTATCGGCGACAACATCGAAATAACCATCACCGCCATCGAAGGCGACCAAGTCAAACTCGGCATTAAAGCTCCAAAACAAATCGACATCCACCGAAAGGAAATATACGACACCATTCAAACAGAAAACAGCGCGGCTTCCCGCACCGACTTTGACCTGTTAAAACATTTTCAAGAAAAGCTCAACAAAAAATAAACCTGAGGTCTGAAGCTGTAAAAACCGTAACCAAACAAGGATGTTCAACCATTTAATTTTTCTATTAAAAAAGTCCCATTTTTTCTTTAAACCCTATTAAACATCAACAAAACAATCCGATATAAAACATGTAAAGAGCAGCGGCGGCCGACGCGGCTCTTTACATACCACATGGACGTGGAAAACAACAATTCAAGGAGGAAAAAATCATGAGAATTAACCACAACATCTCGGCGTTAAACACTTACCGCCAACTTTCATTTAACAACACACAAACTGCAAAAAACCTTGAAAAGCTTTCTTCCGGCTACCGCATCAACCGCGCTGGCGACGATGCAGCAGGTCTTGCGATCTCTGAAAAAATGCGCGGGCAAATCCGCGGACTGGAAATGGCATCTAAAAACGCACAAGACGGCATTTCTTTAATCCAAACAGCTGAAGGAGCTTTAAACGAAACTCATTCCATCCTTCAACGTATGCGTGAATTAGCTGTGCAATCAGCAAACGATACAAATACAGATACAGACCGTGCCGAACTTCAAAAAGAAGTAGATCAATTAATTGAAGAAATTGATCGCATTGCTAATACAACTCAATTCAACACTAAAAATTTGTTGGATGGTACATTGTCAGGTTCAGGTAATGGACTGATTTTCCATATTGGTGCAAATTCTGGGCAAAATGTAGAACTAACAATTGCTAACATGAAAGCTAGTGGAATAGGGGTTAGCGGTTTAAAAATTGATACTCAATCTGGTGCAGATGCTGCAATCACCACTATTGATAATGCAATTAATAAAGTTTCTTCAGAACGTGCAAAACTTGGTGCAATGCAAAACCGCTTAGAGCATACTATCAACAACTTAGGTGCTTCTGCTGAAAACTTAACTGCTGCTGAATCTCGTATCCGCGACGTAGATTATGCTTTAGCCGCTTAATCGGCGACAAGCACAGTCGTCCTAGCTGGAAACGGCTGGGAGTATCACCGGGTGAATTGCTGGAAACCCCTTAGAGCCTTTGGTGCCACAACGAAGCTGGAAACGGCAAGCGTGATGGCTTGAAAAGCCAAAGGATTGGGCAACCGAGCAGCCAAGCTCCTGTCTCGAAAGAGTGGAGAAGGTTCAACGACTAGGACATACCGCCTAAGGCGAATGCTATGGCGATGAAGTCCGTAGGATGTGCAGGATTCTTCCATCGTCCTGTATCAATCCGAAGTGCCCGGCCCCTAACAGGTAAAGCTGAGGGTGAAGAGATAGTCTAGTCATTTGTGAAAGCAAATGTTCGCACGATGGCGAAAGAAATGATGGAATTCACGAAGAACAACATCCTTTCTCAAGCAGCGCAAGCGATGCTGGCTCAAGCAAATCAACTTCCACAAGGCGTATTACAATTGCTTCGTTAATTTTCTATTACTTAAGAGAGGCTCTAGTTTTCTAGAGTCTCTTTTATATTCAGCGTACTCAGCTAAGCTGTTATCTGCTAGTTGGTGCAAGTCCAACCCGAATTCCAACGGTAAAAGACCGAGTTGTACAGATGGCAACGAAAATGGTCATGGAACCCATCTTTGAAGCAGACTTCCAAGACTGTTCATATGGGTTTAGACCGAAAAGAAATGCTCATCAAGCCATCGCAAGGATTCGAAAACTGTGTAGGAAGCAATACTGGGTAGTAGATGTGGATATTAAAAGGGTAATTTGACAACATCAATCAAGAAAAACTGATGAAGTTAGTGGAAATGAGAATCAGTGACCGCCGAGTGTTGAAACTGATTCGGAAATGGCTGAAAGCGGGGGTAATGGAAGATGGACAGTTTCATAACACCGAAAAGGGTACCCCGCAGGGCGGAGTCATTTCGCCTCTTTTAGCGAACAGCTACCTGCATTATATGGACACGATATGAAAGAAGAAGTTCCTACACTTAGGAGAACTGGTGCGATACGCAGATGATTTCGTGATCATGTGTCGCACGAAAAACGAGGCGCTGGAGAGCATTCAAGTACTAAAAGCCATCATGAAGAAATTCGACCTTGAAATCAACACAGAGATCCAAACTGGTCAACCTATGGGACGACACAAACGGATTTGACTTTCTAGATCTACACCATCGGAAATTTCCTGTGATGAACAAGGGTGGCTCGAAAGTTTATGTCATGCCTCACATTCCAAGTAAGAAAGCCAAGAAGATGAAAATGAAGATTAAGGAATATACGAGTCCAAGGAACAAGCGATTTATGGACATCAAAGAACTGGTGAAAGGGCTCAATCGAATTTTACAAGGATTTAAGAATTACTACAGTATTTCGGCCATCGCCAAGAAGTGGCTAAATAAAGTGGACTGGAATGTATTAGAAAGACTTACTCTGTACTGGAATAAGAAGAAGACCCAAAGGAAGAAACATGCGAGAATGAAAGAAGTTATAAAATTAACGCAAGGCTTATTAGTGAAATTAGCAAGTTAGACAAGAACGAAAGCCAAAGGAAGAAGAACGTCGGAAAACCGTATGAGGGAAAACCTCACGTACGGTTTGATGAGGGGAAGCTGAGAGCAAAAGAGACAGCATAGGCTGTCCCTTTGAAAACAGTTTTCTATTCTACTTGTTGAATAAAGAAAACTGTGATTTAACATTTTCGGGAGTGGTTATGTGCTAGTCTATTGTGAATCTAAAAATGACAATGGGTTAGTAATCTTTGACGTATATTCATTGGATGATTTAAGGGAATGGTGGGAATCTCGTGGTTTTTCCGTTCCGTGGAATGAAGAAGATAGTCGAAGTTTAATAGAATTGGAAAATGTGAAATGGGTTAAGCAAAAATGTCCGAGAGAAGGAAAATGGTATGAACTACCTGAAGAATTTTGGGGAAATTTCAAATATGACTTAAAAAAATTTAACTTTCATTCTAAAGATAGATTCCTTTTATTTCGTATATCGGCGAAATACATAAGTGAACAAGAAGTGGATTTTGTACAATATAGGGTGTATAAAGAATGGAAGATTTGAAAGATTTTTTTTCACAAATTTCTTGGAGTGAAGAAGCTAAATTAATTGTATGGGATGTGGGACACGGAAATTGGAATGAGGTACGTGTTGGAAATAATAGGATATTTTTTGATATTGGAGCTGATAAATATTATAGATTATCAGATAAACAAAATTTAATTGAAAAGATTGCCATTAAGGAAGATGATGTGATTTTTATCATAATTAGTCATTGGGATGTAGACCATTATCAATCGTTACTGTTTTTTCAAAATGAAACTTGTCAAAAGATAGCGGGAATTATTGCGCCGGAGTTCATACCGCATACGAACACTGCCAGAATGGTGGTAAATTATATTGAGCAGCATCATATAAAATTTTTTCGTATTTCCGGTTTTCATAAATCAAGTAAAGAGGTAGAACTAAATTGTATTTACGATTCACAATATTTGAAATTATATAGATCTAGATCAAAGAAAATTTCATCACGAAACTTAGATAGTATTGTCCTATTTGTTAAAGGGAATAATGTAGATATTCTTTTTACTGGTGATCAACAATATCATAAGCTTTATCAATATATTTTATCAACAAATGTTCATGACAAAGAAAATAAAAAATTAATATTGATCGTTCCGCACCATGGTGGAAACAGTGGTAAACTTAAGCCAGATGATTGGGAAAAGTTTAATTATGAAAAAATTATTCTTTCTTATAGTGACCGAAATCATTATTGTCATCCGAAATCAGCAGTTATGGACAACTTAAAGCAAATAGATAAGCAAAATGGGGAAAATATTTGTGAAACGAATGGGAAAAATATTTGTGAGAATTTAAAAATTTTTTGATTTAGATAGTTTATGGAAAAAGATGATTTTTCGTGGAATCACAATCTCGGTCTTTATGCATTCCGATGATACAGCCTAATTTCGCCTCTGTCAAAACGGTTTCGTATCGATGACCTTTTCGTACAGACACCTCATCGAAACTTAAAACCAGTTCATCCTTATCTAAAGCTTCATGAATTTGTTTTTGATGAAGGGCAGCTTTTTCTTGAGCGACCGAGTAGTACATTCTCTCTAAGGTCGAATACGGAATCTTGTTTTCGACTTACATCTTGTATAGTTGTATCCTGACATAATTCAAACAAGTATTCACGATACTTATTCGTTTGGTGTTTATTAGGTTGAATCGACTCATAAGGCTCCGAGAATATCGATTGACAATTTTGGCATTGATATCGTTTGACCAGCACAAATAAATACACAGAATGATTGAGAATAGGAAGATTACGAACCTTTCTTGTCCTCCTGTCATGGACATAAGAAGTCATACATCTACAATAAGGACAACGTTCCTCATGACACTTTTTTTGAACATGAACAAAATATTGATTGGAGAAAGAAAGTTGTTTAATCACTTCAAATTCTGGTAATTCTAGTGATATAGAAAGCACTTACGAAACCTCCTTATGTTTGTGTGGTAGCTAACATTATTGCCAGGTTTTCGTAAGTGTTTTCTTCTTTTTTGCCAAAATCACAAAAAGTGGTGATGAATCACAATTTAAAAGCGAATTTTTAACTAGATTTTTTTAGTTTGAGATAGAAAAGCATAGAAAAATTATTGTACTTATATTCCATCCAGTTTTGGATTTGACCAACTGCAAATATTTCCAATGTCTTGATTCAATCCTTATTTGATATGGTTTTTGTGGAGCATTTTCCAAAAATATATGAACATGCTGGCGGTAAAAGGATAAATAACCCTCCCTTGTTTCAATTATTTTATATAATTGAGGTAGCAAATTTAATTGTTTGTTAATTTCATCTGTAGGCCTTTTCAGATCAATGTTTTCGGTTAAATAAATAGTCGTTCTTTTTGCACCATTATGTTTATAAATAATAGGTATTTGGAGAATTTTTCTGTTCATTGATTGGTGGAGATAAGGATTTATTAGCTGTTGAAAATAAATAATTTGTGCTTGATCATACAATACGAGACGATTTTGCTTATCAAGAGAGAAAACGAGTGAAAATTTGTACTCCAGCAACTTGATCAACTGCTTGTTTTCTTCATTTCTAAAATTATCTGTTGAGAGAACTATCTTTCTAGGAATATGATTTTCTGTTTTTAAATAGCCGTCATCTTGATACCACCATGCGAGCGCTTCCTCATTTAAATACATATGCAAAAATGGAAAAGGAATCCGTTTGATCCGATTTTTATACCATATTTTTTCAAGTTCCGTAATTTTTTCTGCAGTTTTTGATTGAACAATGTAACATTCAGTGAAGCCCCTTTTGATTCTTTTATCTTTTACAAATTTATACTTTGGTTCATTTAACGGAATATATTCTTTTAGAGATTGAAAGCAATGCCAAGCCCATTGTTTATCATGGATATTATGGACAAATTGAAACCTAGGCTTTCGTCCCTCTTGTTTTGTAAGACAACCATCACCTAATAATTTTCCGCATAAACGAGATAAAAAGTTATTTTGTGAGCTCACTTTTAATCACCTTAAACAAAACATATGTTCGTATATATTGTAACATAAATTGATAATAGTTGCCAAAGTTTACTGCTAAGATTTTGAGAAATATATGCATAAATAACTGAGTTAAATTCTGCTTTTAAGCTTAATAAAAAATTTAGGGATTACATGGTTTATTCTTATTACGTATTGTATTCTATATTTATATTTTGTTGGATTTTGTCGATATAATATATAAGAAACCATCAGTTGAGGAGTAGCGCGATGAATATTATTTTTCAAGATAAAGTGTTAAAAATTAACGGAGATAATCTTGATGAGCTCGAAAAGTTTATGAAACACGTAAATGATAGATTAAATGAAAACGGGCTTGTTTTTAGCCATTTTCTTGTTAACGGTACGCCATTTTATTCTGATATACAAGATTTAATAAATGAATACAGCAATCAGGAGGTTCCTGTTGAAATAGTTGGAATCACTGAACGTGAATGGATGTTAGAATTGAAACATGAAGGCTATCAATATATTGAAAGGGCAGAACAGGTTTTAATACAGCTGTCGGAAAAATTGTATGCTGGGGAAAACACGGGGGACATATGGCAGCAATTTGTCCATCTTTCCGAAGGACTTAATTATTTGTACCAAATTTTTTCCCAATCCAAATTAGGAGAAAATCATGAAAACATTGTTGCCGGAATAAGATCCGTATCTGAGCAGCTCCTTCAAGCAATGGAAAATCTAGATTTTACCCTTATAGCGGATTTTATTCAATATGAACTTTTGCCGTTATTTGCACAAATGAAAGAGATATTAAAAGCAGAGGACGATTCAAATGCTAATTGATAATCGAATCATTTTGCGGGAAAAAGCGAAAAATGTTTTAGAACGGTTAGATGAATTAAACGAATCAGAGAATGTAAAATTAATTGAGGCGAAAAACGGACAAAAAACACTGCAAATCGAAACAAACAACCAAAAGCAATTTATTCACAGTGCTTATAATCCTGAAAAAGAAACAGCTGTTTTCGTTGAAAAAATAAAAACAAAATTAGAAGAGAGTGAGCCGATCATTTTTATCGGTTTTGGGCTAGGATATCATATCGAAGCCATTGCAGAAGCGTTTTCACCTTCTTGGTTTTCTATCATTGAGTTTAATCCTTTCATATTAAAAAAAGCACTCAGTGCCATAAATTTAAAAAAGAAAAAAGTCTATTCAAACATCAAACATTTACATTTAGTTGAAAAAGAAGAACACATTGCACCAGCGATTTTACAAGATGTCAACGATGTAAACACCCCCCCGCAAATCATTGTGTTACCGAGCTATGATAGAATTTTTAAAGAAGAGGTCAATCGATATTTCACTGCATTTCAACAATATTTAAAGGAGAAAAAAAGTCGATTTATCACTACGATCAGCTTTCAAAAACGCTGGACATATAATAGTTTGAAAAATTTCCCGTATTTATTAAAAACGCCAAACATATTAACCGATTTTGATACGTCTTTGTTTGAAAACAAGCCTGCTATTTTAGTTTCTGCAGGACCGTCTTTAAATGAAGAAATCGACAACTTAAAAAAAATTAAAAAAGATCGTTCTGCTTATATTTTTTCTGTCGGCTCTGCGATTAATGCATTAATTGAACATGATATATATCCGGATGCGGCTTTTACATACGACCCTTCTGAAAAGAATCAGTTCGTTTTCCAAAAAATAAAAGAAAAAGGAATAACGGCCATTCCGATCGTTTTCGGTTCCAGTGTCGGATTTGAAACATTGGAAAATTACCCAGGGAAAATGGTGCATTTTATTACAAGTCAAGATTATATTTCAGCATATATCATCAAACATAACGAATATGATCATATCGATATTGCAGTTGACTCTCCATCCATCTCAATTATTACTTTACAATTGCTAAATCATTTGAATTTTAATCCTATTATTTTAGTGGGCCAAAATTTTTCCTATCAGCAAAATAAACGTTATGCATCAGGAATTCAGTATGATTTTGTAAAAAATGAATTGAACGAAAAAGAAATGGAGAAAGTGTTTGAAATAGAATCTGTGGATGGGGGTAAAGTCCTCACAAATGACGGATTTGTCCGGATGAAAACAAGTATGGAACTTATTTTATCGGGGATGAAAGATAAGACAGTTTATAATACGACCAAAAATGGAGCAAAAATCAAGCATACGATTTATAAAGAATTAACATCCATTATCCAAGAACTTCCCCAAAATATTGTAATGAATCATTGGCTGTCAGATCAAAAACCTAATTACAATCTCAAATATATAAAAGAACAATGGCAGCAGTTGATCACAGATGCGGAACAAATAGAAGGAAAAATAAAGGAAATTAATAGCTTCATAAATAAAATAGAAGAAACGGTTAATGCAAGAAAGCTGAATAAGCTGCATCGTTTATTTACGATATTGGATGAGAAAGTAAATGAAGTCTTAGCAACATTATTTTACAAAGTATTTCTTCGGTCAATGACACAATTTGAATATGAAATGGCATCAAAGGAAATAACCGCTGTCCGAGACAGCTCTGATCTCATTCACAAGGCAAAAGTGATTGTGAAGGAATATAGACGCCTAATCGCTGAGTGGGTTGTATCGTATCGGTTGGTGGCGGAGGATATTTCTAAAATATATGAACAAATATTGGGGATAAAAGGAAATAGAGAGGAGGGGTAAAGTGGAAAAGAGGATTTTAGTTACTGGTGCTGATGGATTTATTGGATCTCATTTAACAGAAGAATTGGTTCGGCAAGGATATGATGTAAAAGCTTTTGTTTATTACAACTCTTTTAATTCATGGGGCTGGTTAGATCATTCGCCATTAAAAAACGAGTTTGAAGTGTTTGCGGGAGATATACGTGATCCTCATGGTGTAAAAGAGGCGATGAAAGGATGCGATATCGTCTTACATTTAGCATCTTTAATCGCAATTCCTTATTCTTATCATTCACCTGATACATATGTCGATACGAATATTAAGGGGACATTAAACGTCCTACAAGGAGCACGTGAATTAAATATTCAAAAAGTTGTTCATACATCCACAAGTGAAGTGTATGGGACGGCACAATATGTGCCAATTGATGAAAATCATCCTCTTCAAGGCCAGTCTCCGTATTCTGCTTCTAAAATTGGGGCAGACCAAATGGCAATCGCTTTTTACCGTTCGTTTGAAACACCTGTTGCGATTATTCGTCCTTTTAACACATATGGCCCAAGGCAGTCAGCTCGCGCAGTCATTCCGACGATTATTACACAACTTGCATCTGGTCAGCGAAAAATCAAACTTGGTTCGCTTCATCCGACACGTGATTTTAACTATATAAAAGATACTGTAAACGGTTTTATTTCTGTTATGAAGCATGATCAGTCAATCGGTGAAGTGATCAATATCGGCAGTAACTTTGAAGTATCGATTGGTGAAACTGCAAGGCTTATTGCTGAAATCATGGGTGTCGATATTGAAATTGAAACAGATGATGTGAGGGTTCGTCCGGAAAAAAGTGAAGTAGAAAGATTGTGGGCGGACAATTCGAAGGCCAAAGCTTTACTGGGCTGGGAGCCCGTTTATGGTGGAAAAGAAGGATTTAAAAGAGGCTTAAAAGAAACAATTGAATGGTTTACAGACGAAAGAAACCTATCTCAATATAAGGCAGATGTGTATAACATATGAGCGATGTTTTATTAGAATTAGCTAAAAAAATTAAAAACATGTGTCCAGAGAAAGATTTTATACCGCTGCATGAACCAATGTTCATAGGAAATGAAAAAAAGTATGTAGCTGATTGTATTGAGACAGGCTGGGTATCTTCTGTAGGGAAATATGTAGACGAATTTGAACGATTATTAGCGGAGTTTACTGGTGTAAAAAGAGCGGTTGCTGTTGTGAACGGAACCGCCGCCCTTCATATTGCTTTAAAGATTGTTGGGATTCAGCCAAATGATGAAGTGTTAATTCCTTCGTTAACCTTTGTGGCAACTGGGAATGCAGTTGTTTATTGTGGGGCTATTCCACATTTTGTGGATGTTTCGAAAACAACATTAGGTATTGACCCATTCAAGCTTGAAGATTATTTGAAAGATATAGCGATAGTAAAAAATAATGTTTGTGTAAATAAACAAACTGGTAAGATTATTCGAGCGATTGTTCCAATGCATACATTTGGCCATCCTGTTGATTTAGATCCATTGTTAGATATATGTGAACAATGGAATATAATCATGGTTGAAGATGCCGCGGAATCGTTAGGTTCCTATTATAAAGGCATTCATACGGGGAATTTCGGAAAAGCTTCTGCCATGAGTTTTAATGGCAACAAAATTATTACAACCGGTGGTGGAGGAGCAATTTTGACGAATGATGAGAAACTGGCAGATTATGCGAAGCATCTTACTACTACTGCCAAACTCCCTCATCGCTGGAAATATGAACATGATGAAATAGGCTATAATTATCGTATGCCAAATATAAATGCAGCATTAGGATGTGCACAACTTGAACAGTTAGAAGATTTTATTGAAAAGAAGCGTCAACTTGTTAACAAATATGAGCAACTGATAGAAGATTGTGATGGAATTCAACTATTTAAAGAGCCTGAGTTTGCCAAAAGTAATTACTGGCTGCAAACATTAATTTTTGATGAAAAAATTTATAACATAGATGAAGTTTTGGAAACGTTAAATAACCATAACGTGATGTCAAGGCCTGTATGGAAGCCGTTACATCTTTTGAATCCTTTTCAAAACTGTCCAAAAGCTGATTTATCGGTAACAGAACAATTGCGGTATCAAATTGTGAATGTTCCTAGTAGCCCACACTTAGGAGAAGATTCGGATGGATAAAAGAAAAATATGTGTTGTAACAGGCACGAGAGCAGAATACGGTCTTTTATATTGGTTAATGAAAGAAATACAGTCAGATCCTGATTTAGAACTGCAAATTATTGCGACAGGCATGCATTTATCCCCAGAGTTTGGTTTGACATATAAGCAAATTGAAGAAGACGGTTTTGTGATTAATGAAAAAGTTGAAATGCTGTTATCTAGCGATACACCGATAGGAATTGCAAAATCGCTGGGATTAGGAACAATCGGATTTGCAGATTCTCTAAATCGGTTAAAACCTGATATTTTAGTCTTACTAGGAGACCGATTTGAAATATTAGCAGCAGCTCAAGCGGCGATGATTGCCAGAATACCAATTGCCCATATTCATGGGGGAGAATTAACAGAAGGATTAATTGATGAAGCTATTCGGCATTCTATTACCAAAATGTCGCACCTGCATTTTGTAGCAACAGGGCAATATCGCAATAGAGTGATTCAACTAGGAGAGGATCCTAAACGGGTGTTTAACTTTGGGGCTATCGGATTGGATTATATCCAACGCCTAGAATTACTTGATCGTGAAAAATTTGAGAAATCGATTGATTTTAAACTAGGTAGTCCTACATTTTTAGTAACTTATCATCCTGTTACTTTGGAAAATCAAACAGCCGAACGAAACGTCCTGGAATTGTTAAAAGCGTTAGAAAACTTTCCTAACGCAAAAATATTGTTTACAAAAGCAAATGCAGATACAGAGGGAAGGATTATCAATCAGTTATTAGAAGAATTTGTTCAAAAAAATAAAGAGCGCTCAAAATTGTTTTCATCTTTAGGACAATTAAGATATTTAAGCGCATTAAAGCATGTTGATGTAGTTATTGGAAATTCATCTAGCGGAATTATAGAAGTACCATTATTTAAGAAACCGACAATTAATATTGGTGATAGACAAAAAGGTAGATTAAAAGCTAAATCCATTATCGATTGTGGAGAAAATGCTGAAGAGATTACGAATGCAATTCAAATAGCTTTATCTCAAGATTTTCAAAAAGTATTGCAACAGGTAACTTCTTTATATGGATATGGTGGTGCCTCTAAAAAAATTAAAGAATTGTTAAAAAAAGTTGACTTACATGGAATCATTAAAAAGAATTTTTTTGATGTGGAAGTGACAATATGAGGCTTGTCTTTATAGGTTGTGTGAAATTTAGCTATGCCGCTTTAGAGATGGTTATAAAAGAAACAAAAGCGGAAGTGGTAGGAGTTATAACAAAAAATGAATCTAAATTTAATGCTGATTTTGCATCCTTAGAGCCGTTAGCGAAAAAATATAAAATTCCTTTCATGATAGCAGAAAATAATGATCAAGAGCAAATGTATCAATGGATTAAAGAACTTAATCCTGATGTTATTTATTGCTTTGGCTGGTCGTACTTGCTTAACAAAAAAATGTTAGAGATACCAAAATTGGGTGTAATCGGTTACCATCCTACCAAATTGCCGAAAAATAGAGGAAGGCATCCTATCATTTGGACACTTGTCTTAGGATTAAAAGAAACAGCTTCTACTTTCTTTTTTATGGATGAAGGTGCTGATTCTGGAGATATACTAAGTCAAGAAGTGTTACCTGTTTTAGAAACGGATGATGCAAATACTCTGTATAACAAATTAATTACAACTGCACTACAGCAAATAAAAACATTTACTCATCAACTTATGGATAATACGTATCAAAGAATTCCACAAGATCATGATCAAGCCAATTACTGGCGAAAACGAAATAAAGAAGATGGCTTAATTAATTGGAGGATGTCTGCAAAAACGATTTATAATCTCGTACGCGCTTTAACGAAACCTTATGTTGGGGCACATTGTTTATATCGTAATAGAGAAGTTAAAGTTTGGAAAACGCAAATAGATCAACATTATTTTAATCAGGAAGAAATTCTTCATATTGAACCAGGTAAAGTGTTAAAAGTAGAGGGGAACCATATTTACGTCAAGTGTGGAGAAGGAGTTCTTATTCTTGTAGAACATGAGCTATTTCCTTTACCTAAAGAAGGAGAGTACTTATGAAAAACAAGGTGATTGTTGTAACACCACACCCCGATGATGAAACATTAGGATGTGGAGGAACATTATTAAAGCATAAACAACTGGGAGACGAAATTCATTGGCTAATTATTACACATGTTTCTGAAGAGTCTGGATTTGAGCCTGAAAAAGTAAAGGCGAGAGAGGAAGAGATAAGAAAGGTTAAAGAATTATATGGATTTCAAAGTATTTATAATTTAAAGCTTCCTCCAACAAAATTGGACACAATACCAATTGGAAATATCGTTAAGCAAATAGGAGAAATTTTTACTCATTTGCAGCCTACCATTGTTTATTTGCCTTATAGAGGAGATATTCACACTGATCATGCTGTCGTATTTGATGCAACAATTGCTTGCACTAAATGGTTTCGATATCCGACTATTAATAAAGTTCTTGTCTATGAAACTTTATCAGAGACCGATTTTAACTTAAATCCAGATAATAATGCTTTTCGTCCTAATGTATATGTTGATATTACCCCATTTTTAGAGAAGAAGATTGAAATTATGCAAATCTATAAAAGTGAGCTAGCCGAACATCCTTTTCCAAGAAGCATTAAATCTATTAAATCTCTTGCCTATTTGCGTGGATCGGCAGCTGGGTTTGAAGCAGCAGAAGCATTTTTATTGTTGCGAGAAAGAGTTAGATAAATCAGGGAGGATTTTATTATTTATGAGAGGTTACTTTTTTAAGGAATATTTAAAGTTTTTTTGGCTTAGACCTGAAAATGCTTTATTACTTGCGCTTAGAGCAGATGCATTACAAAAAGCATTTAAATATTTTGATCAAAATAAAAAATCGGTTGATATTTCGTGTGGAGACGGCGTTTTTTCATTTATTGCTATGGGAGGAGTATTATCTGAATCTGTAGATATGTTCAGATCAGTTAATCTCTCTAGAACTTTTCGTCAAGGAAATTATGATGCGTTTGACTTCTTTAATGAGGACTATTTTATTAAAGTAAACAAAACCCCTTCTAAAAATTATTATTATGGTACAGATTGGAAAGAAAATTTATTAAAAAAGGCAGAAAAATTAGGTTTTTATAATGAGCTAATACAACACGATAATAATTACAAATTACCTTTTAATGAGCAGGAAATGCAATTTGTCTATTCAAATAGTGCATACTGGGTCGATAAATTTGAAGCGCATTTAAAGGATATGGTAAGAATAACAGAGCCTAATGGTCTGATTGTATTAGAAATGAAGCATAAAGAGATAATAAATTATACTTCTTCGAATTATATACCATTTATGGGAAATAAGTTCCATAAAATAATAAATGCTGGTCGATTAGATACTTGGAAGGGGCTTAGAACTAAGGAAGAAATCTTGAATATATTAAAATCTGTTGATGGAGTTGAAATTGAATTAGTTGAGCCAATATATGGAGATATCTTAGCAAGAATATGGGATATTGGACTTAGACCTTTATTTAATCCTTTAGTTAAAATGGCGAATAATCTTACTGAAGAACAACGAATTGATATTAAGTTAGAGTGGTGCAATATTATTTATGAATTATTTATAGAATTTTTGGAAGACTATACACCGGAAGAACACTCTGCAATTGAACATTTAATAGTTTTAAGAAAAAAATAATGTAAGTTTGGTGGGAAGTACAATAATGAAAACATTCATCATCGCAGAAGCAGGAGTGAATCATAACGGTTCTGTAGCATTAGCAAAGCAACTTGTCGATGCCGCAGTAGAAGCAGGAGCAGACGCAGTAAAATTTCAAACATTTAAAGCCGAAAAGCTTGTCAGCATGAAAGCACCGAAAGCTGAATATCAAAAGAAAACGACAGATGCGCAAGAATCACAATATGAAATGCTGAAAAAACTAGAGTTAAGTTATGCGGACTTTAAACAGCTAAAACAATATTGTGATGAAAAAGGTATTATGTTTTTATCTACACCTTTCGATTTAGAAAGTGTAGATTTTTTAATTAAAGAATTGAAATTGAATATTATAAAAATACCATCAGGTGAAATTACGAATGCCCCTTATTTACATAAAATTGCATTGCATGGTGTCGATGTGATTTTATCGACAGGAATGGCTACAAAGGAAGAAATTCATCATGCACTAGCGTTTTTAGCTTACGGTTTTGCGAAAAAAACGGATGTTTCATTTGATAAAGTAAAACGTTTTTATCAAACAGATGAAGCCAAAATGATACTGCAAGAAAAAGTAAGCATTTTACATTGTACAACTGAATATCCGACACCATACGAAGATGTACATTTGAATGCAATGCATGATATGAAAGAAGAATTTCATCTTTCGATTGGATTATCGGATCATACAGAAGGAATTGTCGTTCCGATTGCCGCTGTTGCCAAAGGGGCGAAAATCATCGAAAAACACTTCACGTTGGATAAGACATTGCCAGGCCCTGATCATAAAGCATCATTAGATCCACATGAATTAAAAGAAATGATTCAATCGATCCGAATCATTGAAAAAGCTCTTGGTGAAAAGCAAAAAAAACCGACACAGACAGAGCTGAAAAATAAAGAAGTGGCTAGAAAAAGTTTAGTTGCGGCTAAATCAATTAAAAAAGGAGAACTATTTACCTTTGATAATCTAACGGTGAAGCGGCCTGGAACTGGAATTGAACCATACTATTATTGGGATTACATAGGACAAAAAGCAGGGCAAGATTATGAAGAAGATGAGGTTATAAAGTAATGGGCTTAAAACCGGTGATTATTATTGGAAATGGTGGGCATGCGAGAGTATTGGTTGACATTCTATTACTGCAGAAAAGAGAGATAATAGGTTATACAGCACCTAACGAGGAAAATAATCCTTACAGTATTACTTATTTAGGTGGAGACGAAGAAATATTAAAATATGATCCGCAAGAAATTGAATTGGTTAATGCTCTCGGTTCTATATCTGATACAAAACCTAGAGCAAACATTTTTAACTTTTTTAAACTAAAAGGTTATCGTTTTTCTACCACAATTCATCCTTCTGCTGTGATTTCTGAAACAGCTACATTAGGTGAAGGCGTGCAAATAATGGCAGGTGTCGTTATTCAACCATTTGCTAAAATTGACGATAATACTATTGTAAACACCTCAACTTGTATAGACCATGACTGCTTTATAGACAAACATTGCCATATTGCTCCTGGTTGTGTCTTATCTGGCGGTATAAAAATTGGAGAAGGTACTCATATCGGAACGGGTGCAAAAATTATTCAAAACATCTCAATTGGAAAGAATGTGCTAGTCGGAGCAGGCTCATTGGTTTTAAGAGATATTGGCGATAATAAGAAAGTTTATGGTAGTCCTGCTAAGGAAGTGAGTAAATGAGAGACTGGAAAGAATTATTAGTATCTCCTTTTACATCTATTATCGAAACGATGAAAAATATTGACCAAACCGCTGCACAAATCGCTTTAGTAGTGGATGATGATTTCCGACTTTTAGGTACAGTGACAGATGGAGATATAAGAAGAGGGATTTTAAAAGGTATTTCACTTGATGACCGAGTATCAAAAGTTATGAATAGAAATCCGATTACAATGAGAAAGGGAGCATCGAAGCAGGCAATTAAAAGGTTGTTTCAAGAAAAAAAACTACGTCATCTTCCAATTTTGAATCAAAACAATCAAGTAGTAGATGTCATTTTCTCGGATGTATTATTGGATTCAGTTTCTTTTGATAATTGGGTTGTCTTAATGGCAGGGGGATTAGGAACCCGCCTTCGTCCTTTGACAGAGACCATACCAAAGCCGATGTTAATAGTCGGCACAAAGCCTATTTTGCAAACGATATTAGAAAGTTTTATTGAACATGGATTTCATCGGTTTTACTTTTCCGTCAATTATAAGCGTGAAGTAATTAAAGAATATTTTGGTTATGGTTTGGAATGGGGAGTAAGCATCCAGTACCTTGATGAAGATCAAAGACTAGGTACTGCTGGCGCGCTTTCTCTTTTTACTGAGAAGCCGACAAAGCCTATTATTGTTATGAATGGAGATATTTTGACAAAAGTAAATTTTCAGCAGCTTCTACAATTCCATGAAGAAAATGATTCTATCGCAACAATGTGTGTAAGAGAGTATCAGCATCAAGTACCTTATGGAGTAGTGCGAACTGAAGGAACAAGGCTTTGTTCGATTGAAGAAAAACCGATTGAACGCTATTTTGTTAATGCGGGAATATACATACTGAACCCTGAAGTATTGGATTTAATACCCAAAAATGAATATTTTGATATGCCTTCTTTGTTTGAATTACTAATAAAACTCCAAAAGAAAGTAAATGTCTTTCCTGTTCGAGAATATTGGTTAGATATTGGAAAAATGCCGGATTTTGAAAAAGCTAACCTGGAGTTTGCGGAGGTCTTTAAATGATTAATGGTAAAAAAATTTTGGCTATTATCCCTGCACGGGGTGGTTCAAAAGGAATTCCGAAAAAAAATATCAAACCTCTTAAAGGAAAACCGTTAATTGCGTGGACAATAGAGGAAGCAAAAAAGTCTCGCTTTTTAGATAAAATGATTGTTTCCACTGACGATGAAGAAATTATGAATGTTGCAAAAGAATGGGAAGCCGAAGTTCCGTTTTTAAGGCCTTCAGAATTGGCTAAAGATGAAACACCTGGGATCGCTCCGGTGCTGCATGCATTAGAATATTTTTCAGATTATGAATATGTTGTCGTCTTGCAGCCAACATCGCCTTTAAGAATAGCAGAAGATATTGATCAAGCTATTTATTTATGCGAAAAAAATAAAAGTAATTTTTGTGTGTCTGTTGTTGAAAGTAAAATTATACCAGATTGGATGTTTCGTATAAATAATCGAGGAATATTAGAACCTTTAAATAGTAATAGAGAAATTCCTTATCAAAGACAAAAAACTATAAAAACTTATGTTCTTAATGGAGCAGTATATGTGGGAAGAACAGAGACATTGGTAAAAACACATTCCTTTTTAACACCAGAAACTATCCCATATATAATGCCTAGCAACCGTTCTATAGATATAGATGATATGGATGATTTTTTGTATTGCGAGTATTTATTAGAAAAACGTTAAAGTTAATAATAATCCTATTAATATAATGAATGTATTATTTTCTTGAAAACCCTCTCTCACTGGCAAGGGTTTTCTCTAAAGTTTGACAAAGAGGATCACTCGGATTTTACATCGCAATATACAAGCTATTCCATTCAATCTCGCAGTATTTCAATCTCATTGCCCCCAATGTCTATCCTTTTGATTAAGCCCGTATCGAGTTATTTCACATCATTTAAAGATAGAAGAAGTAAATCATATGAAATATCTAGATACCACTCTGCCTTAATAAATTTGCAATTCTTCAAAGGAAAATAGACTTTCTTGTAGAATATACAAAGTGACTTCCTCCTTGTGGATTTTTGTGGTTTGGTCACTTCAAAATTCTACAAATAAGGGGTGAAGTCCTTTTTTATGCTTTAGAAAACCTTATGGCTCTTGGGTTGAAAAATGTACAAAATGCTCATCTAAAAAAAGCTGCGGATTAGTTGCTAGTAATGAGTTGCAAACTTTTTTTAAGAACTGTTGACAGACAAAAAGCTCGGCATATGCTGAGCTTTTTGTCATCAATTCACTAAAAAATTTTTTTAAATACCGATTTCCCGTTTCAAAAAGGGAACTATTTTCAATCAAAACCCAGAAAGTGCTGCGAGTATTATGAGAACTTTACAACCGTTCTGCCGCGCAGTTTGCCTTTTAGAATGTTCGATAATGCGTCAGGAAGCTGATCGAGTGTGATTTCTTGCGCAATAGATTCTAGTAATTTATCAGGTTTTAAATCAGCGGCCATTCGCTCCCAAATTTGTTTTCGCAATTCCATTTGGCAATAGACCGAATCGATGCCAAGCAGGTTGACTCCGCGTAGAATAAATGGGAAGACAGTCGTTGGAACGTCGCTGCCTCCAGTTAGCCCACTGACTGCTACAGAGCCGTTGTATTGAATTCTGCTAAGGATTGCGGCAAGGGTTTTCCCGCCTACAGGGTCAACGGCTGCTGCCCAATATTGTTTATCTAACGGACGGATCTGTTCTGGACAAACTTCTTCGCGAGAAAGGATTTCTTTTGCGCCAAGCTCGCGTAAATATTCATGTTCTGTTTCTTTGCCTGTACTTGCGACAACATGATAGTTTCGTTTTGCCAACATGGAAACTGCGATGCTTCCGACTCCGCCGGTTGCTCCTGTAACGAGTACTTTTCCTTTGTCAGGAGTTAATCCATTTTCTTCCAAACGATGGACAGACAATGCCGCCGTAAATCCAGCTGTTCCTAAAGCCATAGCATCTTTTAGTGTCAATCCTTTTGGAAGAGGGACAATCCAATCTGCAGGAATGCGGGCGTATTCGCTGTAGCCGCCGTAATGTGTCACGCCGATTTCATAGCTTGTTGCAATAACTTCGTCTCCCTCTTTAAAGCGCGGATCTTTAGAAGAAACAACAGTGCCGGCTAGATCGATACCTGGTACGAACGGATACGATTTTACAATTTTCCCATTCGGAATGGAAGCTAATCCATCTTTATAATTGACACTGGAATAAGCAACTTTTATGACGACATCTCCTTCTGGAAGGTCATTCATGGAAATGGTTTGTACTTTCACTGAAAAATCTGTCTCCGTTTTGTTCACTACTAACGCTTTGAAGTGGTCCACTCGACATCCCCCTTATTGTTTTTCATATTCTTGCTTTTACGATAACAAAATTATTCTGACCGGTCAAAATATTTTTATCGTCAAAAATCATGTATAATATCGTTATGACCGAAGTTCGAGGGGTGTTTTTATGAAGAAAAAAGCAGAAGAAAGGCGAGAACAAATTTTAAGGGCTGCTTTTCAAGCTGTTTCAGATAAAGGGTACGAAACGGTAACATTGCAGGATATTGCTGATTATGCAGGTGTAAGCAAAGGGGTTACGAATTATTACTTTGAAAATAAAGAGGATGTTTTTTTAAGCTTGCTGGAATGGGTGACGGATCGCATTTATCAACAAGAGTATAAAGCGGTTAGTAAGCAGACAGCAGCGATAAATAAATTAGAGGCTTATATCCATTCTGTTTTTATCGATCCAAAAAAGAATAAAAAATTTTACAAAGTGTACCTTGATTTTATGGCACAAGCGAGCCGAAATCCACAATATCGGCTTATAAATCTCAAGTTTTATGAAAACTGCTGGAAAATCGGCCGCGACATTGTTGCTCTTGGTCAAGAGGAAGGAACGTTTTCAGCTGACATTGATGTCGATACAGCTTCCAAAATGATTCGCTCGATCATCGATGGATGTCTCATTCAGTGGTTAATGCGTGATGAAGATCATCTTCATGAGTTTTATAAGAAAACTTGCTATGAGCTAATTTTAAAATATTTAAAATAAGGAAAGTCTTTTGGGTATGATCTCCTGAAAATAGACATATTCCAGCGCTCAGCACCTGAATGTACTTGAGACAAACTGGGACTGTAACGAATGTTAAAATTATCGAATCATTTGTAGAAAGCGGCTGATTGGAAGCGGTTTGACGGCTAAAGGTGCATTTTGGTTGTTGAAATTTTAAAAGATGTACCTGATGGATTTTTTGCAGGCGATGATTTACGATATTGAAAAGACATTGTTGCAAGGAGTCGAAGTCTTTTGGATAATCGATTAACCTACGAAGACATGTTGAAAATCTGTGAAACAATTAATATACATTATATTCCGGATGAGCAGCTGTTTTATGACACGATTGATCATATTTTAGAAAACCCAGAAAACGAAAGTGCTTCCGAAATTATTTTAGAAACATTTACAGCACTCTTAAAATTAATAGATTCCCAAATTAAAGAAATTGAAACAAAAGTGAATATACAACCTTCCTGTTGTAAAGGCTGTGCTTATTGTTGTTATTTTCCGATTATTACCACTCGCTTGGAAGCAAAATTAATTTTGCAATATATTCAAAGCCTGCCAGAAGAACAAAAACAGGATATTCTTGGACATTTGTTCAATTATTTTGAATCGAACAAGGAGCAATTGGAAAAAGTATGCTCCATCGATTTTCATGAAGATCCCCAATTTAAATTCAAGTACATTTCTGAACAAGTGAGCTGTCCATTTTTAGATCGGTCGTCCAATACTTGCAAAGTTTACGAGGTCAGACCGACTCCGTGCCGCACGTATTTAAATTATTGCCATCCGAATGTGTGTGCGCAATCTTTAATGCCTCGGGAAACCTTCAGCTACGAATTTTTGCATGAATTTTATATGACGGCATTAAATGAGGTGCTTCAAGAGTTTTTATATGAAGATGAAGACTTAGGAATCACCTTTCCAGATGATGTATTTCATATCGATTATTTACCGAAGCTGTTAAAAGAAGAGCTGTGCAATAAGTCTTGAAAAAAAGAAGTCAGATTTTGGACAAATTCAGCTTAGAGAATTTTCTGCATGCTTTGGTGAAAAAATGAAATAGAATTTAGTAAATATTGTAAAAAAACAGAAGGAGCTGTCTTAGAAAGTCAAATCCTTATTGAAAACAAAAAATCATAAACATCGATGATATATCAACGTTTCTAAAACATAAAAAGGGGCCGTCAATAAGCCGAAAAAACGACTTATGAACTGCCCCCTGTCAAGTAGACAGTAGAAATAATAAAAATATACCTAAGCGGCTTTAGCTCTATATTCCATGGGGCTAAGGCCGTTTAATCTTTTTTGATACCTTTCATAATTATAAAAGCGGATGTACTCATCCATCGCAAGAGCTAATTCTTCAAATGTCTGATACTTATGTAAATAATACTTCTCGCATTTGAGCGTTCCCCAAAAAGATTCCATTGGCCCATTATCAATACATCTGCCTACTCTTGACATACTTTGTGTCATCCCTGCTTGGTCTATCCTACGTTTAAAACCATGAGAGGTATATTGGAACCCACGGTCACTATGAATAAGTGGATGCTCTCCTTTTAAAAGTGTGGTGGCTTGATCCAACGTTTTGAATACAAGATGATTATTATTGGAATGTCCTAAAACATAGCTCACAATTGATCCATCATATAGATCAAGAATAGCACTTAAATAGGCTTTCTTTGATGAACCATATTTTAATTCAGTGACATCAGCTACCCATTTTTCATTTGGCTTTTCCGCTGTGAATTCACGATTCAATATATTTTCTGCAACATGTTGAGGAGTAGATCGTTTATAAGATTTCTTCTTTTTTCGAATAACAGATTGTATACCGGCAACTTTCATCAGTCTATAAATTCGTTTATGATTGAAGTTCTGACCAAGCTTTCGATTTATATTCAACGTCATTCGACGGTAACCATAGATGCCGTCAACTTTCTCATGGAGAACTTTCATCTCGTTTACGATTTCTTCATTCTGAAGTTCTCGGGAGGAAGGCGAACGTTTTAACCACTTATAGTAAGCAGCTCGTGAAATACCGGCGATTTCACATAATAAGATTATGCTTAGGTTTTCTTTCTCATGAAGTTCCCGGATTGCGATATACTTGTCTTCAAAACGGGTTTGGTTTACTTTCGCCTCCTTTCGATTTCCTCTAACTTTTTTAAAAATAGATTCTCCGCACGTAAGCGCTCATTTTCTCTTTCTAACTTTTTCATCTCCAGTTTCATTTTCTCTTCTGGAGATAACTCTGCTTCTTCTTTTTTTCTTCCTCGTTTGTCTTTAAGCGCTTCTTCTCCACCATTTTCATACTTCTTCACCCATTGATATACTTGTTGATAAGTAACTTCATAAGTCTCTGCTGTTTTTTTATAATCTTTTCCGTTCCCTAAACAATCAAGCACAATTTGTATCCGTTCATTCCAAGTCGTTTTTCTTCCTTTAGTCATAGAGCTTGTCTTTCCTTTCGACGTATCCTTTAAATCTCTATGGCTATTATACTTCTTCATCCATCGTTGAAGTACCGATCTACTTGAAATACCATATTTCCTGACAATCTCGTACTGTGAGAACTCACCAGATAAATAATCTTTTACAGCTGCTTCCTTAAGTTCTTTGGTATAACCTTTCCAAGAATTTGAACGTTCTAAACCCTCTATTCCAAATTCCTCAAATTCATTTATCCATTGCCTTAAAGAATATTTAGTAATTTGATACCTTTTACAAAGCTCTTGAATAGTACATTCTCGGTTTTCATATGCAAGTAAAACTTCAAGTTTGAACTCTGTAGTATATTGCTTATACATAGAAAACTCCCCCTAAGGTAAAACAGATTTTTTATATTTTAATCTGTCTACCTTAAGGGGAGCATATCATAAGTCGTTTTTACGGCTTATTGACGCCCCCTTTAATGTTTTAGAAACGTTGATATATCGATGTTTATGATTTTTTGTTTTCAATAGGGATTTCACTTTATGGACAGCCTCTAAATGAGATTTCGCTTCCTTGTGCAGGCTTTTCAGTTGAGAAAATTTCTGCTTTCATATCGTAGTGAAATTTACAATTATTTATGCATACAGAGGATGGACGCAGCTTTATGACAATAAGGCTGCGTTTTCTTTTAAATCATCGGGAAGTGACAGAGCGGCATTGTTAAGTGGCTGTTTCCTTGCTCAATTTTTTGATCAATTTGCTGCAAGTCTGATTCATTCAGCTTTTTAGAAAAAAGCGGTATGAAGCCAAAAAAGCCGCTGCTCCATGAATTTGGTCAATCGGCCTTTTTACCTATTTCCAGTTTTTTATATGACGTTCTAGCTTCTTTTTTAAAAGATTTGATAAAATAGAGGAAAGTCTCATATGATTCGTAAAAGGGGTGGGCCGTTTGGTTGGACAATGGCTTTTAGAATTGCTTTTCAGCATAGGCCGTTTTTTCTTGCATCCGCTTTTGTATTTCTTTCTCATTTTTTCCTTTTTAAATGGATATTGGCGGGTTAGAAGAGAACGAAAATCTTTTCATGTGCGCGTATATGATGTGTTTGACGATATTCGTTTTACTTATACGAAGGGAATTATCGCTGGCCTTATCCTTTCTGTTCTTTTCATGCTTCTAGGACTGTGGATTCCATTCGGAACACTCGTTTTATTGACTATTTGGCTGCTGGCTGTTAGTTTAACTTTTCAGCCGCGTTTTTTGTCATCAAGTATCTCATTGGGCGGAACGATTTTTTTAACAGCTTTATTAAATGGAGTGGCAGATCAATCTCCTTGGATCGATGAATTTTTTGTGAGCCTTGATAAAACAAACTACAGCGTCTTGTCGCTATTTTTGAGCTTTTTGCTTATTTGTGAAGGGATTCTCATCTATCGAACAGCACATTACCATACATCCCCATTTATCATAAAAAGCAAGAGAGGAATGCCGATTGGGAATCATGTAGCGAACAGAACATGGATGATTCCGTTAATGCTTTTAGTTCCAGGCGGTTCATTGGAATCTCCTTTTTCTTGGTGGCCAATTATTTCTTTAAATGGTGAACCATTTATGCTCGTGATGATTCCGTATTTTGTCGGTTTTTATCAAAGAATTCAAGGGTCTTTGCCAAAGGAAAGCATTCAAGTAACAGGCCGGCGCATTTCGATTCTTGGAATTATTTCTCTTGTTGTTGCTGCTGCTTCGTTGTGGGCTCCATTTCTGTCGTTTGTTGCCGCGGCTCTAGCATTGATAGGAAAGGGATTAATAACTGTAAAACAAAGGATGAATGATAATTCGGCCGCTTTTTATTTCTCGAAACAAGATTATGGACTGGTCGTATTAGGCACGCTTCCTCAATCCCCGGGAGAGAAAATGGGAATAAAAGCGGGAGAAGTTATAACAAAGGTGAATGGAAAAAATGTAAAAACAACGTACGAATTTTACGAAGCGCTGCAGATAAGCAGGACGCATTGTAAGTTGGAGGTACTAGGACATAACAAAGAAATCCGTTTCGTCCAACGCGCCTTATACGAAGGGGAGCATCATGAACTCGGCTTGCTCTTTGTGCAAGATGAGAAGTGGAAGTCAGAAGCCTCTTAACCGGTATGAATGGTTCATAATCAACCGGAATAGCGACATAATTTTTAGGAATAGGCCATAATTCTTCGGAATGAGTTTTATTTTTTTTCCGGAACGATAAAGGTATATTTTCTCTATCACATCAAACCACTTAGTCAATGATTGGCTAAGTGGTTTTTTACGTCAAAAAATGTTATAGCTAGCAGAATTAGGCTCGAGAAATTATTGTACAAAGGAACTGACATTGTTCAATAATATTTGAAGCCTTTCAGTAAATATGTCTAATCATGAAAATAGCCGCGGCTAGAAAAACTTTAGCTAAACATTGCAAGCACCTTCAATGGTTTAAAATATCATTTATCAAGTACTCTGCATCGGCGCCCACCCCTCCGATAAGAGCGGAGCCTCTCCGATATTGCCAAGGCAATCCTAAGAAGTACAATCCTTTCACAGGAGTAACCCCTCGTTGGTGAACGGGCTTTCCTCTATGATCTAAAACATTAGGAATTTGTATCCAGCTGTAATCAAAATAAAATCCGGTTGCCCAAATGACATTTTGAACTTGAATTTGACTGTTATCTGCAAAAGAGATAACATCTCCTGAAACACTCTCTGTTTTAGGCTTCATTTTTATTTTGCCTTCTTGTAATAAATGTTTCAGCTCTTTACCGAAAATAGGATCGCTTTGTTTACTGATCAACCTGCCTAACGGGCTGTTGATATGGACGTCTAATAAACCTATTTTTTGAAACCACCAGAAAATACTTTTCCCCATAATTTCAAGTGGGAGAAATCTCATTTTATGACCTACTGATAAATAAACTTCTCTGTCTTCGGACAATTCAACTGCAATTTGCGCTCCAGAATTTCCTGCACCGACTACTAAAACAGAGCCATCTTGCAATTGAGATGGATTCAAATAGCCGGATGTATGCACTTGATACACTTGATCGTATAAGCTTTCGGCAAATGGTGGAAGATAAGGCTTTTGAAAAGGCCCTGTTGCTATAACCACTTTATTTGCCATATATCTCCTATGGTTGGTTGTCACTTTAAAAATCTCATTTTCTTTTTGAAGAGAAATGACTTCTGTATTCAGATGAATAGGCAATTCGAATTTTTGAGCATAATCCTCTAAATAATCGGCTATTTCATCCTTAGTTGGATATCCGTTCGGGTCACCCATTAAGACCATTCCTGGCAAGGAGCTAAACGATCGAGGGGTAAAAAGCACTAAAGAATCGTAACGATTTCTCCAAACATCTCCGATTCGATTTTCCTTGCCGACAATGGCAAATAATATATCGTGTTGCTTTAGATAATACCCCATCGCTAATCCTGCCTGGCCAGCACCGATTACAAGAACATCAACATTTTGTCTCATTTCAATCAACTCCGAAAAAAGCTAGACTTTCATTTTTCCATGATGGATTTGAGAGGTTTCAATTTGAATGGTTGTATGCAAAATCTTAAATTTTTCTTCAATCATGTGAATGGCAGCTTGTAACACCTTTTGACTGTCATGATGATCTTCAATTAAAATATGGCAGCTTAGTGAATCTAAACCTGATGTAATCGTCCAAATATGCAGGTCGTGAACATCCTTCACACCTTCAATACTTTTTAAGGCTTTCTTCACTTCATTTTGATCAATGGTAACGGGCGTTCCTTCCATCAAAATGTGTATGCTATGCTTCAAAACTCCCCAAGCGCCTTTTAATATTAATAAAGCAACTAAAATGGAAATAATAGGGTCTGCTATATACCAGTCAAAGAGCCACATGATGAATCCTGCAGCAATGGCTCCGACAGAGCCTAATGCATCGCCGATAACGTGAAGATAAGCGCTGCGAACATTGACATTATGTTTCACATCACCTTTTCTCATTAACACCCAGGCACTTAAAAGATTAGCAATAAGGCCAATAGACGCAATCAACATCATCGAGCCGCTTGCTACAGTCGGCGGATTGAAAAAACGCTGAACAGCTTCCCAAATGATAAATCCAGCGATAACAAATAAGGTAACTCCATTAAACAAAGCGGCTAAAATTTCAAAACGATAAAAGCCATACGTTTTATTTGGGGAGGCTGGTTTGGCCGCAAACCATATAGCAATTAGGCTAAGAGCAAGCGAACTGGCGTCACTAAGCATATGTCCAGAGTCAGAAAGAAGGGCCAGACTGTTTGTAATTAACCCCCCGAAAAACTCTAACAGCAAAATTCCAACAGTAATGAGCAATGCAATTATAAGTCCTTTTTTATTGTTTTCCCTGTTAAAGTCGTGATGGTCGTGAGAGTGGTGATGGCTGTTCATGGCCAAATGCCTCCTTACTGATGTTCAGAATGATCAATGGCTTGTTTTAATAATGAAAAAACGTGTTCGTCATTACAGGAGTAAATCAGTGTTTTTCCTTCACGGCGATACTTAATAAGTCTAAGATTTCGCAATATACTAAGCTGATGGGAAACTGCTGATTGAGACATTTCCAACACTTCGGCAATATGATTTACGCTGCACTCTTCTTGTGATAACAAATAAAGAATTTTAATTCGAGTAGGATCGGCTAACACCTTAAATATTTGCGATATATGTTCAATTGTTTCAGGTTTTAAGAAAGAATGATCTTCCGTCTTCATTCATAATTCCCTCGTTCTTTTATTATATATGAGCATATGTTCATATTTTATTGTATTTTGCATTCTGTCTTTTGTCAAGTTTAGGAAATCTGTTTAACAGTACATAATGAGGAGGGAACCTTTCAGATTGGAAATACGGTCAACTAGTTCTGAGGCATTTTCAGTGGGCTTAAGAAATCTAAGAGCTCTTTAAAAGTGACATTAGCAATGAGATAAATGAAGCAGTTTTTAAAAGATGATTGCTTCAAAGTAGATTGCAGCTGGAGAGAATGTTCTAAATTGATCGTATAAAGACATTTCAGGGTACTTGCGAGCAATCATTGAGAAGTCGATTCAGTTATCTTTTTGAGAAGCTGCCAAGCATGGAAATTGAGCATTTCAATATGTTTATTTTAATCATTGACTAGCAGAAGATAACCTCTCGTTCTTGAACAGCCTTGCCTAAACGTTAACTTGGTTAATTCACGCTGTCGGCTAGCCTTCATACAGGAACAGGTGAAGCCGGGCATGAATAGCAGCTTCTGCCAGATCAAAAAATGTCGGAAAAGGGCATACTTTGTCCGGTTTAGCCGTAAAGGAATCCCTCTTATGGTAGACAGGTCTACATAAGAGGGATCATATCAAATGAAACCTGAAGGATCTTTGTGTCAGCAGATCTAATTTTACAAGAACAAGCCGCCAATGGCGCCCGTTAAGACGATGATCCATGGAGCTATCTTCCAATAAGCGAGCATACTGAATAAAATTGCAGCAAAAGCAAAATCAATCGGACGATTAATGGAGCTTATCCAGATCGGATCATAAAAAGCGGCAATTAAAATTCCGACGACAGCAGCTTGTATGCCCATTAACGCACCATTAATCTTTGAATTGCTTCGAAGCTTTCCCCAAAACGGTAATGTACCAAAAATGAGCAGAATTGCCGGAAGAAAGATGGCGCAAGTTGCAACGAATCCCCCAGCCCATCCATTCATGACCGCTCCAATATAAGAAGCAAATGTAAACAAAGGACCAGGAACTGCCTGTGCTGCTCCGTAACCAGCCAAAAATTCTTTTTCTGTTAACATTCCTGTTGGAACAAATTCCTGTTCAAGCAGCGGGAGCACCACATGTCCTCCCCCAAATACGAGAGATCCAGAGCGGTAAAAGCTGTCGAACAAGCCGATCCAGTAAGAAGAAGTCCACACTTTTAATAAAGGAAGGAAAAGGAGAAGCCCGAAAAATAAAAATAAACAGCTTGCGGCAAATCGTGTTGAAATCGGCACCTGCAACGAAGTCTGGGTGTCTTCTTCTACTTTTTTATATAATAAAAATCCAATAAAAGCCGCTAGCAACATGACGACAACTTGGGAAAAAGCATGTTGCCATAATAAAGTAACGACTAGCGCGCCTAATGCGATGGCTTTTCTCCCTAGGTCAGGGGCAAGTTTTTGTGCCATTCCAATAACAGCATGGGCGACTACAACAGCAGCAACAATCTTTAAGCCGTGAATCCAGCCGGCATCGACAATATGTAACTCTTTAAGAATAAGAGCAAAGATCATCAGTGCGATTGCAGACGGAAACGTAAAGCCGATAAAGGCGCAAAGTCCGCCTAATATTCCTCCCCGCATGAGACCGATGCCGATCCCGGCTTGGCTGCTGGCAGGTCCGGGTAAAAAATGGCATAAAGCAACCAAATCTGCATAGCTCTTTTCATCCAACCATTTTCTTCTCCGAATATATTCTTCATGAAAATATCCTAAATGGGCGATTGGCCCCCCAAATGAGGTCAATCCAAGCTTTGTGGAAATGGCAAATATCTCGAACAGCGTTTTCCATTTTGATTCCTTCATGTTATCCCCCACCTTCATTATGTATTTCTTTAAAAAGCTCGTACGCTTTCGTCCGGGCTTCTTTCAGAACGGCTTTCCCTTTCTGTGTAGTTGTATAATATTTTCGTATTTTTCCTTCTACATTTTGTTCTGTTTTTTCTAACAGTCCGTCCTTTTCCATTGCGTGGAGAATCGGATAAAGAGTCCCTGCACTTATGTTGTAGCCATGACTTTTCAGTTCCTCAAGCATCCACAAGCCGAATATAGGATGTTCGCTTGCATGATGTAAAATATGAATATGTATAAAACCGAGAAAAAGCTTGCGCAACACTTTATCTTCCATTTTTACCCCCCATTTTGAGAATCGATATCGAATTTCGATAACATTAATATTGTAAGGTTATTCATATGTACATGTCAAAATTATATTTACGAAAATATTTGACAATTGAATTGCCTTTTCATAAAATGGACATATAAAATATGAACACTTATTCATATAAACACATATACTGTATACTGCAATGTGTACTCTATTTCATTGGAGGATTAGAGAATGATTCAGTATCGGGTAAAGGGATTGTCTTGTGCAAATTGCGCAAAGAATCTGGAAGAGGAAATCCAAAAGCTTGAATATGGGGAAAATGCAAAATTAAATTTTCAATCTAGCAAACTGTATGTCAATGAAGAAATTAATATTGCTAAAGTCAAAAAAATTTTAGCATCGGATGGGGCCTATATTGAGGAAGAAAATAAACATGAAGATACACATTCTTATTTATTGTGGCTCGTTTTGCTCTCGGTTTTAGCTTTTATAGCTGCTGTTGTGTTCGAAAAAACATTATCACCATCCGCCTCTGTTACAATGTATATAATTGCTACGGTGATCAGCGGATATAAAACATTTTTGAAAGGGGCCAAAAACCTCGTTCGATTGAAATTTAACATTGACACCCTTATGACAATTGCTTTGATTGGGGCTTTTGGCATTGGAGAGTGGAAGGAAGGTGCTGTTGTTGCCATTTTATTTGGAGTGAACGAATATTTAGAGGGCTTGGGAATGGAAAAGGCCCGTCGTTCTATCGAATCGCTTTTAGAAGTTGCGCCGAATGAAGCTACGATTGTTATAAATGGCCAGGAAAAGAAAGTTTCCATTCATGACATCAAGGCAGGGGATATTGTTCTTGTCAAAGCCGGTGAAAAAATTCCATCGGATGGGATAGTGGTGGAAGGGAAAAGCTCAGTTAATGAAGCGGCCATTACTGGAGAATCTCTCCCTGTTGAAAAGGAAGCAAAAGATGAAGTGTTTGGCGGAAGCATTAATAATGAAGGAATTTTGAAAGTTCGGATAACAAAGCCTTATGAAGAATCGTCTCTAGCGAAAATTTTGCATTTAGTTGAAGAAGCGCAGGAAACAAAAACGCCGACTGAGCAATTCATTAATAAGTTTGCGAAATATTATACTCCTTTGATCATGCTTATCTCTCTTGTCGTTATTTTTATTCCGCCGCTTTTCTTAGGAGTTGATTGGAGAACATCTTTATATCAAGGATTGGCAGTGTTAATTGTAGGCTGTCCATGTGCATTAGTTTTATCCTCTCCCATTGCTATCGTTTCAGGAATCACGAGAAATGCACGCAAAGGCATTCTTGTAAAAGGCGGGGTTTATTTAGAGCAATTAGGGAAAATTGGAATAATAGCTTTTGATAAAACAGGAACACTGACAAAAGGGGAGCCTTATGTAGAGAAGTTTGTAGAATATGATCCTTCTTTTTGGAGCATCATCGGATCAATTGAAAAATCCTCTACTCATCCGATCGCTAAAGCCATTATGAAAAAAATAGATGAGTTAAACGTTTCCCTTTTGGAGGCTCGCTCCGTTGTTGTATCATCAGGTGAGGGAATAAAAGCGGAGATAGACGGGAAGGAATACCGTGTCGGCAATGAAAAAACGATTCAACATCTTTCGCTCAGCGAAAATGTAAAGGAAGATATAAAGGCCTTTAAACAGGAAGGACTAACAATCGTTTTGGTTTCAGATGACAAAAACGTTCTCGGTATGGTCGGTATAGCGGATGAAATTCGACAGGAAAGCAGCCAGGTGATCCGCATGCTTCACCGAACAGGTGTGAAGAGGACTGTCATGTTGACAGGAGACCACGAAAAAACTGCTGAAAAAGTGGCGAAAAAGGTTGGTTTAAGCGAATATTTTGCAAACCTTCTGCCGGAAGAAAAGGTGGAAAAGGTAAAAGAACTGTCTCTCTCAGGAAAAACGGCAATGATCGGAGATGGTATCAATGATGCGCCTGCGCTCGCAGCTGCTGATTTAGGCATTGCAATGGGAAAAGGAACAGACAGCGCAATTGAAACGGCTGATATCGTTTTATTGCAAGATCATTTAGGAAAGCTGCCTGAAGCTATTTCAACCGCCAAAAAGGTGAACAGAATCATCAAGTTAAACATCGGGATTGCTCTAGGTTTAAAAGCCGCTGCACTGCTGCTGACGATTCCAGGCTGGCTTACGCTTTGGATAGCCATTCTGTCTGATATGGGGGCGACTGTTTTAGTGACCCTCATTAGTTTAACGATTTTATGGGAACGAAATAAAAAACTTCTAAATATGAGGCTTTCAGCTAATGGCTGATCGCCTTTTTTTCTTGTATTTTTTAATATTTCTCTTCCATAAACATATGACATTTATTATAATCTTATTAATTTGACAACCTGCCGCTAATGAAAAATTGGACATAACATTTTGGACAAAATCATGGGAGGAATTGTGCATGCTTTTAGGTGCAATTGAAGCGGGCGGAACAAAATTTGTCTGTGGAATTGGAGATGAAAACGGAAATATCATCGAGCGGACTTCTTTTCCGACGACAACGCCTGATGAAGTGCTTGAACAAGTGGTCAAATTTTTTCGGGATAAAGATATTAAAGCGCTTGGAATTGGCTCATTCGGTCCGATTGATTTAGATCGCACAAGCGAAACATTCGGATACATAACATCTACTCCGAAGCTACAGTGGGCGAATATAAATCTTGTCGGAGCGATAAAAAAAGAATTTCCTATTCCAATTGGCTTTGATACCGACGTCAATGCAGCAGCGCTGGGGGAAATGAAATGGGGGGCTGCGAAAGGTCTGAATAGCTGCATTTATATGACGATCGGTACCGGGATCGGAGTCGGTGCCATCTCTGAAGGACATCTAGTACACGGGCTAATCCATCCGGAAATGGGGCATATGCTTGTTCGGCGCCATCCTGAAGATTCGTTTGCCGGCAATTGTCCGTATCACAAAGATTGTTTGGAAGGAATGGCATCCGGTCCTGCTATAGAAAAACGCTGGGGAAAAAAGGGGCAAGAGTTAGAAAAAAATGAGAAAGTATGGGATTTGGAAGCGTACTATATTGCACAAGGAATTGCCAATCTTATACTCGTTTTATCGCCTAAAAAAATAATAATTGGCGGCGGAGTCGCCAAACAAAAGCAATTGTTCCCCCTTATACATCAAAATGTTCAAGCTTTATTAAACGGTTATGTTCGCCATGAAGTGGTGCTAGAAAACATTGCAGATTATATTGTTCCGCCCGGATTAGGGGATAATGCGGGACTTTGCGGAGCAATCGGTTTAGCATATGAGGCGTTTTTGGAGCATAATCAAAAATAAAGCTCAAGAACATTTATCGGCAAATAATCGTTACAGATAACCCAAGCCATAAAATAAAATCAGGCATACAAAAATGTGTACAAGAAAAGGAAACTTTCAAGAATGCAGTTAAGAACCAAAAAGAATTAGATAAAGCTAAAACTAATGCTAAAGAGAATTGATCCAAGATATTGCTCGGTGACCTAACAGCTCTTTATGTTACAGCTGAGCTGATTAAGTTTAGGTGGCTGGAATCATTCATTTTTTGATAAGTGGAGTTCAGGAGTATTGCAATGTATATGCTGAAACAAAACGAATATTGAAAAATATTTTTTAATCTTTAAACAATTATTAAACATCTCTACATTTAGAGGAAGAATCAATTAAATTATATATCTTAAAAAAGACAAATTAGACTCAGGGATTTAGAAATTTATTTATTATTTAAAAACAGTATGTCTATGGGATATCTTATTATCGGGGATTAAGAAGACCTTTATGAATACATGAATGAAGAAGATATTCAACAATTTCAAAATGTAATAAAAATCTATGTATTGTCAGATGAACAGTTAAATGAAGAAGATGCAGATATTTTTAGAGAGTTTGCAATGGATTTAGTTGATGGTAAAGATTTTTGTGCATTAATACTGGATTTTCATGTAAATGGAGAATTGTTTGAAAATCTACCACTAGATCTTAAGGTGGAAGATTATCAAAAAATATTACATGCAGTAAATTCTGAATACGATATTTCATATGTAAATTTAGATCATTGGTTTTATCTATCTCAAGATTAAGAAAGAGTATCCAATAGTTGAAAGAGGCGGCTATTGGATGCTTTTTTATATGCTTAGGGTATTCTTAGGGGGTGACCGTAAGAAAAAAGTAAATATAGTATAAAAGTTGCTTTAATAAAGGCGAATTTTTTAGCCTATGAGCTTCATTATTGCATTTAAATATAATCATAAAGCTATTTCTATTCGTTTATTTTGACTTCATCGATTTCAACTATTTCCCCTGTATCCTAGGTTTTCTGACCGCTATACATCGCATCATTTTTTATTCTTTGCATTGGCTTATTTTTCCCTTCTCTTTTGTGGTTTTGCTTGAAAGCTTTTTGAGGGCTTCAATATAATAAATGTATAACCGTTGACGAAAAGAGGTTTTTTTATGATCAAGCTTGTGTTTGCCGCATTCGCCCCTTTTTTGCTTGTCTTATTTTTCACAAGAGTTACATATAGTCATGTCGTTGGGACATTGTTGACGGCTGGTTTATTAATTGCCTCTTATTTTGCAGGTCATATGGATACTATTTATATCGCCATTTTGGATGTAGCCAGCTTAGCAGCTGGTTTTATCGCTGCCAGAAGCATGAAAAAGGATAAGAAAACATCTACTTAAACCTGTTCAACACGATTGACAGGTTTTTATTGTCTATGAAAATCAAACGTCAGTTCGTATTTTTGGTGATTCAGCCTGATTATATGTTAAAATAAAATATAAGTTTCTGAATTGGAGGATGTTCCATGGATCGGTTTGAATTAGTTTCAAATTACCAGCCTCAAGGAGATCAGCCGAAAGCTATCAAAGAGCTGGTGGAGGGAATCAGGCAAGGAAAAAAACATCAGACATTGTTAGGTGCAACTGGAACTGGCAAAACGTTTACGATATCCAATGTGATTAAAGAAGTGAACAAACCGACGCTGGTCATTGCCCATAATAAAACGCTTGCCGGACAGCTGTATAGCGAGTTTAAAGAATTTTTCCCGAACAATGCAGTTGAATATTTTGTCAGCTATTATGACTATTATCAGCCGGAAGCGTATGTTCCGCAAACAGATACGTATATTGAAAAAGATGCGAGCATTAATGATGAAATTGATAAATTAAGACATTCGGCCACCTCTGCATTGTTTGAACGGAAAGATGTTATTATTATCGCAAGCGTTTCTTGCATATATGGTTTAGGTTCGCCAGAAGAATATCGTGAGCTGGTCGTAAGTCTTCGTACAGGAATGGAAATCGAGCGCAATGACTTGCTGCGCCGTTTAGTGGATGTGCAGTATGAAAGAAATGATGTAGATTTTCGCAGGGGAACTTTTCGCGTGCGCGGGGATGTAGTGGAAATTTTCCCTGCTTCGCGCGATGAACATTGTATCCGCGTGGAATTTTTCGGAGATGAAATCGACCGCATCCGTGAAGTTGATGCGCTGACAGGCGAAATTATTGGAGAGCGGGAGCATGTAGCGATTTTCCCGGCATCACACTTTGTGACAAGAGAAGAAAAAATGAAAATTGCCATTGCTAATATTGAAAAGGAGCTTGAGGAACGGCTGCATGAACTGCGGGAGAATGGAAAGCTTTTGGAAGCGCAACGGCTCGAGCAACGGACAAGATATGATTTAGAAATGATGCGGGAGATGGGCTTTTGCTCCGGGATTGAAAACTACTCCCGTCATCTTACATTAAGACCGCCCGGTTCGACTCCTTATACGCTTTTAGATTATTTTGGAGATGATTTTTTGATCGTCATTGACGAGTCGCATGTGACGATTCCGCAAATCCGCGGGATGTACAACGGCGACCAGGCGAGAAAACAAGTGCTTGTCGATCATGGATTCCGTTTGCCTTCAGCACTTGACAACCGTCCGTTAAAATTTGAGGAATTTGAAAAGCATATGAAACATGTCATTTATGTTTCTGCCACCCCTGGGCCGTATGAGCTGGAGCATACGCCGGTTGTTGTTGAACAGATTATCCGCCCGACTGGACTTTTAGATCCAACCATTGACGTCCGACCTGTTGAAGGGCAAATAGACGATTTAATCGGCGAAATTCAAAAGCGGGTTAAACGGAATGAGCGGGTGCTTGTGACCACATTAACGAAAAAAATGGCGGAAGATTTAACGGATTATTTGCGGGAAATCGGGATTAAGGTGACATATCTCCATTCCGAAATTAAAACGCTCGAGCGCATTGAAATTATCCGCGACCTGCGCCTTGGCAAACATGAAGTGTTGGTCGGGATCAATTTGCTCAGGGAAGGGCTTGATATTCCGGAGGTCTCTCTCGTTGCAATTTTGGATGCAGATAAAGAAGGATTTCTCCGTTCGGAACGTTCTCTTATTCAAACAATCGGACGGGCGGCTCGGAACGCAAACGGGCATGTCATTATGTATGCTGATACAATCACAAAATCGATGGAAATCGCCATAAACGAAACAAAACGGCGTCGTGCGATTCAAGAGGAATATAACCGTCAACATGGCATTACGCCAAAAACGATTCAAAAAGATATTCGCGATGTAATTAGGGCGACATATGCAGCGGAAGATGAAGCAGAATATAAAACGGAAAAGGCTGTGAAGCTGAACAAAATGTCGAAAAAAGATCGAGAACAACTGATAGCCCGTATGGAAAAAGAAATGAAAGAAGCTGCAAAAGCATTAGATTTCGAAAGAGCTGCTGAATTGCGCGATTTAATTTTGGAGCTGAAAGCGGAAGGATGATTGGATATGGCAATGGATAAAATTGTTGTAAAAGGTGCACGCGCTCATAATTTAAAAAACATTGATGTCACGATTCCAAGAGACAAGCTTGTCGTTGTAACAGGTTTATCGGGATCGGGCAAATCTTCTTTAGCATTTGATACAATTTATGCAGAGGGACAGCGGCGATATGTGGAGTCTTTATCTGCCTATGCCCGCCAATTTTTAGGACAAATGGATAAACCTGATGTCGATGCGATCGAAGGCTTATCGCCGGCCATTTCGATTGATCAAAAAACGACAAGCAGAAATCCGCGTTCAACGGTCGGAACGGTGACAGAAATTTATGACTACCTACGGCTTCTTTTTGCCCGTGTCGGGCGGCCGACATGTCCGGTGCATGGGATAGAAATTTCTTCGCAAACAATCGAACAGATGGTTGACCGGATTATGGAATATCCGGAACGGACAAGACTGCAGGTTCTTGCGCCTGTTGTGTCTGGAAAAAAAGGAATGCATGTGAAAACATTGGAGGAAATAAAAAAGCAAGGGTTTGTCCGCGTGCGGATTGACGGAGAAATGATGGAGCTTACCGATGATATTTCTCTTGAAAAAAATAAAAAACATTCCATCGATGTCGTTGTGGATCGGCTGATCGTGAAAGAGGGGATTATAAGCCGGTTGACCGATTCGATTGAAACAGCTTTAAAATTAGGTGATGGAAAAGTCATAATTGACATCATCGATGGCGAAGAGCTGCTTTTCAGTGAACATCATGCCTGCCCGATTTGCGGTTTTTCGATTGGAGAGCTTGAACCGCGGATGTTTTCCTTTAACAGCCCGTACGGAGCTTGTCATGCTTGTGACGGCTTAGGTTCAAAACTAGAGGTGGATTTGGATCTCGTTATTCCAAATAAAAACTTGACATTAAAGGAACACGCAATTGCACCGTGGGAGCCGACAAGCTCTCAATATTATCCGCAGCTTCTTCAAGCGGTTTGCAACCATTACGGTATTGATATGGACATTCCAGTTAAAGATATACCGAAACATCTGCTCGATAAAATTTTATTTGGAAGCGGCGGGGAAAAAATTTATTTTCGCTATGAGAACGATTTCGGGCAAATCCGGGAAGGCTATGTAGAATTTGAAGGTGTGGTCCGCAATATAGAACGGCGCTATAAAGAAACGACATCTGATTTCATACGTGAACAAATGGAAAAATATATGACGAATCAGCCGTGTCCGACATGCAAAGGGCATCGACTGAAAAAGGAAAGTCTGGCTGTTCTTATTAACGGACGCCATATCGGACAAGTCACTCAATTATCTATTCGTGAAGCCTATCAGTTTTTTGACCAATTGGCATTGACAGAAAAAGAAATGAAAATTGCCAATTTGATTTTAAGAGAAATAAAAGAACGGCTGAATTTTTTAATTGAGGTAGGTCTTGATTATTTAACATTAAGCAGATCAGCTGGTACGCTCTCTGGTGGAGAAGCGCAAAGAATCCGTCTTGCCACGCAAATCGGATCAAGACTGACAGGAGTACTTTATATATTGGACGAGCCGTCTATCGGTTTGCATCAACGGGACAATGACAGGCTGATCCGTGCTCTTCAAAATATGCGGGATATCGGCAATACGTTGATTGTAGTTGAACATGATGAAGATACGATGCTTGCAGCTGATTATTTGATCGATATTGGGCCGGGAGCTGGCGTGCACGGCGGTCAAGTTGTAGCTGCGGGTACACCAAAAGAAGTGATGAATGATGACCGTTCGCTTACAGGACAATATTTGTCAGGGAAAAAGTTCATTCCATTGCCGGTCGAAAGAAGAAAACCGGATGGTCGGTATATTGAAATAAAAGGAGCAAGCGAGAACAATTTAAAAAATGTAAATGTCAAATTTCCTTTAGGTGTATTTTTGGCAGTAACAGGTGTATCTGGTTCGGGGAAAAGTACGTTAGTCAATGAAATATTGCAAAAAGGCTTGGCGCAAAAGCTGAATAACAGTAAAACAAAACCTGGTGCCTATAAAGAAATGAAAGGGATTGAACATCTCGATAAGGTCATCAGCATTGACCAATCTCCGATTGGAAGAACGCCGCGTTCAAATCCAGCTACGTATACCGGCGTATTTGACGATATTCGTGATGTGTTTGCAGCAACGAATGAAGCGAAAGTAAGAGGCTATAAAAAAGGACGCTTCAGTTTTAATGTGAAGGGCGGCCGCTGTGAAGCATGCCGAGGCGATGGAATCATTAAAATTGAAATGCATTTTCTTCCAGATGTATATGTTCCGTGTGAAGTATGCCACGGAAAAAGATATAACCGGGAAACTCTTGAAGTCACATATAAAGGAAAAAATATTGCGGATATTTTAGAAATGACTGTGGAAGACGCACTTCAGTTCTTTGAAAATATTCCAAAAATCAAACGGAAGCTGCAAACCATTTACGATGTAGGACTTGGTTATATGAAACTTGGTCAGCCGGCTACGACAATGTCCGGTGGGGAAGCACAACGGATAAAGCTTGCTTCAGAGTTGCATCGCAGATCTACTGGAAGATCGCTGTATATTTTAGATGAACCGACAACAGGGCTGCATGTTGACGATATTGCTAGACTCTTGAAGGTTTTGCATCGGCTTGTTGAAAACGGAGATACAGTTCTTGTAATTGAGCATAACTTAGATGTGATTAAATCAGCTGACTATATCATCGACCTTGGACCAGAAGGCGGGGACGGCGGAGGAACAATCATTGCAACGGGTACCCCTGAAGAAGTGGCAGAAGCGAAACAGTCTTATACAGGAAAATATTTAAAACCGATTTTGGATCGGGATCGGGAGAGAATGAAAAATTTCATTTTGAAAAAAGAGGCAGCGGCAAACAGTTAAATAGGCTGTTGCCAGTCTCTTTTAAATGACGAAGAATGTTCCTGAAATTCCTGAAACGGATGGTTTTATCCATCGGTTTTCAGGAGATGAGTTGTAGATTTTTACTAGCCCTTTCAGCGAAAAATCGAGGAAATACTGATTTTCTTTGATATATGAACATTTCGCATAAAAACAGAGCTTGAGCCCTTTGTGTGACAAAGGGCTCTTTTTTTTATAAACTGATGTTTCTCCTATCATTCATTCAAATTCATAATTTTGAAGACTCGATGAATCGGATTCTCCGGCGTCTTAGTTATTGTGCTCACGATGTCTACAATTACCGAATGTATTGAATATCTTTGATGCATTGCTAATTCATAAAAAAGCTGACCCAAAAAAATATTTGACGGCCTTGGATCAGCTTTTTTAAAATCAGTCCCTGTGAAAAGAAGGCATTATATAAATTATTTATTTTCCATTTCTTGAATGGCTGTTTGAGCCAATTTAGAAATCGTCATATCATCCATTGGCGGATTGTGAAGCCCTGCTCTCACATCACGATAATACCGCTGCAGCGGATTTGACAGTTGAAGGCTTTTTGCTCCAACTAGTCTCATCGCCTTATCGACAATGTTGATGGCTGAGTTCGTCACAATATGCTTCGCAACACTAAGCTCGTTTGTAATGTATGGACGGCGTGCTTCATCATCATAAATTTCTGCTACGCTATACAAGAAATGTCTAGCTTTCATTAATTCTAAGTCAATCTGACCGATTAAATTTTGTACATTTGGCAATTGGCTAATGGTTCCATTTATACTATTTGGAGAATATTCTGTCGCAAATTTCACTGCATAATCACGCGCCGCCTGTGCAATACCTAAATAACAAGCGGGAATATGCAGAATCCAACCATTTATTGTATTTCCTCTCGGTCCATGGTTTAGCTCTACAAAATTTTCTTCTGCTACTTCAACGTTATCTAACACAAGATCGTGACTTTCTGTTCCTCTCATGGCGATAACGTCCCAATTTTTTTCAATTGATAATCCCTTTGCTTCTCGTTCAATTAAGAAAAATCCAATTCCTTCCTTTTCTTCAACCCATGCAGATACAAGAAAATGTGTCAGCACAGGTGACATAGTAGTATATGTCTTTCTGCCCGAAATAATCCACTTGCCATCTCTTTTCACTGCTTCCGTTTCAGGGCGCCCGCCGCGGGTTGGACTGCCTGTTTTTGCTTCACTAACTGCTCTGTTCACCAAAGCGCCGTTTAAAATTTCTTTTGCAAAAGAGGCAAGCTTTTCTTCCCTCCAAAGTTTTTTCTCATACAACTCCCCAACGACGCCCAGATGCCAACCGATGGCTAGGCCTGTAGCACCATCAAAGCTAGCAATGGTTTCTTGGAATAGAACTAGATCTGTGACACCAATGCCGCCGCCTCCATATTCTTTTGGCAGCGAGAGCTTCGTATACCCCATATTGACAAGCGCTTGGATATTTTCTTTTGGAAACTTTGTCTTTTCATCGCTTTCCCTAGAATGACTTTTAAACGACTTTTCATGCTTTAACAGCTTTTCGATCCACAATCTTTGCGCATCCGTTTTCACAAATAATTTTTTTGACACGTTCCACACTTCCTTAAGCAAACTCTGTTCAGATTAATATTTTAATAGGTTCAATGAACTATTAAATTTACGAACATTTTCCATTATAACAATTTAATTCATACTTTACAACTAGGAATAGTTGTGTTATAGTTTAGATTATTCAATTAACCCAATGTTTTGATATTTTTGATAATAAAGAGAGGTGATTCGTATAATCGAATTAAAGGACATTCAAAAAAGCTATAAAAAAATTCAATTCTTAAAGGAATTGATTTAAAAGTAAACAAAGGGGATGTCCTAGTTATTATCGATTCAAGCGGATCTGGGAGAATCACCCTTCTTCGATGTATGAATGATTTAGAAAGACCTGACGGAGGTACTATTACTATTGATGTGTTTTCCGTGGAAGGAAAACATGCGTCAAAAAAAGTCATTTTAACGCTAAGACGAAAGACCGCAATGGTTTTTCAGCATAATAATTTATTTAAAAAATAAGACGGTGCTGGAAAACGTAATGGAAAGTCTTATCGTTGCAAAGAAAATGAAAGCTGCCAAAGCGCGTTAAATTGGCATTGATTTACTTAAAAAAGTTGGCCTGGAAGAGAAAATGAATGACTATCTTGGCCAGCTGTCCGGCGGTCAACAGCAGCGTGTTGGTATAGCGCGAGCACTTGCTTTAAACCCTTCCGTCATTTTATTTGATGAACCTACTTCCGCGCACGATCCTGAGATGGTTGGAGAGGTTTTGTCGATTATTAAAAAAATTGCTGATGAAGGCAAAACAATGGTGATTGTAACTCATGACATTCACTTTGCAAGAGAAGTAGCGAATCGCTGTGTTCATGGCAGACGGCGCCATTATTGAACAGGGACCGCCTGAAGAAATATTAGTTCATCCAAAGCATGAGCGAACAAAACAATTTTAAAAAAGGCTTCTAATAGAGCCTGAATATACTATTTTAAAATTTACATGGGGGGAAAATTACTGCATGAATCGTAAACGTATTTGGACAAAATTCTTTTTATTCATTTTATCTATTTTCGTCATCGCTGGTTGTTCGAACAGTGAAAGTAAAGAAACTGATGACGGCAAAAAAGTGATTAAAGTGGCATTAAGTGATGAAGTAAATCCACCATTTTTATATACGGATGATCAAAATAAACCTATCGGTTATGATATGGATTATTTAGCGGAAATTGAAAAGAAATTGCCAGAATACAAGTTTGAGTATACGTTTGGAGAAGAAGAATCGAATTTAATCGGGGTTGACACAGGAAAATTCGATTTTGCGATTAACTGGTTTTTCAAAAATCCGGAAAGAGAACAGAAATTCCTTTATCCAGAACATGAGTATGGATACTCTTTAACTGTATTAGTGACGAAATCAGATCGAAATGATATTAAATCGTTAGATGATATGGTTGATAAAAAACTCGCTCCAATGGCGCCAAGCGGTGGACTTCGTGCTATTTTAAACGGGTACAACGAAAAGAATCCAGATAATCCGATCGAGATTGAAAGTATGGAAAATCCGTCAGCAGCAGATAACTTAAAACGTGTTGCTGAAGGAAAAGCAGATGCTGTTTTTTTGAACAAAACTACATTTGATGCTCTTCAAAAAGAGCTGAAATTGGATTTGAAAATAGGTGGTATCGTTTCGAAAGAGCCGGTTTATATTGTTTATAACAAAAAACATAAAGAACTAGCTGAGAAAATTGACAAAGCAACTGCTGAATTAATTGAAGACGGTACGCTTCCGAAACTTGCTGAGAAATGGTTTGGTGTAGACTTTTTCAAAGACCTTGACTATATTAAAAAAGAAGGATTCCAATACGAGAAATAATCAAAAACCGTATTGAATGATTATTTAATCATTCAATACGGTATATTTAAATTCGTATATATTTCTTAATGAAGGTGGTGAGCAAAATTAACACGAGTTTACAAGATTGGGCAGATTTATTTTTGAAAGTGTTAGATAAGCTCCCTCTAACATTGTTCATGCTGGTCACATCTTTATTTTTCGCTTTAATTTTAGGTGTTATTATCGCGATTATTCGAATCCAAAAACCGCCTATCCTTTATGGAATTGCAACATTTTACTTGTCATTCACACGTTGTACTCCGTTATTAGTTCAGCTGTTTCTTGTCTATTTCGGACTGCCTCAATTATTGCTAGTTTTTAATATTGATATTAATAGTTGGAACAGACTTGTTTTTGTTATTATTACATTCTCATTTCATACAGCAGCTTATTTATCAGAAGTTATCCGTTCAGCTTACTTAGCTGTCGGCACGGAGCAATTAGAAGCAGCATACAGCGTTGGCATGACGTATACACAAGCTCTAAGGAGAATTATTTTGCCTCAAGCTTTTGTCATTTCATTGCCTAATTTAGGCAATAATATTATTGAATTGTTAAAAGATACATCACTTGCCTTTTCGATCGGTATTATTGATATTATGGGGCAAGTTCGAATTATTTTAGGGAATAATCATGGTATGGGAATGTTTGAGATTTATGTCGTGATCTCTCTTGTATATTGGGGTACTTGTATCCTCATTGAAGGTATTATCGGCTATGCCGAAAAAGTGTTTAAAAAAGGTCGAGTTAGTTTATCTAAGTAATTTTTTGCTAAGGATCGTGATAACTCGTGGCAACAACTATTGATTTTAAATTTGCTTTAGAGCAAGTGCCTGAAGTGTTAAAAGGTGTGCCAGTGACATTGACGATTGCCATTGTTGCGATGGTGCTTGGACTTGTATTCGGGCTGCTTATTGCTCTTTGCAGAATATATAAAGTTCCTGTACTAAATCAATTGTCCATCGTTTATATTTCTTTTATTCGGGGAACACCGTTAGTTGTCCAATTGTACGTCTTTTTCTACGGTGTTCCGGTATTGTTTGATTTTCTTAATCATCATTTAGGATTGAATTTAAATGCGGATGAAGTTCCAACGATGATTTATGCATTAATTGCTTATACAATCAATACAGCTGCTTATGAGGCAGAAATATTCCGCGCATCGATCAATGCAGTAAACGCTGGACAAATGGAAGCTGCGTACTCAGTCGGCATGACAACTGCACAAGGATTATATCGAATCGTCCTGCCTCAAGCATTCGTTGTGGCTTTTCCGAATTTAGGCAATACGTTTATTGGACTGATCAAAGCAACATCTTTAGCTTTTGCTGTAAAAGTCGTAGAAATTTTAGCCATTACAAGAATTATAGCAAATAATGGATATAAATTTTTAGAAATGTATTTAGTTGCATCGATCATCTACTGGATTATTTGTTGGGTATGTGAAGTCATATTTGCCAAACTCGAAAAGAAAATGAGCCGTTATGAAAAACAGATGGATCTAAAAACAACTGCATAATCGGATGAAATTTTCCTAATTTACGGAAATATTAAAAAAACACCAAATGACATTGAACCAATTGAAAAAAAGAAGCCCCACATGTGTAAACATTGCACGTTGTGGGGTCTTTTTACAAAAAAATTAGGTCGAGATAATTAATTGTTTTAAATTTATCCCTTGATCGCTTCATGGCTTTTCGGACTAGTTGCTGCACGATTTAAAATTTCGGTTGTCCTTCAGTTTCTTTTATAGATGAAGATACGATTTGGTGAAATTTTTCCTATATAAAGTATGAATTGTGCTGCGAACAAAGTGTGGACTAATATGATACAGCAGTGCGCGTTTCGTGATAATTGCTTGGTGGACAAATGAAAAATTCGCAGCTTTTGTACAAAAGCTGCGTTCATTGCAAATGCCAGTTTCCAACTAATTGCACACAATTTGTGCTAATAAATAAATGAAAACATATTTCTCTAGCAAAAAATTAAATTTATTTAGCATGAAAAAATGCCCTGACATCGTTCGAGAAAGGAGAACGGCCTTTTTCTTACATTGTGTCATAACGTATGCAGGGCTGTCCATAAGTCAGTTTTCTGCTTATGTAACAACCCCTTTCAGAAAAAATTATATAAACGATCATGAAACATCCATTCCAATTCAAGAAAAATTCATTTTACAAAATAACGAAAAAATGGTATAATTTTCTCCGTGAGTTTAATTTTATTGTACATTTATGTTAGGAGAGGAAAGGACAATTCCTCTTCTAACAATTTCTTCTTCTAATAAAATGATAAACTCTTCACTAGCCTCGATTTGAATGGCTTCATAATAGGCTTTCATTAACAGGTAATCAGATAAAAGATACAATGAGTTCATTTGAACTGCTGCCCCTCCTTTCTGTTAAAATAAACAAACGTTTACGTCAGGACAGAAAGACGAGTCGTCTAGGGCAAGCGAAATATGAAAATTCAGAAAATATAAAGCCTATCAACTCCTTTCCCATTTGTGTAAAGAATGTTACCAAAATAGTGAAAAAATGTCAATCTGTTTCATACTTTCACATAGAAAGTGTTATAATAATTTGTAAATAGAAAGTGAAAAGGACGAATTTCGATGTTTATTAGATGGTTGACAAGCATTTTATTAAATGCACTGATTTTGATTGTTGTAGCTGGGTTCTTTGATTCGTTTTATTTAAGCGGAGTTGGAGCGGCTATTGTAGCCAGTATGATTTTGTCAGTGTTAAATGTTTTTGTGAAGCCGTTTCTAATATTATTGACATTGCCGATTACGGTTTTTACTCTCGGAACATTTTTATTTGTCATCAATGCAGTTACGTTGATGATTGCCCAGGCAATAATGGGAGATGCCTTTAATATTGATGGCTTTGGAACTGCCCTCCTCGCCTCCATCTTCATTTCGTTTTTGAATCTGCTCATTCAATTGGTGTTTATGAACCGTTTTAAAGACTAATGAAAAAGATTTTTTCATTCATATCTCCTATCGTTTCGGGAATGATACGAATAGGTGATATAAATGAAAAAAATCTTTCCTCTTATTATTTTTGTTTTCATGATTTTATCTCCCGCATTTCCTAGCTTTGAGCTTGCAGCTTCGCCAAATGATTCAAACGTCTACACGATCGTATGGCTTTCAGACACTCAATACTATTCGGAAAAATACCCTCATATTTTTCGTAATCAAATGGATTGGATTGTGCAAAATCGCGATAATTGGAATATAAAATATGTTGTTCATACCGGTGATATTGTCAACCGTGCGGAAAAGAAACAGCAGTGGGTTCAAGCAGACCGCATGTTCCGAAAACTGGAACAGGTGTCTATTCCTTATGGAGTGCTTGCGGGCAATCACGATTTAGTAAACGGAAAATCATATAAAATGTTTCATCAATATTTTGGAAAAGATCGTTTTTTCACGAAGCCTTATTATGGTGGGGGATATCGGAATAATCGAGGACATTACGATTTAATTACGCTCGGACATCAACATTTTCTTTTTTTGTATATCGGCTGGCATGTTGACAAAGACAGCATCAGCTGGATGAACGAAGTCTTAAAACGTCATTCAGACCGAACAGCAATCATAGCTGTCCATAAATATTTGCATAAAAATGGAAAACGAACGCTTGTTGGAAATCGTATATTTCGCAATATCGTCAAAAAGAATCCGAATGTAAAAATCGTTTTGAGCGGCCATTATGATGACAGTGAGTTATTAAAAACAAAAATTGATGATGATCATGATGGGACTCCTGATCGGATTGTTTATGAATTATTGGCGGATTATCAGGGGGCTCCTGAAGGAGGAGAAGGCTTTTTACGCTTGCTCCATTATTTTCCGAGTCGCTCCAAATTTTATGTCCGTGCATATTCACCTTATTCCAACAAGCATTTTTTTTTCTCTCCTAAAAAAGAAGAGTTTTGGATTGAATAGCCTTTATCTTTCGCTCCGATGCCCTTGTCTCTGCTTTTAAGCAATGAATGTCCTTGATGAAAGATGTTTGTTGCCAAAAAGAAAAGTGCTACAATAAAAAGATGAAAAAAGTTTTTTAAGTCTAAGGAGGAAAGACTTCGTGTCGAAAGTACGTACAAAAGATATTATCGAAAAATTCCAACTTGAATTGATCAGCGGAGAAGAGGGAATCAGCCGGCCCATTATTACAAGTGATCTTTCCAGACCTGGTCTTGAAATGGCTGGTTATTTTACATATTATCCAAAAGAGCGTATACAGCTGCTGGGAAGAACGGAGCTTACGTTTTTTGCAAAATTGACGCCTGAAGAAAAGAAAAGCCGGATGGAGCAGCTATGTACAGATGTAACACCGGCAATCATTGTGTCAAGAGAGATGGAGGCTCCGCCGGAATTAATTGAGGCATCTGAAAAATCAAATGTTCCAGTGCTGCGCTCACCATTGAAAACGACCCGCTTGTCAAGCCGCTTAACCAATTTTTTGGAAAGCAAGCTTGCTCCAACGACAGCTGTACATGGAGTGCTTGTTGATATTTACGGGGTGGGTGTTTTAATTACAGGAAAAAGCGGGGTAGGCAAAAGTGAAACTGCTCTTGAACTGGTGAAAAGAGGGCATCGCTTAATTGCAGATGATTGTGTTGAAATTCGTCAGGAGGATCGGGATACATTAGTCGGCAGTGCGCCGGAATTGATCCGCCATCTTTTAGAGATCCGCGGTCTTGGAATCATTGATGTGATGACATTGTTTGGTGCAGGAGCCGTCCGCAGTCATAAGCGAATTTCCCTTGTCATCGATTTGGAATTATGGGATCCGAACAAACAATACGACCGTTTAGGACTCGATGAAGAGAAAATGAAAATTTTGGATGCAGAACTGACAAAATTAACAATTCCTGTACGTCCTGGAAGAAACTTGGCTGTTATTATTGAAGTTGCGGCAATGAATTTCCGGTTAAAAAGAATGGGATTCAATGCGGCGGAACAATTTACAAATAAATTGGCGGATGTTATCGAAGATGGAGATCACGAAGATTTTTAATTGATGAAATAGGAGAGATGAGAGAATGAAAGAGGCAATTCAGCCCATTGATCCAATCGCATTTCAGCTAGGACCATTACAAGTTCATTGGTACGGGATCATTATAGGAATCGGCGCATTGCTCGGCCTATATTTGGCGATGCGTGAAGGGGAGAGAAGAGGTCTTCATAAAGATATATTTATCGATCTTGCATTGTTTGCTATTCCTATTGCGATTATATGTGCCAGAACTTATTATGTCATTTTTCAATGGGAATATTATTCTGAAAATCTTTCGGAAATCCCTAAAATTTGGCATGGTGGCCTTGCCATTCACGGCGGGTTAATCGGTGCTGTGGCAACCGGGATTGTGTATGCAAAAGTAAAAAAACTATCTTTCTGGCAACTGGCTGATATAGCTGCGCCGAGTATTATTTTAGGGCAGGCGATCGGCAGATGGGGGAATTTTATTAACCAGGAAGCTCATGGAGGACCTGTTTCAAGAGAATTTTTGGAAAATCTCCACTTGCCTGAATTTATCATTAATCAAATGTATATAAATGGACAATATTATCACCCGACTTTTTTATATGAATCCATTTGGAATCTCGCTGGGTTCGTCATCTTAATTTTGCTAAGAAGGTTTAATTTGCGGCGTGGAGAGCTGTTTTTATCATATGTTATTTGGTATTCGATCGGGCGATTTTTTATCGAGGGCATGAGAACTGATAGTTTGATGCTGACGGAAACGGTAAAAATGGCACAGGTCATTTCGATTTTACTTATTCTTAGTGCAATTGCTCTTATAATTTACCGGAGACTAAAAAAAGTAGAAAGATATTTAGATGAATATTGATAAATTGCTGGAATGAAGGTGAAACTTTGAAACAAACATTGAAAAAAGGATTACAAACAGGATTGGAAACAACGTGGACTCTCGGTAAAGTCATTTTCCCTGTAACGTTGATTGTTTCATTTTTACAACATACTCCTTTGATTGATTGGATGGTTCATTTTATAACGCCGGTCATGAAGGTAATCGGGTTAAATGGAGATGCTGCAATCCCCCTTGTGATTGGGAATTTTCTTAACTTGTATGCGGCGATTGGAGCCATTTTGTCCATTGATTTTACGGTAAAAGAAGTCTTTATTTTGGCAGTCATGCTGTCATTTTCCCACAACTTATTAATCGAAACGACTGTAGCAAGCAAAGTCGGTGTGAAACTATGGATCATCTTGTCCGTCCGGCTCGGACTGGCATTTTTTTCGGCTTTTATCATCAATCTTTTTTGGGACGGCGGTGGAGAAAAAGCTCAATACGGATTTATATCTCAACAAGATGCCGTGCCTTCAGACTGGGGAATGATCTTACTTGAAGGGCTTGAAAAAGCGGCAATGGGAGTCATTCAGCTTGCGGCCATCGTCATCCCGCTAATGATTGCCATTCAATTTATGAAAGATTTAGGCTGGGTCGACGCTTTCTCAAAAAAGATGGAGCCGGTAACCGAAATGCTGGGAATGAAGAGGAACACTTCAACAACGCTTGCGGCAGGATTAATTTTCGGGCTTGCCTACGGGGCTGGCGTGATGCTGCAAGCAGTAAAAGAAGATGGAGTGGAGCATCGCGATTTAACGTTGGCGTTTATATTCCTCGTTGCCTGCCATGCTGTGATAGAAGACACATTGATTTTTGTTCCGATCGTCGGTTCAGTTTGGCCGCTTTTACTCATCCGGCTGTTCGCAGCCATTCTTTTAACGATGATTATCGGTTTTGTCTGGAAAAAACAAGCACATATCGGGAAAAGGGGAACGGTTTATGAACATTGACACCGTATTGTTTGACTTGGACGGCACGTTAATAAACACAAATGAATTAATTATTGAATCGTTTTTACATACGCTGAACTATTATTATCCGGGCAAATATCAACGGGAAGATATACTTCCTTTCATCGGGCCTCCGCTTATTGACACATTTCAACGTATTAACCCTGAAAAAGCGGAGGAAATGGTCCGAAGATATCGGGAGTTTAATCATGCCCAGCATGATCTGCTTGTGAAGGAATATGATCATGTGCACGAAACGGTTCGAGCTTTAAAAGAAAAGGGATTGAAACTGGGCATTGTGACAACGAAAATTCGCGACACTGTTATGATGGGGCTGAAATTAACGGAAATGGATTCATTTTTTGACGCAATTATCACACTGGATGATGTACAGCATGCGAAGCCTCATCCTGAGCCGGTCTTGTCCGCTCTTAAATTGCTCGGTTCCGAGCCGTCTAATGCATTAATGGTGGGAGATAACCTTCATGATATAGAGGCGGGAAAAAATGCAGGAACATTAACGGCAGGAGTTGCTTGGAGCATAAAAGGGAGAGAGTATATAGAATCGTTAAAGCCAGATTTTGTGCTGGACAAAATGAGTGATTTATTGAACATTGTGATGGAGTGAAGATTGTGAGAAGAACGGATAAATTTCCTGTTGAAGGAGCAAACTCCCTTTGGCAGGTGTACAAGACGGTTTCTTTTTGGAAAGTTGTCAAAAATGTCATCGTGATTCTTATCGCGCGCTACACTCCATTTATGCCTATCAAAAACTGGCTTTACCGCACATTTCTTGGCATGAAAATCGGACAGCAAACATCGTTTGCATTTATGGTTATGGTGGATATTTTGTTCCCGGAAAAAATTAAAGTTGGGCGCAATTCTATTATCGGATACAACACGACGATTTTAGCACATGAATATTTAATCGATGAATATCGCATCGGCGAAGTGGAAATTGGAGATGAAGTCATGATCGGAGCAAACACGACTATTTTGCCTGGTGTGAAAATTGGAAATCGAGCTATCGTTTCTGCCGGCACTGTAGTTCATAAAGATGTTCCGGAAGGCTCTTTTGCAGGAGGAAATCCAATGCAAATCATCTACACAAAAGAAGAAATGGAAAAAAGAAAGCGGTAAGCGTCATCAATTTTTGTCGCTTACCGCTTTTTGATTAAGCAGGATTGAGCGAAAGTGAAATAAAGGCGCTCTGTGAAAGAAGTTTACATCAAAAACTTATTGATTATAAATCTTTATTTTGGTAGTATGGTAACATATTAGCGGATTAAAGTGAATGCGCCATGGAGGTGTCAGTGAGTGTTTATGTTTGAAAAGCCCTTGGGAATGCGGGATACATTGCCGGGCTTATATGTCATAAAAGAAAGCGTTCGTAAAAAAATGATGAATGTGATTGAAAGCTGGGGTTATCAATTTTTGGAGACTCCAACGTTGGAATTTTATGAAACAGTAGGAGTTCAGTCGGCGATACAAGAGCAGCAATTATTTAAACTTCTTGACAGGCAGGGGCATACGCTCGTTTTAAGACCAGATATGACAGCTCCCATTGCACGAATTGCGGCTTCCAAGCTGATGAAAGAAAGCTTGCCGTTAAGGCTCGCTTATTCTGCAAATGTGTTTCGTGCACAGCAGCATGAAGGCGGCAGACCGGCAGAATTTGAACAAATTGGCATTGAGCTGATTGGCGATGGAACGATTAGCGCTGATGCGGAAGCGATCGCTCTAATGATATATGCCTTAAAAAATACTGGCCTTAAAGATTTTAAAATTTCCATTGGGCATATCGGATTTATCAATGCTTTGTTCGGAGAAATTTTAGGGAAGGAAGAACGGGCGGAGAAGCTGCGCCGCTATTTATATGAAAAGAACTTTGTCGGATACCGCGAGCATGTGAAAAGATTATCTCTCTCTACCATTGACAAAGAACGCCTTTTAAGAGTCATTGATTTAAAAGGAGGAATTGAGAAGGCTGATGAAGCTTCAAGCCTTGTTGCTTGTGACAGCGGGAAGAAAGCGCTGGAAGATTTAAAACAGCTCCTTATCCAATTAAGAGCTTATGAAGTGGATCAATATATCAAATTAGAACTGAATATCGTCAGCCACATGAGTTATTACACAAGCGTGATTTTTGAATTATATGCGAACGGTGTTGGACTTCCGATCGGAAACGGCGGGCGCTATGACCATCTTTTAGAAAAATTTGAACGTCCTGCCCCGGCGACAGGCTTTGGCATACGGTTAGATAATTTGCTGGAAGCTCTGGGGGATTTAAAATTGAATAAAGATCGCTATTGCATCATATTCAGCAGAGAGAATCGACAAGAAGCTTTTCGGTATGCCAATAAGCTGCGAAAAGAAGGAAAACAGGTTGTCATGCAAGATATTTCCGGTATCGATCAAATCGACAGGTTTACTGGTCAATTTACAGATATTTATTATTTCCTCGGAAAACCAGGAAAGGTGAGAGAGTGATGAGCATGTTAACGATTGCGATGCCGAAAGGACGAATTTTTTCAGAAGCTGTCGAACTATTAAGAAAATCAGGCTACAAGCTGCCAGACGAATTTGATGAATCAAGAAAACTAATTTTGACCGTGCCGGAAGAAAATATTCGCTTTATTTTAGCGAAGCCGATGGATGTCGGAACATATGTAGAGCATGGTGTTGCAGATGTTGGGATCGCCGGAAAGGATGTCATGATGGAAGAAGAGCGGGATGTTTTTGAAGTGCTTGATTTGAAAATTAGCAAATGTCATCTGGCTGTAGCCGGACTGCCTGATACGAAAATGAATGACATCGCTCCAAAGGTGGCGACAAAATATCCAAATGTGGCTTCTAAATATTTTCGAGAGCAAGGGGAGCAGGTCGAAATCATTCATTTGAATGGATCGATCGAGCTGGCGCCATTGATTGGACTGGCTGACAGAATTGTCGATATTGTTTCGACGGGAAGAACGTTAAAAGAAAACGGATTAGTAGAATTTGAACATATTGCTGATATCACTTCAAGACTCATTGTCAATCCCGTCAGCTATCGGATGAAGGACAAGCCGATCGACATGCTTGTGGAGCGGCTTGCCAAAACAGTGGAAGAAGGAAAGGAGGATTCGGATTGAAAATTATTCACATCACTAAGGATCAAAAGCTTTCCTTGAAAAGATCGATTGACGCTGGAACAGAGGAGCAGCGCAAAATTGTGAGGGAAATTATTGAACGAGTCAAAAAGGAAGGCGATCAGGCGCTATACGAATATACGAAACGTTTTGATGGGGCAGATCTTCAATCTTTGCACGTATCAAAAGAAGAAATTAGTCGAGCGTACGAAGCGGTAGATAAAGAATTCATTGACATTGTTCAAGAAGCAGCAGAAAATATCTTTCATTTTCATGAAAAACAAAAGAAAGAATCATGGTTTTATTTCGATGAAAAAGGAACAATGCTCGGTCAGAAATTAACGCCGGTAGATGCTGTCGGCGTTTATGTTCCCGGAGGCACAGCTGCCTATCCTTCTTCTGTTTTAATGAATATCATGCCGGCTAAAGTGGCTGGTGTAGGCAGAATCGTGCTCGTTTCTCCTCCAGATCAAAATGGGAGCCTGCCGGCGGAAGTGCTGGTGGCAGCCAATGAAGCTGGCGTATCGGAAATATATAAAGCTGGCGGTGCCCAAGCAATAGCCGCGCTAGCTTACGGTACAGAAACAATCGAACCGGTCGACAAAATTGTCGGTCCTGGCAATATATTCGTCTCTCTTGCAAAGCGGGAGGTATTTGGAACAGTTGATATCGATATGATCGCCGGGCCAAGTGAAATTGTCGTCTTAGCTGATGAAACGGCTGTTCCGCATGAAGTTGCGGCCGATTTATTATCGCAAGCAGAGCATGACAGGCTGGCAACCAGCATCCTTGTTACACCTTCTATAAAATTAGCAAAGGAAGTTCAAAAGGAAGTTGCGGCACAATTGGCCGATTTGCCGCGAAAAGATATCGCCGCTGCTTCGATCGAACAGTTCGGTGCTATTTATATAACGGATTCAATCGAGGAAGCGGTTGGGATAGTCAACCAACTGGCACCTGAGCATTTGGAGGTATTAACGGAAAACCCGACGGGTGTTCTGCCAAAAATTAAACATGCAGGAGCCATCTTTTTAGGGAGATATAGCAGTGAACCTGTAGGCGATTATTTCGCAGGTCCCAATCACGTTTTGCCGACAAACGGAACAGCGCGTTTTTCCAGCCCGCTTAACGTGGATGACTTTATGAAAAAGTCAAGCATCATTTCATACAGTGAAGAAGCATTCCGTGCACATGCTTCAAAAATTGCAAAGTTTGCAAGATATGAAGGATTAGAGGCGCATGCAAGAGCAATTGAAGCTCGACTAGAAAAAAGAGGAAGTGATCGAAATGAATAGAACCGCCACAATATCTCGAAAAACGAACGAAACGAATATTCAGCTGTCATTTTCAATAGATGGTGAAGGCCGTGCAGATCTAAAAACTGGAGTTCCTTTTTTAACTCATATGCTTGATCTGTTCACAAGGCATGGCCATTTTGATTTAAAGATTGAGGCAGAAGGCGACATTGACATTGATGATCACCATACGACAGAGGATATTGGCATTTGTTTGGGACAGGCGATTCAACAAGCACTAGGCGATAAAAAAGGAATTAAACGGTACGGTCATGCCTTTGTCCCAATGGATGACTCTTTAGCGCAGGTTGTTATAGATTTAAGCAACCGACCGCATTTTGAAATGCGTGGAGAATTGCCGAAGGGGAAAGTAGGAACATTTGATACAGAGCTTGTTCATGAATTTTTATGGAAGCTGGCGCTTGAAGCACGGATGAACCTGCATGTAATCATTCACTATGGAATGAATACCCATCATATGATTGAAGCTGTATTTAAAGCGTTGGGGAGAGCTCTTGATGAAGCGACTATGATCGACCCCAGAGTCAAAGGGGTCCCATCAACGAAGGGGATGTTGTAAAAATGATTGGCGTGATCGACTATGGCATGGGGAATTTATACAGCGTCTCGAAAGCCTTGGAACGCATGAATGCGGAATATTTTGTATCAAGTGATTTAAACGAGCTTGAAAAGGCAACAGCTTATATATTGCCAGGAGTAGGCGCATTCAAAGACGCGATGGCTATTTTAACGGAAACAAAAACAGATAAATTTTTGAAGGACGAAGTGCAAAAGGGAAAGGCTTTATTAGGTATTTGTCTTGGCATGCAGCTTTTGTTCAACGAAAGCGAAGAACACGGCTGGACTGAAGGACTCGGCTTTTTAAACGGCCAAGTAAAAAGAATTCCAGGAGAAAATGTAAAAGTCCCGCATATGGGATGGAATAAGCTGGCTTTTCAACGAGATCATCCTCTTATAACTGGTCTTCAAGAAGATTACGTATACTTTGTCCATTCTTATTATGCGGTCGTAAACGATCCGGACGTTGTGGTCGCCAGCGCTTCATACGGTGTGACGGTTCCGGCTATTGTAGGAAGTGGAAATGTATTCGGCTGCCAGTTTCATCCGGAAAAAAGCGGCAAGCTGGGACTAGCCATCTTGAAAAACTATTTAACTTTTGTATCAAGGATGTGAGCTAATGATGAGTTTTACTATTTTTCCCGCCATTGATTTGCGCGGAGGGAAATGCGTCCGGCTGCTTCAAGGCGATTACAATAAAGAAACGGTTTACGGAGATTCACCGTTTGCTGTCGCCGAGTCGTTTGTAAAGGAAGGTGCTGACTGGATTCATATGGTAGATTTGGATGGGGCAAAAGACGGAGTCCGCGTGAACCATCAACATGTTTTGAAAGTGGCAAAAGAGCTAAAAGTAAAGGTACAAGTTGGCGGCGGCATTCGCACAGAAAAAGATGTATACGAATATTTGGAAAACGGCATTTCCAGAGTTATTTTAGGCAGTTCTGCCGTTTCAAACAGGTCATTTGTTGAAAAAATGCTGGCTGAATACGGCGGCCGAATCGCAATCGGTATCGATGCGAAAAATGGCTATGTATCAACAGAAGGCTGGCTGAATACGTCCGAAGTTAAAGCGGTTGATCTTGGAAAAGAACTGGCGAAAAGCGGTGCAGAAACATTTATTTTTACTGATATTGCAACAGATGGAATGCTCTCGGGACCAAATGTCAAGGCGATTGTGGAAATGGCAAAAGCAACTGGAAAAACAGTCATCGCTTCCGGAGGGGTAAGCTCCATTGATGATTTGAAAAAGTTAAAGCAATATGAACAGGATGGAGTGAAAGGCGCTATTGTCGGAAAAGCGCTTTATACGAAAAAGTTCAGCCTCCGCGATGCTATCCATGAGGTGAATGGGCTATGATTACGAAACGCATCATTCCTTGTCTAGATGTTAAGGACGGACGTGTCGTCAAAGGCGTGCAATTTGTCCAGTTGAAAGATGCGGGCGATCCAGTGGAGCTAGCGAAATTTTATGATGAAGAAGGAGCAGATGAGCTTGTCTTCTTAGATATTTCCGCATCTCATGAAGGCAGAAAAACGATGATTGATGTTGTCGAACGAGTAGCAGCAACATTAGCCATTCCCTTTACGGTCGGAGGCGGAATCAACTCTTTGGAAGATATGAAAAAAATTTTGCGTGCTGGTGCGGATAAAGTTTCCATTAACACTTCTGCTGTATTAAACCCTTCGCTGATTATGGAGGGAGCTGATTACTTTGGCAGCCAGTGCATTGTGGTAGCGATTGACGCAAAATACGATCCGCAGCTCGGAAGCCACCGCGTCTATACGCACGGGGGACGAAAAGCGACCGAATGGGAAGTCGTGGCGTGGGCAAAGGAAGCTGTAAAAAGAGGTGCTGGCGAGATTTTGCTGACTAGCATGGATCAGGATGGAGAAAAATCCGGCTTTGACATTGACTTAACCAAAAAAGTAAGCGAGGCAGTTCCCGTCCCAGTCATTGCATCCGGCGGCGCCGGTAATGCTGAGCATTTTCTTGAAGTTTTTCGCGATGCCCGAGCGGATGCAGCGCTGGCAGCTTCCATTTTCCATTACAAAGAAACATCAGTCAAAGAAGTAAAAAGATTTTTGCAAAAAGAAGGGGTGAATATACGGTGAACATAGCAGAACTCAAATTCGATGAAAATGGACTTATTCCTGCGGTTGTTCAAGATGCTGTTAGCAAAGAAGTGTTAACAGTAGCTTATATGAACGAAGAGTCGCTAAAAAAAACGTTGGAAACGAAGGAAACATGGTTTTACAGCCGTTCTCGCCAAAAACTTTGGCATAAAGGAGAAACGTCCGGCAATACACAAACTGTTCAAGAGATACGCTATGACTGTGACAAGGACGCGCTTGTCGTGCTGGTAATCCCGAATGGTCCGCCCTGCCATACAGGGCAATACAGCTGTTTTTCAAAAGAAAGTGGCGGCCAGGTGGACGGTAGCCGTTTTGATATTATTAACAAGCTGGAGGCCGTCATTGCTGAGCGTGAAGCTGAGCGTCCGGAAGATTCTTATACTACCTATTTGTTTGAAAAAGGCTTGGACAAAATTTTAAAAAAGGTTGGAGAAGAAGCTTCAGAGGTCATTATTGCAGCAAAAAACCGCAGCCATGATGAGTTGAAATGGGAAGCCGCGGATTTATTATTTCATTTGCTTGTTCTGCTGCGCGAGCAAAAGCTTCCGCTCGATGAAGTATTGACAGTTTTAAAAGAAAGACATGAAAAATAATCGCGAGTAAAAATAGGTTTTTCCTATTTATAAGATATGGTATACTATCCCTCGGCAAATAAAGTGAAATGGAGGGTTTGAGTGGGAAACCGTAAAGTAAAAAAAGACGAAGATTCAAAAATTGTTTCGTTTTTCCAAGACAGTGCAACGTTTTATCGCTGGGGATTAAAGGCTTATCAAAAAGGCGATTTGCAGTCGGCTTCAAAATTCGTCAAGCGGGCAGTAGATCTGGATCCGTATAACGAAGAAATGATTTGCAGGCTGGCCAGCATTTATACCGAATTAGGAAAGTTTCAAAAATCAAACGAACTATTAACATATATTATTGAACATATTCACCCTCATTCGGTAGAATGCTATTATTTTCTTGCAAATAATTATGCTCATCTCGGCTTGTTTCACGAAGCTTATAAACATGCAATGATATATAAGGAAAAGGCGCCGCAAGGCATATTTTCCGTAGAAAACAGCGATCTTCTTGAAATGATCGAAATAGAAGAAGAGGCTGAGCATTCGGATGATCTAATCGTGAAGCAAGAAAAAGCGCGCTCTTTGCTTGAGAATGGACAGTTTCAAGAATCTATTTCCATTTTAAAAGAGATTATAGCTGATTACCCAGAGTTTTGGTCCGCTTATAATAATTTGGCGCTTGCCTATTTTTACCTTGGGGAAGTGGAAAAAGCGAAGGACATGATTTCCCTTGTGCTCCGGAAAAATCCAGGGAATTTGCATGCTTTATGCAATTTGCTTGTATTTTTTTATTATGAAGGTGATGAAGCGAGCATAAGCATGCTAGTTGAAAAACTAAAAAGAGTTTATCCGCTTGTTTCAGAGCACCAATATAAACTGGGGGCGACGTTTGCACTCATCGGCTTTTATCCTCATGCATTCAAGAGGCTCCATGCCTTGTATCGAAAAGGATTTGAGGGGGATGACACGTTTTATTATTGGCTCGCATACTCTTCTTATTTTATAGGACACTATGACTTTGCTAAAAAAATATGGAAGAAGGTTCTGTATTTAAATCCGCGGAAGGAAGGCTCTGAACCGTGGAATATGAAAGGGCTAAACGAAATGGAAAATCAAGTCCCGGAGCGGCTGCTCTCTATCTATTTCGCAATGAAAATGGATGAACGAGCGTATTTAGTAAATGAGCAGGAGTTTGAAACTCGTCTTGAAAGAGAAGCTGTTCAATATGCTTTAAGCGTTTTAAATGGCAAAAGGCCGACAGGTTTTCATGCTGTTCATTTCGCTTTCCATGTGGCCGATAGTTTAATGGACAAAACGTCAGAAGGAAAAGAATTGGTTTTATTTTGGTTTCGGCTTTTCAAAAATGCCTTTAAGTTCGACATAAAATTTCGCAATGTCAACGCATGGTCAGCAGCTGTCTATTATTTATGGATGAAACAGATAGGAAAAAACATCACACAAGATGGTGCGGCAAATCATTTTAACATCAGCAAAGCTACGCTGTCTAAATACGTGCGCGTCGCAAAAAAATTGAAAATGTGAGCAAATAAATAGCACGAGACATTTATTTTATATAGGATATGTTGTAGGGAATAATAATTTTGTATTATTTATTGGATCATATGATGAGGAGTGAGTCTCGTGTCTGAAGAAAAAATTTATGATTGTATCATTGCCGGAGCAGGACCTGCAGGATTGACAGCTGCTGTTTACACATCCCGCGCCAACCTTTCTACTTTAATGATAGAAAGAGGCGTGCCTGGAGGACAAATGGCCAATACGGAAGATGTTGAAAACTATCCTGGATTTGATCATATTTTAGGTCCAGAGCTATCAAATAAAATGTTTGAACATGCTAAAAAATTTGGTGCTGAATACGAATATGGAGATGTGAAGGAAATTGTCGATGAAGGCGAATATAAAATCGTCAAAACAGGCAACAAAGAATATAAAGCAAGAGCAGTGATTATCGCTACAGGGGCCGAATATAAAAAGCTCGGCGTGCCTGGAGAGAAAGAACTGGGCGGACGAGGCGTCTCTTATTGTGCTGTATGCGACGGAGCATTCTTTAAAGGAAAAGATTTGATTGTTGTCGGAGGCGGAGACTCTGCTGTCGAGGAAGGAGTTTATTTAACCCGCTTTGCGAACAGTGTGACAATCGTTCATCGCCGCGATCAATTGCGCGCCCAAAAAATATTGCAGCAGCGCGCCTTTGATAATGAAAAGATTGATTTTATTTGGAATCATACAGTAAAAGAAATTCATGAAGTCGACGGGAAGGTTGGCAAAGTCACGCTCGTAAATACGATAACAAATGAAGAAACAGAAAAAGAGATAGACGGTGTATTTGTATACATTGGCATGGTGCCGCTGTCCAAACCTTTTGAAAATCTCGGAATTACAAATGAAGCAGGATATATTGAAACAAATGAAAACATGGAAACGAAAATTCCCGGCATCTTTGCGGCAGGAGATATTCGGGAAAAATCTTTGCGGCAAATTGTAACTGCAACTGGCGACGGAAGCATTGCTGCCCAAAGTGCTCAACATTATATTGAAGAATTAAAAGAGAAATTAAAAAATGCCTAAAATTGTTAACAAAATCGTAACTATGATTTAATTGTGCTGTAACATCAATGAAATAAAATTCAGTTACTATAAAAGTAGTAATTGACCCCCTTTTATAATATATACTTTTGAGCATGGGCAACCCTTCCCATGCTCCTTTTTTTGTTGCACCTTTTCTTTTGAAACCTTTAAAAGAGAAAAAACGTATGATAAAGTAGGAAAGCATGCGCATTGAGACACTATAGCATTTAATTGTATAATAAAAGGAATAAATATTTTTTATGTACCGCAACCTAGGGGTGAACTTGCTTTGCAAAGGGTTACAAATTGTGTTCTTGTTCATGAAGGTCAGCTGCTCTTGCTTCAAAAACCGCGCCGGAATTGGTGGGTAGCCCCTGGAGGGAAAATGGAGCAAGGGGAATCGATAAAAGAATCTGTTGTAAGAGAATTTAGAGAAGAAACTGGAATTTATTTAATAAATCCAAAAATTAAAGGGATTTTCACGATCATTGTCAAAGATGGAGATAAGGTTGTTCAAGAATGGATGATGTTTACATTTTTCGCAACACAATTTAACGGGGAAAATGTTTTGGAAACTGAGGAAGGAAAGCTGAAATGGCACTCGATTGATGAAATTAAACAGTTGCCGATGGCTGCGGGCGACTACCACATTATTGAATATATGATTAAAGGGTCAGGAATCATGTATGGAACATTCATCTATACACCTGATTATGAGCTTTTGTCTTATCGGCTCGATCCACAATAAAGAAAACTTCAGCTGCAAGAAAATCGAAGCCAAGGTTCAGAGAAGAGGATATACATGCCAGTTTCAAAATTTCCGCTAAATAAATTTATGATTTGACTCTTCTCATCCTTGATCAAAAAGCTATCAGATCAAAAAAATAAATCCCGATATTTCCTATTCAACATCTGTTACTGAATATTTTTCTTTTGAAAAAACGGGGGGCTTTGAATGATGAGTGAAACTTCAAATATTAAGATGGTTATTATTACGGGGATGTCCGGGGCAGGTAAGACGGTTGCGATTCAAAGCTTTGAAGATCTAGGATATTTTTGCGTCGATAATCTTCCACCTACTCTTTTGTCCAAGTTTCTAGAGCTTATGAAAGAATCGAGAACGAAAATGAACAAAGTAGCTGTAGTTATGGATTTGAGGGGAAGGGAATTTTTTGAATCTTTCCATCAGGCAATTGAAGAAATCAATGATATCCCGTGGATCGCACCGCAAATTTTGTTTCTTGATGCACATGATCAAGTATTAGTCAACCGGTATAAAGAGACGAGAAGAACCCATCCATTAGCTCCAAAAGGTCTTCCGCTTGAGGGGATCCGCCTTGAACGGGAAATGCTGGAGGAATTAAAGGGACGTGCGCAAATTGTATATGATACATCCAACTTAAAGCCAAGAGAATTAAGAGAAAAAATTTTAAAACAGTTCGCAGAAAATGGCGATCAAACCTTTACGTTGAACGTTTTATCATTTGGATTTAAATATGGTTTGCCGATCGACGCTGACTTAGTGTTTGACGTGAGATTTTTGCCCAACCCGTATTATATTGATCATATGCGCCCTAAGACGGGGCTTGACGAAGAAGTTTCATCATATGTTTTAAAATGGACAGAGACATCTAAATTTTTAGAGAAGCTGACAGATTTACTCTCATTTATGATCCCTCATTTTCAAAGAGAAGGAAAAAGTCAAGTGGTCATTGCAATCGGTTGCACTGGCGGACAGCATCGCTCGGTGACTCTGGCTGAATATTTAGGGGATTTTTTCCGCAAAAACTACAAAGTGCATGTATCCCATCGTGATATTGAAAGGAGAAACTATCGATAACTATGGATAAAAAGAAAATCGTCATTATTGGAGGAGGAACCGGATTATCTGTTCTGCTTCGAGGCTTAAAGCTGCTCCCTTTTGATATCACGGCCATTGTAACAGTTGCAGATGATGGCGGCAGCTCTGGTAGACTTCGTGATGAACTGAACATTCCCCCGCCGGGCGACATTCGCAACGTGTTAGCTGCTCTTTCCGATGTGGAACCGCTAATCGAGGAACTTTTTCAGCATCGTTTTAAAAAAGGGAACGATTTGACTGGCCATTCTCTCGGCAATTTAATACTTGCAGCTATGACCAATATCACCGGTGACTTTATGCACGCCATTCGGGAAATGAGTAAAGTATTAAATGTTCGCGGTACTGTTTTGCCTGCAGCGAACCAGAGCGTTGTATTAAATGCGGAGATGGAAGATGGATCTGTTGTGAAAGGGGAATCGAAAATCCCTTTTTCAGGAAAAAAAATTAAAAAGGTGTTTTTAACCCCGAAAAATGTAAAACCTCTTCAAGAAACGATCGATGTCATCAGACAGGCACATATGATCATTTTAGGGCCTGGAAGTCTTTATACAAGCATTTTACCGAATTTGCTCGTTCCGAAAATTGGCGAGGAGGTTTGCAAATCCTCGGCCAAAAAAATATATATATGCAATGTCATGACTCAGCCAGGGGAGACGCTAAACTATACAGCGAGCGATCATGTGAAGGCTCTTTACGATCATTTAAACTGTCCGTTTATTGATGTGATCCTCGTGAACAACGGATCTATTCCCGAATACATACAAAAACGCTACGCGAAAGAATCAGCTTTTCCTGTCCAAGTCGATGCAGAGGCGCTAAAAGATATGGGACTTCGAGTAGTGCAGGACAACATGGTCTCCTTCGATCAACATGTTATTCGACATGATACGAATAAAGTGGCGAACATCTTAAAAAATTTGCTTCTGGAAGAAACGTAATCGGAAAGGGCGGTAATGGAAACATGTCGTTTGCTTCAGAGACGAAAAAAGAATTGACAACACTGGAAGTAAAACAATGTTGTTTAAAAGCAGAGTTGTCCGCGCTCATCCGAATGAACGGAACTGTGTCATTTTCCAACCGGGAATTGCTTTTGGATGTGCAGACGGAAAACGCAGCGATTGCAAGACGCATTTACATGCTGATCAAAAAAAAATATGACGTTCCGATCAAGCTGCTTGTACGAAAAAAGATGCGATTAAAAAAGAATAACGTCTATATTGTTAGAATGAATGAACAAGTAAAAGAGATTTTGGAGGATTTGCGAATTTTAGGCAAGGATTTTATGTATAACCATCAAATCTCTTTAGACCTTGTGAAAAAAAAGTGCTGCAAGCGGTCGTATATGCGCGGTGCGTTTTTAGCGGGCGGATCTGTCAACAACCCGGAAACTTCTTCATACCATTTGGAAATCTCGTCGTTATATAAGGAACATAACGATTCGCTATGCAGCTTGATGAATACGTTTTATTTAAATGCAAAAACACTGGAACGGAAAAAAGGATATATTACTTACTTAAAGGAAGCTGAAAAAATTGGGGAATTTTTGACATTGATCGGTGCCCATCAAGCTCTACTGCGTTTTGAAGATGTCCGAATCGTTCGTGATATGAGAAATTCAGTGAACCGCCTTGTCAATTGCGAAACAGCAAATTTAAATAAAACCATTGGAGCTGCTTTACGGCAGGTAGAAAATATAAAATTCATTGATGAAAAGATCGGATTAAGCGCCTTACCTGAAAAGCTGAGGGAAATTGCAGAATTACGGGTTATGTATCAAGATGTGACATTGAAGGAACTAGGTGAAATGGTGTCCAGCGGGAAAATCAGCAAATCGGGAATCAACCACCGATTAAGAAAAATCGATGAAATCGCTGAAAAATTGCGGGCTGGCAAAACGATTTCATTTAAATAAATTTTTAAGAAGAGAGGGATAAATATGGTTGAGAAAAAAGTGGAAGTTCGGTTAAAAACCGGTTTGCAGGCACGACCGGCTGCATTGTTTGTTCAGGAAGCCAACAGGTTTTCTTCTGACATTTTTATCGAAAAAGACGGAAAGAAAGTAAACGCCAAAAGCATCATGGGGTTGATGAGCTTAGCTATTAACAGCGGCTCTGAGATTACCTTGATCGCAGAAGGAAACGATGAGGAAGAAGCATTAGAAGCGCTTATCAACTACATTCAAAACGAAAATTAATGTGAACACACAAAAAAATTGCCGCAAAATTCATCAATGGATGGATATTGCCTCTCTTGTGGGAGAAAGCAGGAAACAACCGCTGTCAGCCACAAGAGGGCTTTATTTTTGCTAAAACTGATATGAAGACGAAATGGCTTCGGGTGCGTTAATAGAAAAGTGTGATAAATCTTTTGTTGGGAGAGAGCTTTGTGAAGGTTCTTAACTGGAACTTTTGGATTCAAAGCATGCGAAAGATCGGGGCGAATCCGAGCAATATATTTGGTGTAAATACTATTTTTTCATAAATCTGCGATCAACATTCAAGAAAAAACAAACGTGCTTTGATATGGTTCGAATGACTTACAGCTGAATGGATAAAGAGAGATTCTAGCCCTTTTATAACATGAAAAAATCGATTATAACGCAGCAGGTGTCAAAAAAAACTTCAGCAAAATACGGTTTACACAGGCTCTCCGAAAGCATATTTAATCCTTCATCCGGCTCGATCCGCATTTTGGGCTTAGATTAAAGCAATATCGGCAGTTAACGGCCTTTCGAAAACGTAAAGCTGACGATTCCTGCCAAAAAGTTGAATGAGGAGCTGCTGTCAAGATCATTCTTGACATTTGCTCCTCATTCAAATGCGTGAAGGTATGAAGCAGCGGTTTATTTTTATACTGTCTGCTTGATATGTTTAAATTTTTATTGTCTTCCTATTTGAGGCAGCTTTTATTTTGTTAAAACTTTGTCAATCAACCCATATTCTTTTGCACGTTCAGCTGACATGAAATTGTCGCGGTCCGTATCACGTTCAATTACTTCAAGAGGCTGGCCAGTGTTTTCAGATAAAATTCTGTTCAATTTATCTCTTAAAGAGAGAATTCGTCTAGCTGCAATATCAATGTCAGTTGCCTGACCTTGCGCGCCTCCTAACGGTTGATGGATCATTACTTCACTATTCGGAAGGGCAAAACGTTTTCCTTTTGCACCTGCCGCCAATAAGAATGCTCCCATGGAAGCAGCCATTCCTATACACATCGTGGATACATCAGGTTTAATAAATTGCATCGTATCATAAATCGCCATGCCAGCAGTAATTGATCCGCCCGGGCTGTTAATATAAAGGGAAATATCTTTTTCAGGATCCTCCGCTGCCAAGAAAAGAAGCTGAGCAACGATGGAGTTTGCAACATGATCATCAATTGGCGTACCAAGGATAATAATGCGGTCTTTTAACAATCTTGAATAAATATCGTAAGCACGTTCACCACGGTTTGTCTGTTCAATAACAGTCGGTATTAAATTCATTATGTTTCCTCCCTCGCATCAAAGTTAAAGTCATTTCTATTCCATCATACATAAAAGGTCAATAAAGGTCAAACAAAAAACTTTTATATATAATTATTTATAAGATCAATACATGTACCATCATACCCTCATTTTTCATTTTTCAAACAACGATGAAAAATGAATTTTTCAAAACAATTTTGACACGATGGATAATTAAGCAAAATTTATTCTTGCATATACTGTTCGGTTCGATTATAATATAATTCGTGACATTTGAAAAATGCGCTCGTAGCTCAGTTGGATAGAGCGGTGGTTTCCGGTACCACGTCCGTCGGGGGTTCGAGTCCCTCCGAGCGCGTAAGCCTAGAGCAACAAGGGTTTGAGCGATTTAGAAGTCGTTCAACGGACGGGAACTACCGAAAAACGGACAACGTATTTTCGCAAGGTTTCCGTCCCACTGAATCAAAGAGACCGCGTGCCTCCAAAATGAAAAATTTTGGAGGTTTTTATTATGCGAAAAAGGCTAGAAAGGTAGTTTCAAGACATCTGATTGTAGATGTAATCTCGATTATATGACGGTTGCAGAAGGATTAAAATACGCTAAGATCATTTACAAAACGGAAGCTATCCAGGACGAACGAGTACCGATTATTGAAGTTCTTGAAAAAATTTTATAGATGTTGTCGGTTTTAGAGATCTTACTACTGACCAAATTAGACGGTACATTTAATACGTCATCTGTAACCGTGGATATTCTTTTCGGTGCTATTAAATCGATTTTTAGAAAGCTACATAAATACGGTATTATTTGAAGAAAGTCTCGTCAAAAAAAATGCCAAAATTAATAAGGATAAACAACGAATCTTTGTGCCTACAGACACGCAAGTAAAGAGGCTATGAAACGTCAAAGATATAGGTATTTACGGGATTTCGTGACTATGGTGCTATTAAACTAATGTTAGAGTGAGAACAAAGGGCAAACTAAGTTGAATAGTCAGAAATTTCTGGTATTTTTATGTTACTGGGACCAAAAACAATAGCCGTAAAAGCCGGATTGTTCCAATGACTAAAGAAGTATGTAAACTACTTGATAGAAGAAATTCGAGGATACTTCGGTAACATTTCATATGTATTCGTTAATCAATATGGTGAAAAGTTAAAAAGAAGGAAACATCAGGGAAATATTCAAACTAAAAGACGAATGTTGCGTAAGTCTTACACTGTTTAAGACATACATTTATCATAAACTATTTGAAAAAGGTGACGATATTAGTCGCACTCGATAAGAACTATGCCAAAAAGGGTGAAAAAAGATGTAAAATAATAATATCTTGCAAGATTTATAGATCACGAAGGGTGTTGAAGAATGGAACGTATTTCAGTAGTTTCCATTTTAGACGTTATTGGTGAATTGTTTTCTGATGAAGTTTCGATTGCTGTTTCCAATACAAAGGAATATATCTATTACCGGCCGAGCAAACGGATTGATTTGAAAATCAGACCGGGAGACTTGGTAAGAAAAGGAACGATTGCGTATAAAGCTTTGCACACCAAACAAAAGGTTTCTGAGTTTATTAACCGCGATGTGTTTGGCGTTCCTTATCACGGGATGGCTGTGCCGTTTTTTTGGGAAGGAAAGCTTGAGGGATGCGTCACTGCGATTTTTCCTGCTTTGACGGATGGAAAATCTGTTGTGACCGTCAAAACTGATGACGGATGGGTTCCTATTCCTTTTTCGAAAGTTGCGTATTTAGAAGCAAAAGATAAAAAGACCTATGTGTACACTGAAGGATGCTCAGGAACGCATAAATACTCTCTCCAGGAATTTGAATACTTGCTTCCAAAGGACTATTTTATTCGCTGTCATCGGGCTTTTATTGTGAATGTCAACCATATTAAGGAAATCTACCCTGATGCGCATTCAACTTTTTTGCTGTTGATGAATAACGGTGATAAAATTCCTGTCAGTCAGTCTTACTCCAGTTATTTTCGAAAATTGCTTGGATTTTAAAAAATCGTTCTGTTTTAGTATGGAAATTGAGTTGTTTATCTGAATTTTCGGTCACTTATCCCCAAAACCTTGCCCCATTAACTTTTATCGGTAAAATAAATTTTAAATTCATTAAAGGGGAGATGATGGGGAAATGGACAATAAATTGGAAAGGATTGAAGATTTGCGTTTGCGCGATCGAATAGTCACAGCTGATGAAGCCGCATCATGGATCAAAGACGGGATGACTTTAGGGTTAAGCGGATTTACACGCGCGGGTGATGCGAAAGCGGTTCCATATGCGTTGGTAAAACGTGCAGAGCGAGAATCGTTTAAAGTAAATGTGTATACAGGAGCCTCTTTAGGTTCTGATATCGATAAAATGTTCACTGAAGCTGGCATTTTAGGCAAGAGGCTTCCTTTTCAGGCAGATCCTACGATGAGAAAAGGAATCAATCGGGGAGAATTTTTATTTGTCGATCAGCATTTGTCCCATACTGCTGAATTAGTGCGCTCAAATGTTATGGATCCAATCGATTTTGCAATTTTGGAAGCGGTTTCTATTACAAGAGATGGAATGGTTATTCCGACAACCTCCATTGGAAACTCGTTGACATTTGCCCAGCACGCAAAATCGATCATTATAGAGATTAATATGGCACAGCCTGTAGATTTAGTAGGAGTGCATGATTTGTATGAACCGGAGAAACAAGGGGAAAGAAAACCGATTCCGCTGACAAAATCGAATGATCGAATCGGTACGATCGGAATACCGATTGATATCGAGAAGGTAAAAGGAATTGTATTTACCAATCAGCTGGATTCACCGTCGACAATTGTACCTCCGGATGAAGAAACAGTCATTATGGCGCAGCATTTGATAGAGTTTTTGCGTAAAGAAATTAAAGCCGGCCGGTTAACGGAACGTTTGGCCCCGCTGCAGTCAGGCATCGGTTCCGTCGCCAATGCAGTTCTTCATGGCTTGCTGGATTCAGAATTTGAGGATTTAGAGGTGTATTCTGAAGTATTGCAGGATGCAGTCTTTGATTTGATAGATGCGGGCAAAGTCCGTTTTGCCTCTTGTTGTTCGATTACCCTTTCAGAGCCGAAAATGAAGGAGGTTTTCTCGAATTTTAAGAAATACCGCGACCGTTTAGTGCTGAGACCGCAGGAAATTTCCAACCATCCTGAAATTATTCGCCGGCTCGGTTTGATTTCCATTAACACAGCATTGGAAGTGGACATCTACGGCAATGTCAATTCAACCCACGTACTTGGAACGAAAATGATGAACGGCATTGGCGGATCCGGTGATTTTGCAAGAAATGCCCGCCTGGCGATTTTTGTGACAAAATCAATAGCGAAAGACGGAAACATATCAAGCATTGTTCCTTTTGTCTCCCATGTTGACCATACGGAGCATGACGTCGATGTCATCGTCACCGAGCAAGGGTATGCGGATCTCCGGGGCTTGGCGCCAAGAGAGCGTGTGGAACTGATTATCGAACGCTGCGCCCATCCGATGTATCGCGACCAGCTTCGTGAATATTATCAGGAAGCTCTTGCAAGAGGAGGGCATACACCACATGTTTTAGAAAAAGCTCTTTCATGGCATATAAATTTTGCTAAAAACGGAACGATGCGTGAAGAGATTGCACATAGCGTTTAATCGGATGACAATTTATTCGTGCATTTTCTAGACATGCGAAGAGATCGGCACAGCTAGATCAAAGAAGGAATTTATCCCTAGAAATCAATTTTGTGGATATCACACAACAAATGTTTTCACCCCCTTAGTGTTAAAAGCACTAAACGAATGGACTTATTAATTGATACTGTACTGAAAAATTTAATAAAAAATAAATTCGAGTTGAAGGCAGAAAACGATTGTTTTTGCGAAAATCATCATACAGAACGGATAGTGAGCGCTTTGATCAACTGTTTTCTGAGAATAAGGACGGATTTGCAAGGGTTATTGATTACAGCGTCAACTGGTATCTAATGTTAATTGATCATTTTTCTGACGCAAATTGCTGTATCAGCCGATAAACTTGATACTGAAGTCGATATTCCGGAAGTCGTCAATCTCGTGTTTTTTCAAGAAAGGACGTTCGACATCAAAGTTTTGGCAAATAATTGGGTTCAGAACACGCTTATATAAAGACTTACTAGATTGGAGAAGTTAATACGCATTCACCTTTTTGGCAATTTTGGTAATTTTGAGTTTTTCCGCGAAAATCCAAAAGGAATGGAAGGAAATAGTTTAACGGAACGGTTGTTTAACATCGAAGTCGAAATCATTAAAGAACTTTAGCATTTGCAGTACCAAGAAGAAAAGTATATGGGTTAAAAACGGAGTTATGGAATAAAAGTTGAAAGAACCGTTTAAAAGTGCAGGAAGCATTATAGACTTGTTTAAAGACAACATGGATGATCGTGAGGAAAATGATCAGTATTCGATAAATTTAACAAAAAATTGTGAAGATATTGTCGGTGTTTAATGGAATACATCAATTATTTCTTTTACCTTCATTACAAAAGAGGCATCTTAGATGTTCAACAAGATCTTAGATGCCTCTCTAACGTGGAATTTTGGAGATTTGCCGGTCAATCTTCTAGATAAAATTGAGATGGAATAAGGGGAAAGTTATTTTTGCAGTATTCAACATAAACATCTGAAAAAAATTTCCCCATCTGGATTATAAAAGCGAAAACCTGGATCCGATTATATCTTCAAAGAGTGAATAAGATGCATCACTTGCTTCGTCTGGTTGTACAATAGCTGTTTTGCCTGATCCATACATTCCTCAATCGTCAATGGTTTAGTAATAATCGAAAAGCATCCGTGAAATTTGCTGCGGAGCACATCCAAATTGCCTGCAAGCGAGCCGGATATTAATATCGTTGGAACTCCGTATATTTGAGCGAGATCAGCGATATAGCCGGGCGCTTTTCCGTATAATGTTTGTTCATCGCTTTGTCCTTCTCCTGTAATGACAAGATCCGCCTGCTCTATTGCTTCCTTCAAGTTCGAAGCTTCTGCTACAAGCTCAGCACCGGATATAAGCTTTGCGCCTAGTACAAGGAATGCAAATCCCAAGCCTCCTGCTGCCCCTGCACCTTTCACGTTATTGAAGACTTTTCCTTTCTGCTTCTCAATAAGAGCAGCAAATCGGGCCAATGCTTCGTCGTAAATCGGTATTTGTTTGCTGCTGGCACCTTTTTGCGGTCCGTAAACTGCGCTGGCACCTTTTTCACCACATAACGGATTGTCCACATCACAAGCAACCTTTATTGTAATATGTTCCAATCTCGGATCCAAACGGTCGAAACTTACTTGATTGACCTCCAATAAATCTTTTCCGAAAATCCCCGCTTCTTTTCCTTCTTTATCCCAAGCTTTCATGCCAAGCGCCTGTAAAAAGCCAAGGCCCCCATCATTTGTAGCACTGCCGCCAAGCCCGATAATAAACGATTTACAGCCTTTATCCAATGCATCTTTCATCACTTCGCCAAGTCCGAAAGTAGTGGTCACATCCGGGTTTCGTTGTGAAGGAGGCACTTGGACAAGCCCAGCGATATTGGCAACTTCAATAGCAGCCGTATTATTTTCGAGGATGGCATAATATGTTTTTATTTTTTTGCCCAAGGGGCCTGTACAGGTTACCTCAATGCGATCCCCGGCTGAAGAGGCTAACAATGCATCGACTGTTCCTTCTCCGCCGTCAGCCATTGGCTTTGTTCTTACTGTATCACCATAATGAAGGTCAAGTATTGCTTGTTTCATAATATTTGCTGCTTGAGAAGAGGTCAGACTCCCTTTAAAAGAATCAGGTGCTACGACAATATTCATTTTAGCTGCCTCCTTTGTTTGCCTGATATCCTTCCGAATTTTTAAAAACGATGGAATAAACGAGATAAATGGAATTAATTACACTCAGCATATTGATTTCTTCCAAAATAGGTGATTTAAAGGATTCTAGTTTGCAGCTGCTCACTTTGATGATTTGTTTCGCATTCTGTGCTAAATAGCCTTTTTCATTGCCTGTAATCGCAACGATAGGAATGCCTCTCTTCTTTAATACCTTTACTAGCTGAACGATAAATCTTGTTTCTCCGGAAAAAGAAATGACAACGGCTAAATCTCTGGGCGTAAGTGATTCTGCTTCGGAAATTTGATTTTCATGGTTGCTGTACGCAGTAGCATATTTGCCCAGACGAATAAATTTGAATTGTGCATTTCTTGCAATGAGATGCGAAAATGTTACCCCAAAAAAAGCAACTTTTTTTGAGTGATGAATTTCGTGAACAACTTGAATGATTTCCTTTGAGCGGAGAAATTGCTCTGTTTGCTTCAGAGAAGCAAGTAATTCGTCATAATATTCGTTTATTTGTTTTATATTAAATTTCGTTTTAAGGTTTTGATAGTCTACTTCGGTATCATTAAATTCAATAAATGATCTGGCATATTCTTTAAGCTCTTTAAACGTAATATTTTCAAAGCGCTGGCAAAATCGGGTGATCGTTGCAGGTGATGTATGGCACGCTTCAGCTAATTCATAAATGGACATTTTCGGGATTTTTTCCACATTTCTCAAAATATATTCGGCAATAATGATTTCTGATTTTGTTTGGTCTGTTGAAGATTCAATGAAGTTTAATAATTTAGCCATAAAGTTGTACATCGAATCACTCCGGATTTCATATTTATTGTACGCTCTATTATAAATGACCATGAAAAAAGTTTCATAAAATGAAATTTTTCCTGTCTTTGTTTTTTCGTTCGTTAAGATATCGGTAGAAGCAGTTACATGAAAAATTACTACCAGGAGCTGAAACACAATGAAAAAATTCAATGTACTTATTGTTGGCGGGGGGAGTACTTGGACGCCAGGGCTTTTAAAAGCAATTTGCTCGCGTCAAGATACTTTCCCGATCAACCGATTGGTCATGTATGATATCAATTACGAACGCCAAAAAATAATTGGCGAATTTGCGAAAGTGCTCTTTAAAGAAGAGTACCCTGACATTCATTTTAGCTATACAACAGATAAAGAGGAAGCATTCACGGAAGATATCGATTTTGTTTTTGTGCAAATGCGTACTGGCGGCTATGAAATGCGTGAAAAAGACGAAAAGATCCCGTTGAAACTAGGGGTTATCGGTCAGGAAACATGCGGGCCGGGCGGTTTTGCTTACGGTATGAGATCGATCCGCGATATGATTCAATTGGTCAAGGATGTCAGAAGCAAAACGAAAGACGCATGGATTTTAAACTACACAAATCCTGCTGCTATTGTTGCGATTGCGTTACAGCAAATGTTTCCTGATGATAAAAGAATCCTCAATATTTGCGACCAGCCTGAAAACTTGCTTCGTTCGTACGGCCGTTTATTAAATATGAATGAACGTGATTTTGATCCTGTATACTTCGGATTAAATCACTTTGGCTGGTTTACTCATTTATATGATCCGCAAGGCAATGACAAATTGCCTGAGTTAAGGGAAATGATTTTGAAAAACGGCTTCCGTCCGGCTGACTACGAGCAAAGGGATAAATCATGGCTCGAAACGTATGCCATGGTACAGCAAATGGTGCGAGATTTTCCGGACTATTTGCCGAATACGTATTTACAGTATTATTTATATCCAGATAAAGTGCTGAAAAAATTGAATCCGGATTTTACGCGTGCAAATGAAGTACAAGCCGGAAGAGAGAAACGCGTATTTGAAGATTGTGTGCGCGTTGCTGAAACAGGAACCGCAAAAGATTCCAACGTAGTAGCAAATGATGCGCATGGCGAGTTTATCTTAATTGTTGCAGAATCCATTGCATACAACAAAGGCGACAATTTTATTGTCATTTTGAAAAATGATGGAATCATCAGCAATTTGCCGGATGATGCGATGGTTGAAGTGGCTGCAAGTATAACCTCAAACGGGCCTAGACCATACGCAGTTGGAGAAATTCCAACATTCTATAAAGGATTGATTGAAGGGCAATATGCGTATGAAAAACTTACAGTGGAAGCATATATGGAAGGCTCATACGCCAAAGCGCTGCAAGCTTTAACTTTAAATCGTACAGTTGTATCTGCAGCAAAAGCAAGAGAGGTATTGGATGCCTTAATCGAAGCCAATAAAGAATACTGGCCGGAATTGCGATAATAACTTGTCCGTGCAGGGAGCCGTTATGACTCCCTGCTTGAAAAATAGCTGGAATGTATCCGTTTTCTATATCTTATCTAGAAGGGGAGCTATGAAATGAAGAAGGTATTTAACTTTGATTTCTTTCAGAGAATTGGCAAAACTTTTATGGTTATAATTTCTTTGCTTCCTGCAGCCGGTTTATTGTTGGGAATCGGTACAACGTTACAATCTCCATATTTAATCGAATATTTGCCTTTTTTAGATTCAGGATTTTGGAAAACGATTTCTGATTTAATGAAGGGTGCAGGAAAAGCGATATTTGGGAACTTAGGCGTTTTGTTCGCTATCGGTATAGCGGGGAGCTGGACCGGTGGAAAAGCGGCAGCCTCCTTATCAGCACTTGTTGGTTATTTAGTTATGCATACCGTTATCGGGATTGTCCTTGGAATCACGCCGGAAAACGTATCGGAACCAGGGCGTGTACTTGAGTTAGGGATCCCGACACTTCAAATCGGTGTTTTTGGCGGTATCATCATCGGGTTTGTAGCAGCAGTTCTTTATGAAAAATATCATGATTTCAAAATGCCGGAAATGCTGTCCTTTTTCGGCGGTTCACGATTTGTTCCTATTATAACAGCAGGTTATTCAATCATTATTGCACTGATTTTGGCCTTTGTTTGGCCACATGTACAAGACGGCATTTATGCACTTGGAACTGCCTTATCAGGAGAAAATACGCCGCCACTTTACATGTTCATTTATGGACTAGTAGAACGTGCCCTTATTCCGTTTGGATTGCATCATATTTTCTATATCCCAATTCGTTTTTCGGAAGTTGGCGGAACGTATACAACACTTGCTGGATCTGTCGTTTCCGGGGATACGGCAATGTATATGGCTCAGCTTGCGGATAAACAAGTAAATGATGCCGTTGAAATAACAGCAGGAAGATTTATGGCAGGGAAATTCCCGTTCGTCCTGTTTGGTCTGCCAGCGGTAGCGTTAGCAATGTATCACATGGCAAAACCGAAAAACAAAAAAGCTGTAGCAGGCTTATTATTGACTGCTGCGGGAACAGCATTTTTTACAGGAATTACAGAGCCGCTTGAATTCACGTTCTTGTTCGTAGCGCCATTATTATACGTTTTCCACACATTAATGGCAGGACTGTCATTTATGCTGATGTATGTTTTAGATGTGAATGTTGGATATGCCGGCGGATCCGGAATCATTGATTTTATCTTATTTGGTATATTACCTGGTGTTGGAGAGCCATGGTGGTATGTCATTATCGTTGGTCTGGCAATGGCTGTTGTTTACTACGTTGTATTCAGATGGGCTATTAAAAAGTGGGATCTTCTTACACCAGGACGCGGAGATGAAGATTCGAACAGACTTTATACTAGAAAAGATTACGAAGAAAAAACAAATAGAAAAAGTGATGAATCTGTTGTCAATCAAAAAGCGTATGAAGTCTTAGCAGCACTTGGCGGAAAAGAAAATATCAATAATCTTGATGCATGTATTACACGTTTAAGAGTAGGTGTAAAAAACAAAGGCGCTGTTAATAAAGAAAAACTGAAAGCTCTTGGTGCTTCAGGCGTATTGGAGGTAGGAAATGGAGTTCAAGCAATATTTGGACCTACTTCAGACACGTTAAAAAATCAAATTTTAGATATCATGAATCAGGAAACAAACGAATATAAAGAAGAATCAACTATTAGTTTTGTAGCGCCATTATCAGGAAAGGTTGTTGCATTGGAAGAAGTGCCTGATGAAGTTTTCTCTCAAAAAATGATGGGAGACGGCATTGCTGTTCAACCAACAAGCGGAGATGTCTATTCTCCGGTTGACGGTGAAATCGTCGATGTATTCCCAACCAAGCATGCCATTACACTTCGTTCAGATGAAGGAGCAGAGCTGTTGATTCATTTGGGACTAGAAACAGTGAACTTAAAAGGAGAAGGCTTTGAAATAAAAGTTTCACCTAAAGACAAAATCAAAAAAGGAGATCTTATCGCACAATTCGCCATCGACCAAATTGGCGAAAAAGGGTACAACACCATTACTCCTATTATTTTACTGAACGGAGATCAGTTTAAAATCGACCATAGTAGTTATCCATCCAGCGTAGTTGGAGGAAAAGACGTATTAATCAAGGCTCAGAAAGGATAAGATCGATCATCCATGGGATAACAGTACGATACTGTACCGAATTGCTTCCAAGTTCATAAAGAATAGTATCGATTATCCATGAATTCGCAAGGAACCCAAGTCCATATAGCTTAGATCAATCATCATTCAAAAGGCTATCGAGTGCATTCGATAGCCTTTTTTGCATAGTGATTGAAAAATGTGAAAAGGCACAGTACATCTGCTGCTGTGGCGTCATAGGCTTCGGAAATTGCAACTGCAAAGAGCCGACAGCTAAATTGTAGTACGCCGCTTTGACGGGCAAGAATTTCAGAAAGAATCATTAAAGAGAGAAAAAAGATTTTAAATTGGACGAGTAACAAAGCGGAAGGGTACAGGATCCATCAGGTTGCGGTACTTTCTCTTTTTTAGTATAGGCAATTGCGGAACTATTAATGAATGCCGATTCGGCTTCTACTGTATTCATTTGAAGTTTCAACCGGATCATATATAGATAAAAAATTTGCGACAGCCTTCTTGGAGTTTTCATTTACATTTCAATACCCTTTTAGATACTTACGAAACTCTCCAGTTTATGAATAGCATTTACTCGCAACAATCCCCATAAAGTCCCATTCAACTGTATTTCACTTCTTTTTTGTAAAGAAAACCACTTTTCAAAAGGAAATTGGATTAATTTGTGGAAGTAAGCTGTTGGCAATTAAATTGTTAGAAGAGTCCGTTTCGTGGAATTTGTAATAGGAGGGCTTACTTATGGATCATATAAAAAGCATTTTACAGGAAAATAGAATCCCATTTGACATCCTTTATCACGAAAATCCAATTCGCACAGCGCAGGAAGGCGCGGACTTTTTTGGAATCGAAATAGGTCAGACTGCTCCTACATTGATACTTAAGTCTGACAAAGGCTATTTTGCAATAATCGTTTCAGGAGGACGCGGTCGTGTGAATCTGGAAAAAGTGTCAGAAATCTTGGGATGCAATCAATTAAAAATGGCACCCCCAAAAGAAGTTCAAAAGATCACGGGATACACTGTCGGCAGCGTTCCTTTAGTTGGTCTTTCTTTGCCTTGTATAATCGATAAAGAACTTTTTCGCTATCCGTTCATTTACGGAGGAACGGGAGAACCAACCTCAACACTGAAAATACCTCCTCATGCTTTGGAACAACTGAATCAAGTTGTTGCTTTCTTGAATTAAAGTGATGATGTTGTATGGACATGTTCCCATTACATTATGATCATGTTCGATAATCTCTGCAAAATGGAGTTGCTAAATTGATTTTAAGACAAACAAACCTGTCTATTTCTTTTGTGATAGGGAAGATGGCCAATTAGTGATTGGAGAAGTGAAAAAATCATCGCGATATATGAAAAGTGCCAAAATGCAACTTCTGTACTATTTAGACACACTTCGTCAAATGGGGATTGAAGCAAAAGGGGAGCTACTGTTTCCGGAAGAAAGGAAAAAAGAATCAGTAGAGTGGACGGAGGAAGCAAAACAGAAGCTTGAGCGGGCAATGGAAGATATTCGCCATATTGCACGCATGCCTGTACCACCTGCACCGGAGAAAATTCATTTTTGTGGGAAATGTGCATACCGTGAATATTGTTGGGCGGAGGAGGTAATATGAAAAAAACATTATACATCTTTCAAAGCGGTGAACTACGTCGGAAAAGATAATAGTTTATATTTTGAAACAGAGGAGAAAAAACGTTATATCCCAGTTTAGAATACAAATGATATTTATATTTTTGGAGAAGTTGATGTATCAAAAAAAATTTTTAGAGTTTGCTGCACAAAAAGAGATTATAGTCCATTATTTTAATCATCATGGTTACTTTGTTGGATCATTTTATCCCGCGAGCACTTAAATGCTGGGCACGTTGTTTTAAAACAAGCGGAGCACTATCTTGATGACGGGAAGCGGCTTGATTTGGCGCAACGATTTATTGCAGGCTCTATCCAACAGATGAGCCGCGTATTAAAATATTATCGTTCTCGCTTAGAAGAAAAAGCTGTTTTTGATGAAGTGCTAGAAGATTTTCAAAAAGAGCTGCAAAAATTGCCAACTGCTCAGTCAGTTGAACAATTAATGGCATCAGAAGGACATACACGAGAAAAGTATTACAGTACTTTTGATACGATTATTCAACATCCCGATTTTATTTTTGAAAAACGAACAAAACGACCACCGCACAACCGATTAAATGCACTAATTAGCTTCGGTAACTCCATTGTATATACGATGTGTTTAAGCGAGATTTATAAAACGTATCTTGACCCCCGCATTGGGTATTTACATAGTACGAATTTTCGACGCTTTTCTTTAAATCTTGATATTGCCGAAATTTTTAAACCTATTATCGTGGATCGGTTAATTTTTTCGCTTGTAAATAAAAAAATGCTGACAAAAAAGCATTTTGAAAAACTGACCGATGGTATTTTGTTATCGGAAGGACGGAAGGTTTTTATCAGTGAACTTGATAAAAAAATGCAAACAACCGTCCAACATCGCCATCTAGGCAAATCTGTGTCATACCGACGCTTGATTCGTTTGGAATTGTATAAATTGCAGAAGCATTTACTTGGTGAGAAGCCATATGAGCCATATACAGCTAAATGGTAGGGGATTTTCATGTTTGTCATACTTGTGTATGATTTTAATGAGAAACGTGTAGCGAAGGCGCTAAAAATTGCTCGCAAATATCTTCATTTGGTACAAAATTCTGTTTTTGAAGGAGAAATTTCACAAGCAAATTATAAAAAACTAAAAGTAGAATTGCAAAATCTTATGAATCCAGATGAAGATTCCGTAATTTTTTATACATTTCGAACGCAGAAATATTGGTCGCGTGAGGAATTTGGATTAAAAAAAGGCGGCGACGAATTTATTTTGTAGAAAGAAGGACAAGCTATGCGATTAACGGTAACGATGAAGCCAAAAAATAATGTTGTGATACTGCCATTACATTATCAGTATTTATTGCATGGTTTACTTTATAATTCTTTACAGGATAAAAGTTTCGCTTCATTTTTGCATGAAATTGGTTTCCAGAAAGGGAAGAGAACATATAAATTATTTACATTCAGTCGTCTTTTCGGGCAACATAAAATTCAATTAGATCCGAAAACGATTATATTCGATGACAATATTTCTTGGCATGTTTCTACTGTATTGCCTGAACTGACACAGCAGTTAGGAGAATACTTTTTATTACAAAATGAAGTTCATCTAGGAAATCAATCGGTGGAGATACAAAGTATAAAAATGGAGGAAAGCGAAGTAAAGAGCTCTGAAATTGAAATTGAGATGCTTTCACCAGTAACAGTCTATAGCACATATGAAACGGTGGATGGTACCCAGAAGACACAGTTTTTTCATCCATATGATGAAGCATTTCCACATTTAGTGGAGCTTAATTTTCGCAATAAGTATGAAGCCTATTACGGAGATCCGCCACAAGAGAGATTGTTTATTGAACCTTTACATGTTACTAAGAGACATAAAGTCGTCACGACTTTTAAAAATTACTATATCACTGCATGGCAGGGAAGGTATCGTTTGCGGTCTTCTCCGAAGTATCTTACTTTCCTTTTGCAAACTGGAATAGGCGGACGAAATTCTCAAGGGTTTGGAATGTTCCGTGTTATTCGAGAATTGTAGTAACAGGGAAATATTTGTCGTCGCCCCCCAATCGTGCAAAAATCCCTGGGGATCGACGACTCTTTTAAATCTTTATTGAGCCCACCTAAATCAAAGGATTGATAAAACTTACCTCCTTCGTTAAAATAAAAATAACCAATCAACCATTTAAAACCAAATACTTATGTAGCAACAATTTTTTGGGGTTTTTATCTTAACTATGAGGAATTGAAACAATTTTTCGATTAGAAGCTTCGCCTGATCAACATCTGTTTTTATCTTAACTATGAGGAATTGAAACATTCGCTCCGATATATACATGTGTTCCAACTCACCTAAAGTTTTTATCTTAACTATGAGGAATTGAAACTGTTGTGTCGATGTTGGTCGCCCAAGCCGTTCCAGATGTTTTTATCTTAACTATGAGGAATTGAAACACTCTTGCAGACCTTTTGACATTTTCAATAATTCATTGGTTTTTATCTTAACTATGAGGAATTGAAACATTTTACATTGACAGTGTTCTGACTCCAGCGCAACATGTTGATTCTTCTGGATTTTAATGACCAGGATGATGATGGAATTTTGCTTGACATCCTGTAGGAAAGTACTAATAGTCGAAAAATGGGAGTACAATATCACTTGGCTTTAGACGCATCAAGACCATATTTTTTATTGTACGGATTAGAAACTTACGGTATACGGGGTCTTCCCTCATTACATTCACGTAGTGGGGGACAGGCCCCATAATCATTTCATCATAAATAAGTCTCAAGACTTAGTTGAATATACATTTGAGGTCCATTTTGGAAAATCACTTTTCTCTGTATTCTAAGGAAGAAAAAAGTAATTGAATTTGTTTTTCCTTTAAATTCATTTAATCAATCCAGCTTGAAGTTTTTGGATAATAGCTGTTTATGAGGCTAAAAATCTTCTCTAAAATAAGAATGCGAAAAGGTTGTGGATTTGGAGAGTCATTGCTTTTTTTGTATTTGTTTAGGCGAACTTCTTGCACTAGGGATTTGTTAATGAAGCTAGTACGTTTCATTGACATTTTAAATGAAAATTGTAAATATATGGAATAAAACTATGTAAAATTCTAGTCAAAATATTTTGTATACAAGGGGAGGATCGGTGCTACTTTGTTGCCCCTTGCTGAGCGGAGTGCTAAAGGATAAACAAATCAAGTGATAAAGCTGCGAAAAATTTTTGGGAAGGAAGGGAAAACATTGAAAAGATTTTTTGTGATTCTGTTGGGTATCATCGGATTCATTGGTTTATATATTATCTTTTTGAATCCAATCAATTTTAGTTGGTGGCCTTTAGGAAATCAAAGAACCCAGTCCGTTACATCAGAGGGAATTGAAATGATTGAAATTGATGCCTCAGGTGTTAGCACAACTATTATTCCGGAAAGTCGAGAAGATTTAAAAGCTGATTTAGATGGAAAGGGGAAGCTGATTGTTAAACAGCATGGAGACAAAGTAAAAGTAAGTGCGAAACAGAAATGGAAATGGTTTGGGTGGTTGTTTCATAACAAGGCAAGATTGAATATTTACATCCCTGAAGATTATGATCGAAACATGGCTATAAATCTTGGCTCCGGGAATTTGAATTTCTCTGGCATTTCAAAAAATGAACCGATGAAACTAGATGAATTAATATTAGATATAGGCTCGGGAAACGTCAACCTGAAGAATGTATCGGTTAAACATTTTGAGCATGATAGTTCATCGGGGAATGTCGATATAGACTCATTAACGACAGAAACAGGATCATTTGATATTAGTTCTGGAAACCTCAAAGTAAAGCATTATATCGGAGCTATTGAGGCTGAGCTATCATCTGGAAATTTAAATATACAAATGGATGAATTAACAGATTCAGTTGATATTGAAGTAAGTTCAGGAGTGGTGGATCTTAATCTTCCGACTGATGCTGACTTTACTTTAAACGGAAAGACAAACAGCGGCAATATAACATGTGATTTTCCGCTAACTAGCAAAAAAATAGATAATAAAAACATCAAAGGTACCCATGGGTCCGGTGAACATCCTATCGACGTAAGCGTATCAAGCGGCAACATTAAAATTTATTAAAATGATGTGAAAAAGCGTTCATTGATTAACTAGGGAAGCAAGAATGATGTCTATCTCTTTAATAAAATACTTAACAAGTGCCGCACTCTTAAATATTAAAAGTCAATAGAAAAAGGAAGTAGCCTAAACCTTCTATATTCGTATTTTAGGCTGCTTTTTAAATAAAATTTATCTTTTTATCTTTGAATAGCTGAGCACCAATAATTTTTTTTTGTTACTTATCCATACAATCCTTCAAAGAACGTATTAGTATTTTGGTAAGAAAACAGAAACGTTAAACAGAGAGAAAAGCTCTAATTTTATGCATTGACTTTTTTGAGTGAAAAACAATTTCATTTTCAATAGTAAAACATCAATGGTCGGAATGACTTCGTTTAGAAGTTCCGTTTCAACTGATTGTTAAATACGTTCTGTTCCATTTTCATCTTATTACATAAATTTC